>ENA-ORTF01000202-ORTF01000202.1-human-gut-metagenome-genome-assembly--contig:-NODE-202-length-80346-cov-3.322253_pt1 | contig 80346 bp, 95 predicted proteins | sample MGYA00241908_ERZ509180 | MGnify/ENA primary metagenome ERZ509180 (study PRJEB26280, sample SAMEA2338814) | human gut metagenome | biome: human gut; feature: human-associated habitat; material: faeces... | reverse complement strand
AAAATTATTATTTTGAGGGAAAATATCTTTTATGAAAATTTGGAGCATTGGGAATCATTTTATATATTCGGAAATCAATATTTGAGGATTTTATTACAAGGAATAATATTTTGATATAAGATATGAGTTATTTGAAGTTTGATAAAAACATAATGACCAATCTGTCGCAATCTCTCCCCAAAGAGATGTTGCGTACCAATCGATCGGGAGCTTACCATTGTACGACGATTGTCGATTGTAATACTCGCAAGCAGCATGGGTTATTGGTGATTCCTATTCCCGAGATGGACGATGATAATCATGTGTTGCTTTCGTCGTTCGATGAGACCGTTATACAGCACGGGGCACCCTTCAACTTGGGATTACATAAATATCAGGGAGATTGTTTCAGCCCCAACGGGCATAAATATATACGGGAATTTACATGTGAGACGGTACCGAAGACGACTTATCGCGTCGGGGGAGTCCTTTTCAGTAAAGAGAAAGTCTTTATATCGCATGAGAACCGCATTCTTATACGATATACATTGCTCGAAGCCCATTCCGATACGACATTGCAATTTCGCCCTTTCCTTGCGTTCCGCAATGCCAATTCCTTGTGTGTGGCCAACGGTATGCTCAATGGCCATTACGATGTTGTGGAAAACGGTATAAGTTGTTGCCTTTATCCCGGTTATCCTACGTTGTATATGCAGTTCAACAAACCGGTGGAGTTTGTTTCGCAGCCCAACTGGTATAGAGGAATAGAATATATCAAGGATCAAGAGCGGGGTTATGATTATAAAGAAGACCTGTATGTGCCCGGTTATTTTGAGCTGCCAATCAAGAAAGGCGAGAAAATCATTTTTTCGGCCGGTACGAGTGAGATAAAGACCCGTTCGCTCTCGTCGCTTTACACCAAAGAGATGGGGGTAAGGACAAGCCGTACCAGTTTTTTCAATTGCTTGAAAAACTCGGCGCAACAGTTCTATTATAAGCGCGGGAATGAAAATTATCTGTTGGCCGGTTATCCGTGGTTCAACGTCAGTGCGAGAGATATGTTTGTCGCTTTGCCAGGCTGTACATTGGCCATAGACGAAGTGGAGATGTTCCATGCGGTGATGAATACCGCACAGAAAGCATTGAGGCGGTGGGTCGAGCAAGGCGAACGCGATGCCGTCATCAAGGATATAGATAAGCCCGATGTTCTTTTGTGGGCGATTTGGGCATTGCAGCAATATGCCAAAATGGTCGATACCGATGAGTGTCGGAAGCGGTACGGCAATTTCATCATCGATATGGTCGATGCCATCATACGAGGGAAAGTGGCGAATCTTTTCCTGCAAGACAACGGGCTGTTATATGCCAATGGACGTGAGACCCCCATATCATGGATCGATGCCGTCGATGCTTCGGGACGCCCGATAACCGCGCGGACAGGATATTTGTCGGAATATAATTCTTTGTGGTATAATGTACTGCTGTTTACGGCCGAACAGATTCTTGTCGCACCTGAGCAAGTGGAGGTGGCCGACCGTTTGAAAAATTTGGCTGCAAAGACAGCTGCTTCGTTCAAGGAAATGTTCCTTAACGATTACGGATATCTTTTCGACTACGTTGATGCCAACTTTGCCGATTGGAGTGTGCGTCCCAATATATTGTTTGCTCTTTCGCTCGATTATTCCCCTCTTGAAAAAAGCGAAAGGAAGAAAGCTCTCGATGTCGTTACGCGGGAATTGCTCACACCGAAGGGGATTCGTACGCTCAGTCCCAAAAGTCATGGATATTCTCCCATATATGTGGGTAACGAGGATCAACGGGCTAACGCCTACTTTCAGGGATCGGCTCGTCCGTGGCTTATGGGGGCTTATGCCGATGCTTATCTTAAACTCTTCGGCATTAGCGGTGTTTCTTTCTTGGAGCGCATGCTTATCGGTTATGAAGAAGAGATGTCGAATACTTGCATCGGTACGATCTCCGAGCTTTTCGATGGGAATCCTCCTTATGCCGGACGGGGAGGCATAAGTTTTGCCGCCAATGTAGGTGAAATATTGAGGGTATTGAGATTGTTGAAAAAATACAACCATATATAATTAGATTAAAATTACTGATATACACATGAAAGCACTCATGTTCGGTTGGGAATTTCCACCGCATATTCTGGGCGGTTTAGGTACGGCGAGCTACGGCCTTACAAAAGGTATGGCCGAATGCGGCGATATGGATATAACATTCGTCATACCCAAACCTCACGGAGATGAAGATAAAAGTTTCGCTCATATCGTCGGTGCGGGAAATACACCGGTCGCATGGCGCGATGTCTCGTGGGACTATGTCGCCGGCCGGTTGGGGTACTGCATGGATCCGCAGGAATATTTCAATTTGAGAGATCACATTTACGCCGATTTCAATTATTTGCATACCAATGATTTGGGTTGTATCGAATTTTCGGGGCGTTATCCCGACAATTTGCTCGAAGAGATAAATAATTATTCGATTGTGGCCGGTGTGATAGCTCGCACCTATCCCTGCGACGTCATACACTCGCACGACTGGCTGACGTATCCAGCCGGGATACACGCCAAGCAGATTACGGGAAAACCTCTGGTGATACATGTCCATGCAACCGATTTCGACCGCAGCCGGGGCAATGTCAATCCTACGGTTTTTGCCATTGAGAAAGACGGAATGAATTGGGCCGACCATATCATTACGGTAAGTAACCTTACCCGGCAGACGGTTATTGAAAAATACGGTATCGATCCGGCCAAAGTTACGACCGTGCACAATGCCGTAGAACCACTCAGTCCCGAAATTATGGCGATACAGATGCCTCATAATCCCAAAGAAAAAGTCGTTACTTTTCTGGGCCGTATCACTATGCAGAAAGGACCCGAGTATTTTGTAGAGGCGGCCGCGCAGGTTTTGCGTAAGACCGATCATGTGCGGTTTGTCATGGCCGGTAGTGGCGATATGATGAATAAGATGATATGTCTGGCTGCACAACGCAATATTTCAGACCATTTTCATTTTACGGGATTTCTCCGGGGAAAGCAAGTCTATGAGATGCTCAAAGCAAGCGACGTGTATGTGATGCCTTCGGTTTCGGAACCCTTCGGTATCTCTCCGCTCGAAGCCATGCAGGTAGGTGTGCCGTCGATTATTTCCAAACAATCGGGTTGCGCCGAGATTCTCAATCATGTCATCAAGATCGACTATTGGGACGTGCAAGCGATGGCCGATGCTATATATTCGATCATTACTTATCCTGCGATGTACCGACAACTCAAAGAAGAGGGTAAACGAGAAGTCGATGAGATAAAGTGGGTATATGCCGGGCAGAAAGTTATCGACATTTATCACAAAGTCATGCAGCGATAAGAATTATTTTACTTGGAAATAAAGATTACTATATATGAAAACCATCTGTTTTTACTTTCAGATTCACCAGCCGTTCAGATTGAAACGTTATCGCTTTTTCGATATCGGCAACGATCATTATTACTATGATGATTATAACAACGATGAGATAATAACTCGCATAGCTCATCGTTCGTACTTACCGGCCAATCAGACATTGCTCGAAATGATAAAGAATTCCAACGGGAAATTCAAAGTGGCATTTTCCATTTCGGGTGTTGCTCTCGAACAACTGGAAATTTATGTCCCCGAATTTATCGATTCGATGAAAGAACTTGCCAAGACCGGTTGTGTGGAATTTCTTTCTGAGACGTATGCGCACTCTTTGGCTTCCCTGCGTGATCCCGACGAATTTGTGTTGCAGGTTAAGGAGCACGATGATAAGATCGAGGAATTATTCGGACAACGGCCTAAGGTTTTCCGGAATACCGAGTTGATTTATTCCGACGAGATTGCCTGCATGGTTGCCGATATGGGCTTTAAAGGCTGTATTACCGAAGGAGCCAAGCATATTCTCGGTTGGAAAAGTCCCAATTATCTCTATTGTTCCACCGCCGTACCTAAATTGAAATTGTTGCTCAAAAATTATAAAATGAGCGATGACATAACTTTCCGTTTTTCCAATTACGAATGGAGCGAATACCCCCTTACCGCCGATAAGTATATAGGGTGGATCAATGCGATTCCCGAGACCGAGCAGGTGGTGAACCTTTTTATGAATTACGAAACGTTGGGCGAGTTGCAACCTCGTGAGAGCGGTATTTTCGAATTTATGAAATCTCTCCCCTATTTTGCCGAGCAGATGGGAATTACGTTTTCGACGCCTACCGAGGTCATTTCCAAATTGAAACCTGTCGATTCTTTGTCGGTAAGTTATCCTATTTCGTGGGCCGATGAAGAGCGCGATACCAGTGCTTGGTTGGGAAATCTTTTGCAAAACGAGGCGTTCGAGAAACTTTATTCCGTCGGAGAACGAGTGCGTTTGTGCGATGACCGTCGTTTGAAACAAGATTGGCATTACTTGCAGACCAGCGACCATTTTTATTATATGTGTACCAAATTCTTGTCCGATGGCGCCATACATAGTCATTACAGTCCATACGACTCGGCCTATGAGGCATTTACCAACTATATGAATGTATTGAGTGATTTCATCGTCAGAGTGAAAGAGCAATATCCCGATACGATAGAGAATGAAGAGCTCAATTCATTGATTACGACTATTCGTAACCAAGCCTCGGAAATAGATGTGTTGAAAAAAGAGTTGAAGATTGCTAAAGAGGAACGTGCTGCCAAAAAAGTTACTGCGCAGCCATCTAAGCCGACTGCTCGCAGAGCAGCTGTGAAAAAAGTTTGACCATTACTCAATCTTATCCTCCTAATTGATTTTTTGTGAGAAAGGCCGTCATTCGACGGCCTTTCGTTTTTTCTTTTTAGCAAGGGAAAGAATACTTTTATGCAACCGGTTCCCAGTCGAGGTAAAGATAGTCGTAATGGATGAACGGTTTGGCCCCTTGTTTACCGATGAGCGTGCGAGCCTTTTCGCTGTCGCAACTGATGCGCCCAACACCGATAGCCCGACCGTCGGGTGCGCAGATGCGTACGATGTCGTCTTTCTCGAAATCGCCTTTGACATCGGTTACACCTATGGGCAACAGGCTCACGGCGTGATGCGAACATAACTTTTCAGCGGCTCCGGCATTGATGCGTAATTCGCCTTTGGCAAAGCCTTCGGAGTGCGCAATCCATTTCTTGATACTCGATGTCGTCTTTTTTGCCGGAAGAAAACGGGTGCAACATACGTTCCTTTCGTTGCATAGCAGGTCGGTGAGTATGCTGTCTCGTTTACCGTTGGCAATGATTACTTCGATACCCTCTTGTGCGACTTTGCGGGCGATGTTGCATTTGGTGAGCATACCTCCGCGTCCGAACGACGATTTCCCCGATTGTATGTATTTCGAGAGTTCAGTACGGGTTTCGGCCGATATTTCGGGAATGATACGACTGCCGGGATCGTTGGGATTTCCGTCATATATCCCGTCGATGTTGCTGAGTATTATCAAGGCTTCGGCTCCCATCATGGTAGCGATCATGCCCGAGAGTTCATCGTTGTCGGTGAACATCAATTCCGTTACCGATACAGTGTCGTTCTCGTTGACGATGGGTATGACGCCGTTTTCGAGCATGACTTCCATGCAATGCTTTTGGTTGAGATAGTGGCGGCGGGTGGCGAAATTTTCTTTCATCGTGAGGACTTGTCCGCAGGCGATACCGTGTTCCTTGAACAGTTCGTAGTATCGGTTGATCAGTTTGGCTTGCCCCACGGCCGAAAAAAGCTGACGTGCCGACACAGCATCGAGCCGCCTGTTGTGCTCGATGCCCAGCTCGCTGCGTCCCGATGCCACCGCGCCCGAAGAAACCAAAATGACTTCGATATTTCGACGGCGCAAGTCTGCAATTTGGTCGACCAGTGCTGAGATGCGGGTTACATCGAGTGTCCCGTCGGGGCGGGTGAGGACGTTGCTGCCTATTTTTACGGTGATGCGCTTATAACAGGGCATGGGAATGAAAAAAATTATTGGTTCGATTTTTCACGTATTTCGACCCGTCGTATTTTCCCGCTGATGGTTTTGGGCAATTCGTCTACAAATTCTACGATGCGCGGGTACTTATAGGGTGCGGTTACATGCTTTACATGATCTTGTATCTCTTTGGCAAGTTCTTCTCCTGCGCGATCTTTATACTCTTTCGATAGCACAATCGTTGCTTTCACCACCTGCCCGCGAATTTCATCGGGAACGCCGGTAATGGCACATTCCACTACGGCGGGGTGGGTCATCAGGGCGCTCTCTACTTCGAACGGACCGATACGGTAACCCGACGATTTGATGACGTCGTCGGCACGGCCGACAAACCAGTAGTAACCGTCTTCATCGCGCCAAGCAACATCGCCCGTATAGTAGATATTGTCGTGATAGGCTTCGCGAGTTTTTGCTTCATCGCGATAATATTCTTTGAAAAGACCTGTCGGTTTTCCCTTATCGGTACGGATAACGATTTGTCCCTGTTCACCGTCTTCGGCCGATCGGCCGTCGGGAGTAAGCAGATCGACGTCGTATTGCGGGTTGGGTATGCCCATCGATCCCGGTTTGGGCTCTATCCATGGATAAGTGGCTATGGTGAGGGTGGTTTCGGTTTGTCCGAATCCTTCCATCAGTTTGATTCCCGTGATGCGGTAGAACTCTTCGAATACTTTCGGGTTAAGGGCTTCTCCGGCTATCGTACAATAACGCAACGACGAGATGTCGTATTTCGATATATCTTCGCGTATCAGGAACCGGAATACCGTAGGGGGCGCACAGAACGAAGTGATATGATATTTCTCTATCATGTCGAGAACGTGGGCCGGAACGAATTTGTCGAAGTCGTAGACAAAGACATTGGCGCCGGCGATCCACTGGCCGTAAAGTTTTCCCCATACGGCTTTTCCCCAGCCGGTATCGGCGAGGGTGAGGTGTAGACTTTCCTCATTGAGGTTGTGCCAGTACGAGCCGGTAACGATGTGCCCCAGCGGGTAAGTGAAGTCATGAGCGACCATTTTGGGATTGCCTGTCGTGCCGGAGGTGAAATAGAGCAGCGAGGTATCGTCGTTGGTATTGGCCAGTGCCGGACGCTCGAATGGCGCAGCGGCTTCGATACCTGCGTGGAAATCGAGCCAGCCTTCGGGAACTTCGGGGCCGACCGATACGCGGTATTTCAGTGTGGGAGAATCGGCTATCGAACGATCGATATGACCGATGACGGGTTCTTCGCCGACTGCAACGATCATCTTTATATCGGCGGCATTGCAACGGTATATGATGTCTTTCTCGGTAAGCAGATGGGTTGCCGGGATACATACTGCGCCGATTTTATGCAGGGCGATGATCGAGAACCAGAATTCGTAACGGCGTTTGAGTATAAGCATGACCATGTCGCCCCTTTTTATTCCCAATGAGAGGAAAAAAGCGGCGGTTTTGTCGCTCTCGCGTTTGATGTCGGCAAATGTGAAATCGATGTGGTGGTCTTGTTCATTGGTCCAGCAAAGCGCTTTTTTCTCCGGGGCGATGCGGGCCCATTCGTCTACGACATCGTATCCGAAGTTGAAATTTTCGGGTACATTTATACGGAAGTTTTTAATGAAATCTTCTTGGGAGGAGAATTTCGTCTGTTTTAGAAATTTCTCTAACATAGGTTCGGAGCTGATATTTAAAATATGATAGCGAGGAATTGCACTCGTTTCCCGTCGAGGGCTTTCATGCCGTGCGGACGGTTGGCATCGAAATAAAGGCTGTCTCCTTCATTCAGGGTCAGTTGTTTATCCCCGATTTGCAAGGTCATACGCCCTTCGAGTATGTAGTTGAACTCTTGCCCGGGATGGGTATTGAGATAGATGGGGGTTTTTTCGTCTTTGGGTTCGACGGTAACGATGAAAGGGTCGGCTTTACGGTTCATGAAACCGGCAGCGAGCGATTGATATTTGTATGCTTGGGTTCTCTGTACGCTGGCTCCTTTCCCTTTGCGGGTGAGGAAATAACTGTTCATGCGGGGTTCCTCGCCAAACATCAGAGCCGTAAGATCTATTTCGTAGTGGGCTCCGATTTGGTGCAAGATACTTACGGGAATATCTATATTGCCCGATTCTAGGAGTTCATACTCCCGAGGTTCAATTCCGCATACGGCGGCGACATCGGCGGTCGTCAGGTCAAGGACTTCTCTCAACCCTTTCAACCGGGTGGCGATTTGTTTGATTTGTTCGTTCATAGACAGTATTTTTGTCGCATATCGTCGGGAGGAGGTTATCTGTTGCCCGATTGTAGATGTTTATTAATTGCAAAGATAAAAAATAAAAGTGAGAAGTGAATAAAGTAAGCCGGTTGTAATGGCTTTCGATAAAGTGGAAATAAAAGTAATAATGCAGGTAAGTACGGTGGTAAAATCGAAAATGCCGGTTGCATGGGGTTGGTTGTCAGCATATTTCTTTGTTAGGGTATATACGTGTACTTTTGATTCTTTTTTATTTCTTTTGGCTATGATTCGCTATGTTTTTGGCTAAATTTGTGTGTGTTAATAATCAAAATTTTATGACAGTAGATTTGTTTCAGGAAAAAATAGCTCGTGGTGAGCCGTTGGTTGGAGAGGAGATGATTGAGTTTATGCGCGAACAAAGCGATCTTTCCCGTCGTATATTGTTCGAACTTAATGGACGTTATCATACACCCGAAGAAATTTGTGAGTTATTCTCGCAAGTTATCGGACGGCCGGTCGATAAGAGCTTCCGATTGTTTCCTCCGTTTTATACTGATTTCGGTAAAAATATACATATCGGTAAAAATGTTTTTATCAATGCCGCTTGTCTGTTTCAAGACCAAGGTGGAATCTACATAGAAGATGATTGTTTGATAGGTCATAATGTTGTACTGGCGACTTTGAATCATGGTTTTGAACCTTCCGATCGTCAGAATTTATATCATGCTCCTATACGGATTGAAAAGGGAGTATGGATCGGTGCACATGTTACAGTATTGGCAGGGGTAACAATCGGACGGAACGCTGTTGTTGCGGCAGGAGCCGTTGTTACAAAAGATGTCCCCGAAAATATGATAGTAGGTGGTGTTCCGGCAAAAGTTATCAGAAGTATCTATCCCAATAAATAGAGAAAGTATGGAATATACAGCGTGGTGTGATTGTGATTCCTAAGATGCTTCATAGAGGGTGAGGGGAAGAGGGTTGTGATATTGGGAACTTTTATTTTGACTCTGAGAAATGGCACAGATTGTAATACTTGGTAAGGACTAACTTTCGATACTTGATGTAAATAAACTCAGAGAATGAAATGCATGTATGTGTATTTGTACAATCTGGTGTTAACCGCTTTGAAGTAGTGATCGGTATTTTATTCGCTGACGGTTGGCCATTGTGAATTTGTATCTCTGCCGAATATCTTCTACCTTTGTAAAAAAGTTTGCACAATATGAAAAGAGTCCTTTGTCCCCGTTGCGACGGATATGTGGCTTTCGATGAGCGGCGTTGCTGTGCCGGGGAATCGCTTTTTCTGGTATGTTCGCATTGCGGGAAAAGTTTTTCGCTTTCTTATGAAGAAATTATTCGTCAGCCCGATACGACCGATTGCGGTACGCTTGTCGTGTTGGAGAATAATTGTTGTGAGCGACAGGAGTTCCCGTTTGTGCTTGGCGATAATGTGATAGGTCGTCGTAACAAGGGTACCGATGTGGATATTGCTATCGAGAGCAGCGATGCCGATCTCGAACGCCGGCACTGTATCATCCATGTCCGCCGGAATAAAAGCGGAGAATTGGTATATACCCTTCGGGACTGTTCGGCCCGTTCGGGGACTTATCTGCGACAAGAACGTCTTGGAAAAAGGGATCAGGTGCGACTGGAAAATGCCGATGTCGTTTCGATAGGAGGGACGACTTTTATCGTCCGTTTTCCCGGTTGTGAAGAAGAATAAGCTGTTCCGATAACAGCGGATTTCCCGGAAATATGTCCCGAAGAAATTCGTATCTAATAAAAGAAGAAATATGAGAAACATCGTTCTTTTCGATTTACCCGAGGTACATTGTGCCTGTCTGCCCATCACGTTTACCCGTGCGGTGAGCGATGTGAGGGTGGGTATTCTTACCATAAAGGAAAAATGGCAACATTATGTGCCGGGTGACTATACGGCCCTTACTGCCGGTTATTTGGCGGTGATGTATCCCGCCGTTCCCGATGAGGCTCTTTTCATAGCGGGCAATGTGTGTCCCGACAGCGGCTTGGCTGCTGCTATCGGTTCTCTTGTCTCCGGAGAAGCGCTGGTCGGTGCCGACGATGGGGTATTGGCTTTTTTAGGAACCCGCTCCGATTTCGAAGCCCGACATTTTTTGAAATCGACGCTTTATCGGGAAGAGTATGTTCGGATAAATGCTTCGTATGACATTTTTCGGGAGAACGGCCGTGAAATGGAAAAGGATTTCCGGGTTCTTACAGCCGGTCGTGTTTCCTGTCCTCTGCCCGATTCCTGCCGTCTTGTCGGCGATGCGATTTTTCCCGACGGCACGCCGAAACTGTTTATAGAGGAGGGGGCCAAACTCGAATGTGTGATTCTCAATGTCAATAATGGCCCGGTATATATAGGGCATGATGCCGAAATCATGGAAGGTGTGTGCATACGTGCGCCGTTTGCCGCCTGTACCCATGCCACGGTGAATATGAACGCCAAAATCTACGGTGCGACGACACTCGGCCCCTATTGTAAGGTGGGTGGCGAGTTGAGCAGTGTGGTGATGCTTGCCTATTCGAATAAAGGCCATGACGGGTATTTGGGAAATGCCGTCATCGGAGAATGGTGCAATCTGGGGGCTGATACCAACTGTTCGAATCTTAAAAACAATTATGCCGAGATTAAGTTGTGGGATTATGCCTCTCATCGGTTCAAGGCTACCGGTATGCAATTTTGCGGTTTGATTATGGGCGATCATTCCCGTTCGGGTATCAATACGATGTTCAATACGGCTACGGTTGTGGGAGTGGGAGCCAATATCTACGGGCCGGGCTTTCCCCGTACGGTTATCGATTCATTTGTGCAAGGCGGGGCAGAAGGGTTTAAGGAAGTGCCTGTGTCGCGCGTGATAGAGATGGCCGAGCGTATGATGGCTCGTCGTGGTAAGAGACTTTCCGATGCCGAACGGCAAATCCTGCAATCGCTTTTCGACAATCCCTATCCTCATCAAGTGTGGATATAGGAGACAAGGTATAGAGATAGAAAAAGGTTGCACGGGAATTCCCGTGCAACCTTTTTCTTTTTTTCTGGTATAAATTTCTATCGATTTATCGGGCAAGGTCGAGTTTTATCGTGATGCCTATGTCGCTGTTGAGTGTGGGATAACTGCTCGAAGATATGAGCGGGGTGGAGATTTGTAGGTCGTAGTAAGCTTGCAACGTGATATAACGGCTCAATTTGTATTCGGCCGAATATTTCATATTGATGGCTTTATTCCCTGCCGTTGCTTGGGTATAGTCTTGCTCGATACGACGTATGAGAGAGTGGGTTTTTGAGAAAGAAAAATCTCCACGTAGATTCAGGTCGTTGCTGAAAGTTCCTTGTTTACCACCTTTTCCCGAGAAAAATCCTTTCAGACCGGTAAATTTATAACCGACGCCTACGGTTATATCTTGTGTAACGGCCTCGACGATTTGTACCGAAGATATGCTCAGGTTGAGATTCCTGCTGTTTTTATAGGCGAGGCTGCCCGATAGATTGTTTTTCATAGTGAAGTCTATGCCCAACAGCGGAGAGAAACTTTCGATGAGGGTTACCGATGAAATATCGTAAGGTGAAGATGGAACAGGATTTCCCGTTTGCGAATCTTTGACATATCCCATATCGCCACCTACTCCGACCCAGTTGAGGTACGATGAGAAGCTGTTCACATTGTAGGTACACTTATAAGCGTGTGAGATGATGAAACTCTTGAAATGCTTCTGCATCTTTTTCAATTTCGACAGTCCGTCGTATGTAACTTTCCAGTTTGGAATAAGTTTTCCCCAAGACGGGAATGCCGTAAGATCTATCTCGTCGGCATCTTTTCCGGTGTAGGCCGAAATGAAAGCCGGAATCATGACATCGGCCGAACTGGCATTTACGCCGCCGTTTATACGGTTATAGGGCTGTCCCACAAGGTCTGCTTCGCTGATGAAGTCGGCTGCGGGGTAACGGGTATTCTGGTATTTGCTTTCGATTCGGTTGGCGATGATCTGCCGGTTTTGTAGGAAGCGGTCGAAAGCGTCGGATTGGTATCCGTTTTCGGCCGATAATTTTCGGAAGGCCGTAGATATGGCCATGTGCGTCATGGTAAAACTTCCGCCTTGTATCGTAGGCATATCGTCGTACATGAAATATATCTGGTTGTTCTGGCTATGGCTGCGGGCGATATTCAGTGTGATTTTGAATCCTTTCAGAGGTTCGAGGACGATATCGGCCTGCATATCGTTGGTTCGGTTGTGGATAGCCGGGCTGATGAGCGACGAGTCTTGCGTCATCAGCCAGTTGTTGTCGACAGCATTGTCGATATAGTCGGTTCCTACGGCAGCAAATGCAAATCCCAGTCCCGGAGCCATTGAGTTGTAACCGGTCGATTGCCCGAAAATATCACCGACAGAAGGTTCGAACGACGGTAGGGTCATCGAGCGGGTATTGGTATATTGTATGTTGATGCTGCGCAGCATCATGGCGAAACGTGTTGCATACATTCCTACCTGATACCATTTGTTTTCTTCGGGACGTTTTCCCGGTAATACGGTAACGATGATGCGTTGGTCGTCCCGGGTTTCGATGCGTATTGTATTGGCATCGACGACTTTGTATTTGATGGGATAGGCTTCGCCTTTGAGGGTGGCCGATACGACCGGTTTTTTACTGCCGAGGTTGTGTTTTACGAGTGTCGATGTGTCGGCGCGTAACGTAACGGTTCGTTGGTATCTGTTGCGTTTTTGCGGAACTCTACTGTTATTACCCCGGTTATTGAATTTCTGATTGACCGATTTCAAAAATTTCGACTTGTTGTAAAGTGTTTCAAAATTGAATCGGCCGTTGACCGAGAGCCGTCCTTGATTGTTGATGGTATTGCCGACCGAAGTCGTATCGTCTATGGTTGCTCCGCGATTCCAGTTGTAGGTGGCGTTGTATGACGAGGTGAGGGTCATCCAGTTGAGCGAGGGTATGTTGTTGAGCGGGACGTTGAGGGTCGCGTTGAAGCTCTGCTGGTATTCCCACGGCGTACCGAAATGACGCAGGCTATTTTTTACCGAGTCTTTCCATATCGTATATTCCTCGGCAAAAAGTCGCTTGTTTACGGCTCCCGACGGTTCTTCGATGCGGGCATTGGTAGCTGTCGACAGGTTCATGGAAAGACTTTGCAGGAGATTCCATTGTATGGCAAATTGCCGGTCCCATAAGAAACTCTTGCTTACCGACACCGGTAGTGTAACGTCGGTCTCGTCGATACTGCGCAGTTGCTGCTCGTAGTAGTAACGCGAAATGCTGGTGCCGAAAGAAATATTGTTCGGCAGGTAGTTGATACCCATTTTTTTGAGTATGTCGAGGCTTTTCGATTTCGATTTTATTTTGTCGAAAGGTTTCCACGGTTTGATGAGCGGCGAGTAACTGTATATGAGGTTCCCGTTATAGGTGTTGGTATTCTCGTAGGCGGTTGTCGGGTCGTTCTCGTGTTGCTTGTTTTGCGAATAGCTGAACGTGAAGTTTCCTGGGTCGTAAGGCATCGGGTTTTTGCTTTTGATGTCGACCTTGAATCCCGATAGACTGAAACTCTTTACGGTAGATTGGGTAACGGAGAGTTGCTTTATCGAGTCCCGTGCGGCGTCGTTGGCTGCTGCTTCAAGTGCATCGGATAGCAAGATGTCTTGGTCGAGCGGGTTGTATTTCGGCAAGGACTTTTCCATCGAGTAAGAATAGAAAATCGGAGCTTTGATTTTTGCTTTTTCCGGGAAAAAGCGTCCCACATCGATCATAGCGGCGAAATTGTATTGATACAGGTCGTCGAGTCGTCGTTCACTCAGGCTTTGGTCGATACCTCCGAATCCGGTCGTTTCTATCAGCCCGCTCATGTTGAGGGTAGCAATGTCCGATACGGCGAGGTTGAGGTTGCCTTTGGCAGCCCAGCCACCTTCCTCGTTGAATCCTTTCAGCCGCAATTCGTTGATCCATACGGTTGCGCTTTTGCGGCGTCCCGAGTTGTTGCGCACGCCGACGAGTATGGTTTTGACATTCGACAACGAGGGATTACCCATGACCGTGATTTTGTTGGTCGGTTTGTCAGGGTCGTAACTCGAATAGGGTGTCGTGCTGCTGACACCCGAGCCTTTGGTATTCTGGGCGATGTTACGCTCCTGTTTCAGTGAGGTGAGCAATTCGAGAGGGAAATCGAACATATTGGCTTCCGGCCATACTTTTTCTTGGTCGGCCGAGCTGTAAGTATTGTAACGTCCGGCAGGTGTGAGTTGCAAGGGAATTTCGTATTCGTAGTAATTGTTGCAGTAATCCGAGCCCAAACGTATGAAGACCGACAGTTCTCCGTTTTTGAGATCGGTATCGTCGTCGATGAGTTGCTCGGCGTGCGTGAACATCTGCAAGGTTTTGTAGTTCCGCATATCCGTACCGGCGGTCTTATATATGGCTCGGGCGTTTTTCGAAGGTAGGTCTCTGATGGTAAGCGAAATGGCTTGTTCGTTGAGTTGCGTAATCTGCGATTGGTCGGGAGATATGATACGGGTTACGCCCGGAGGTAAAACGTAATTGACAGGTGTCTGTCCGGCATTTTCTTCGATATTTACGACCGATACGTCTATGTCTCCTTCGGCGGGAGCGTTGCTGCTGCCGCTTATGTCTGAGTGTAATTTATATTCGTAAGTCCGCCATTCTCCACGTACCAGTTCGAGGGTGGCGAAACGCAGGTGGGTTTCTTTGTTAAATCCGGTGAGAAAAATCCGGGCAAAACGTATGCTGGAAAAATCCTGTATCGAACCGACGGTTTGTCGGGGTTCATGTGAACCGTCATCGCTGTCGTCGCGTAGAGGAATTTTGAACTGGTACCATCGTACGGTCGAGGATTCGCCGTTGCGCAACTGTACGGTTACTGTGCGCATGTCGGTGATGTAGTTGCTTCCCACTTGCAAGGCTTCGGGGGTGATTTTTACGGCGTATTGGTAATAACGTTCGTACTCATCGAGCGTGTTGTCTTGATTGATGTCTTCGACGTCGGGTACACTGCGCGATGATTGGTAGTATTTGTCTCCGGCTTCGTCGGCAGAGAGGGAGTTCCCCTCGGTTCCGTTGTAGTATTTGTATCGGGTGAGGATATCGGTTTCTTCTTGGTTGAATCTTTCGCTCAGGAAGTACTGGTAATTATCCCGGGCGGGGTCGTTCAGCGGCGAATGAGGATCGGCCAGCATGCGGTTCAATGCTGCGTTTGATAATTTGGCGCGTAAGCCCGCGACGAATCCTTGATAAGAAGAGAAGTTGAATTCTTCGTCATTGGAGAGACCGTCGAGGCCCACATCTTGGCGTACGCGGGCGCCGCTGCTGTTGTCGAAAGCATATGTGAGCGATTGTTGGCGCGAAACTTTTCCCCAAACGGTAGTGGTAAGATAGGTCGTATCGTTGTTGATAGGCAGCCCGTTCTCGTATGACTTCATGCCGTCTTTGAGAATATCTTCCGATACTTCTCCGAAGTTGAAGTAGAGCATACCGCCCTTATTGCTGCCGTCTTCGTTATAGAGGAAAGGATCCATGAGCCAAAATTGCAGATATTCGATATTGGAATTGTCGAAATCGGTGATGTCCATTTTTCGCATGATACCTCCCCAGCGTTTTTCGGGATTGAGCAGGTGACCTTCGTCGTCGATATTTTCGGCATCGGTATTATAGGGACCGTGTTCTTGGGGATAGTAAGAGAGGTTGAGCACCTGCATGACCGAGGATTCTCCGTAATTGAGTTCCTTGTTGGGAAATACCTCGGTGTATTCGACTTCGCGTACGTAATGGTTCGACAGTTGTTCGAGGTCGTTTTTGATATGTGCCGGGGTAGCGGAAGAATTTCGTTGCGTGAAAATCCGGTCGATGTAGTACCATGCCAATAATGCCCGGTTTTTCCCGTAATCGAGATTGTTCGACAATGACGATTCGATAAACATCGAAGGGGTTGCCGACAACGACCATGAGTAGGGCGTGCGTATATCGATGGTCGTTTGAGATCCTTCGAAGTCGTCGAGGTAAGAGAGGGACGAAGCATTTTTCTTTTCACTCGGAATGAGCTGGGCAAATTCGGCGGTAAGCGACAATCTCGACGGGGCTGTGGCCGTTACGGTGGGTATCTTGTTGAGCCAAGAAGTGAGCCATTGAAATTCGGTGTTGTAAGAGGTGTTTACACCCCACAGTGTATTGTTGAGGACTTCGCTGCCGAGATTCACTTTCTCGGTAAGAGCCTTTTCTTTCATGTGCATGAGGGTAAGTCCCAGATTGAAATCCGGCGTAAAAGCGTAATTGAGGTCGAGACCTACCAATGTCTTACGTTGCATACTGAGGCTCTGGTTCTCGAAGGAGACGTCGATACTGGTACCCGAGTCGATATAACTTTGGTTGAGAATCGTTACGACTCCCATGTTGTAATCAACCGTATAGTCGACGTTTTCGGTAAGTGTTACACCGCCGGCCGTAACCCGAACCGAGCCTCGGGGTATGTTGAATGCGTTGAGATGTATCTCGGAACTGTATGATGCCTGATATTCTCCTTTGAGAATGAATTTGTTTTTGTCGGCAAATTGTTTGGCGACGGTGAGTGTGGAATCGTACAGCTCCTGATAAGCATAGGTCGAGGCGTCGGGCGTGCCGATCGCTTTTTCCAAGTGCGAACCGAAAGGCTCTACGACAGGGAATATGATACGTCCCGACGAGGGGAGTATCGTGTATCCCGATACGTAGTCGAATATTCCGTCGGAATTGGTTTCCTCGTTATTGTCGAGCCGGTCGAGGTTCATGACCTGTAACAATGTTTTTTCTTTGATGTTTCCAGCCGGCAGATAGGCGGTGTTTGTCCCCGCCGAATCGTTTTGATAATAGATGTTGAGTCGGAAGTTTTCTTTTTCTACTTGATATGCACCCAACGAATAGACGTTTTTCATCATCAGATGCCAAATGGGTTTTTTGTTGGTGATGGTCGATCCTTTCAGCATCTTTACGTAAAGACTTTGTTCGGTATCGGTAATGTCGTTCGAAAATTCTCCGACTTGATAGGTCTGTCCGTTTTTGGTGTATTCAAAGGCTACGGCGAGGACTTCGTCGCTTGTTAATTGACTGTTGAGCGAGACATAACCGAGTTGGCTGTTGAGCGTATATTCCGATGAAGACAAAAGTCGGGCACTTTCTATTTTTGCGTAATCTTCACCGCCGTAGATGCCATAGTTTTCGAGTGGACTCAGCGCTTGTGTTACCTGACTGATATAGCGGGCGTCGGGGTAGGAAGTGATGATTTCGTTGTAGAGGCTGTTGGCCGCATTGGCGGGATATTGAGCACCCGTTGTCGTCCAATGGTCGCTAGCGAGATTGCCGGCAGAGGTTTCTCCCAAGTCGGCAAATGCGACGATATTGCGGGCATTATCGTATGAGCCCTGTTTGTTGGTAACCCATATTTCTATGCGGTTGATGGTGATTCCCGAGGTGATGTAAGGAAGGCGGGAAATGAATTGGTCGTAATTGTCCCGAAAGTAATGGGCGAGAAAAAAGTGCCGGTTCTGGTCGTAGGCATCGACGCCGATTTCGAACTCGGTGGTTTGGGAACCGCCTTTACTGCTGACTGTTTTCGAGTCGGTTTCTTGCTGGGAAACAAGCCCGGTAACGGTCAGCTTCCCGAATTGCAGCGTAGTTTTCAAGCCGAAAAGCGAGGTTCCTCCCCGAATCAGGGACGAACCGGTCGTCATGCTTATGTTTCCCCCTTCGATGGTTTTGATGATTTGGTCTTCATCTCCTTCGTATTTGAGGCTCATTTTCTGCGCGTCGAAGTCGAATGTGGCGTCGGTGTTGTAGGTCATGTTGAAACCAACTTTCGTGCCGACCGATGCATTGATGGTTGCCTGTATTTTTTCGTCGAAGTCGAAATAGGTCTTTTTTCGGGCACTTTCCGAAAGAGCCGGATTGTCGATTTTATTGGTAACGAGACTGAGGGTGAGGCTCATCGAACCGCTGGTTTTCAACCTGACACCTCCCGGGCCGAATACCTTATCAAGGGCCTGCACGTTGAATTGCATATCGAGGAAATCGAATTCGGTCCCGCCTTTGGCGAAATTCTCGGCGTTTTTTGCACGGTAATATTCCTGCATCGATTTTTGGAAAGAATAATCGCTGTATTCGTCGGCCGTGAGCATAAAGGGGGTGGAGACCTCCATATCGCCGACTTTGGTGCGTATGACGTAGCAGTTGGTTTTTATGTCATACTCGATTTCGGTACGGACGTTTTCGGGCGTTTTCAGGTCGGCAGGCGGCAGGCTGTGCAGGTCGTCGAAAGTCTCTATCGTGGTTTTCGCTACGGGAAAACGTGTTGGGGTGCGGGGAATCGTGTCTTCAGGAACTGCGGTGCGTGAGACGTTTACGGTCTGAGATGCGGCAAAAGCGGAATAAATGCTTATTCCGCTTATAACTAAAAGAATATATATCGCATAAAGTCTCTTTCTCATCATCGGACGGCCGCCTGCGGGCGAATCGGTTTGTCTCCACCCGACCGTCGATATGCGTAATTACAGCATTTTCAATGCCGTTTTTATCAGGCTTTCGACTTTCAGTGTCGGGTTTTCTTTTACCAGTTTTTGCACGACCTTTTGAGAGGCGGCTTGGGGGAATCCTAGCATCACCAGTGCGGCGACGGCCTCGTCTTGTAATTCTTGTTGTTGGGTCGTATGGCTTATAAGTAACGTATCACTACCCCCTTTTATTTTATCTTTGAGGTCAACAATTATTCGTTCGGCGGTTTTGGCTCCTATTCCTTTGACCGATTTGAGCATATTTACCTGTCCCGCAGCGATAACCTGTTCGAGTTCGGTAGGGGAGAGGGACGACAGAATCATACGGGCCGTATTGGGGCCGACACCCGATACCGAGATGAGTAGCAGGAAAAGTTCCCGTTCCCGCCGGTCGATAAATCCGTAGAGCAGGTGGGCGTCTTCCCGTATGGCTTCGTAGACGTAAAGACGGGCTTCCCGGCCTATGGCGAGCGTGCTGTATGTGGTAAGTGAAATGTTCAGTCCGTAACCTACTCCTTGACAGTCTATGACGGCAAGTGTCGGAGTAAGTTCGGCGACTTCGCCTCGTATGTATTCGATCATGAGAAAACGTTTTTATAAGATTTTGTATCGGTAGCATGAGAGATTGTAACTGCTCCCATTGGAAAGTCGATATAAAAAATCAGAGCGGTCTGCAATGCCGACGGCTCTGTCTGTGATTTTTCCCGTCGGGAAATAGACCGGAGAATATGTCAATCTATCTCGACGGAGTTATTTTCCCTCTTTTCCGGCCCGTTTCGAGTCTAGCATCTTGCAACTGCCGTTGAATACGGCTTTGGGCTCGATGATCAATACTTGCGTAGCAATGTCGCCCTCGATGTTCGACGTGGCTTTCAGGGTGAGAACATCTTGTATGGACAGGTTTCCGTTGACTTTTCCGTTGATTTCGGCGTTGGCGGCGATGATATTGCCTTGAATGCGGGATTGCTCGCCGATGATTACTTTCCCGGCACATTCGATATTCCCTTGCAGTGAGCCGTCGATGCGTATGTCGCTTGCCGCGTTGATATTGCCTACAATGGTGGTGTTGACCGAGAAGTTGTTATGGATCATTCCGTTGGGTGTCTCTTTACTCATGTCGTTCGATTAATCTGTTGTTTGTATGCAAAAATACAATTTCCCGACAGAATAACATGCTTTTTCTCAAAAAGATTTACATTTGTAGAAAATAATTCTTCTGGAATATTGGAATATGAAAACATCGATCGAATTGAATCGTATACGTTTTTTTTCTTATCACGGTGTCGCCGAGCAGGAGCGTCGGGTCGGTAATGATTATGAAGTGTCGTTGCGTGTCGACTATCCGCTGGAACGGGCTATGGAGAGTGATTCCTTGTGCGATACGCTCGATTATGCTGCTCTTTATGCTCTTGTGTCAGCCGAGATGTCGGTTCCTTCGCAGTTGCTCGAACATGTCGCCGGCCGTATATGGCGGGCGATTTCCAGACGGTTTCCTTGTGTGGCCGGCGGACGATTGCGCATTGCCAAGCTCACACCACCGATTCCCGGAGAGATAGGTGAAGCGGTTGTAACGGTGGAATGGTGATGTTTGTCGGGCGTATATGCACATACACATGTCGGTTCGCCGGTTCATAAAATCGGAATAAAGGATTTCTTATGTGTCGTTTTTTATTGTCGTTTTTGTTTTTATTTGTCGTTGTAACCGGCGGGTCGGCTGCAAGGCCTTTCCGTACGGAATCTTTCTACGGCAACGTGCGCACGTTGCAGGTGCGTCTGTCGGGCGACCCGCTTGCTCCACCGGTCGCTTTGTTAGGCCATGACGAGGGTATCGTCATCTCTTTCGATATGTTGGCTGACGACCCAGAGTATCTCTATTACCGTATCGTGCATTGTAATGCCGACTGGACTCCTTCGGGCCTTTCCGATGTGGAGTATATCGACGGCTTCAATGAACTTCCTGTCGATGATTACTCATTGTCGTTCAATACCTATCGCAATTATGTGCATTACCGCATTGCTTTGCCCAACGAAGAGGTGCGTTTCCGCCTCTCCGGCAATTATGCCGTACTGGTCTATCCCGAGGGTAATCCAGACAGTTTGTTGCTTACGGCCTGTTTCTCGATAACCGAAAATCTGGTGGCGCTCGGTTGCGAAATAACGACTCGTACCGATGTCGATTACAACAAAGCGCATCAACAACTCTCTTTCAAGGTGATGTACCCCCGGTATGAGATACGCAATCCGCGTGAGGAGTTGAAGGTAAGTATCACGACCAATGTCGGTTATGACGACGGTGTGACGGTGTCGCAACCGCTTTACGTCCGGAATCAGGAATTGGAGTATGCCCATACTCCTCGGCTTGTATTCCCGGCTGGGAACGAATATCGCCGTTTCGAGACGGTTTCGCGGCATTACAATACGATAGGTGTGGAGAGTATGCGTTATTTCGATCCCTACTACCACGCTATACTCAAAACCGACTATCCTCGGGCCTCGGGGGCGTATGTCTATGACGAGACGCAGAACGGACACTTTTATATTCGTACCGACGACAGCGAGGAGGCCGATACCGAGGCCGACTATTTTGTCGTGCATTTCATGCTTGCTACCGGTGCGCCGGTAGAGGGTGAAGTTTATATCGACGGAGAGTTTACGCATGGTCGGCTCGACGAGACGACCCGTATGACCTATAACCCCGAGACACGGGCCTACGAGAAGGATATGTCGCTCAAACAGGGAGCATATAACTATCGTTACCTCTTGCAACGACCCGGGGCAAAAGCCGATGCCGCGCCCATAGAAGGAAATTTTTACGAGACTCGTAACGAGTATCAGATACGTGTCTACCACCGCCCGCAGGGCGCCCGTTACGATAGGCTCATCGGCTACACCCGCTGCCGTATGTGAGGAGTACTGTTTGGGGTTGGAATAAGTTGCGGACGAGAAAATCAAAAAGATTTTTTCGCTATTTTGGAGATAAATTATCTAATTTTTTATGGTAAAAAGCTTTACTGATTCCGCCCTTTACACTCCTAAGAAACGGTTAGGGATTGAGGAAAAAGACAAAAAACCATGCAAGGTATCCTTGCATGGTTTTTTGTGGTGACCCCGACAGGGTCAAGATTCTATTTTATAAAAATCTTATTCTTAAATATTTGCAATGATTTTGCGGAGTTTAGTATCACATTGGTGCTTATGGAAATCACTAAATTTCCCTAATTAATCACTTTTTTCTCCTCAATTAAATCGGTTTTATTTTTTTTATTCATACCTTTGCTATGCCCATCTACAATTAGAAGGGGTTTCGAGGCTCGTTTTGGCAAGATCCAATTCGGAGCCTTGCGTCTTTATAAGACTTTGTTTAGTTTCTTTTTCAGCATCTTTTTCATTTTTTTCTCACCACCCGGCCTATTCAGATAATAGGCGGTCAACAAATAATATCCGTAAGGGCTTCGCTGTGGTTCAAGGATTATTACGTATTTTTCCGCTTTATCATACACATATGTCCGATAGATATTCTTTCGGTGCTTCGTATCCCTTTCCTCGCAACTGAATATTTCTAAGACATGAGAAGTTCTTTCTTCTATATGGTGACGAATCCAATGCAACCGTCGGGAACGGTCTGGTTCAAAAACTCTTTTCTTAGTTGCCGCCCCCTCCGCCTCTTTATCATCGGTAGTGGTCAAATGCATGAACTCACGCTGCATATCTATCTCCCCGTCCGATTTGATAGGATAGATACGTTTGGCACGAAACATGAATGTTTCATTTTCCTCTATATCCCGGCAATATATCCTATATAGTGAAGCCTTGCGTTCCTTATCTCCCAAATACAGGATTTCCAGCAGTTCTGGATATTTCTTTAATAAATTGAATGGCATAGGCCTACTTTTGCAGATTGATAAAAAATAGGTTAAACTTCTTGTTTTTCAATGGTGTGGTGCATAAGAGGGAAAGGTTTGTCTGTTTTTTTATCTTCTCGACAATCAGACGTTTCGCCCGTACTTTCCCCTCAATGGTTCCCTGCTGGATGCGTAAATGGTAGTTTATCGCCCCCATAAGTATATCTGCCAGCTGAATAAAATGTACTTGGTGAGACTTGACAAAATTGAAATCCCGTATAGCTGAATTATATTTCAATATCTCTGCCAGCTTATGCAGTTTTCGTTGGCTGCACGTGTCCTTGATGTCGAAATAGACATTATAGGTACTGTCCATATCCATTTGATGATGCAATAGCTGGTAATACATCCGAAAATAAAAATCATTGTAACTGTATTCTGTACGTGTATTGTCTATTTCTGACTTATCTACGATAACCGCCCTGAATTTCATATTGGTCATAAAGAAATAATCCACTATATCATTATAAAGGGAAAAGGTTTTGTCCGAAATGTTCGTCCATTTCAATTCTACTTCATAACCGTGCTTCTTTTTGATTTCTCGTATCTGCTTTTTGGCGAGATCCATTTCATTGTACGGTATGCTTACATAACCGTATATCATGTAAGGTTGTCCATCATTTTCTAAATGCGTACTCTCGTCGCAATATATATTATAGGTTTTATGACTACACTCCATTATATTATTTAATTATTAGTACACAAAGATACTTAATGTCTCACAAAAACGTCTTTTTAAGAGAGGTTTTGAACTTCCATTTTATTAAAAACAATTTACAGCTACCACAAAGCAGCCTTACCTACTTTTAGATCTTAAAGAACCGCCGCAACTTTGCGTATGTTCTCCAATACGGCAGAAAGTTTGCTATCGCGTCGGGCTGTCTGCATATTGTAATCGGCTTGCAGACCCAGCCAAATGTTTGCGGCTATTCCTGTTGCCGCCTCAATCTTCAATGCCGTATCGGTTGTAATGGGGCGTTTGCCGTTTATTATCTCATTGAACGCAGTATAAGGCATTCCGATTATTGCCGCAAATTTCTTTTGAGACAATCCACGCGCCTCCAATTCGTCTTTCAGCATTTCGCCCGGATGTATAGGCTCTGACGGTTGTAATTCATGCGGCGCATAGACTTTATTTGCTGTTTCCATATCGGTTACTTGTAATGTTTGCTGATGTTATTCTTTGGGCTTAATAAAGCCGACGGGATTTCGCGGCTTGCCCTGTTGCCGCTTTTGCGCTTGCAGTTCGGCAAGTGTCTGGTTAATGAGTTCAAGTTGTGTACGGGTGTCTTCGTTAATGTCGTTTTGGTCGGAAAATACTTCCTCCATGTAATCTTGCAGCTCTTTAATTTTACTTTGCAACTTGACGATCTCATTTGAAGGAGAAGCTGCAAGTATTTTTCGCATGGTGGCGAATGCCCGCATGATGCCCCTGTTTATCTCTATGGCAGTCCTTGAATTGAGAACGCTACTGAGCATGGCTACACCCAATTCTGTAAAAGCGAATGGTAGATACTTGATATTACTACCCCTTCCTTTGTTCAAGGTGCCAATTTGGTATCTTGAAAGTTCCTCGCGTGTTACTTCAAACATGAAATCCTCCCCTTCAAAGCGTTCTATGTTACGCCTTACAGCCCGTTTAAGCTGGGCTGTTTCCGTTCCGTACATTTCCGCCAAGTCGAAATCCAGCATTACCTTCTGTCCGCGTATCTCGTAGATTTTGCTTTGTATTAATTCTAATTGGTTCATGGCTATTCTGATTTTTTCAGCTCCAACTTCGCCCCGCAATTCGGGCAATGTATAATGTCCTCTTTCGGGGTGTCAAATAATTCTGTTATATCGCACCCTATTGCTTTGGCAATACGTTCGAGGACTTCAACAGACGGGTTGCCATTTATGTGCTGACTTAATCCGGTAGGTGTTATCTCCATTCTTTTTGCTACTTCGCGGACTTCTAATCCATGCTTTTTAATTGCTTTCTTGATATTTAAACTCATGGCTTCTTTTTTAGTTTGTGCAAATATATATATCAATAAAAAAATAAAGCTATTGCTTTGATTAATTAGTGTTAAATATAAGTTAAAACTTTGATTCGATGTTTTGTAATTAAACTTATAGCTTTATATTTGCATCATAAAAACAAAGCGATATATAAGTTAAAATAATATGAAAAGTCTCGAAGTAAAAGCCGCCGAATATGTTTACGCTTCAATCGCCGACGGATATTTCAGCAAGGAAGTGAAGAACGGCAACGAAGTGATCTTCGTAAGCGGGCGATATGACAAGTACGACAATGAGGTAGTCATCGACGAGGCTTATCTGCTGAACCTCGAAACGGAGGAAAGTACCGAGCTTGACACCTGCATGATCGAGGAATATTTGAACGGTGTTTTGGCCGCATAAAAAGGACTTTAAAATATAGACGATATGGAAACTATGAAGAACGAAAACAACGCCTTACGCATGATTATGACAACGGCATGGCAATTTGTAAAAAGAAACGGTTACAACCTCTCGAAAGCATTAAAATGCGCATGGGCAAACTTCCGCCTCTATCAATTCATGAAAGGCCGTATCGTCCGCTTCACTTTCCGCAAGATTGACGGGACGATAAGAGAGTCCGTAGGCACATTGCTCGATAATGTCGTACCAACCCCGAAAGGAAGCGCACAAGGCAAGAAAACAAACGATGAGGTACAAGTGTACTTCGACACGGAGAGAAGCGAATACAGAAGTTTCAAAAAGGCTAATTTGATAAGTTTCGCGTAATTACTACTAACCACACATAGAAACGCCGAAAGGCCGGGGAAAGGGGCAACGGGCAAAAGCCCGCCCCTCCTTTTTACAAAAATCAAAAAAAACAGTTTTTACAATGAACACGTATCAAAAATTTGTGCCGAATGTCTATTTGGCAAAATGTGAGGAAAAACACGAAAAAGGAGATGAGATCCTCGTAACGACCAAGTACGGGAAAGAGAATGAATGTATCGTTTTCAATCTCATTTTCGAGCGGGACGGATTCTATTACTATTCAATAGTCCGGGCAGACGGCTTCAACGTACAGGAATGGGCGCGACGCAAAGCGGAACGCCGCCGTGAATGGTCTGATGCTGCGGAAAGAAAAAGTGCCGAGTATTACAAGAGGTCGAACAAAGATGCCGACTTCCTTTCTCTCGGAGAACCTATAAAAGTTGGGCATCATAGCGAGAAGCGACACCGCAAGATGATTGAGGAGGCTTGGAACAATACTGGTAAGTTTGTGGAGTATCACGATAAGGCACAGGAACATGAGACCAAAGCCGCTTATTGGGAGGCGAAAGCCGCCACGATCAACCTTTCGATGCCGGAAAGCATAGACTTTTATGCCCATAAGCTGGAAACGGCGAAAGAATACCATGAAGGGCTGAAAACGGGGAAATATCCGCGAGAGCACTCCTATTCCCTGACCTATGCGAAGAAAGCCGTGAATGAGGCTCAAAAGAACTATGAACTGGCCGTTAAATTGTGGGGATAATATTATGGATAGGGCTGTCGAGTTTAAATTAAAGGCCATTAAACAAGAATTTTCTATAAGGAAAATAACTTGTGTTGAAGATGTTGTGAGTATTGCCAGACGGTTTTACGGTGATGATATAATGATATATGAGAGTGCATTTATCATCTTGTTGAATCCTGTTGGATCGGCGATAGGTTATGCAAAGATTTCGCAAGGAGGTTTGCAATCGACAAGTGTCGATGTCCGCATAATTGCAAAATATGCCATTGAATCATTGGCAACATCGGTTATACTTGTACACAACCACCCTTCTTCTGAATGTAGGCCGACCGGTGTCGATATAAAACTTGCAGCGGCTTTGAAAAAGGGTCTTTCTCTCTTACACATACAACTGTATGACAGTGTAATTATCACAGAAAACGGTCATTTCTCAATGAGAGAAGAAGGATTGATAGGTTAAACCCACCCTAATGAAATCAAAAAAGCATGAGAATATATCTTCTCATGCTTTTTTGTATAAATAATCAACAGTTATCCAATATGGTTTGATTTTTCCCTATTACACTTTTGACATAGTAATTGTAAATTTCTTGCAGAGTTGGATCCTCCTTTTGAGAATGGTATTATATGATCGAATTCGAGATTTTCACGACTTCCGCACCTGACGCAGCGTCCGCCATCCCTATTCCATACAATATCTTGTACTTCTTGTGGTATAGGTTCTCGTTTCTTTATGTTTTCGATAATTCCTTCGTTTTTAAGTTCCTCTATTACGGCTTTATGTAGCTCTTTCTTTTTCTGTTTCTCTATAATCTTTTCACGTATTTTCTCTTTTTCCTCTTGTAATTGTTTAAGATATTCTATTCTTTCAAATTCTTCTCTTAGTACATTTATCTCTGTTTTATTTTTATAGATGAAATCATCTATAAAATTTGTTTTTATGACAAGTTTCAATAATGATGTATTGGGTATGATTACTTCTCTGGGCTTGCTTCCTTGAAAAGTTCCAACAACACCAATATTTTCTAATTGGTCAAGTATTTTTGATGCTCGATTATACCCTATATTTAATTTTTTCTGTATCAAAGAAGTCGAGCCTTGTTGGTTTTCTATAACAATATTTGCGGCTTCTTCTAAAAAGGGATCTTTATCAATATATTTATCTCTATGTGGAGATAAATTTTTTGCAATATTATAGATGAGCGTTTCTTTCAATGAATTGTCAATGTCTATTATCATTTCTTCTTGAAGAGAATCATTATTTCCAATCTTGTTGCAATCCGAATTGTTTCTTTTTTTTAATATCTTCCAAAACATAATTTCAAATTACAAAATAAGTGCCTATAAAACAAATAAAAAACATTAAGAAGCATATTGTTAAATATGTAAATCCTATTTTCGTTGCTTATATAATTCTTCTTGACTTCCATGTTACTTACTACCTTACTCATATCTATACCTACTTGATTTACAGCTGAGTGAATAAATCCACTAAATAAACTTTTTCCTATGATATTATTTTTTTAGGTTTTGCTATTGCCTATTTTAATAAAATGTTTATTTTTCAATGTGAATTTATTATATTGTAAAATCTTTTTTAGGTATTTTATTCATTTTTCCAATAATGATATTATTTTATCTTTTGACGCAAGTAGATTTTCTAAATATGTTACACGGGTTTTTAGTTGCTCAATCTTATCTAAATTTTGGATAAGATCAAAAGAATACGTCTCGACCGATCCATCTGGCATTATTATTTTTACATTTCCTTCTTTGGGTACACTGATATTTATATTTTGAGAAACATTTCCAATAGTTACATGGTTATTATTCCCTTTGAAATTATTTGAATTATCGCCAGAAACAACACAATCATTATAGGATTCATTTATCATAGCTTCTTTTAGCATACTGCCTTTTCCGGTCAAAAGCCATTCTGAATTTACCCCAAGTATATTTACAATTTTTTCAAGCATTTCAGCAGAGGGTTTTGATTTTCTTTTTTTCCCTATATAATTGGAAATACTCGTTTCTGGAATGCCTATATGTTTTGCAAAAGCTCTTTTATTCCCTTTAAAATAATGATTTGCTATTTCTTCGATTCTATCATTTATGCTCTTCATAATGCTAAAAATTGTTAATATACTTATATTATATACTCAATTTGCTTGCTTTTGAAGTATATTGAGTATATTTGCATCGTAATCTTAAATGAAAACACAATCGAGTTTTAAACGACTACGGGTAATTGCCAAAAGTAAAAAAATAAAAAATAAAAAGCAAGGGTTGATGAGAAAAGTAAAATACATATCCATAACGCCACAACAGAAGAAAGAAATTTCGGCGGAAATAGGTTGCTGTTTACAAGCTGTATATAATGCTTTAAGCTATAAAACAGACGGCGATTTAGCTGGACGTGTCCGTTCCCTCGCCATGAAAAAAGGTGGGTTTATAGCCTATAAAAATGTGTGATTAAACTGGAATAGCCATGCCAAAGGGACTTGTAACCATCGATCAAAAAGCGGCGAGAGCCATTGCCGGAGAGCTATTCGCCCTTATGCGAAAGGAGTTGATGCGTATCGACGTGGCAGCCATAATGCCCGACGAATACCTCAATATCAAAGAGGCGGCCGTATTTCTTGGTTGTTCGGAAAGCGCACTTTACAAGAAGGCAAAGAAAGGTGAAGTGCCCGGAGCGAAAGCCGGTGGGTCATGGCGTTTTCCCCGCCGTGATCTCGAAAAGTATATGCGTCGCGAGCCGGTAAAGCATTAGGCCACCTATACAGATAGGTGATAAGTATTCAAGGGAAACAATACGCTATGACGGCGTAAAGAGACCGGTTCGATTCCGGTATCACTTCCACAGAAAACATCGTTCATTGACATATTGGTTCACTACTTCCCCAACGGACGGGAAGTGTCAAGCATGGTAGCGGGTAACTCGTTAATCCGTCAAGTAACAAGCCGAGCTGCGGGGACGGCAAGCGCGCCATGCGAACGAAACAGATAACAATACAGGCAATGGCCGCCGCAAAATCGTCCATAATCAGTAAGCATACAGGCCGGAGGTCTGTACGGTTCTTTCAAGATATAGGCGTGTGAAGATGCACGCCACACAAGCCGCCCCGGCGATACAAGCACCATAACTGAACTGCGGTTCGCGTTGATTGGCTTTATCGGCCTATGCTTCGATGCAAGGGCGGCACAAATCACCGGCAGCAAAACCCAATCGTCTTATGCAAATGAACCGTGCGGCGGCTTCCCCGCCCCTGCCGGTGATGACCCATAAAAAGCCCGTGAGGGTGCAGCGACATAGTAATGTACCATCTCTCCCGCAAGTCCTAACCGGGGTTACGCCACAGGCACCGTGCCGATACTGCGGGACAAAAAGGTGGACAAGGAGAGATGCTTGTTAGGGAGGAACCTCCAACAAGCAAAGTGGTTCGATTCCACTTTCCACCACAACCCATGAGAAGGAATCGAGGATTGGGTAGCAGAAGCACATTCAATTACGGGGTTGGCGGATATAAACCGTCTGACACGACTGAAAGAAGCCGAATGTTGAATGTGTGCCCCTTCCGAGACAGAGAAGCTCCGCAAGCACGACGGCCGATGCTCTGGTTTATGAAGATGCGGGGCAGGCAAGAATGATCGATACAGGCGATCGTCCATCTCCTTTAACGGAATGGAGCGGGTTCGATTCCCGCACTTGCCACAATTCCCGGCGGAAAACGAGAAAAGTCATCATGTTTTTTCGATCGTATGGATTAAGGTTTTCAGATAGGAACCGCCGGGAATTATTCCATACAGGGGCAGTCCGCCGGCAGCGGCAGGCGGGCGACCGGCAAACAAGGGAAGCCACTTACGGCATTCACACATCGCAAAGCACATACGGCAACACCCTTGCGACCGGGGTTCGGTTCCCCGGTGCCCCGCACTCATATATCCGGGTTGTTTACAAAATGGAAACAACCCGGTTTTCAATCTCCACACAATGAAACGCATCGATAAAGTATACCAGCGGTATTTCTCCAAGAAAACCGGCAAATACCATGTCCTCTACCGCACAGGCAAGCGTGCCGACGGCGCATGGGACGTTCATCTGGGAATGTACGACACCCTCGCCGCCGCCGAAGCCCTCACAACAGGACGACTTATAACCCCACAAGACGACAAACACAAAAACATACGCCCATGAAAACCCTCGAAGAAATCCGCGGCATGGAACGCGACGCCCTCGAAGCCCTCGCGCTCTCCCTCGACACCGATCGGGCATTGGCCGAAGAACGCGCCACCGTCGCCGAAGGCTGGTACCAAGAACTCTACAATCTCATACGGCAAAGCGATCTTCTCTCCGGACTTTCCGCATACCACCGGGAGAAAGCCGCCGAATATTACAATTACATCTGTGAGAAAAAAAACAAAAACCAACAGCCATGACTACCGCATATATCCTGCACGGCCTTATATGGTCGGCCCTCTACGCATTCATCATCGCGGCGACGGCACGCATAGCGTATCGGGCATTCTGCGACTACTTTCGGCCATTCATCAAAGCCCTCTATCATGGAATACGCACACATCGACAGGAGCATCTACCGCAAGATAGCCCGTCAGATACGGAGCGGGCGGCATGAAATCACCTTCGACGACCCCGTCGTCAGCGACACCGACCCCGGCCTGCAAGTCCTTATCCTCGGCACCGTCTATGTCGATGAAGCCGCACCCGCCGACCCTTCCGTGGGCTACGAAGGCAGCGACCGCATCGACTTCTCCCGAGCCCGCATCATCGCCCAGCGTTGGGACGATACCGAAGGAGAGTTCCGCGACGTAAAATCCGATTTTAACCCCTTAATGATATACTGATCATGGAAGAAACCAAAGATTACGAAGCCCTTCCGGTCGAACAAACGGAAGTACAGATCGTCCCCCTCGACGAATTGGAACGCGCGAACGTAGACGTCCAAGTCTCCACCGCCAAGCGTTATCCACGGGACATGAGGCGCAGCGTCAACAATTCCATTGTCATGGCAACCATGAACGAAGAAGTCGCCCGTTCCTGCGGGTACGCCCTTCCACGAGGCGGGAAGCCCGTTACCGGCCCGTCCGTCCATCTGGCAAAAATCATCGTTTCCAACTGGGGAAACATGCGTACCGAAGCCAAAGTCGTACAGATCACCGACAAGCAGGTCATCAGCCGGGGCACGGCATGGGATCTCGAAAACAACGTGGCCTCCGCCTTTGAAGTCCGCAGGAGCATAGTGGACAAATACAGGAAAAGGTATTCCGACGACATGATAACCGTTACCGGCAATGCCGCCAATGCCATTGCCTACCGCAATGCCGTCTTTGCCGTCATTCCGAAATCCATCACCGACCGCATATACCGTGCCGCCCAACAGTTCATTACCGGCGACCTTTCCGACAACGACGTGCTTTTGAAAAAACGCACGAAGATTTTTGCCGACTTCAAAAACACGTATGGCATCGACGAAAACACGGTCGTCAAGATCTGCGGCAAAAACACCGACCAACAGATCGGGGCCGATGAAATCGCCCTCCTTGTCGGTCTGCTGCAATCCCTTAAAGACGGAGACACGACGGTAGATGAAGTACTCGACTACGTGAAGTCGCCCAAAGAAAAAGTCGATGACAAAAAAGCCGAGTTGAAAAACAAGCCCGGTAAAGCACCCACACTGCTATGAAAAACAAATACGCCGCATATACGCCCGTAGAAATGGAGGAACTCTTCTCCAACTATCTCATCGATTCATGGTCGTACAGCAAGGTAAGCACCTTTTCGAGAAACGAAAAAGAGTTTGAAAAGACATACATCTACCGCGAACCCTCCCGGCGGTCGGCCTCGTCCGTAGCCGGCAACGCCTACCATGCCGCCCTCGAACTCTTTTTCATGGAATGGGGAAAAGGACACGAGACCGGCATCGTCGAAATGGAAACCGTCGCATTCGCCTATATCGAAGACATACCCGCCTGCGACTGGAAGCTGCAAAAGACCACGCCTACGGTGGAAAGCTGCAAGCTCAAAGCCACGAAATCGGCAGCCGCCCTTATCCGTAACTTCTACACCGAGAGAGAACTCTATACCGGGGAGATCGCCGAAGTGTTCGACGTCGAAACAAGAGTTGCCGAATGGCTTGTCGTAAACGGGGTGGACATTCCTTTGCCCTGCCACGCCGTAATCGACCTTGTCATACACACCCGGGACGGTAAAAACGTCATCATCGACCACAAAAGCAAGACCAAGTACACCGATGAAGAAGAAACAGCCCTCATTCGTGGGAAACAAGCCATCACCTACGCCCTTGCATACGAGGCCGGTAGCGGTATACGTATCGACGAAGTATGGTTTGTCGAAAACAAAGAGACCCAAAACAGCGACGGAAGCCCGCAAATGAGGCTTTCCGTACTCGTTCTCGGCGCCGATAACCGCAAGCTGTACGAAGCACTCCTTTATGAACCCCTCAAACGCATGATCGAAGCCGTTTCAGACCCCGATTATGTGTATACCGTAAACGATACGGACAATTTCTGCGACAGGGCCGAGCTTTACCGCTTCTGGGCCAAGACGCTCATCGCCGAAGTCGACGACTTCGACCTGCCCGAAGAAAAAAAAGAACTCATCGCCCGCCGGCAGAAAAAAATACGGGACGCTTCCCGGGCCATGATCACCCCGAAAGTCATCACCCGGTTCCGGGACAACGCCGCCGCCTTTATCCGTTACGATTTAAGCCTATCCGACATGACAAACCCCGAAAAAATAAGCCACGTGCTGCGTTCCTTCGGCATCATCGCCAACGTAGCGCACGAGATCACCGGCTATTCCTCCACCTCGTACCTGCTCGAAGTAACAGCCGGTACGAAAATCGCCGGAATCACCAAATACCGGCTCGACATCGCCAATGCCCTGAACGTCCCTTCCGTCCGCATAGGCGATAACCTCATGGTCTATCAAGGACGGTCATACCTTGTCATCGAATCCCCGCAGAAAGGCCATGAAACCTTGTATTGGGACAAAAAATACCTCGAAGAAGAAAAAATTCCGCTCGGAAAAGACAACTTCGGGAACCTCGTCGTCTGGGATCTCAACAATCATTCCACTCCACACATGCTTATATGCGGAGCCACCGGAAGCGGAAAATCCGTCTCTATCATCTCCACGATCAACTATGCCGTTGAAGCCGGTATAGACCACATTGTCATTTTCGATCCCAAATACGAGTTCATTCAGTACCGCCGGGAAGGAATCGAAGTCTACAACGACATACAGGAAATCGAATCCGAAATGAAACGCCTTGTCGATGACATGCAGCAACGAGCCAAAAGCGGCAATACCGGAAAGAAAACCCTTGTCGTATTCGATGAATTTGCCGATGCCGTCTCCTCCGCCCGTTCCGGAACCGAACTCGACATCAGGGAAATGGTACAGGTCGGAACGAGAAAAGGCCCGTTCGGATTCCCGGAACCCAAAATGGAATTAAGGACGGTCGGGCGGGAAAAATCACTCGAAGAAAACCTGAAAATGCTTCTGCAAAAAGGCCGTTCACTCGGCTTTCGCATCATAGCCGCCACACAACGCGCCTCGGTAAACGTCATCACCGGGGACGCCAAAGTAAACTTTCCGGTCATTATCTGTTTCCGTGTCCCCAAAGAGGTCGACTCCAAAGTCGTCATCGATGAAGCCGGAGCGGAAACACTCAACGGAATGGGCGACGGACTTATCAAGTCGCCCGAATACTTCGGGGTCGTAAGGTTTCAAGGATTCTATAAAAAATAAAAGTTATGAACAACCCATAAAACAAGCACCGGAAAATGAAACCGCGCATCAAAGCCTCGACACTGCGGGAGGTAATCACTCTGATAGATGAACGCATCAGCTCGATACCTCCCGACAGTATCAGGCACCGCAACCAAAGAGAAAAATATCTCCGGCACAAAACCGAAATAACCCGCTACCTCAATGACCTACGAAGAGTACCTGCAAGAACAAAAGAAGAAAAAGTCGCGCCGCCCTCCCCGGGACGAAGAACATAGGCTGCAATGCGGCTGCGTGAGCTGGTTCTGCCTCCAATACCCCGCATGGCGGGGGCTGCTTTTCGCAGTCCCGAACGGCGGACGCCGGGACGGCATCACCGGGAAGAAGCTCAAAGACGAGGGAGTAGTGCCCGGGGTCTCCGACCTCCTGCTGCTATACCCCTCCGGGAAATACCACGCCCTTTGCGTCGAGATGAAGACCCCGAAAGGCCGGCAGTCCCAAGCACAGAAAGCGTGGCAACGCGCCGTCGAACGGGCCGGGTACAAATATGCCCTGTGCCGCTCACTCGACGATTTCATCACCACCATAGAAAAATACCTTGCCCTATAATCATGCCATGCGAGAAACCATTATCGAGACCATACGCCGCATCACCGCCGACAAGCGGCAGCGGGGCATCTTTCCCGCCGTCGCCACCCGTGCCGAGATCATGGCCGAGGTGCAGAAAGAAGTCTCAGGCCACCTCCGCCGGCTCTACAAGCAAGGAATCATCGATTACATCGAGACCGTAAACAGTTATGCCGTAAAACTTAAACGCACGCACACAACAAATGCCAAAGAAAAATAACACCCCGAACTATTTCCCGCACGACAGCAACGCACGCAACTCCGACAAGATGATCCGGTTGCGTATGGTACATAAGGCCGCCGGATACGGGGTATATTTCATGATTCTTGAACGGCTTAGGGAAGAAGCCACATACATGAGTGTCAGAGATTACAACATGATAGCCTTTGACCTTCGTGTCGATGCCTCCCTCGTCAAGTCCGTCGTCGAAGATTTCGGGTTATTTGTCGTTACCCCCGACGGGAACTACTTCTACTCCGAGAGCTTCAATGAAAGGATGGCCGTCAAGGACGAGAAATCGAGGAAACGGGCAGAAGCCGGGCGAGAAGGAATGAGAAAACGGTATGAAAAAGGCGAAGATGTAACAAAACCCTCCGAAAACGGTAACAATGTTATAACAAACCTACCCCAAAACGGTAACAAGAAAAGTAAAGAAAAGGATATATATCCCCCCTTATATATTCCCCCCTTACAAGACGACGAGGAAGAAACGCTTCCCCCTAAACCACCCGAACCGGTAACAACGGGACATATCACCCTTGACGAGTTCCGCCGGCGTATAACCGGGAATCCCATGTCAAACGCCATAAACGAAGAACTCCGGCGCGGATTGGGGCTGGGAGGCGATACCGCCACGCTCGAAAAGTGGATCGATGATTACATCGCCATACAGACGGCCGCCGGAAATACCCGGAATTATTTCACGGAGTACCGGAAGCACTTTGTCAACTGGGCGAGAATAAAGAAAAGCACCCTCGAAAATGGAACAAAAGAAGAACCCCGGCCGCGATATTACAATCCGTTATGACAGCCTCTACGACAAAGAAGCCGAAGAAGCCGTCTGCGGGGCGATAATACTCGAAAGTCAAGCCATATACGAGGTGGCCGACATACTCACACCCGAGATGTTCGGGAATCCCAAGTGCGCCAACCTCTACGCTGCGGCCATATCCCTTTACGACCGGTCGGTAAAAGTCGATATGATCACCATTCTGGAAGAAATACAGAAAAAAGGATTGTCTTACGACGACTACGCCCTTTTCGTAACCGAACTGCTCGGCTGTGTCGCTTCGTCGGCGAACATCATACGGCACGCCCTTTATATCAAAGAATCATACGTGCGCCGGCTATACCTCTCCCGTATGCACCCCCTTCTCGAATCGGCCTCCGACAAGACCATCGATATAGCCGACCTGCTCGAAGAGACGGGAAAGACCGTAGATTCCATATCTTCCGGGCTTGACCCCGGAGACGGGTCGAAGCCTATACACGAAATATGCAATGAGGTCTACAAGGCATATAGCGGACGGGTCGAAGCCGCAGCAAGAGGAGAAACCTCCGGCATAACGACCGGGCTTCACAAGCTCGATGAAGCCACCGGAGGCTGGCAGCCCGGCGACCTCGCCATACTCGCCGCACGTCCCGGCGTGGGAAAGACCGCCATGATGCTTCACTTCGCAATCTCCGCAGCAAAGGCCGGAATCCCCGTAGCCCTGTTCAGTCTCGAAATGACAGCCCGGTCATTGGCCGAACGCCTCTTTGTCGGACTTTCCGACATCAACGCCGACCGCTTCAAACGTGGCATACTTTACACCGAAGAAACACTACGGCTCGAGCAGGCAGGCGACCTCATTTCCTCCTTACCGGTAACGATTGTCGACACCGCCATACTCTCCATGCGTAAAATCAGGAACAAGGCCATGAGGTTGCACCGGCAGGGAAAATGCGGGGCTTTGTTCATCGACTACCTCCAATTGGTCGACATGCGCACCGACAACGGCCATTACAACCGGGAGCAGGAGGTAGCCGCCGCTTCACGCATGGCAAAGATCATCGCCAAAGAACTCAACATTCCCGTCATACTGCTTTCCCAGCTCAACCGCTCTGTCGAGACAAGGGCCGCCGAAGGAGGTATGCGGCGGCCGATGCTCTCCGACCTGCGCGAATCCGGCGCCATCGAGCAGGACGCCGACATAGTACTGTTCATTTGCCGGAGCGAAAACGCCGGAGAAAACAAAGGCGAACTGATATTGTCCAAGAACCGCAACGGTCGTGTCGGGATCATCGAATTCCGGCACAACGAAAGCCTTACACGCATTTATGACGACACATTCCGATACCCCGTACCCGCAACCTCCGACGAACGCCCGTTTTGACAAAACATGTCAAAAAGAAATCTTCGACGAGTTGCGGGAGAAAGAAGGCGTAACCTCACGGCGGTACGCCCGCATGGCAGCCCGCCTGCTAATACATAAAATAGAAAACGGCACAGCCACAATCAACCGAAAATAAAATACGACAATGAAAGCGATAGTAACATTCAGCGGCGGCAAAGACAGCCTCGCATCGCTGCTTTGGGTGCGAAACAATCTCACGAAAGATTTCATAACCGTCTTTTGCGACACAGGCTGGGAACACCCGCTTACCTACAAATACATCGAAGAAATACGCCAACAGCTCGGCTTGAACCTCGTCATGCTTAAATCCAAAAAGTTTGACGGCATGGTGGACTTGGCAAGAAAGAAAACCCGCTGGCCGTCTTCACAACGACGGTTCTGCACATCGGAGTTGAAAACAATCCCCATGATTGACTACATACTCGACGAAGTAGACGATGACATTCTGATGATACAGGGCATACGCGCGGCAGAGAGTGCCAAACGGGCAGAGATGAGTAAGCAATGTACCTATTTCAAATATTACGTGCAGCCCTACGGCAAGGACAAGAACGGCAAGGACAAATACCATACCTACCGTCGTAAAGACGTGTTGGCATTCCGGGCAAACCATGCCGACGACCTTTTGCGCCCCGTGTTCGACTGGTCGGCCGGGCAAGTGATAGACTATATCCTTGAAAACGGTTTGCAGCCCAACCCGCTCTACCGCATGGGTTACAAGCGCGTAGGGTGCTACCCGTGCATCATGGCATCGCAGCAAGACATCTACAACATCAGCGTCCAAGACCCGGAACGCATAAGTTATATAGCGGATCTCGAACAACAGCTGTCGAGCAGTTTTTGGGGCCCCGACAAAATATCGCCCAAATACTATAAAGGCGAATATCCGCAGATAGGCGATGTCGTTCGCTATGTACAAGCGAAACGCGCAAGAGGAACGCTATTCGACGACAACGATGTCGCCACAAGCTGCATGAGTTACTATGGCCTTTGCGAATAACGGCATTAAACACCACACTTTCATGAATAGTACCGCAGCTCGCATACGAGATATTCAAAGCAATCATTCAAAACGAATAAAAAACACAAAACATGGACGAATTTATATGTCATATTATGACCAGAAAGATATATGCTTATATAGCAGAAATCAAATCTGTGTTCAACCGTAAAGAAGATGGCAAATGGTATCTGTTCTATGACTGTATTTGGGACGATAACGGAATACCGAAAAGAGAAAGAGGTTGTATAAAAAAATTTGATACCGAAGGTGAAGCATGTTGTTATAAAGTCGGAGATGTAATCGATGAACAAGAGATTTCAGAAATAGTCAAATAAATAAGATCATGACACAAGAACAAATAGAAAAGGCGGCAAGAGAAAGTTCAACAAGGGCGGGATATAACATCAAAATAGCCGCAGATGTTGCGGGCCGTACAGTGTATGAGTGTGCATTCGAGGCCGGCGCACAATGGCGCATCAATTCCGTGTGGCATGATGCAAGCGAACGCCCGGAAGTGAATAAAAGAGTACTTGTCGAATTTTTTAATAAGTACGGTAATTATGTCTATTATAGGTTGAAAGCCTTTAAACCTGCCCAACTAAAATATTGGGGTATTGAAATGGCATTCTTAGATAAAATAATCCGCTGGACGTACATCGAAGATTTATTACCCGCAGATAGCAAATAAAACAGGAAAGGAGACAAGAAATGAAACGAGAAATAAAATTCAGAGGAAAACGTCTTGACAACGGCGAATGGGTGTATGGCTACTTTTACGAGGAATGTGAAAACACTTATATCATAGAGGATAGGCAACACCAAAAAAACGACTTATGCGCAAGGAATATCCCTTACCGGGTTGCCACCGAAACCGTCGGACAATACACAGGTCTTAAAGACAAGAACGGCAAAGAGATTTACGAGGGCGACAGAATCTTGATTAACAGAAATCATTATGTAGTGATATTCTACAAGGGCATGTTCGCCATTGAGGTGGAAGGATGCGGGTACATTCCGCTACGGAATGTGTAAACCGTGTGCAAAGTGATCGGTAACGTGTTCGACAACCCCGAACTACTGAAAGTAAATTCAGCAGGAAACATCTCTCCTACTAAGAACAATGGATAAAAAAGAAACTATACGAACCATTAGAGCCTTTAAGAAGATTCTGAAAAAAGGCACACCCCAAACAGTATGTAAATCCGGTTTTTGGGATATTCATGAAAAGCAATATACCATACATGAAATTGCCGCTCGCTTTTTACGGTTGAAAGGCTATGATGTACGAATCGAGATACATGATAATACGGAGAATCCCTCTTATAGCTTCGGATACATACGGTTTTGTAGATATGTGATAATCTCATTTAATACCTAAAAAATAAACATTATTATGAAAGAAGTAAAATTCAGAGGAAAGCGTATTGATAATGGTGAATGGGTGATTGGCCTTTTGGTCAAAATGTGGGGTGAATGGCATATCATCGATTGGAACGATGAGAATATAGCCTATCCTATCAAGACAGATACCGTAGGTCAATTTACAGGACAGAAAGACAAGATCGGCAAAGAGATTTACGAGGGAGATATAGTCAAGACAAAGGAATATGGCAAATTTTTAGGAGATAAGAATTTCTCGGGATATGACCACTTTGAAGTCCATTTCAAAAATGGAGGATTTCGTTTAGAGAATGAAGAACGAATCTTTAATTTGACTAACAATAGTCATCTTGAAGTCGTAGGCAACGTCCACGACAACCCATCACTACTGAAAGGAGGTGAAGAATGAACCGTGAAATAAAATTCCGTGCAAAACGAATAGACAATAACAAATGGGCTTATGGTGGATTGATTCAAGCCGATGATTATTGCATCATAGACCAGCAAAACGAGTTGTATGTTGAAGAAGATTACCATTTCAGAGGTGATACCCATTTTTTTAGATTATCAGGGGTAATGTGCGATGAAAACACTATCGGCCAGTTCACCGGGCTTCACGATGCCGACGGTAAGGAAATCTACGAGGGCGACATCATCTTAGAAGATAAAGACCCTACAATAATGGAAATCGTGTTCCGAGATGGGATATTCTTTGCCTCAATAGGGAATACACACGGTGAAAACCGTTTTATGAACTGTGCGCTCCGTGTTATTTTGGATAGGCGAAAGACACATATCATTGGCAACGTCCACGACAACCCATCACTACTGAAAGGAGGTGAAGAATGAAAGCAAAGCTAATAAAATCATGGGATTTTTGCAAAGTAAGTATTAAAGAAGGTACAGAAGTAAACATCATCAAAGGTATGGAAGCAGACGCTGACAGTGTGCTTAATGCACCATACGGTATGTGTTATCTTTGTGAACTAAACGGGCACATGCATTACATTCCAGCCACACTTCTTACCATAACCGACTGGGCTAATATCGACTGGGAGCAACGGCGTTACGAGATAGCAAAATCCGCGATGAATGGAATACTTGCTTCGGCTGCCATGTATGGCGGCTGCCACCAATCATCATTTGAAGTTTCAAACATGGCAATATACTATGCCGATGCCCTCATAGCCGAGTTGAAGAAAGGAGGTGCGGAATGAATTGGATAAAGATAGAGCGAGATAAGAACGGTTTTGCAACCGATGAGTGTTTGGATAAGATAGCTTATTTTTTCGTGGAATATATGCCTGTTGTCCTTGCCATACATGAGGAAAATTGCTTTGACTACGAAATTATTTCTCCTCCAAGCGATATTGCCGGGTGGCGAGGTTATATAGAAAGGAATGCAAATATTACCCATTATTTACCAATCCCTCATTTGTCAGATGAATTATGAAAAAGATAATGTTCAACGATCATTACGGCTTGACGAGAGCCGTGTTACAAGGACTGAAAACACAAACAAGAAGAATTTATAAATTACCAAAAGAGTCATACGGGAGACTGGAAATCGAATCAAACAATATAATAACATTTGATTTCGACGGAAATGAACTAATAACCAAGCCGAAATATAAAATCGGCGAGATAGTAGCCGTAGCGCAAAGCTATCTTCAAATAGCATCAGAACTTGAAGATCCTCAAAATGCTTCTTGTGCGGAGCATTTTGAGAAAAACGTTGATATGGCGAGTTGGTATTGCTGTGCCGACCACCCCGGTTTTAAAAATAAAATGTTTGTGTCGCCAGAAGAAATGCCCCACCAAATCCGCATTACAAATGTACGCGTTGAAGAATTGCAAAACATAAGCGATGAAGATTGTGAAAAAGAAGGCATTGAAAGACGAATATATAGGCATCCTCCGGAGGATTGGGTTGTAACATGTCCGGCAAAACGATTTGTGTTTAAAGGGAAAAATTTTGGCTATGGCACAGGCGTAAATGAATATTGCTATAAGCATTTCCATACAGGACAGAAGGCATTTGCTTTTCTCATAGACAAAATATCCGGGAAAGGTACATGGGAGGATAATCCCTATGTTTTTGTCTATGATTTTGAACTTATAAAATAAAACAAGACATGACAGGATAAGCATATTCATTTGATTATATTAAGAGATATTATGGACACCGAACTATCGATAGAACAAATATTGTTAGGACTACGAAATAGTACACTGTGGAATAAACGCGGAGACATTATGATCCCCAACCTTTCATGGGGCCTTCTCGATTACGAAGCCGACTTTGTTGTCCTATCCAAAAGCGGTTATCTGACCGAAGTAGAGATAAAACGCTCTTTCGCCGACTTCAAAGCCGACTTCAAGAAAGCCCACAAACATGACGATGAGCGTGTTTATTATTTTTATTACTGCGTTCCGGGAAAAATATATGACAAGGTAACATCTCTCTTGCAATCAGAAAAGTATGAAGATTTTTATACGCATATACCCGGAGTACTTTACTATACCGAAGAAGGAAATATTGTTCGCACAGGATTCGGTTGCCCCGAACGAAGAGGTAAACATCGGAAACTCTTTTTAGAAGAACAACTCAAAATTGCCCGTTTAGGACAGCTTAGATATTGGAGCCTATTGGAAAAAAAGTTACAATAAAACATTCAATACAAAGGAATTATGACAGAAGAAGAAATACAAGATGCCTACGATAAAAAGGTAGAATATGAGTACAAGCTATTCAAAGAATATCAAACGGCTTTGGAGTACTTCAAAAACAATATCGATTACCCCTTTGAAGAAATCGAAGAAGTATTAGAGGACGACAAATTATACCATATTGGCTATTGCAAGACGGAAAGAGACTTCCAATATAAAAGCTGGAAATATCCTTCCCATGAATTTTACAAGCTGACAGAAGATTCTTTAAAAGAATACCCGGCTTTTAGATACAAGAGATTCATGCTTCAAGATAAAATGCCTTCCGGCTCGCACAACCTTGTTTGGCAAGAAACACTCCTTGAAGACTGTTATCACGGATATATATTGCTTCCGTTAAAAGACGGAAGATACTGGATTGTCGAATATGAATGCTGACTATTAAAAGTTCAAAAAATAATAAAACCATGTACGGATCACACAACACACTCACCGCATACCCCGTCCGCCGGTGGTATATGCACATTTTACAACCCTTCGCCCGCTGCCAGCGGACGACCATTGAACAACAAATAGCTTGTGGCGCACGCGCATTCGACCTGCGTGTACGCTTCGGCAAAGGAGGCATACTCATACCCTGCCACGGCCTTGTCGAGTATAAGGCCTATGTTCCGGCGATTGTCGCTCTGCTCGAAGAGAGAGATTGTTACTACCGCATAATCCTCGAAAACGTCATGGGAGGCCGTAAGGTAGCCTCCGACGACCTCGATCGGCTCAAAGCAATATTCCTTACAAAAGAATTTCCGCATTGCCTCTATGTAAGCGACAAGCGGTCGTGGAATACCACATACAATATACATTGCAAGATACGCCTTGGTGAGCAGAACCGGCACGGCGGCACGGGCTGTATCATTCCCCGCCTTTGGGTCAGAAAATACAAATACTACAAAGCCCAGCACGCCGCAAACCTCGATACCGAGACCATTCACTACTATGATTTCGTAGACATAAAATAAAACCATGACAAAAGAGCAGTTCGAAAATATATTAAAGAGGAAAAATATTAAATGGGGCGAATTGGTTGAAATTATAATATTAAATCCCAATTATAAACGTTTCAGCAGAAGACCTAAAACAATATTGTTTTATGGAGCCCTTTCATACTACATCGATTCACAAATTGTTGGATTGTTTACGTCCATATTTATTGGATCTTTTGAAGATGTTTATGATGTATATTTTGATTTCAAAGATATAATAGGAATTAAGAAAGCAAATAGAGAGGGAAATAAAAAGTATGGTATATGAACACACTCATTAAATCGCAAATAGCACGATACGAGCGGGAAATCGGACAAATACTCTCGCATTACCCCCGCATCGCCGAAACACTATTCCCCAGAATCCTCGCCGACCGCCGTCGAAAAATATTAAAACTCAAAAATTTATCAAAGCAATAAACAAAGTGGCAATGAATATAAGTATTTTTCAAAATATATTGCTTTATCTATGAAATTCCATATATTTGCCATATAGATACGCGATAATGCGTATTTGAAACAACTATAAGAGCGCATTTGCGCAACATTCATTTCAAAGCCTTATCTGGGAATAACCCGGATAGGGCTTTTTGTATTTAATTTTTAATTATGTTTTATGGTAAAGAAAGTAAGTATTCCATTATCTGCTCTTATTTCCAATGTCGGTCAAATAACGGGGCTACCGCCGAATCCGCGTTTGATTAAAGACGAAAAGTTCGAGGCGTTGAAAAAGAGCCTGACCGATGACCCGGAGATGCTCGACCTCCGGGAGTTGATCATATATCCGAACCCGGACGAAAAAGGGACGTATGTCGTCATCGGCGGGAACATGCGCTACAATGCGGCCAAAGAACTGGGACTTTCGGAATTGCCCTGCAAGATTCTTCCCGAATCCACGCCGGTGGAGAAGATGCGCTCATTCATTATCAAGGACAACATCGCCTATGGAGAATGGGACATGGACCTGTTGTCGGAAGAATGGGACACGGAGGAGTTGTCCGACTGGGGACTGGATTTGCAGCCCTATTTGGAGGATCTGAATATCGATGATTTTTTTGGGGAGGAAACAAATCAACGAAAGGAGAAAAAAGCTGTCTATTGCCCTCATTGTGGGAAGAATATCAATGAACCTCCGACAGAAGAAAAGGAGGTGGAGCAATGAAAAGAGAAGTCATTACCTACAATGCGGTGGAAGGTTTCCACCGGTATCCGAACGCTCCGGAATATTGTACCTATCTATCGGACAGGCATCGGCACATCTTTGAAGTCCGTTGCCGGTTTGAAGTGTCTAATGATGATCGGGAAATAGAAATCAACCGAATGCAACAGGAAATTTCTCGATACTTTCATTCGAGGTACGGAACGCCATGTGAGTTCGGCGGTCGTTCATGCGAGCATATTGCCGGAGAATTATTAAAAGCGTACCCGTCGATGACATCGGCGGAAGTATTGGAGGACGGCTATGGAGGCGCTTCACTTACCCGATAATATCAAAGTACATTTTGCCGCTTGCGAGGTTCAGAATCAGTTTGTCGGGGTTAACGAACTGGGTGTGCGGTACGGCCTTTATACGGCTTTTCCGTTTGTAGAACGCATGGTATTCGGTAAGTCGTCGAAATCACCTATAATGCCGTTGTCGTGGCAGAAAGACGATGTATTCAAGAAAATACCGGCTTACATTATGGAAAACGAAAAACACGTCATTCAAGACAGCGGCCTATTTACATTGATGTTTGGTTCACAAAAAGGAAAGAAGGGCGAATCGTTGATGATACGCTGGTATGATGCCCTTGTTCGTTTTACTCGGGAAAATGCGCCGGGAGTAACATGTGTAGAAGTGGATTGCCAAAAGGTTCTTGGCGTATCAAAGGCATGGGAGTTCCGGGAGCGTATGAGGAATGATTTGCCGAATAATAGAATCATTAACGTGTTCCATTTGGAGGATGGACGGAAAGGCCTCGATCGTCTTATCGAATTTTCTGATTACTTGGCTATCAGTGTTCCAGAACTTCGTTGTGCAGGAAAGACCGGCGGTACGGTCGAGCTGGCGAAATATATTAAAAGACGTAAACCTTCAATAGACATTCACCTGCTTGGCTGTACGGAACACAAGCTGTTGCGTCAGTGCCGTTTTTGCACAAGTGCGGATAGTACCACTTATGTCGCGGGAAAACGATATGGTTTTCTTAAAAATCGACACATCAGTCGGATAAAGACACCAGAGATACAACGTCTTGTAGGTATTGAACGCTGGGCACGGATTCGGGAATACAACAACGAGACGAATACGAACTTTCTTTGTCTTTCCATTGAAATGTTGAAACGTGAATACGAAAAGAGTTGCGGGAACCAAGATTACAAACAATATGAGACAAACCTATAAAAACGATTAAACGATGTACTATGTATCAAAACGAATGGAGATAGCGGGCAGCCATAGGCTGAACCTATCGTATGAAAGCAAATGCGAAAATCTGCATGGGCATAATTGGGTGGTAACTGTCTGTTGCCGGGCAAAAGATTTGAACCGGGACGGAATGGTTTGCGATTTCAAACATATCAAAGACCAGATACATGGCTATCTCGATCATGGCAATTTCAATGAGTTGTTGCCCTTTAACCCGACAGCGGAAAATATAGCTAAATGGATCTACGAACAAATACCGGAGTGTTACAAGGTAGAGATACAGGAGTCGTCTGGAAATGTAGCTGTTTATGAGGAGGATTGACAGATGAAGATAAACGAAATATTTTACAGTTTGCAGGGCGAAGGTTTTTATACCGGAACAGCTGCCGTATTCATTCGTTTTTCGGGTTGTAACCTGAAATGTCCTTTTTGCGACACATCGCACGAGCAGGGATGTGAAATGACGGAAGAAGATATTTTTCAAGAGATAACCGGCTATCCTTGTCGTCATGTTGTCCTTACCGGAGGAGAGCCGATGTTACAACTGACCGAAAGACTTATTACTATGTTGCATAATGCAGGGAAGTTTATCCAAGTGGAAACAAACGGCACGATTCCTATCGAAAGTCATCTTCCTATCGATTGGGTAACGTGTTCACCAAAGTTTGACTTTTGCAGTCGAGGAAAACTCCGACTCCAACGTATCGATGAATTGAAAGTTGTATATCAAGGCCAAGACATGTCCGTATATGAGGGCATCGATGCTAAGGAGTACTATCTTCAACCTTGCGATACGAAAGACGCGTCAGGAAACGCCCGAATAGTTGCCGGGAGCATCGATTACATCAAAGGCCATCCTCAATGGCATTTATCTCTTCAAACACAAAAAATAATCCATGTAAGATGAAAACATCGATAAAAATAGAACGCCATATAGAAGGCATATTGAATTGTATCGGGGAAGATCCTTTTCGTGCAGGTCTTATCGGTACGCCGGAGCGCATCTCTCGTATGTATAAAGAGATATTCAGGGGGTACGATCCTGCTCAACACCCCCAAATAACGACATTCGATAATGGTGCGGACGGAATCATTTACGACAACATCATTACCGATAGCGGCAGTTATTATTCAATGTGCGAACATCACATGATGCCGTTTTTCGGGAGATACGTGTTCGCTTATGTTCCTAACCCGTCAGGAAAGATTATCGGCTTGTCGAAAATAGCCCGTGTTGTGGATTACCATTCTGCCCGCTTGCAAATACAAGAGCGTTTGGTTTCGGATATTGTCGGCGATATACGTTCCGCATTGGGAGAAAGTAACCCACCATTGGGAATCGCCCTTGTCATGGAAGGAGAGCATTTATGCAAGTCAATGCGAGGTGTTAAGAAGTCGGGAAAAATGACAACCTCCTATCTGACGGGTATTTTCAAGGACGGCCCAGCACGTTCCGAGTTCTTAGAAATAGCTGGGCGGCTCTTGAAATAGTATCATTTTGTCAGAAAATCGGGGCGGAAATGAGGGTATGCCAAGCGGACGGACAAAACAAAATGACAGCATTATGAGAAAAGAAGGCAGAAAAACGAAATACACACCGGAGTTGGTGAAGCGCATCTGCGGCCTTGTCGAAAAGGACACCTATACCGTATCCGAACTTTGCGAATCGGTCGGCATTTCGGAAACGACATTTTACGATTGGAAAGTCAAGTTTTCGGAGTTTTCGGACGCTATAAAAAAAGCGGAAGAAAGGCGGCTTGACAATTTCGTGGTGGAAGCGAAAAGAAGCCTCCTGAAAAAGATACAGGGCTACGAGGTGAAAGAGACGCATACTGTAACCATTCCGGGCAAAGAGAAGGACGAGGAAGGAAAACCCAAGCCGATTATCAAGGAACAAAAGACGATCAAAAAACATATCCAGCCGGACACGGCGGCGATCATCTTCGCCCTTACCAACCTCGACCCGGAACACTGGAAGAACCGGCAGCAGCTCGACGGCAACATTCAGAGCGATGTGCGCTTTACCGGATTCCGGTCGGTATTGCCGAATGTCCCGGATATAGAGGCTCTAACGAATAATGTCCGGGAACGAAGCCGGGAAAAGTTTCTGAACGAGGATAACGAGGATGAATAAGGTGAATTACGCCCAACTGCTGGCCTACCGCTACCTCTCCGACCCGAAGATAAAGGTAGTCGGTTACGGAGGTGCTGCGGGCGGCGGGAAAACGGGTCTCGGTTGCGAATGGCTCATGCGTTGCGGCTGGGCATTCCCGGGTACCCGTTGGTTCGTCGGGCGTAACAACATCAAGGACAGCCGGGAAAGCGTGTTGGTAACATTCGACAAAGTAGCCTCGTATCACGGATTCAAGGAATACCGTTTCTCGAACGACGGCATCGACTTCCGTAACGGCTCGCGCGTCTCGTTCCTCGACCTGACCTATTACCCGTACAAAGATCCGATGTTCACCCGGTTGGGATCAAAGGAGTACACCGGCGGCTGGGTGGAGGAAGCGGGGGAAGTCCACCGTTTGGCCGTCGAGGTTTTGAAGTCCCGTATCGGTCGGCACATGAACGACGTTTACCGGTTGGAGCCTAAACTACTGCTGACTTTCAACCCGGCGAAAGGTTATCTGTACGATACTTTCTACAAGCCCCACCGGGAGGGGCGTATGCCCGAAGATACGGCTTTCGTGCAGGCGTATGTCTATGATAACCCTTTCATTTCGCGGGCTTATGTCGAGATGCTCAAAAACCTCAAAGACCCGGTCTTGCGGAAACGGCTGTTGTTGGGAGAATGGGAATACGAGGACGACCCGTCGGCCTTGTGCGGTTACGATGCCATAACGGACCTTTTTACGAATGACTTCATAGAGCCGGAGGGTGCAAAGAGTTGTTCGGCAGACATCGCGGGGAAAGGGCATGACCGCTTTATCGCCTTGTCGGGTGTGGGTAATGTTTTCCGTGTGGCGATCGATGAGGTCTATTCCCCGGGCCGACAGGTGGAAATGCAGCTCCGGGATTTAATGGTCCGGGACGGCATACCCCGTTCTCTTACGGTAGTAGATGCCGACGGTGTCGGGTCGTTCTTGGAAAGCTACCTCACGGGGATAAAGGAGTTCCACGGCGGCGGCAGGCCGCACGATTCCCGGTACAAGAACCTCAAAAGCGAATGCGCCTTCCTGCTGGCGGACATGGTGAACAACCGGAAGATAAAAATAGTCTGCACACCGGAGCAGCGGGAACGCATCACGGAGGAGTTCGGGGTACTGAAACAAACCCGCATCGACAATGACACGTCAAAGAAAGCGATTATAAGCAAGGAGGAAATGAAGGCGATATTGGGTCGTTCACCCGACTACCTCGACGCTTTCATCATGGCGATGTCTTTCCGCCTCGTGTCGGCAGGCAGCGTGCCGGAAACGAAGGTTTATTCGCTGCATGATTTACAACGATAAAAACGAAACATATGAAAGGACAAAAAAGAAAGAGCGGTTCAGGCTACACGTTCAAGGAACTTGTACTATTGACACCGGCCGTTCATAAGGGGAAATTTGAAGAAAGTTTGAAGCATCTGGGGCGTCCTGCGACGTTGTGCGGCGTACCCGTCCCGCAAGACCTCGGCACGGCCACTTACGGCATGATAGCCGACCTCGGAAACCTCGACGAAGGAAATGAAGTGCAGGGCATTCTCGACATCTGCCGTATCGTCCTCGGTGTCGATTCGGAAAGCGTGTGCAGGGAGAGTGCCGATGCCGTCCTCGGCTTCGTGAATTTCGTAACCGGGGAAATGGACAAGATCAACAAGCTCTTTGAATCGGTCAGCATCAAGCCCACGCCGGAGGAAGAACGGGCGGGCGTGCATGACCTTTCTTTCGGTACGTTCGGGGTTATGGACTGGTACGCCCGGAGAATGGGTATAAAAGACCACGACGAGGTAAGGAAGGTATATTGGCCGATTGTGTTCCGCTGCCTCCAAATGGACAACGAAACCGCACTTTACGAAAGGCGGCTGAACAAGATATATGCGGAAAATAAAAAGTGAAAAGAATATGACGGTACAGGAAAAAATCAAGTCGATAGCCTCCCGGATAGAGGGTACGGCCTATCTGTTTATGAACTGGGCGCAGACAAACGTCGCCCTCGACACGATCGATAAACCGACAATCGTCTATGTATTGCCGCCTTCGGGAACGTTGAATGTGAAATACGCCTCGGTAACGGATTCCCCGTTGACGCAGATCGCCTTTCTCGACAAGACGGATTTCGATTTCGATTCGACGGAGAACGATGAGGTCATCGAGCGCATGAAGGGTCTTTTCTACACGTTCCTTCGGGAGTACAACAAAGGGGAGTATTTCGAGCCGATAGAGGGCGACATACCCTACCAAGTCGTTTATGACAAGCTCGACGTGAATGTAACGGGTATCGTGGTAACGCTAACCCTTGTAGAACTGGAAGGTTCGGAGATATGCTGAAAGAGATACGCGGGCATATCAGGGATTGTCTCGAATCCGTAAAGGAAAGGATAAAACGGAACATCGAAGATAAGGGCCGGACGGCCTCGGGAGGTACGGCGTCCTCGTTGTCGGTCTCTTTCGGGAACTTGGGTGGCACGCTCTACGGCAGCAGTTCATTTCTTGCCATACAGAGAGGACGCAAAGGCGGGAAAGTTCCCCGGGGATTTGTCGGGATAATCCGCCAATGGATCATCGACAAGGGTATATCGGTCCGTCCCGTACCCGTAAAAAGGAAGTCGAAATACGGAGATGAGGAACGGGCACAGCTTTCGGCGGCAAGGGCTATTGCCTACACGATCATGAAGAACGGGACGAGCCTCTACCGGCGTGGCGGTTACGATGACATCTACGACACGGCCATAGAGGAGGAGACGGATAAGCTGCGCCCGAAGCTGCTGGACGTATTTTATATAACGATAAGGGAAATAAATCAAAACATGAGAGAATATGAGAAACGGAACAATCGCAAATAACAGCGGGCAGGTGCTGGCACGGGTGGAATACCCGGCGCGGTATGCCTTTGCCTTCAATCCCCTTTTGATTACAGTCGGGGAAGAAACGACCGGATCGCTTCAAAAGGCGTATATAAGAGCCGTAAAGCGTTACGGCGGGTCAGATGACTATTATCGGGACGAAGCGGACTTCACGGACGGAGAATCGGTCTTTGACATAAGCATGTTTTGCCGGGGTCTATTCGATCTCGGGAACATAGCGGACAATACGGAGCGGATCATTACGGTGCAGTTCGCCGTCGGTGTAACGGACAAGTCCGGAACCAACCACGAAATGCACAGCGGAGAAATTTCCGGGCAGTCGGTAATGAATGTCATTTGGGGTGCGATCGCTCCGACAGAGGAATACAACGGCCTCACCATGTTCCGCTGGTTTTCCCGTTTTCCGATGAAACTGGAATTTTTCGCACAGGCCGGCGCAAAGGTTTACAAGGAGATAGACGGCAAAGGGACACATACGCTTGTCTCAACGGTCTCGGACATGGGCATAGCCTCGATAGACCTTTCCGGGGCATTCGAGGGTGATACGGTGGTGAGGAAAGCCGCCCTTTCGGTCGGCGACTTCGTGAACGTGTTCGATGAGACTTTTGATTTTACGTTCGCCAACTATGAGAGCGAATGGGAAATCACGTTGAAGAAAGATGATAGCCCCTGCGGCGTGTTCTTGCGCTGGATAGACAAACACGGTTTCATGCGATATTTCCTCTTTTCCAAAGGCGAAGAGAGTACGGAATCGGAGGACTACGGCGACCTGCTCGAACAAAAGTACAGCGCATTCGGACGTTATTACCCGAATATCTACCGGCAGCAGGGCAAGAGCGTAACGAGGAAAATGAATATCGCCGCCTTGCATCTGACCCGTGAGGAATACGGATATGTCCGTTCGGTGGCATTCTCTCCGGTTGTGGATATGTACGTGGGCGACGATGAGGGAACGGCCTCATGGCTTCCCGTACTGGTATCGTCCGGGGACACGGGCCGGGAACAAAAGAACTTGGAGGATATGGAAATAGAACTCTACTACAACGAAGCAACACAAAGATATTAACCATAAAACGACAAAAATATGGCAACAGAAAAGACGACCGCGATATTGGAAATAGAAGTCGATGCGGGCGAAGCAATCAAAACGATAGAGCGTTATAAGTCCCAAATACAGGTTTTGAAGAAAGAGCAGCAGAACTTACGGGAGGAATTGAAAAAAGGAAAAATATCACAGGAAGAATATACCAAAGCGAACACAGAAGCCGAAGTCGCCATAAAAACAACTCAAGAAGCGATGAGGCTTACCGGCCGCGAATTGAAAAACCTGATTACCTTACATGGGGAAGAAAAAGATTCTTTACTATCCTTACGTGCCGAATTATCGAAAGTAACCCTCGCCTATGACCGACTGTCTGAATCCGACCGGAATGCGGCAAAGGGGAAAGAAATGTTGGAATATATCAAGAAACTGCAAGACCAGATCCGCCCGCTCGAAGAATCTACGGGACGGTTTCAAAGAAGTGTCGGCAATTACCAGCAGTCGATAGTAAACGCTGTTGCCTCGATGAATCCTCTGGCCGCGAAATTATCCGGGTTTGTGGATTTTTCCGATGAAGCTGCCGGAGGCTTCACCAAGCTAAAAACAAGTGCGCAGGCATTCGGCAAAACCTTATTGAGTTTGGTTAAAAACCCGGCTTTTCTTGCCATTGCCGGCATAGCGTCCGTCGGTAGTGCGTTCAAGCTCTGGTATGACTACAACAAAGGATTGATCGAGGCTACCCGTCTGACAAAACAATTTACCGACCTTTCCGGAAATGAATTAAAAGCGTACAGAAATGAAGTGCAGGCCGTTTCCGACACCTTCAACAAGGATTTTGTAGAGGTATTGCGTGGTGCGAATGCGTTGCAAAAGCAATTCGGCATCACCTCGCAGGAAGCCCTCGAATTGGTGAAAGAGGGTTTTGCCAACGGGGCGGACGTGAACGAACAATTTTTGAAAAATATCAAGGAGTATTCTACGTTTTTCAAAGAAGCGGGTTTGTCGGCGGAGGAATTTATCGCCATTAACGTACAGACGGAAAAGCAGGGTATTTTCTCGGACAAAGGCATCGACGCGATCAAGGAGGCGAATATCCGCCTACGGGAAATGACGACCGCCACGTCTACGGCATTGGAGGGTATCGGCATATCCTCGAAACGGGTACAGGAAGAATTACAAAGCGGCAGCAAGACGACATTCGACATCATGCAGGAAGTATCGGCCAAGTTGAACGAACTGCCCGATTCGGCCTCGACTGTCGGAGCGGCATTGGCCGACATCTTCGGCGGCCCGGGAGAAGATGCGGGACTGGCCTATATCCGTACCCTTAGTAACATTTCCACGAGCTTATCCGATGTAAAAAGCAAGACCGGCGAACTTGGGAATTTGCAGCGGGAGCAGCTTCAAAGTCAAATCAACCTTGAAAATGCCATATCCGCATTGTTCGACCAAACAGGTGGCGGATTTGAAAAAATGACGACACAGGCCAAGATATTTATCAATAATGGGCTGTCCGGGATAATCCGGGGAGTTATTGATCTAATAAATTGGTTTATAGAGCTATACAACAACAGTGTGGCTATACGGGTTGTTTGGGAAGGCTTTGTCGGACAATTCAAAATTATTATAGCCCAGATAGGAAACCTATTTAGTCTTTTTATCGATCAAGCGAAAGCGGTAGGAAAGGTGTTGGAGGGGACGTTTACACTTGATTTCACGAAGATGAAAGAGGGGTATTCCGATTTTGCCAAATCCTATTCCACCCTTGCCAAATCGGTAGTTTCCGATTATAAGGATATTTTTGTGAAAGGAATAAACGATATAAAGAATGGCAAGATAGAACCTATAAAAATACCGATCGAGGCCGATACAGAATCGGTCGGGGGAGGAACGGGAAACAGCGGATCCGAGGGAGGAACGAACAATGGCGATAATACTCCCAAGCGAGACATTAAAGTCGAGGCCGAGGAAATCGAAAAGGCCGAAGCCGCAATGTTGAAGGTGTTAGATGAGGCATCGGCGGAATACAAAGCCATTCTGGATAAACGCTACAAGCGGGATAAGAAGGCCATTGAGGATAAAATCGCGTTATATAAGGAAGATGAAAAGTTGACCCCGAAAATGCAAAAGGCGTTGAACGATCAACTGGAAGCCCTCGAAAAAGAACATGCCCGTGATATAGCCGCGATTAGTAAAAAGGCGACCGACGACCAAATCGCCGAGCAGGAGCGGTTAATCAATTTGAAACTGTCCGTTGCGGAAAAGGGGTCTCTCGAAGAATACAACTTGCGTCTTGCCAATCTCGAACAACAGAAGAAGCAGGAGATAGCAGCCGCGAAAGAGAACAAGGAAGAAATCGCCCTTATAGAAAAAAAATATAACAATCTCATACAGGAAGAATCCGACAGGTATTATGAAAATCGAAACAGGAGACAAAAAGAAGTCTATAAAGAGGAATTGAACGAGCGTAATCTCGAATGGCAGAACAAAATCGACGCAGCCAAGCTGAACGGCGAGAATTATTTGCAACTTATGGTAGAGCAGTCTCAACAAGAGTTGGAAGCCATAAAGGAGGCCGGACAGCAGGAATGGGAGAAAAAAGAAGAGTTCAACGCCCGACTGTTGGCCGCACAACAGAAATACAATGATTCGGTGAAAGCCAAGAATGATGCCGAAGTACAGATGCAATTAGCTAAAACACAAGCTATCGGGCAAATAATCGGATCGTTCTCGGATTTGTTCGGTGCATTTGGTGAAGAAAATATTGAGATGTTGAAATTGTCGAAAGCCCTTGCTATTGCAGAGGTCGCCATAAATCAAGGCATCGCTATATCCGAAGCTGTAAAAAATGCAACATCAGATCCTAAAAATGCTCTTGCTCCGTGGCTTATTCCTGTAAAAATTGCCGCAGCTGTGGCCGCAGTTACTACAACCATAGTAACTGCCGTGAAGTCAATAAACGATGCAGAGAAACAAATCGCCGAAGCGGAAGCGCAAAAATCAAGCGGAAAAACGGGTACAGTAACCGTGAAAGGCTACTCGACGGGAGGCCTTGTCAAAGGTGAAGGTACGGGTACAAGCGATTCCATTCCGGCGAGACTTTCGGCGGGAGAGTTCGTTATCCCGGCCAAGACGTACAAGATGTTTTCGCCGGTCATAAACAGCATTTATCGGACAGGTCAGAATTGGAATGCCGCAAACAGAGTATATTCCCCGGCCTCATCAAATTCCGGGAATACGATTTCCGAAGAAATGCTTGCTCGGGTAGTATCTAATGCGGTTGTAAACGGAGTTAAAAATCTGAATCCTACCGTCTCTGTTGTGGATATAAATAAACAGCAGACGAATGTCGATGTGATACAGTCAAGAAATAGAAGATTTTCTAAAAAATAGTAGCCATGAAAGAAGAATTGTTTATAAAGACCCCTTCCGGGAAATGGGAAAGGGCGGATTTGCCGGCAGAGAGCAATATTGTTTTGGCTTATAAAAATAACCTGCTGGGAACAATCGGAGTGATTCAATCCTCATACAGTTATACCGTATCTTTACCGAAAACAAGCAAAAACATGCGGATTTTCCAACTCTGCAACCTCCCTTCGGTAGTGGTGGTAAATGGAACGAAAATCATCGGAGAGCCGTTTCAAGTCCGTTACCGAAAGGAGGGTATCGACATATTGGGTGATGCCGTCGGGTTTCTTGACAGTGTAACCAAAGAGGCATTTGAAATAAGTCTGTCATTCGGTTTCCTCGGGGCTTTCAGTGATTGGATAGAGGAAGAAAAAACATTGAACGATTTATCTGCATATTCCGGCCAGCTTGCAATCACAACCACATTCGACAATAATCTGACCGATTATCCTGTATCTGAAAATATTGACGATTTACCGGCCATATTCAAACCTTACTATGACATAGGATTTGATCCCTCTACTGCAAAACCGGAGACTGCCCGTTTGCCGGCAGTGAGAGTTTCCTATCTTATCGAGCAAATAGAGGAAGCAGTAAAATGCAAATTCTCTTTTCCGCAAAACATTGCAGAAAGGTTGAAATATCTTGCAGTTCCTCTGGCCTCGAAAAAGGCATTTTACGACAATTCCGAACCGCGTGTATTTTATAATGCCCAAATAGTGAATAGTACTAATCCCAAAGATACAAATTGGAAAGATAGACACCCGAATGAGACAATTATGAATGAAGAAGAATTTGTAAAAGAGCTTATTGATGAAAAGTTCGGTCCATTTGCGGGGATTAGTTTCGATATGTTTGATCCTAACGGGATAGAAGGGGTTTTTTCAACAGGTCTTGCAGGGCTGCGAGCATCTTCCATTGCAGGGGAGGGTGGTTCAAACAACATGCTTACGGTTGCGGTTATTGTACCTTCAAAAAAAATCTCATTGAATAATATGTCTTTATATGGGAAATTCATGGTGAAAATGGGGAAAGACAGTTATTCGGCTCCGGGCAATATAGTCTTTTATAAAATGGCTCAATTAGGAAATGATTCTCAATTCGATATTGTCGAAGCTATTTACACATGGAATTATGAATATTCAAGAGATGAGGAGTTGGTAACTGTTTCATTGCCTCCCGATACTGTATTTAAAAAAATAGAACTTGAACCGGGATTCGTATATGGTTTTGTCTTGAACTTTTGCGCTTTTTCTGTCAAGGGCTTTGATGCAGAAGCAGATAAACTGGAAGCTGCGGAGTATTCCGGATCTGAAAGTACACGTATGAAATTTTCCTTTCAGACAGAAAGTGGACTTTCCACGAACGATGTCGTATTTGGCAAAGATTTACAAATGAAAGGGAACATGCCGGATATTTCACAAATAGATTTTATTCAATCATTATGCGACATGTTCGGTATGTTCCCGATCATTAATCCGATACCCAAGAAAAACGATGAGACAGGGAAAAGAACTGTTGGATTTGTATCGATCGATACTTTATTCAAAAATAAGGTGTCAAGATATGTTTACGGAAAAAAGTTCAATGACTGGACGGGTCGCCTCATTACCGACCCGAACGACATCGAAATATCTTTCTCGAAAGACGGGTATTATCAACGTAATTATTTGCGCTATATGGAAGACGACACGGTAACGGGAGACTATGACGGTTATTTCGACCTCCCCGATAAAAGGCTGGAAAAAGAAGGAGATTTGATAGAATTACCTTTTGCTGCCTCTGACGGAGATAAAATAATGATGTTCAGCGAAGAAAAAGACGATGACGGAAATACTACATATTCTTTTGAAGGCTTTGAACCCCGTATGATGAGCGTTATTAAACGGGCGGACGGAAAATGCGGTTTAACCTTCGACGGATTGGATTTCAAATCTCTTTTGTCGAAGTATTACAGCCGTTATATAGAGTTGGTGCAAGATATGTACTTGATTACCGTAACCGTCGAATTAAACTCTTTGGATTTGAAAAATATCGACTATGCCTATCCCGTTTACTTCAAGCAATTCGGACGGTATTTCGGGATAGTCGATATACAAGCCAATTCAGCCGATGATAATTGCGAGGTAACGTTAATGAGGCTTTCGGCGGGATAGATCTTGATTCAGCATTTTAATGCGTTTCGATGTGGGGCGCATTAATTTTTTAGATATAAAATTTGTTTTACAAGAATATTGATATATTTTTGTAAAACAACTATAATAAAATGATTATGAAAAAATTTATCTTGTTTCTGTTTTTTATGCCTCTTGTAATGGCAGGAAATGCACAGGTTCTAACGGAAAGCGATCTTGCAAAAATTGATATTGAAGCATACGACAGCAGTTTTGATGGCGAAGATTATGCTAAGGCCGCATCTGCTATTGCAAAGGATTATCCACCCGACAAAGACGGTGTGCTAACAAGAATATTTATTGTTGAGAATATAAATAAAACAAAAGATCAAATATACGTTGCCATAAATAATTGGTTTGCATTCCACGATGGTCTGAAATGTACCATACAACTAAACGATAGAGAAGCTGGTGCGATTATAGGAGAATGTATAGTACCCTATGTTGAAGCATCAGATGTTAAAGGGGTTCATACCGATGCAATAATATTGGTACGGGTAGATATTAAAGAAAATAGAGTACGCATAATCACACAAATCAAAAGATATGAAAAAGTTTTTCCGCCTAGGGGTGGCTATCCAGAAAGTAGGGTAAAACAGAATCCGGTAAACCTTAATCCCTTTGGAACAAAGGTAAGTAACAAGAAAGAAGGGCTGGGAGCTTTATGCAATAGCCATGTATTCTGTTTAAAAATAATTTCAGGTTTACGAGATGCTGTTATTGCCAATGATAATTGGTAATAGTTTATTATGGTATTTCTCAACTTAAATTTAAATGAGTACGACCCGCCATTCTATTTTACTCCCGCTTTGAATGAAGAAAGTATCGGGTTCTCTTTTATGAAAACCTTTTGACAAGATCCTCGGCGATTGCCGGGGATTTTTTTACTCTTTCAAGTTTTTCATGGCGTGGAAACTATTTCAAAAAGGAAAACAGGTCGTATTTGCATAACCTCACCATTTTGCTGATGTCCGCAAAATGGTATAACCTTATTTATTTACGAAATTTTGACCGTAAATCATTAAGTCTTGCAAAAAGTGTAGAAAATTTTCCTTACTTCTCCGAAATGCACTCTGTTGGCAGCCAAAATCCCGGGAAAATCTTCCTCAAACAATGTTTCCCTCTCTTTTTACTTATACGTCCGGTGTTAAATGATATTAATTATCATATCATTTATCTGTATTATATTTGATATTAAAATTAATATCATTATATTTGCATTGTAATAATCAAACAAAAACAGAATGAAGTACAAAGAACTCGAAAGGCTTGTAAAGAAAGCGGGCTGTTACGATATAGGCCGACAACAAGCCGGACACCCTTTATGGTACAGCCCAAAGACGGGAAAAATATTCCAAATGAGCAACCACGGATCGGAAGAAGTAGCAACCGGAACACTAAACAAGATTAAAAAGGCAGCGGGGATTTAATCCCCCTGCTTCCACCATAAGATAAAAGGAGATAAAGGAATGGAAAAAAGAAAAGTTACCGCAGTGATAGAGCGCGCCGGAGATGGGACATACAGCATTTACATGGACGCCGATGACATGGGTTATCTTGTAACAGGGACGGGAAAGACCGTCGATGAGGCCATGACGATGTTTAAGGCCGGGTATGACGATATGAGAAAATATCATGCGGAAGAAGGAAAAGAGTTTGAAGAAGTGGATTTCGATTACAAGTACGACATGGCATCATTTCTTTCTTACTACTCGAAGATACTTTCTCTTGCCGGCATGTCGCGCTTGACGGGAATAAATCAACAACAGTTGAGCCATTATGTTACAGGCAGGAGAAATCCTTCGGCAAAAACCATAGAGAAAATGCAGGCCGCCATACAACGTTTCGGCAAAGATTTAAGCACTGTACACTTTGTTTGATTATTACACGCCCTCAAAGGCAGTGCCGGGCATACTCCTTCTGGGGTATGCCTTTTGTCTTTTTATAAAATAAACGGGAATAAATTTGGAAAATAGATAATTGTTCCTATCTTTGTGTCGTACTATTGGCTAACAAAGTGTATGTGCTTGCTTGATTGTGAAATCACGTGAGCACTTTTTTGTTTTTAAACGAGGGTAAAAAGAAGTTATGAATGTGTATGAGGCAATGAGCAGCATAAGGCCGATGCTTGAGAAGTTGCAAAAATCAGGCGTCGACCTGTCGAATATAAAGAACATCGACATGTACGAAGAATACAGGGAGATGAGCAAGGACGGCGAGAAGAAGATGTATATCGTATCGTTTCTTGCGGAGAAATACAAGATGAGCGAGAAGTCTGTATCTCGTGCCATAAGAAGATTTTCCATGATATTATAAAAGGCTTTGAATTGTTATAGGTTTCAGGCGTGTCTGTGCGTGAGCATGGGCACGTTTTTTTTTATATCGATGAATGGACATTCAAGTGTCCCCCCTTTTTTCAGCGATTTTTTCCCGACCTCATTTCGTCTGCCTACCTTTGAGAAAACGCAAGAAACATGGCACGACTGAAAATATACGGAGACATTGTAGACAGCGAGGAAAATTCCTTCATGCAAATGTGGGGTATCGACAACGGCGTTACCTTCCAAACTATCGATGATTTTCTTTCCTCCATTTCCGAAGACGACAAGACAATCGACATACACATACACTGCCGGGGCGGAAACGTCATTGAGGGCTGGGCGATATACGATGCCCTCCGGCACTCGGGCAAGGAGATTTCGGCCACCATAGACGGAGAATGTTCGTCTATGGCGACGATCGTTCTTTTATCTGCTCCCAAAGAACGGCGGAAAGCCTACATGAACGCCCATTTCTGCATTCATAACCCGTCGGCAACGACCTACAATCTCGATTGGTCGGAATCCCTCACTGCCGACAACATCGAGAAAGGGGCAGCCCGGCTTTCAAAGCAGGCGGAGCAGTTACGTTCGGAGCAGGATAGGATTCTCGACCTCTATGTGGAGCGCACCGGGACGGACCGGGAAACCTTACAGGCGGTAATGGACAAAGATGTCATCTACGGCATGGACAAAGCCATTGAACTTGGCTTCATCTCGGAGGTTCTACCCCCTATAACGGCGAAGAGGCAAACACCCAAAACACAAAACAATATGCACAACGACAAAGAAGAAGTACAGGTAAAGCGGGGCATTCTCGACAGAATCCTTGCGAAAGCGGGCTTCAAAGTCCTTGAAGATGTAAAAATCGTGGACATGGTAGTAACGGCAGCCGACGGTTCCGAACTGACGATCGAACGGGAGAGCGGCGATCCGCAGGTAGGTGATTCGGCCAGTCCCGACGGAAATTTCGTCATGGAGGACGGTACGACGATTGTCGTGTCCGACGGTGTTATTACGGAAATCATACCCCCGGTAGAGGCGAAAACCGACGAGGAATTTGCCGCATTGGAAGCGGAACTCGAAGTATTGAAAGCTGAAAACGAGCAACTGAAAGCCGATAAATCCGCATTGGAAGAACGTATTTCGGAACTGGAAAGCCAGCTTGGAGAAAGCGATGCCAAAGCCAAGACGGAGGAAGAATCCGCCATTCTTGCCAAAGTGAACCATGCGGGCGGCGTAGCATGGCTGGATAAGATACTGGCCATGAAGTCCACCTTCCATGCGAAGAACACCCGTACACAGGTGCGGACTGTCGAAACGGAGGATGAAAGCCCTATACAGAAAGCCAAACGGGCATTGGAAGAAAAAATAGAAAGCAGAAAAAAACAATAAAAACAGGAGGAAAAACATTATGAGCCAATTTGCAGGATTCACAGTAGATAACGGAGCGATAAAAGATTTGCGCGATCTGCTTTTTTATACGCTATACAAAGACCCCGACTTGAATATTACCGCAACGCCCGTTACCGGGGTTATCAACGGTCAAAAACTGGGTTACATCGATCGAATGGGTGATGTCGGTTTGAACAAATGCGGCTGTAACCCGACATATAGCAACGTCGATATAACCGGGAGCGAAAAAGAATGGGAGCTTGGCTGCTGGCAAATAGCCAAACACATCTGTTACACGGAATTGGAAAACACCATCGCCAAAAATTCATTGAATAAAGGTACGGACATCGCCAATCTCATAGGCACTCCTTACATGGAGTTCTTGACACCGCTTTTGCAGAAAGCCATAACCGATATGTTTTGGAGAATCGTTTGGTTTGGAGACAAAGAGGCGAAGAATGTAGCCGACAGCGACGGAGGAAATATTACGAAGGATATAGATATATCCTTGTTTACTATGGCTGACGGCTTCTTCAAACGCCTATTCGGGATTATCGCCGACAATCCCGGCCAAAAGACGGCCATAGCCGCCAACGCACAGACCACGACGGCATTGCAAATGTCGAAGATTCGGGAAAAAGGGGTCGCAATGGGCATTGTCGATAATCTTCTCGCCGATGCCGACGGTCGTATCTTTGACAAGCCCGATGCTTGCATTATGATGACAAACAGCCTGTTTAAAGCCCTTGTTGCCGATGTGCGCAATACGTTTATCGGCACGACCCTGACCTACGAACAACTGGCAGAAGGGGTGGTTATCTCCCAATACGACGGGCGTAAAATCATCGCTTTGGACATTTGGGACAGAATGATCAAACGTTTCGAGAACAACGGAACGAAACTGAACAATCCGCACCGGGCCGTTTTATGCTCACCCTCGAACCTTTTCTACGGCACGGACGACACCGACATGATTGCGGATTTGAGTATTACGTTCAACGAAGAAACCCGTTACAACAACATTTTCGCACAATCGAAAATAGGCACGCTTATCGGCGAGGACGACCTCGTACAAGTGGCCATATAATCAACCAATAACCAATAAACAAAGGAGAAAATTTTTATGGAAACATGCGTTTACCAAGTCTTGAAGGACGTTTTGTATAACTGTACCAAGCCCGTATCGAAGGGCTTGCGCAACACCGGTTACATCTACAACTACGACGACATCGACTGGGACAAAGTAACCTACGACGAAACGACACCGAACATCATCACGGCCCTTCCGATGAAAGAGGGCAAGAAAGGTTATAAGATCGCCATACCGGGCAAGACCCCTTTCACCGGCACGACCACCTCGATGACCGAAGGGACATACCGTAACAACTTCACCAAGTCGGTTGCCGTGGTGATCCTCGATGCCGGACCCGATGTCTCCCACAGCATCATCGACCCCATGGCGAACGGGAAATTCCTCGTCGTTCTGGAAAACCAGTATCAAGGCACGGACAAGAAGAACACGTTCCAAGTCTTCGGCGTCGAGCAGGGCTTGTCGGCCTCGGCGATCGAATCGGACAAATATTCGGACGACACGCAGGGGGGCACGTCTGTAACCTTGCAGGAGACCGACGCACCCACCTTCGCCTATTACCTTTTCGAGACGGACATCGCCGCCACTCGCGAGATGTTGGAATCGACGCTGACCGTATTGCCCGGGGAGTAAGCCATGATGAGCTACGAAGAAGCGGTACAAGTCTTGGAGGAAATGAGAAGCCGGTACCATACCGGTTTCTCCGCCCGGGACAAGGCGGTCATCGAAAGGCTGTATGAAACGCTCCTGTCGATGAAGTTCCGTAAAACCTCGTGCGCCGATTGCTATCGGGACGCATATCTGGAAGAGTATAACTATCTCAAAAAAACAGGCAAAATGGAAGAAAGAAAATACAAGCTCCGCCGCGGCGTGCTGTTACGACCGGAGTTCGGCTCTTCGGAGTTTTATTCGGCCAAGAGCATCACCGATGAAAAGGCGGAAGAACTGTTGCGTAAGAACCCGACCCTTATCGAATCCTTTGAATCGTACCCCTCTGACTGGAAGGAGCGCATCGACAAGAAGGTACGGGACGAGGACCGCATCGAGTTGAACGAGACGGGCAAACGGCTGTACATCGGCGATACCCTTCCGTTGTCCACGACCTCTTACCACGCCGTAGTGGAGCAATGGACGAGCAGCAACGCGAAAGTGGCGACGGTCGACGACAAAGGAGTCGTAACGGCGTTGTCGGAGGGCCGGAGCACGATCACGGCCACGACGACGGAGGGCAAGACGGGGCAGTGCGCCGTAACGGTCGTTTCCCGGAATAAAAAGTAGGAGGCGCAGGCGATGAACATCTCGAACGTGGTGAGACCGTGCAAGCGCATCGAACGCTTCTATTCGAGCACGCTGGGTATTCAGACCTACGACAAGGACAACCTTTACCCTCAAAGAATGCTTGCGCTGTTGAAAAACAGCCCTACGGGCGGGACGTGTTGCAGCCGTTATGAAAACTTCATCTTCGGCGACGGTTTCCGGGACAGAAATCTGTCGGAACTTGTTGTGAACCGCTACGGGGACACGGCAAACGACATCTTGCAGCTTTCCGTTAGGGATTTGTCCCAGTTCGGCGGTGTTTCCCTGCACCTGAACTACGACCTTTCGGGTCGGGTGGTGGAGGTGCAGCATGTGCCGTTCGAGAGTTGCCGGCTGTACGAGGAGGACGACGCGGGGTATGTCCCCTACATCTGTACTCACCCCGACTGGTCGGGCACAAAGACCCGACGGGGCAAGAAGCTGAAAGTAAGCCGGGAGACGGTCGATTACCTCTACCCGTTCAACCCGCAGAAAGAAGTGCTGTTGTCCCAAATGGAGAAGGACGGCGGCGTGGAGAGTTACCGGGGTCAGATCCTTTGGTATTCGACGGCAGGCAGGAACACCTACCCCGAACCCGTCTATGACAAGGTGGTAACGAACCTCTCCACCGACGAGGGTCTCGACAACGTGAAATACCGGAATGTTCGTAACAACTTCCTTCCGGCAGGAATGCTTATCCGGAAGAAAGGGCTTTCTGGCGCGATCGACAAGGACGGTCGCCCGGTGGGCGGCACGACGCAGGACGAGATAAGGAGCCGGGAGTTCGACGAAAACCTGTTGACTTTTCAAGGGGACACGAACGCGCTTGCCATTATGGACGTAACGGTCAACGCGGACGAAGATGCCCCGCAGTGGGTGAGCATAAAAAGCCAGAACTTCGACAAGGATTTCACGGTAACCGAATCGAGCGTAACCGAACGCATCTATTCCGCATTCGGGCAGGAGCCGTGGTACGCCATACGAGTGGGGAAACTCGGATTCAGCGGCCAGTTGGTGGCCGAGGCTTACGAATATTACAACTCTTACGTCTCGAAAGAGCGTCAGGCGTTGGAACGCATCTTCTCGAAGGTTTTCGGCCTTTGGAAAGAGGGCTTGCCGGGAGACTTCACGATAAGTCCCAAAAGCTACGTCCATAACGCCGAACAAACAGGAACACCAAACGCAACGGAACGATGAAAACGATTTTGACCCCTCGGGATTTCAAGAAGATGCCCGGCATACGCAAGCCGGGCACTCACGTATCGGAAGATAATTTACAGGCTTACATCTCCGAAGTGGAAATGCTGTATATAAAGCCCCTTGTAGGAGATGAGTTTTATATCAGCCTCGCAACGGACACGGAAGGGAAGTATGCCGGGTTGTTGGAGGGTTGCGAATACACCGACCGCCGAGGCAACCGCCGTTTCTGCCCGGGCTTGAAGACGGCCATTGCCTATTACGCCTATTCGCAGTATGTCATGGCGGGCGATGCCGAGAGTACCCGTTACGGCTTCCGGGTGAAAGAGGAGGAATATTCCTCGCGCCTTTCGTCGAAGGAGCGTTCGGAACTGTATAACAACACCCTCCAAGCGGCTTCCGGTTATCTGTCGGAATGCCGGACGTACATGTGTGAGGCCCTTGATTTGCACTTTGAGGGCAGCCCGAAAATAACGGGAAGTTTCACGATAAGAAAAATAGGATAAGGCATGAAACAAAGCGACATAGACAAACTTTTGCCGATCTGTACGGAGATAAAGACCGCAACCCGAGAAGGGGAAAACACGGCCGGGAAAGTGGGCGGCGTGCTTGAAAAGCTGGCCGGTGCGGTAACGTCTGACGAAACGCTGTCGGGTCTTGCGAAAAAAGACCTCTCGAACGTTTCGGAGACCGTTTTACGGGACAAGACGGGGGTATATGCGGCGGAAAGGATCATGTACCATATTTATGCGGACCATTCGGTCAGCATTTCCGAGAAGAAAGAGGACTTGCCGGGCGTTTTGTCGGCGGCAGCCGAAGATCATGAACTGACGTTGTATTTCGCCACGTTGAATGACAGCATCGGGTCGTCTTTTTCTCCGGCGTATGTAAAGATCCTTTACGGCCGCAAGATCAATTACACGGCGATGTTCGTGGGGTCGGACAATTACGTCCACAAGGTCGTCATCGACGAGGACGGGAATCTGACGAAACAGTACGCTTATTCTTTCGATGACTTCGCCACGAAAGAGGACATCGAAAAAATAAAGCTGGGCGATCTGACCTCGCAGGGCTATCTGCCTACCCGTATCGTTGACTTAGGAGAATATTCGTCGTCGGAGGGCTTCGATTTTACCGACCCTCTTTTGTCGGAACTGGCCGCAGCGATCAATGCGGTTTCGGAGGGGAAAGCCACGCTGTTGTTGAAGGGGTCGACACCGTATGGTGATCCTCTGTTTTTCACGGGTGTCTCTGTGCGGATAGATGCCGGAATCGATTACAGGCTGACTTTTTTAATGTCTAACGGCCGTTCTTATTGGATCTCGTTCGAGGCGGGTTACCCGGATAGTGTACAGCAAGGATTTACAGAAGGCGGCGGTAGCGGCACAATCACATCGGAAGCCTACACGGACAATAAGGATTACAAGGAGATTTAAAACGAACCAATAAAATAATGATATTATGGCAAAGATTAAGAAGTTAAAGGAAAACGGGAGTACGATTTATCCGGCAACGATTCCGCAGGCTGTGATAGACCCCAACAACAAAACCAAACTGAGCGAAATCATAGATGATCTGGCCCTTACGTTCGGGGACATGGGTGAAAGCAAGAATATCATTCAGGCCATGTCCGACCTGCGTAGCACCATAGGTGAACACAGCGAAAGCGGACTTGATGGATATGCCCAGTACTTGAACCTGTTTATCGACAAAGTAAACACATTCCTCGAAGATGCCGGTGTTACACAAGGTGTCATCGACAGTTGGAAGGAAATCGAAAATTTCCTGCAAGGCATCACCGACACAGAAACGCTTACCGGGTTGCTGGCCGAGAACCTGCAATCGGCAAAAAGTTATGCGGACACGAAGGTGCAACAGGGAACGGCCAATGCCGTAACGATGTCGTCGAATGCCGGGGCTGCGGACCGTGTGCTGACCTCGGGTGGAAGCAATAAAACGGCTAAGGATTCGGGGATGGCTATCGGAGACTTGGCGAAAAAAGATTTGAACAATGTTGATTCGTCTGCCTTAGAAAATAAACTTAGAGGTATAGGTTTCCAAAAAAACTATACTTTGGTTGCAGATTATAATGATAGTCCGAATGTCTCTTTGGCACCTAATTCTTCTGCGGATGTTCGGTCTGCTTTACAAGCTATGTCCGATGGCGAAGGAACTGTCATTCTTGTTCCCCGGGCCTCAGAAGGTAGTGGCGCACTTGTACTTTCTTCATTTGCTTTCACCAATACGAAATTTTACGTTTGGTTTATGGGAACGGACGACAACTTGTATTACTTTGACGTAGAAACGTCAGGTAGTTCTCCTGAGGTCAGCAACGTAAAATGTTATAATTTTGATGCTTTCTTAAAGAGTATTCCCGTTGCTACCTCTGCCCTATTAGGAGGTGTACGGGTAGGAAGCGGTTTAACCGCCAACGAAGCAGGAGTACTTTCTGTTACATCATCTCCCAAAGCTACAAATGATTCCGACGGAAATCCGATAAACACCACCTATCTGAAATCGGCGGCAGTAACGGACGTAACGGATTATGCGGAGATAACGATTTGAGAAACGCGGCGGGCGGGGTTTCCGTCTGCCTTCAATACTTGAAACATGGCAAGGATAAAGAAACTGAAAGAAAACGGGAAGACGGTGTACCCGGCGACGATATTAGATGCCGTCGTAGATTCCAAAACAAGCACACCCATAACAAAAACACGGCTCCGATACTCGCGGGCCTCGGCACATGGGCGTTATTATAAATTCATGACTTTGAAGCGAGGTATTGAAAAAGGAATCATACGATTCGGCATCGAATCGCCTCTCATGGGGTATGCCGATTATATGGTGAACTGGACTTACGACACGAACACGGAAAAAGGTATGAACCCCTATTGCCTGTTTTCTACCAACGCGCAAATGTACAACCGGGTGAAGCTGGTACGGACGGGTAACGACACATTCGATGTCTATTTCGAGAGCAATGCGGGAAACGATTACCCGGCGTTTGTGTTCATGGGAGAGGGCGGCACGACCGACAGCAACTCCATAACGAGTTATATCGTTTCGACTGTATCGGCCATTCCGGAAGACGTTTATAAAGAAAGCGACTATGCCGGTAACATTTGTTTCGGAGGTATTGACGTCTATGCGAAAAATTGGACTGCACTTTTCTTAAAGAATATAGATATTGAGGCTGTGCGCACATGTATCGATTTCGGGGGAAAAGGATTTGTAGGTTATGACGGAAATTCAACTGGACTTGTCTTTGGAATTGGAGGTTTTATATCCCCGAGGAAATCTTATATAAATGTCGGAGAAAATGGCATAGGCTATGGACAAGGTTCAAAAATACAGACTATTTATCATGCGGGTAACTTGGGTATAGCGACAAGCACCAAATCGGGACTTGTGAAGAGCGGCGGAGGTTTTATCACGGTAGACACAGACGGAATAGTAAAAGTCAATCGATCGCAAACAGCAGATAATGCCGAAAACGATGAGAATGGCGACAATATTGTATACACTTACGCCAAGAAAACAGAATTGCCCGAGATTGCGACCTCAACAGTGGCAGGAATTATAAAGGGCGGTGGCGATATAGCAGTAGGAAGCGACGGCAGTGTTACTGTTAATAATGCCGGTGTTGCACAAATGGCAGCGCAAGATAGCTCGGGGAGAGTTATAGTAAATACTTATGTGCCGAAAACACAGATCGCAACCTCATCGGCCGCCGGTCTTGTTAAGTCCGGGAATGATATAACTGTTGCGTCCGACGGTACAGTAACTGTTAACTCGGCAACAACAGTAGATAATATTCCGGCGGCGACTTCTTCAAAAATAGGTGGCATTAAGTCCGGTGGCGACGTGCTTGTTTCTTCTTCCGGTGTAGTAACCGTAAACAATGCAGCATCGGCAGAAGAAGCAGTACACGCAAAGACCGCAGATAATGCCACGAAATTAAACGGGTATGGTGTGGTTGTAGCCGGAGAAACTTCGGTAAAAAATAAAATACCCGTCGTGGGGAATGACGGGGTCGTGGAGATAGGCCGGTATCTCGACTTCCACATGGACGGGTCGGTGGAAGACTACAACATACGCCTGCGGTGCGACACGACGGGGAAGTACCAGCTTTACCTGCCGGCAAAGACGGGGACGGTGGCGCTGACAAGCGACATACCGAGTGTTACAGCTCCCGTGGTGATAGACATGGGTACGGCAGATTTCTCGGGCGGTGTGGTGGAGTTCAGCAAAACCTCGGAATTGACCTCCTATGTAAATAAATATTGGGGTGGATCGACGAAACCCACTGTATTGCCCGAGGTCTATATAAGGTACACGGCAGGTTCTGTTTATTTTGTAAAAGTTACTTCACAAACGGTTTCAACTTCCAAATATGGCAAGATGAATATGCTCCTTCAATGTGAGGATTATTTGCCCGAAGTTATGCTTTACGGCATTATGAATATTGAGGGAGGAACACTTGTTTCCTGCGCTTACCATGCCGTAGACATATCGAGTTTGGAAGGTGATTATCCGGGATAAGAAACAGGAAATGGTTATGGGTAATTTTACGGAACAAATATTGACAGACACGGTGCGGGTGATGTCGCAGGAACGGAGCGTGATAAACGGGGCAACGGCGATGTTCGTTTCTCCGGTGGTTGACTTTTACCAGAGCATGAGCCCGTTCCTGTTGCTGGCTTTGGTGTTGATTGTTGCAGATACCCGTTTCGGTGTGGCTGCTGCGCGGAAACGGGGGGAGCGCATACGCCCGTCGAGGAAATGGCGTCGTGCCGTGAACAAGCTGGTGGATTACATCTGCTGGGTAACGCTGGCGGGTATCATGGGGCGGACGTTCGGTGAGGTGCTGGGCATTCCGTTGCTCTCGGCCTTGACGTTGCTGTTGGTGTACGGTATCGAGCTTTCGAGCTGCTTCAACAATTATTTCGAGTACCGAGGCATAAAAAAGCGGGTGAATGTATTTAAGTTGTTCGGTCGCCGTGAGGTCGAGGGGGTTCTCGAAGATTTGCCGGATAAAAAGAAGGAGGAAGAAAAATGAAAAGTCCTTTCTTCTCCGTCAAAGAACTGGTGTGCAAGCACGTCTACGAACGATACGGCGAGAATGCCGCCATGTTCCTCGACGACAAACTCATCGAGACCCTGAACGTGATACGGGAGCAAATCCTATGCGCCCCCATGACCGTCAACAACTGGCATGCAGGAGGAAACTTCACACAACGAGGTTTGCGGTGCAACATCTGCGAACTGGTGAAAAGCAAGACCGATGCAGGAAGGCTGTACCTGTCGGCCCACATGTTGGGAAAAGCCGTCGATTGCAACGTCGAGGGCATGACCGCCGAAGAAGCCCGCCGGCTCATCATCGCAAAACAAGAACTGTTGCCGTACCCCATTCGATTGGAGGACGGCGTATCATGGCTCCACTTCGACCTCTACAAAAACGGCAAAAACGAAAAGGTATACCTCTTTAAGGCGTAGACACAAATGCAAGATAGCCGGTTCTTTATAGAAGAACCGGCTATCTTTTTTATGAATCAAATAATAGCGGATAAAACTATCGACGATCGCCGAAAATTCTCAACAAATAAAGGAACATGTTAATAAAGTCGAGATAAAGGGTCAATGCACCAAGCAACGCCAGCTTTTGTGTTCCTTCATTCACTTCCTGATTGGCCAACATCTGTTTGATACGATTCGTATCATAAGCCGTAAGTCCCACAAAAATCAAGACTCCCGCATACGTGGTAATCCAATAAAGCGTCGTATTGGCCCAGAAAACGTTGACGATCGTTGCAATAATCAATCCGATAAGCGCCATAAAAAAGAGATTACCCCATGACGACAAGTCTTTTTTGGTAAAATACCCGTAAAGACTCATAGCGGCAAAAGTTCCAGCCGTTACAAAGAACGTCGATGCAATCGAAGATTTTGTATAAGCCAAGAAAACGACCGAAAGGGTCAACCCGTTCAGGAAAGAATAAGCCAGGAAACTGACCATGGCAGATGCAAACGACATGCGGGCTATACGTGCCGATAGGTATATCACTAACGCCAACTCGGCAACAACCAATACAAGAAAAGTGTATTTCCCACTAAAAAGCAATTGCTGTAACTGATATGAAGCGTCTACGGCCATAGCGGTAATACCGGTAACTGCCAAAGCAACACTCATCCACAAATAAAGACTTTTCATCAAGGTCACTTGTGCGGTCTGCACGCCCGACCCGCTGTAAGAATAATTGTTTTCCATTCTGTTGTTTATTTAGAATAACGCTTCAAAGATACTTATTTCTCGTCATATACACACAAACATTGGTTAAATATCCTATATAACCGACTTTTAGAATGATACTCCGGCAAAAAGAGAATAAAAAAACGTCCCGCCGGATAGACGAGACGTTCTTATGCGAACTTCTCCCGACTCATAAATGCCGCACGGGACGCACGATGGGACGAGAGCGCCGGTTGAGACGGGCTTTCAACAAGTCGATCGCCTCATCATACTGTAAAGCGATATATTGCGCTTTCTCGGGTAAACGATCATCGAACCAATGCGTCAAAACATACAGCACAAATATCTCTTTGATAATACGAGCAATGCGGTCGGCCGTCCCCGGGACGGTCGCACAAGGGAGCAATAAGGTCATGCAACAATGCCCTTGTTCATCGAAAGTGCAACCATCGCCGGTCAGATACCCGGCCAACACTTCACACACCCTGTCGCCGGCCTCTTGCAAACGGTCGCCCACCCAAATATCTTCATCGGCAGTAAGGAGTAACCGATCGTAATACTCCTCGGTATCCTGCCCGTTTCCTTGTAAAGGGACAGCGATATAAGTCGTCCGTTTCAACAATTCATCTCTCAATTCGTCCCTGTCTATACGCAACTGTACACATATTTTCTTTTCGATCCTTTCGGGAACGCCTATTACTTTTTTTCGATCCATATACTTTTTGATTTTAACGTTTAACAATTAATCCGATAGAAACAATGCCCAATACAACCAGCATCAAATACAATACCCACGATACATTTCCTCCCGTACGGCGTTCGTCGGCCTTATCGACATCTCCCGCCACCGCACAAGTATCCGACAAAAAAGACTCGGTGTTTTTCACCTTTTCGAGCGAATCGACCCGTTGTACAACTTTGGACGAAGCTGCCTTGATACGCCAACGTTCTACGGTCTTATCGGGACAGGCCGGACGAGGAGCAAGAGAATCGGCTGTATCGACCCATTCCCTAACCATCTCAATATCCCAGAACGTTTGTTCTTGTTCCCGCTCGACATGTCGCTGTTTAAGCGTATCGCGAAATGCCGCCTCGACTGTTTTACAGCTTTCTTCCCGATAATGTGCCACCATGTGCTTCCGGGAAGAACAAGAGAAAAACAAACCGACCAATCCTATTGCAACAACCCATCTGCACATCATACGGCACAACGCTGGCGACGATAAAGAATCAAACGACCGGTCTGTACACCGAAAAAGAAACGGGAAGCTTTCGCTTCGGCCAACACGGTAAATAAAGCATCTCTGAACGACGCCCCGGGCTTACGCATTCGGTACTCGGCAACCAGCCTGGCCAACTCTTGATACATAGCAACCTTTCTCTGGTTACGGCATTTCAACGGCCGGCGGTTATAAATACGCTTCACCTGTCGGGCAGCCTCTTCAAAAGAGACATAGAAGCGTCCGCGCCCACTATGCAACGTTCTGAAAATGATTTCATCGCGTGGTACAAAAGGGGCATCTTCGCCCAATTCTTTCAACTCTTCTTCATAAGCAAGCAGAAAATCCCGCTCTTTTTCTTCTCTTAAATTTATATGACTCATAACAGTTATTTTTAGGAGTATGGGAAGTATTTGTATGGTATAAGCGACAAATACTCCTCGGACTTAGGACTGGACAAATGTAAAAAGAATGTTGTAATAACACAACAAATATATGGTAATTTTACAACAATATTTTTTAATGGTATTTATTTTCCATCTATATATATTTATATAAGTGTATTATTAATAATATCATTAGCTTTTATTACCATTCGCAAACTGCTGTTAATAAAAATTTTACGAAAAAGCGAGACATACGATACGATTCCTATTCCAAAACATTATCTTTGGAAATAAAAATGTGCATGAAACGATATCTTCATTTTCTACTTATCATCATATGGTTTCTGAAACCACCCGCATCGACTCTGTCGCAAACACAAACTTCTGCCGGCGATAGCCTCTACGCCGTATATCTATTATCGGTAATCGCTCCGCAGCCCGACATCTCCCACTATGTAACGGCCTACGCCCACCTGCTCGAAGGAACGACATATGCAGCAGGAACATTAGACCGGGATTCTGTCGAGAAACTGCAACCCTACTTACAAGAAACCGATTGTACGACATTTGTAGAAACCGTACTCGCCCTTGCCCGTACTGCGGTAAAAAAACAATCTACTTGGGACGAGTACTGCCGACAACTGACCGCACTGCGTTATCGCAACGGGAAAATCGACGGATACCTTTCCCGCTTACACTATTTCAGCGACTGGATCGCAAATAATGAACAGAAAGGTTTCGTAACCGACATTACCAAAATATCAGGAGGTGTACCCGATACATTACGGCTCTATTTCATGAGCCGTAATGCCGACCGTTACCCTGCATTACAACGAAATGCGACGCTCGTCGACGGCATAGCCGTACAAGAACGCAGCCTCAACGGAAAAATCATCTACTATCTGCCGATATTCCGATTAGATTCCGCTTCGCTTGCCACCATACAAAGCGGAGACATCATTGCCTTTACCACCGACATACCCGGCCTCGACATAGCCCATGTCGGAATCGCCATACAAAACAACGGAGAAGTGCGTCTAATACACGCCTCATCGAGTCAAGGTCGTGTCATCGTCGAAAATCGCTCCATTCTGCAACAACTCAAAGACAACAAAAAATTTTCGGGCATACGCATTATTCGACCCCAAAATTTCGAGAGCCGGAAATAATCGCATTGTTCATATTTTTCGTATCTTTTTTCTTCAACATCATTAAATATTTTTATCTTTGTCCGCGAAACAGATCTCACGAGAATGGAAAAAACAAGAATCTTAGTAATAGATGATGAAGAATCATTGTGCGAGATACTGCAATTCAACCTCGAAGTAGAAGGGTTTCTGGTCGACGTCGCCTATAACGCCGAAGAAGCCCTGAAAAAGAATCTCACCCAATACTCTCTTATCCTTCTCGATGTCATGATGGGAGAAACAAGCGGATTCAAATTGGCGCAACAACTCAAACGTCAGCCCGAAACTGCGCATATACCCATCATATTCTGTACGGCCAAAGACTCGGAAGACGATACCGTCATAGGTCTCGATATCGGCGCCGACGACTACATCACCAAGCCTTTCTCGATACGCGAAGTCATTGCCAGGGTAAAAAGCGTACTGCGCCGTTCGACCGGAGGTGGAAAAGACAAAAGCGAAGATTGTGTCTGCTTTCAAGGGCTCGAACTGAATCTACAACGTAAGACCTGCCATGTCGACGGAAAAGAAATCAAACTTACCAAGACCGAATTCGAGATGCTTTCTCTTTTTCTTCGTAACCGGGAAACCATATTTTCCAGAGCCGACATACTGAGCCAGGTATGGAGCGACGACGTTATCGTACTCGATCGCACGATCGATGTCAACATCACTCGATTAAGAAAAAAAATAGAGCCTTACGGCAGACATATTGTTACAAGACAAGGTTACGGATATGGCTTTGAAGAATAGACTTCCTTACTCCCAGCGACTTTTCTTCCTGTTGGTATTTTTTGCCGGCATACTGATGAGCGGATTTATCCTTTTCCAGTATGAACGCGAAAAACAATTCAAAATAGAAAACCTCAACATTCAACTGCAACTGCTCAATGCGCAAATTATCGATGCCATCAATAACGGGAAATCACTAGACAAAATCACACTTCATTTCCAAAACCGTTATCCCGACCTGCGCCTCACTCTCATCGACACGACCGGTGTCGTATTATACGACGCCCCCAACGAATGGAAAAACGACTCCATTCCCAACCACTACTCCCGCCAAGAGGTCATGCAAGCCATCAACGAAGGCGAAGGTTACACGATACGCCGACGATCGGAAAACGAAAAAGGCGACTACTTCTACTCCGCCACACGTGTCGGCCCTACGATAGTGCGGTCGGCCCTTCCCTATAATGTTTCGCTTACCAAATTATTGACCGCCGATTTCTCTTTTTTATGGATCATGATCGGGCTTACCGTCATCATGTGCATTTTCGGATATTTTGCCATTCGGCATATCGGGCAAAGCATAAAACGGCTTCAAGAATTTGCAAACCTTGCCAGCCGGAACGAGCGCATCGAAAATATCAAACCTTTCCCCAACGACGAACTCGGAGAAATCTCCCAACATATCGTACAACTCTATTCCCAACTGCAACAAACTACGGCCGACCGTAATCGGGAACACGCCATGGTCTTGCACGAAGAACAAGAAAAAATACGATTGAAACGACAACTCACCAACAACATCAATCACGAACTGAAAACTCCCGTCAGCTCTATACAGGGTTATCTCGAAACCATTATCAACAACCCCGACATGAATGAGGAGACCCGCCGTCTCTTTATAGAAAAGAGCTATATGCAGAGCGAAAGGCTACGCCAGTTGCTGCAAGATATTTCGACTATCACACGTATGGACGAGGCCAGCCAACTCATTGAAAGAGAAAATGTCGATATCCATGCCATCGTACAAGATATTATCGCCGAGGTCGCTTTGAGGCCGGCCGACAAGCGCATGAGGATAAACTGCAATTTCGACCGCGAACTACCGATTTTCGGGAATGCCAACCTGTTGACATCTATTTTCAGAAATCTCACCGAAAACGCCATTGCCTATTCAGGCGGACGGGATATATTCATCAACCTGACGAAAGAAACACCGGAGGAATATGTCTTTTCTTTCGCCGATAACGGAATCGGTATAGACAGCCAGCATCTTTCCCATATTTTCGAACGCTTCTACCGGGTAGACAAGGGTCGATCCCGAAAATTGGGAGGAACCGGGCTGGGACTCTCTATCGTAAAAAACGCCGTACTTTTCCATGGCGGAAACATCGAAGCCCACAACTTGTATGATGGAGGTCTCGAATTTATCTTCTCTCTCAAAAAAACAAATCCGTCTACAACTTAAAAACGAACAATCATCACTACACATACAGAGAACTCTTAACCTGAAACCTAATTAAAATCTTACTCTCGATGAGTCCTATATTTACTTTTATCGTCATTGTACTGGGGCTGCTCGCCATCGCCAATATCATAGTAGGAGTAGCCAATGACGCGATCAATTTCATGAACGCAGCATGGGGATCGCGCGTAGCCCGTTATCGGACAATACTCATTGTAGCATCGGTTGGTATCCTGATAGGTACACTCACGTCGAACGGTATGATGGAGGTAGCCCGCAGCGGCGTGTTTTATCCCGAGAATTTCACCTTTTCCGAAGTCATGATGCTCTTTTTGGGCATGATGTTGGGCAACGTCATTCTATTCAATATCTTCAACACATTGGGGCTTCCCACTTCCACGACCGTATCAATGGTATTCGGTCTCTTGGGTGCAGCGCTCGCCGTGGCAGGATATAAAACCTACATATCTCCCGAAATTGGCATTCAAGACATTTCACGATACGTCAACTCAGGAAAAGCGATGGTTATCATATCGGGAATCCTCTCCTCGGTCATCATAGCATTCACCACAGGTATCACACTCATGTACTTGTCCCGTATTATCTTTTCGTTCCGCTATGCCAAGATGATAAAGCGACTGGGAGCATTGTGGTGTGGTATTTCGGTAACCGGCATTATTTACTTTGCCCTATTCAAAGGCTTGAATAATTCGGGCCTCATACCTGCCGATTTCAATGCCTTCGTACACGAACATACATTTATGTTCCTGAGCCTGTTATGGCTTGCCGTATCTTTCTTATTGTGGATTCTGCAACTGTTACAGGTCAATATCATGAAACTCACGATATTATCGGGCACATTCGCACTTGCATTGGCTTTTGCCGGAAACGACCTTGTAAATTTCATCGGAGTACCGATTGCCGGTTACGACTCATACGAAATAGCACGTGCAGCAGGAAACGAGAACATTTACATGTCGGCTTTGGCACAACCGGCAACAGCAAATTTTACATTGCTCATCATAGCCGGTATCGTCATGGTCATTACCCTCTTTCTCTCGAAAGAAGCTCGACACGTAGCGCAAACAGAGTTATCGCTGTCTTCCCAAAACGAGGAGCAAGAACGTTTCAACTCCACGCTGATATCAAGAGGTCTCGTACGCATGGCGCTGATCATGAACAAATGGTACACCAGCTATGTTCCGGCCCGTATACAACAAGCGATAGATAAGCGATTCGAACCATTGCCACAAGAAGAACGTACCGACGCATCCTTCGACTTGATACGGGCTATCGTCAACCTCACCTCATCGGCCGTACTCATCTCCATCGCAACGTCCCTGAAATTACCCCTTTCTACCACTTATGTCGTTTTTATGGTATCGATGGGCTCCTCTCTCGCCGACCGCGCTTGGGGGCGCGAGAGTGCAGTGTACCGCATTACCGGAGTCATGACCGTCATCTCGGGGTGGTTTCTCACCGCATTCGTCGCACTGCTCATATCTTCGGTATTCACGCTTATCCTTCTTATAGGCGGGTGGGTAGCTGTCATTCTGGCATCGGGTATCGGCATCTATTCGGTGGTACGAAGTTTTACATTCCGTAAAGTCCAATCAAAAAAAGCAAAAGCCCGTCGCGAACGCAAACTTACCATCTCTCAAACCGACACGACCGAAGATATACTTTATAATTGCATCGAAGAAGTATGCCGCACAATGGAAGAAATTTCACGCATCTATAATCGGACTTTGGTCGCCGTATTCAAAGAAAACCGTAAAGTCTTGCGAGAAATGGTTACCGAGTCGAACGCCCTCTACGAAGAAGCTCATACCCGCAAATACGAAGTCATCAATACCCTGCGAAAATTAGAAAAAAATCATGTTAATTCGGGACACTTCTATGTGCAGGTAGTCGACTACCTCTCCGAGGTAACCAAAGCATTGATACACATTACTCGTCCTGCATTCGAGCATATCGACAACAACCATACCGGCCTCACCAAAGAACAAATCGCCGATCTCATGAGGGTAAACGACGGCGTAGACGAAATCTTCACCCATATCAATGAGATGATGCGCAGCAAAAACTTCACCGACCTCGATAAGGTTCTCGATATGCGCGACCGATTATTCGACACGATTGTTGCCGCCATCAAAAGTCAACTGCGACGTATGGACGAAAAAAGCAGTACCAAAGCATGCCTGCTCTACCTCTCGATACTCAACGAGACAAAATCGATGGTATTGCAAGCCCGAAACCTTCTCAAATCGCAAAGTTATTTCCTTAAAAACAAAGACGAATAACGCCGTACTTACCTCCAAACAACAATAAATAAATAAATAAACATACATTCATGGCTATCGAATACAAAGACACGAAAGACTTCACCGCCGAAGAACTGAAACGGCTCTTCCTGTCGGTTCAATGGTCCTCGGGAGCTTATCCCGAACGACTGGTCGTGGCATTGCGTAATTCCGACACCGTATTTTCGGCTTGGGACGGAGATCGCCTGATCGGGCTCATCAATGTTCTCGACGACAGTATCATGACTGCCTATATCCATTATCTGTTGGTTGATCCCGAATATCAAGGACAGGGTATCGGAAAAGAACTTACCCGTATGACGCTCGAAAAATACAAAGAGTATCTACGTATCCTACTCATTTCCTACGAAGACGGCGTAGCTTTCTACGAATCGTTAGGATTCAAAACAGGACACGGCAAATACCCCATGTTCGTTACTACGCTCACGACATAAACCTATTTTTGAAACCAACCTCCGGAAAATATTTCATATTATTTTCAAGGAAAACCTTTATCTCCGGCCATATTATATTGCCGGAGTTTTTTATTATTTCTTCTTCACGGAATAAATTTCTATTTACAAGCATTGCAAGACGTTTTGTCGTAAAATCTGCCAAAAATACCAGATTCTTTTCGAGGTAACAAAATGTCATAAAAAAGAAGACGCATCGATACTAACCGAGCAGAGAGCCTCAAAGTACGGCAAATTTCCGTATGAACAGCCGCTTCTTACCAAAATCCGACAATAAAAGAGCGTCTTTCGGAAATATAAAAGTCGAGTAAATTACCGATAATACAGTTGTGGCTCGACATTTGCAATCCTTTATACAAAAGAATTTTCAACAAATAAAAATTTACAACTATGATGACTTCTAAACTACAAAACGCTCTCAACGAGCAAATCACCGCCGAATTATGGTCGGCCAACCTTTATCTTTCGATGTCGTTTTATATGAAAAAAGAAGGCTACGACGGTTTCGCCCACTGGCTGAAAAAACAATCGGAAGAAGAAAATGAGCACGCCTGCACGATTGCCGATTACATGACGAAACGCGACGCGACCCCCAAAGTCGACAAAATAGATGTCGTGCCTCAAAGCTGGAAGAACATTCTCGAATGTTTTGAAACTGTCTACGAACACGAATGCCATGTATCGAAACTCATCGACGACTTGGTAAAAGTCGCTTCGGAAGAAAAAGACAACGCCACACAGGATTTCTTGTGGAACTTCGTCCGCGAACAAGTCGAAGAGGAAGCTACGGCCAAATCAATCGTCGACAAAATAAAAAAAGCCGGAGATACGGCAATCTTCTGCCTCGATGCTCAGTTGGGCGAAAGGAAATAAACCTTATCGGCTATGGACAATAAATATATCGGCATACTGACGTCGGGCGGCGATGCTTCGGGTATGAACGCCGCCATACGAGCCGTTACACGATCGGCTATCTGTAATGGATTCAAAGTAAAAGGAATCTATCGGGGCTATGAAGGCTTGATAAACGACGAAATAAAAGAGCTGACGACCGAAGATGTAAGTAGCATTATACAACGCGGCGGAACGATTCTGAAAACCGCCCGCTCTCAGGCATTCACTACCCCCGAAGGGCGTAAGAAAGCCTATGAAGTAATGCAAAAAGAAAACATTAATGCATTGGTCGTTATCGGAGGAGACGGGTCTTTAACGGGTGCGCGTATCTTCGCCGAAGAATATGACATCGTCTGCATCGGCCTTCCGGGAACCATCGACAACGATCTCTACGGTACCGACTACACTATCGGATACGACACGGCACTCAATACCATCGTAGAGTGTGTAGACAAGATACGCGACACGGCAACTTCGCATGATCGTATCTTCTTCGTCGAAGTAATGGGACGAGACGCTGGGTTCTTGGCTCAAAACAGTGCGATAGCATCGGGTGCTGAGGCTGCCATCATTCCCGAGGATCAAACCGATGTCGACCAACTGGAAAAGTTCATCGGCAGAGGGTTCCGAAAAACCAAAAACAGCAGCATCGTCATCGTTACAGAAAGTCCCAAAAACAAAAACGGAGGTGCCATGTATTATGCCGAGCGTGTAAAGAAAGAATATCCTCAATACGATGTGAGGGTATCTATCTTAGGACATCTGCAACGAGGAGGCTCTCCGAGCGCATATGACCGCATATTGGCCAGCCGGTTGGGAGAAGCAGCCATAGAAGCTATCTTGGAAGATCAGCGAAATGTAATGATCGGTATCAGAAACAATGAAATCGTGTATGTTCCTTTCGTAGAAGCTATAAAAAAAGACAAGACTATCGACAAAAGTCTGATAAAGGTATTAGATGAACTCTCTATCTAAAAAAGAAATGCCGATATAAAAAAGAGCGTCGGGGAAAAATTCCCCGACGCTCTTTTTTATATCGGACAGCCATTAATATTTCACTTT
>ENA-ORTF01000189-ORTF01000189.1-human-gut-metagenome-genome-assembly--contig:-NODE-189-length-82356-cov-4.017667_pt1 | contig 82356 bp, 94 predicted proteins | sample MGYA00241908_ERZ509180 | MGnify/ENA primary metagenome ERZ509180 (study PRJEB26280, sample SAMEA2338814) | human gut metagenome | biome: human gut; feature: human-associated habitat; material: faeces... | reverse complement strand
CGACTTCCTCGCAGGAAGTCGGGGGCCACATCGTTTGCACGGTCCTTGTTAGTCCAGCGGATGCGCCGGATATCGATGCAGATCCAAACCTAGTCGTTGTAGAGCATCAATGAATAAAGATGTCACTCATAAGCTATCAAGAGAATCCAGAACCTTTTTTGAATTCATATGCTCGACACGCAATGTATCCAGCGTCGTTTATAATGATTCATTGTGCCTTAATGACGCATCGGGCTATAGCGCAGTTTGGTAGCGCGCCTGCTTTGGGAGCAGGATGTCGTGGGTTCAAATCCCGCTAGCCCGACAAACAAAAAAGCCTGGAATCTCAACGATTCTGGGCTTCTTCTTTTATCCGACCGCTAAACGATTTATCCGGTTTTATCCGATGACCGTAGAACCTATATGGCCTTGCGGTCTAAGGGACTTTTGTGATGTTGGGACCCCACCTGCTAGTCAGTTCGATTCCATGCGACATCGATTTCCGCTTCCCAATCTCAAATGACACCAAAATACCTGGCAACCGATTGTGCAATCCCGTGGGCGGGAGTGGGTTGCAGGTAAAAGGTGTCGAGTTACAGCCCAGAATCACCCCTAACTAGTACCGAAATACCCGCAACCGCAGTAACTAACCCCTTTATACCTGCAATCCGGCAAATATGGTTCAGACAATCCGCACATCCAGACCGCTATCCGAACACACCGTTTATACTGGATCACACATCGAATCAACATCTAGAACCGACCGTCTCCAACGACCCATAGGGAGAGCACATGGACGATATAAGACCACGCTGCGGCTGGTGCAATCTCAGCAATCCCGTCTATGTTGCCTATCACGATGCCGAATGGGCGGTTCCGTCGCATGATGACCACCACCTCTTTGAGATGCTGGTGCTCGAGACCTTCCAAGCCGGACTGTCATGGGAGACGATACTGAACAAACGCAAGCGTTTCCGTCAGGCGTTCGATGGGTTCGACATCGAACGGATCCGGCGCTATGACGAGAACAAGATCGCCGAACTCATGAACGATCCGGGCATCATCCGCAACCGTCGCAAAATCGTCGCGACGGTCGGTAATGCCAACGCATTCCGGGATATCCAGACGTCGTACGGCAGTTTCGACGACTATATTTGGCGGTTCACCGGCCGTCACGTCATCTACGAGACAGGCATGACTACATCCCCTCTGTCCGACGCCATCGCAGTGGATCTCAAGACGTACGGCATGCGATTCATCGGCACCACCATCGTCTACGCCTATCTGCAATCCATCGGCGTCATCAATGCACATGAGCCTGGATGCTTCCTGCACAGGGAAAGGTGACCCGCGCAAGGATTTATAAGGTCGCTCGGGCAGAATCTCTCCGAGAGGAACCCGTGCTTCTAGTTATTTTGCTTATCGAGTTCTTGGTAGCGCTCTTTGACCCCGGTAAGGATTCCGGCAGATTGTTCACGCTACTGCGCGGTGAGCGCTTCGAGCAGTTCGCCGAAAGTCAACCCACCTTCACTACCGGATGACGGATGATGGTTTTGAGATTTTCCGGTTTGGCTCGGCGCGGGTCGGATAGGTAGATCTCGTGATGGCGGCGGGCGTCGGAGAAGTCGAGCCCGTAGCCTTGCGAACGCGCGTAGCCGTCCAGAATCGTCACGGTTGCGGGCTCGTCGTCGTACGGGCCTTTGTGCATGACCTGCGCGACCACGCCTTCATCGAAGTCGAAGAGATATGCACGATTGATGTCGACTTCGGGATGCTTGGAGGCAAACGATGCCTTGGCCCACGCAAAGACCTCATCGGTCACGAATTCCGGCAGACGAATCATCGAAGTCCAATAGAAGTCGGTTTTACGCGTGTAATCGACGCCGGGCACACCCTTCTCCATGCTCCATAAGCCCTCCAGCGGAGGCACGGTGTAGTCGAAGTACCCGTCAATGTGCTCGTCCGGATTATTTGACTTCTTGTTCATTTTGATGGTGAACGAAATGCCGTACAGCAGTTGCATCGCCTTGGCGTAGTCGCCGCCTTCTTCGTTCGGATCTCCTACACCGTCCACCGCGACGAACCGCATCGCCGGCACCGTGACGATGGCGGGCATCCTCTTCGGCTGATACAGGTCCTTATATTCCTTTTTATAGTCGAATGCCATCGCTCATTTCCCCTCCGCCACCGCATCGATCTCATCCTGGCGCCGCCACCGCTTGAGGTTTGGCAACAGCGCCGACATGCAGTCCTCGGCCTGTTCGACGCTGATATGGCAGGATTCCGCCATCATCGGCGCGCATGCGGCGACCAATTCATCGCTATTGGCATAGTCCTGAAGAAAAACGCCGTCTTCATAGCAGTAGTTGCAATAATCTCCGTTTCGCGTTCCATCCGGTTCGGTGCCGTGATCTTCCGGGCAGTAAAACGGCATGGCACAACTTTGGCAAAAACCATTGTCCGGCATTTCCATAAGCCTCGCCATCGGCACCTCAAAACGGGTGCTGATCAGCCGAATCATGTCGATGCTCGGCTCTGCCGTTCCCTTCTCCCAGCGGGAAAGCGCCTGTTGGGTGACGAACAGCTCGTGCGCGAACTGCGACTGCGTAAGACCTCGCTCCTCGCGCACGACTTTGATAACCTGACCGATTGACATGACTACCTCCCGACATCGGAAAACGATTCGCGCGTCTCGCTGTGCGCTTGCTGATTCCAGTCTAAGGGCATGTCCCGTTCGCCAAGCGCGGGTACAACAAACCGTTGTTCGCGCTTGTATCCCGGAGGAAGAAACGGCTCGGTCGAACCTATTTCCTCTCCACCCCCTTCAATTCTCCCGGTTCCTCTGACTCCTTTGCGAGCGCCGCGGATGGGATGAGCACGCTTACGTATGGGGTTGCGCCAGACAGGACGTCGTCGTAGAAGCGCTGTTTGGCGTCGACGAAGTCGATGGAATCCTGGATTTCCGCGAGCTGCTCGACCAGCCGCGCCCGCTTGCCGGCGAGCATCTACTTGCGTTCGGGGATGCTCGGCTCGTGGAGGAGCGTAAGGGGCGCGAGTAGGAGTTCGCGGCTTTGCTGCGGTCTCTCCCTCACCCGGCTACACCGGGAGCTCCCTCGTCAGAGGGAGCTTAAATTCGGTCTGGTTATAGGCCCCTGGGCTTCTTGGGCTTTTTGGCGCTCATGAGCATGAGGAAGCTGCGGGACTGGGCGGTGATCATGAAGCCCGCCTCATAGCTCAGCGCCGGCTCATTCGGGTTGTGCGTATCCACGACCAGCTGCCATTTGCGGCCGTATCGCTCATCCGGCAGGGTGAACATAATCGGCTCGTAATGCGCGTTGAAGATCAGGATGAAGTCATTGTCGACCATCCGGTTGCCGTACCAGTCGACCTCCGGGATATCCGAACCGTTCAGATAGATCATCATGGAGAACGCATGCGTGTTCTGCCAGTCGTCCATATCCATGATCGAGCCGGTGTGGTCGAACCATTCGACCTGCGGAATCGTGTTCGAATCGTCGCCGGGCTCACGGCCGGTGAAGAAGCGACGGCGGTGCAACACCGGATGATCCAAACGCAGATGAATGAGTTTGGAAACGAAGGCGAGCAGTTCCTTGCGTCCTTTGTCAAGATGCCAGTTGGTCCAGGAGATCTCGTTGTCCTGACAGTAGGCGTTGTTGTTGCCCTGCTGGGTGCGGGCCACTTCGTCGCCACCGCAAATCATCGGGATACCCTGGCTGAACAGCAACGTGGCGAACATGTTGCGCATCTGACGCTGACGCAAGTCGTTGACGTCCGGAATATTGGTCGGGCCTTCAACGCCGCAATTCCAAGAGCGATTGTTGCTCTCGCCGTCGCGATTGCCCTCGCCATTGGCTTCGTTGTGCTTTTCGTTGTAGCTGACCAGGTCGTTCATTGTGAAACCGTCATGCGCGGTGATGAAGTTCACGGACGCCACCGGTCGACGGCCGTTGACCTGATACAGGTCGGAGCTGCCCATCAAGCGCGAGGCGAATTCGGGCAACGTGGAGGGCTGCGAGCGCCAGAAGTCGCGCACGGTGTCGCGGTAGCGGCCATTCCATTCGGACCAGCTGGACGGGAAGCCGCCCACCTGATAGCCGCCGGAGCCCAGATCCCACGGTTCGGCGATGAGCTTGACGCGCGAGATGATCGGGTCCTGCTCCACGATGTCGAAGAACGCGGACAGCTTGTCGACCTCCTGGAACTGGCGTGCCAGCGTGGCGGCCAGATCGAAGCGGAAGCCGTCGACGTGCATTTCAGTAACCCAGTAGCGCAGCGAATCGGTAATCAACTGCAGCGCGTGCGGCGAGCGCATGAGCAGCGAGTTGCCAGTGCCGGTGGTGTCGAAGTAGTGCTGCTGGTCGCCTTCCACCAGTCGGTAGTAGGAGGCGTTGTCGATGCCCTTGAAGCTCAGGGTGGGGCCCATATGGTTGCCTTCGGCGGTGTGGTTGTACACCACGTCGAGGATGACTTCCATGCCGGCGCGATGGTAGGCCTTGACCATGGACTTGAATTCGTTGACCTGCTCGCCGCGTTCCCCGGAGGAGGAGTAGGCGTTGTGCGGTGCGAAGAAGCCGATGGTGTTGTAGCCCCAGTAGTTCGACAGGCCCTTCTCCTGCAGGAAGGAGTCGTTGACGAACTGGTGGATCGGCATGAGTTCGATGGCGGTGATGCCGAGCTTCTTCAGGTATTCGATGACGCTCGGATAGGCCAGGCCGGCGTAGGTGCCGCGGATGTCCGGCGGCACGTCCATGTTGAGGTTGGTCATGCCGCGCACGTGCGCCTCGTAGATCACCGAATCGTGGTACGAGATGTACGGATGCTGGTCGTTGCCCCAATCGAAGTAGGGGTTGATGACGGCCGACTTCATGGTGTGGGCGGCCGAGTCAAGGTCGTTCATCGCCGAGTTGTCGTCCGGGCTCTTGAACCAGTATGAGAACAGGCTTTCGTCGCCGTCGATATTACCTTCAATGGCCTTGGCATACGGGTCAAGCAGCAGTTTGTTGGGGTTGCATCTGAGGCCGTGCACCGGGTCATAGGGACCGTAGACGCGGTAGCCGTAACGCTGGCCAGGATGGAGGCCGGGAATGTAGTTATGCCATACGTATGAGTTCCGTTCGGTCATTTCGATGCGTGTTTCCACATCGTGCTCGTCGAACAGGCATAGCTCGACTTTCTGCGCAACCTGTGAGTACAGCGCGAAGTTCACACCGGCGCCGTCATAGCTGGCGCCCAGCGGATACATTGATCCAGGTCTGATCTGCATAGTTTTCAGTATCCCACTTTTTTTGTGTCAGTGATGTGCCGGGGAGTTGAACGTCAGGAGAACAGCGACGGCTTATCCTTGTCGGAGTTCCTGGCGATGAGTCTGCGTAACGCCTCATGCTGGATGGCGATCATCGAATTGGATGAGGTGATGCGCGTGGCGGCAAGGTCGCTCCACGGAATCCACGCGGATTCCACATGCTCGTCCGCATCGAAATGGCGCTGCTCCCGCCTGAACGGGCCCAAATGCAACACCATGATGTGGGCCAGTTCGTCGGTCATGCCTTCGGACGAGTAGAAATCACCTACGAAGTCAACGCCCATGGTGTCACGGTCCGGCACCACGCCGGTTTCCTCGGCCAGTTCCCTCAGGGCCGCGTCCATGATGTCCTCGCCCTCGTCCATCAGTCCGGCGGGAAGCCCGTAGGCGAACATGTCCGATCCGGCACGGTATTCGCGTTCGATGAGGTAACGGTCGGTGGACATGTCGTGCACGAGCATGACCACACAGGGGGCGTGACGCAGCACCTGGCGGCCGATCTCGTGTTCCTTGCCCTGCTTGTCGGTCAGAGCGATGCGCATGTCGTCCACGTGGAAGATGCGCCCGGTATAAACGGTTTCGCTACTGATCACTTTGGCGGGCACGTCCATGTCGATGCCGTCCGAGGAGGCGTTCAGCTTATGGTCGAGCCGATGCTCCAGTTGTTCCTGCTTGCTTCCGCCAGACATGTCATCTCCTCGGAAAAAACGTTTTTGCCACGTTACTATAGCGTCTTAATCTCGATGCGCGGCAATGGACAGCGTCCATGGATCGGTCGTGTCGTGGAACCACTCGACTTCAGGCCTTGCTCCGGTCGCTTGTTCGATGGCGGCTGGCACGTCATCGATCGCGTAGTTGAACCACATGGATTCGATGGCGGCATGAGGGGTGTTGATGAAGCAGGGACGCACATGGCTCTCCCCCGCCATTCCATGGCCGAGCATGATGCCTTGGGCCCTCATACGGGCTTCATACCGGGCTTGTTCGATGGCGTCGGTCACCGGGTGGTGACGCAAATCGCTGGTTACGTACACGTCCACACCGGTGGCACGCACCTCGTTGAACAGGGAGTCCCCGGAGCCAGGCAGAATGGCCACATACTGAACAAAAGTGTCCGAATCGCCGCATACCTGGATGCCGAGCGCGCTGGTCATGCCATGATCGGACACTTCGTCGAATACTCGCTGAGCGAAATCCTTCAGGGCAACAGGCTTCGGCAAACGACCCACACGCCCCAAGCCGACCGGATGAGAGGCGTTTGCATCGTCAATCGGCACGAGTGGTTTCTGGTCGATGAGTCCGAAGTAGTCGGCCGCCGCCTGTCCCACGCCGCGATACGCAGCGTCGGCATTAGTGTGCCCTACCCACAGCCCGCAGCCGTGCTGGTAGAGTCTGCGGACGATGTCGCCCCGGAAACCGAGTCCGCTCGTCTCGTGTACGGAACGGAAGAACAACGGGTGATGGGTGATGAGCAGGTCCGCGCCAGTAGCGATAGCCTTGTCAATGATGGCGGAGGTCGGGTCGGCGGCGAACACGATGCGGTGCACGTCGTGACTCAGATCGCCGACAATGAGGCCCGGCTCATCCCATTCCTCGGCGTAGCGCAATGGGTACAGGGTCTCGAGAACGTCGATGACTTGCTTGAGATTCGGCATATGTCCCATTGTAGTGGGCTATTGCTGCAAGGGACTCATTCTGCAATTGCGGACAAGCCATGCTCGTGCTCTTCATTGCTCGACTATCGGCTCGCCTTCGCCTACAAACAATCCACTGGACTGTTTGCTCAACGGCTCAGCCCCCTCACCCGAGGGGAGCTAGAAATTGTCAGTGTGCAGCGAGTTGCCAGTCGGAACCGATGCCGCACGATACGTCCAGCGGCACGGCAAGGTCGACGGCGTGTTCCATGGCGTTGCGCACCAGTTCGGTGACCTGGTCGCCTTCTCCCGGCGCGATTTCCACTACCAGTTCATCGTGAATCTGCAGAATGATACGGCTCTTGACGTGAGCCTCGGCCAAGGTCTGCTCGGCGCGAATCATCGCAATCTTCATGATGTCGGCGGCGGATCCCTGAATCGGTGCGTTGAGTGCCGCACGTTCAGCGGCCTCACGCGCAACACGATTGGTCGAATGCAGGGCCGGGAAGTAGCGACGTCGTCCGAAAATGGTTTCCGTATACCCCTTCTCTCGGGCATTGGCCACCAGCGATTCAAGGTAATCGTGCACCTTGCCAAAGGTATCGAAATACCGGTTTTTCAACGCTTCCGCTTCACGTGGCGCGATCTTGAGTTGCTGGGCAAGACCATACGTGCTCAGACCATAGGCCAATCCGTAGCTCATGGCTTTTACGTGGCTGCGCTGGTCGCCGGTGATCTGGTCGACCGGCAGCTTGTAGACCATCGAGGCCACGTATTTGTGGAAGTCGGCTCCGGAGCGGAACGCTTCGATCAGCGCCTCATCATCGGACAGATCAGCCATAATGCGCAGCTCGACCTGTGAGTAATCGCAGCTCATCAGGGCCTCGTACCCCTCCCCCGGCACGAACACGCCACGAATCTCACGGCCGGCGGCGTTCCGATTGGGGATGTTCTGCAGGTTCGGATCCACGGAGCTCAATCGGCCGGTGGCGGCAACGGTTTGCTCGAAAGTGGTGTGGATGCGCTCATCTGATGTGTTGGTGGCATCGATCAGCGTTTGGACGATCTGCTTGAGCTTGTTGATCTCGCGATGGCGCAGCAACGCTCCGAGGAAACCGTTGGCCCGCTCATTGTCCACTGATTTGACATACAGATCCTGCAATGCGGCCGCATTCGTGGTGTATGAGCCGGACTTGGTGCGTTTGGTGGGTTTCAAACCCATATCTTCGAACAGCACCTTCTGCAGCTGCTTGGGGCTTTGCAGGTTGATTTCGATGCCGGCATACTCCCAAGCCATTTCCTGCGCTTGGCGAGCCTCGGCGGCAAACTGGTCACGCATGGAGACGAGTCGAACGCTATCGACTTTGGCTCCTGTGTGCTCCATGCCGTGCAGCACGCGGGAAACAGGAAGTTCAATCGCGCGCATCAGCCAGCATTGTTCACGCTCGTCGATAATCGGCCCGAGCGTGACGGCGAGGCTGCGGATAATGGCCAAATCACGCAGACGAAGTTCGTTCGGATCTTCTTCGACCTGATCGTCGTCGAAGTCCAATGTGCCTTGCGAAGGCTGTTCGGTTTCGGTGAAGTGGATGTCGAGGAAGTGCTCGGCCGCCTGCTTGAGGCTATCGGCGTGGAAATCCGGTTGGGCCAGATACCCGGCAAGCTTGGTGTCGAACATCGGCAGGTCCAGGTCAAGATCGACCGCGCCCAGAAGATGCAGCAATTCTTTATACCCATGCACGATGGTGCGGGAGTGTTCGCTTTTCAGGAACTGCGCAAGCTGTGCTCGCAGGGTATCGGTGATTGGAAGGGACACTATGGCCGCTGATGTTGCCGTGGCAACGGCAATGGCTTGTGCCGTGGCACGCCCCGGCCTTTCGTCGCCCCATGCGGCCACGGTCCAAGCGTGGCCGACCGCGTCGCCGCAGATGGCATGCCGCTGCGAGCCATCGCCATAGTCGGAAACCGTGAAATCGGCGATTTCACCGGGAACCTTGACTTCGACGCGATGGGCCTTGACCCATTCGTCGAACTGCTCCGGAGCAGTGATGCTCGTGGGTTCCGGCAGGTTCAGATCGAGGCTGCTATCCTGCTCGTTCTGCTCATTATTCGTAGACTCGCCAGCTCCGGATGTGTTGGATGCCTTGGCCCCGGTATTGAAGGTTTTCAGTACACGACTCTTGGTGCGAGGTCCGAATTCAAGCTCCTTGAACAGGGCGTCGATCTGCGCCACGTCCACGGTGCCGAATGTCAGATCCTCGATATCGACGCCTAGATCGACGTCTCGTACCAGTGCGTTGACTTTGCGATTGAGTTTGACCTGGTCGATATTGGCCCGCAGTGATTCGCCTTTTTTGCCGCCGATTTCATCGGCGTGCTCGCAAATGCCGTCGAGGGAACCGAATTGGTTGATCCACTTGGCCGCAAAGCCGTCGCCTACGCCGGGCACACCGGGAATATTGTCGGCGGTTTCGCCTCGGAGTGCCGCCAGATCCGGATATTGTGCGGGAGTGACTTTGTATTTGTCGATGATGGACTGCGGCGTCATATGCTTCAGGTCTTTGAAGTGATGGCCCGGGTACAACACGGTGACGTTGTCATCCACCAGCTGGAAAGCGTCTCGGTCACCGGACAATACCAGTGTGTGGTAACCGGCCTTGTCTCCCATGGTGGCGAGGGTGGCGATCACGTCGTCGCCCTCGAATCCCGGCTTCTCGATGTAGGTGACGCCGAGGGCCGTGAGCATGCGTTGAATCAATGGCAGCTGGGTGAGCAGCTCTTCGGGAGCCGCCTCACGGGTGCCTTTGTATTGCGGAAGCATCTCATTGCGGAATGTGCCGCCCTTCACATCGAAGGCGACGCCCAGATGGTCGGGCTTCTCCGCGTCGATCACCTGCGCGAGCATGGTGGCAAAACCCCAGACGGCGTTGGTGGCTTGGCCGCTGGAGGTGCTGAAGTTGTCGACCGGCAGGGCGAAAAATGCACGGAAGGCCAGCGAGTGGCCGTCCACCACCAGCAATGTTTCATTGGTGGGTACGGTCACGCTGGCCTCTCCCATAGTGTGTTTGTGTTGCTTTACGACTCGGTACGGCGACGCTGATAATCAGCGTTCGCCCGAATCAGAAGGCTTCGGATCGCCGTACTTGGCGATGATGGCCTGAGCCAGGCGCTTCTTGGGGATGCGCTGGTCCATGGAGGTCTTCTGAATCCAACGGAAGGCACCCTGCTCGGAGAAGTCCGCCTTGTCCATCAGCAGACCCTTGGCGCGGTCGACGAGCTTGCGCTCCTCAAGCGTGTCTTCGGCCTTCTTGAGCTTCTCTTCGGTTTCCCTGAGCTGGTCGGTGGTTTCCTTGAGCTTGCGTTCGCTGCGCTCCACGTTGTCCAGCAAATCGTTGATCTCGGCGAAACGGCCCATGGCCACCTCGAGGGTCGGCAGCAGCTTGGATTCCTCGTACGGCTTGGTGACGTATGCCATGGCGCCAGCGCCGGTGGCCTTCTTCACCAGATCGGTCTGGGAGAATGCGGTGAGCATGACGACGGGGGCGATGTTTTCATCGCAGATAATGCCGGCAGCGGTGATGCCGTCCATACGCGGCATCTTGACATCCATGCACACCACATCAGGGCGGTACTTGCGGGTCAGTTCCACGGCTTCCTCGCCGTTGGCGGCCTGACCAACGACCTCATAACCGTTGTCTTCCAGCATGGCGACCAGATCCATGCGGTTCACGGCTTCGTCCTCGGCCACGACAACGGTACGCGGACCGTCCTCGGGCTTGGCCTTGCGCTCAGCAGGTTCGCTTTCATTGGCCACGGCCTTGAGCTCTTCGTCGGTCAGCACCTCATCGATGTTGATACTCGGTTCTTCGGACTTCTTCCTTGCAGCCATGCCAACCTCTTTCTTGAATTACCCAACAATGGGGTTCACAATAATTTCAGCGAACTCCTAACTAAAGTGCCCTCGGTGGGACTCGAACCCACACTGCGCAGATTTTGAGGCTGCTTCCTCTACCAATTGGGATACGAGGGCGTGCCAAAGCACTCTGAAGAGAGTAGCATACCAATTCGACTCTTGCGACACAAGACACGCGCCAATCCTCCATTCCCCCCGGTGAAACAGGCGAAACACGTCGATATCGCGGACGGCGCACCCGTGTGTTGCCCGTTCTCCTGCGTGGTTTCACCGCTTACAATGGGCTGTAGTTTCGATGTATCGCTTTTGTTAGGAGGGCTTATGAGCAACGAAACTTACCGTCAGTTCGATCCCTGGCGCCCCTCTCCGGTCAAGGAGATTTCCCGTAGACAGATTGTGGAGACGCATTATTTCAATGTCGATCACGTCTCCTATGAGTCGAATCAAATCGGTTCGTTTGAACGCTACTTTGTTCAGGAGAACAATGGCGACACTGTGGCTGTGCTGGCCGTCACCGATGATGGCATGATTCCGCTGGTCGAGCAGTATCGCATCGCCAACCATCGTTGGACGTTGGAGATTCCGGCCGGTCACGCCAACAACCCGTCCGAACGCCCGACCGATGTAGCTAAGCGCAAGCTGGCCGAAGAGGCCGGTTTCGACGCCACCAAGCTTACGCAGTTCACCCGTTTTATGAACACGCCGAGCTATTCCACCCAGCACACCGCAATCTTCTTCGCCACCGGTCTTACCCCGGCTTCCCGTCAGGAAATCGGCCCGGAGACTCCGCGTTCCGACGTGCGTATGGTGTCGGTGGACGATGCCTATGAGATGGTGGTCAATGGCACGATTGTGGATGCCAAGACCATGGTCGCCATTTTGCGCCTGAAGAGCGGCACGCTCGATCATCTCAACGACTGATCGCCACGCTCGATCACCGCGGTGACTGTGGGCCATTGCAATCACCACACAATCGCAACATAACAGATAACGAAAGCCCCCATCCACTTTGGATGGGGGCTTTCGTGTGCTATATGCTAGCTGTCAGCAGCTACCAGAAGCCTGAAATCAGTCGCAAGCGCCAACGGTGTGCACGTAGATGGAGTCAGTGCGGCCCGGCTGGTGATCGCCCTGAGCAGAGCTCAGGATGACGATCTTGTCGCCGTCAGCAACCTTGCCAGCATCCTTGAGGACCTTGTCCGTGTAGACCATGAGATCCTTGCGGGACTTGTCGTGGTAGTCCTCCTTGAGCAGGAAGGCTTCGGTGCCCCAGGACAGAGCCAGCCAGTGGTAGGTGTGCTCGTTGCTGGTCAGGCCGTAGATCGGGGCGGCCGGACGCTCACGGGAGACGCGGTGCACGGTGGCACCGGTCTGGGTGTAAGCAACGATGGCCTTGGCGTTGAGCTTGTCGGCCAGGTCCACAGCGGCGGAGGAGACAGCGCCGGTGGAGGACATGTCAAGGTTCTTGAGCTCCGGGATACGGTCGAAGCCGTGGTCGGTGGCGTAGCCGGAGATACGGGCCATGGTGGCCACGGTCACATCCGGGTACTTACCAACGGCGGTCTCGTTGGAGGTCATGGTGGCGTCGGAGCCGTCGAGGATGGCGTTGGCGCAGTCGGAAGCCTCTGCACGAGTCGGAACCGGGGAGTTCACCATGGAGCCGAGGACTTCGGTAGCCACGATGACCGGCTTGGCGTACTGGCGAGCCAGCTCGATGATGCGCTTAGTGGCCAGCGGGACCTCTTCCAGCGGGCACTCAACGGCCATGTCGCCACGGGCGGCCATGACGCCGTCGAAGGTCTTGACGATCTCTTCGAGGTTCTCCAGAGCCTGCGGCTTCTCGATCTTGGCGATGATCGGGATGCGACGGCCTTCCTCGTCCATGATCTCGTGGGCGCGGTCGATGTCGGTGGCGAAACGCACGAAGGACATGGCGATGATGTCGGCACCGGTGCGGATGGCCCAACGCAGGTCGGCCTCATCCTTCTCGGTCAGAGCCGGCAGGGAGACGGCGACGCCCGGCAGGTTGATGCCCTTGTGGGAGGACACAGGACCGGCCACGACGACCTTGGTGTACACGTTGTTGCCCTCGACCTTGGTGACCTCAAGACGGACCTTGCCGTCATCGATCAGGATCGGGTCGCCCGGGTGGCAATCGCCCGGCAGGCCCTTGAAGGTGGTGGAGGTGATGTGCTCGTCGCCCTCGACGTCATCAGTGGTGATGACGAATTCCTGGCCGAGCTGCAGCTGAACCTTGTCTTCGCCATCGGCGTTCTTCTTGAACCAACCGCAGCGAATCTTCGGGCCCTGCAAATCAACGAGCGCGGCAACGTTGCGACCAGTGGCTTCGCTGGCCTTGCGCACGTTGTTGTAGACCTTGAGGTGATCCTCGGGGGTGCCGTGGGAGCGGTTCAGACGAGCAACGTCCATACCAGCTTCAACGAGCTTCAGGAGGTTGTCGTAATCCTCGGTGGAAGGACCGATGGTGTCTACGATCTTGGCTTTACGCATGAATGCCTGCCTATTCTTGTTCAATTTGGTTCGAGGCGCGATTGCCCCATTTGCCGAAACCCAGTCTACTAGCGCGAGCCGACTCATGACAAGTTTTCTTCACGGTGTGTTGTGAGCGCTCACATTGTTGTGTTGACTGGGTTTAAGGGTTGTATTCTCTAACGATTTCAGGCCTTTTCAGCGCTTTCCATGCTCTTCATCTTGATCACGGAAGCCACGGATGCGCCGCCAATTGCGAGCACAATCACAGCCAGCGACAGCCATGTGGGCACCTCCGGCACCCAATGGACGCCTTCGCCGCCGTTGATGAACGGCAAGGTATTGCCGTGCAGGGCCTCCATGATGAGCTTGACGCCGATGAAGCCCAGCACCACGGACAGGCCGGCAGGCAGGTAGACGAGCTTGTCGAGCAGAGCACCCAGCAGGAAGTACAGCTGCTGCAGGCCGAGCAGTGCGAACACGTTGGAGGTGAACACCAGGAACGGATCCTTGGTCAGGCCGAAGATCGCGGGAATCGAGTCGAAAGCGAACATGACGTCGGTGGTGCCGATGGTCAGGAACACGATGAGCATCGGGGTCCAGTAACGCACGCCGTTCTTGGTGGTGCGCAGCTTCTCGCCGTCGTAGTCGTCGGTAATCTTGATGATCTTGCGCAGATTACGGATGATGCCGTTCTCGTGATATTCCTCATCTTCATCGCCGCCGAGCACCAGTTTGACGGCGGTGTAGATCAGGAAGGCACCGAACAGGAAGAACACCCACGTGAAGCGGGAGATCAGGGCCGCGCCGATCAGAATGAAAATGCCACGGAAAATCAAAGCAATGGTGATGCCGATGGACAGCACATACTTCTGAATCTGCTTGGGCACCGCGAAGTTCGACATGATAATGACGAACACGAATAGGTTGTCGATGGACAACGAGTATTCGGTGAGCCAGCCGGAATAGAACTCGATGGCGGGCTTGGAGCCGGCGAAGAACCAGATGCATCCGCCGAAGATCAGCGCCATAACCACGAAGAAGGCGATATGCTGCACGCATTCCTTGGTGGAGGGCACATGCGGTCGGCGCCCGATGACGAACAGGTCGACGATAAAGAACAACGCGAGCACCACGAAGGTGATGATTTCAAATGCGAGTGGGGTTTCTGCCATGATTCCCTACACTAACTTATGTATGTGACGGTTTTGGGGCCGTTCCGGTAGCGCTGATCGCCAGGCAGTCAGGGGATGTGTTGTTCGACACGCTCCGGGCCGCTCAGGCCAAGTCTTTACGGTCGAACAACGCATCCCCTGACTGCCCGCCTCGGGTATGGGAATTTGGTTACTTGTTGGCTTCCGTCATTTGACGGAGTTCTTTTTTGAGGTCTCGGATCTCGTCGCGCAGACGGGCCGCGAGTTCGAACTGGAGTTGTTCGGCGGCGGTGTGCATCTGTTCGCTCAGTTGGCGAATCAGGTCGGCGAGGTCCTGCGCGGGCAGGCCGGCCTTCAGGATCTCCTCGTGGCGTTTGTCTGCCTCGTTGGGATCGAGTACCGGCACGCCCAGGTGCGTGTTGCCGGCCTTGCCTGCGTTGCGGTAGCCACCTTCAAGCAAGGTCTGGGTGTCCACATCCTCCTTGGCGAGCATGTCGTTGACGTCGCTGATCTTCTTGATCAGGGGCTTGGGATCGATGCCATGCTCCTGGTTGTAGGCAATCTGCTTGGCGCGGCGACGGTCAGTCTCGTCGATGGCTTGCCGCATGGCTTCGGTGGTCTCGTCGGCGTACATGATCACCGTGCCGGACACGTTTCGGGCCGCACGGCCGATGGTCTGGATAAGCGAACGATAGGAGCGCAGGAATCCTTCCTTGTCGGCGTCAAGAATCGCCACCAGCGATACTTCCGGCAAATCGAGGCCCTCACGCAGCAGGTTGATACCGACAATCACATCGATCTTGCCTTCGCGCAACATGCGCAGCAGTTCGACGCGGCGCAACGTATCCACATCGGAATGCAGGTATTCGACCTTGATGCCGCGTTCCAGCAGATAGTCGGTCAAGTCCTCGGCCATCTTCTTGGTCAGAGTGGTGACCAGCGCGCGCTCGTTCTTGGCCACACGGGCCTTGATCTCGGCGAGCAGATCGTCGATCTGCCCCTTGACCGGGCGTACGTCGATCTTCGGGTCCAGCAGACCGGTTGGGCGGATAATCTGTTCGACCACCCCATCGGACAGTCCCATCTCATAGTCGCCTGGCGTGGCGGACAGGTACACGGTCTGGCCGACGCGCTGCAGGAATTCCGGCCATTTGAGTGGTCGGTTGTCCATCGCGGAGGGCAGACGGAAGCCGTGTTCGACCAGCGTGCGCTTGCGGGAGGCATCGCCCTCGTACATGGCACCGATTTGCGGCACAGTGACGTGTGATTCGTCGATGACCAGCAGGAAGTCGTCAGGGAAGAAGTCGAGCAGCGTGTGCGGCGGGGTGCCGGCGGCGCGGCCGTCGAAGTGGCGCGAATAGTTTTCGACGCCTGAGCACACGCCAACTTGGGTGAGCATTTCCAGATCGTAGGTGGTGCGCATGTTGAGGCGCTGCGCTTCCAGCTCCTTGCCTTGTTTGCGCAGTTCTGCCAGGCGTTCTTCGAGTTCCTCGCGAATGGTTTTGAGCGCCCGTTCCATGCGTTCGGGGCCGGCCACATAATGAGAGGCCGGGAAGATGTGGACTTCGTTTTCCTCGTCGATCTCGTCGCCGGTCAGCGGGTGCAGCGTGGAGATGCGGTCGATCTCGTCGCCGAAGAATTCGATGCGCACGGCCAGTTCCTCGTAGACCGGGATGATTTCGACCGTATCGCCGCGCACGCGGAAGGTGCCGCGCGTGAAGGCGATGTCGTTGCGCTTGTACTGCATGGCCACGAATTGGCGCAGCAGGTCGTCGCGGTTGATTTCCTGCCCGACTTTGAGGAAGAGCATGCGACCGGCGTATTCTTCCGGCGTGCCCAAGCCGTAGATGCAGGAGACGGTGGCCACAACCACGCAGTCGCGGCGGGTCAGCAGGTTTGCGGTGGCTTGGTGGCGCAGGCGCTCCACATCGTCGTTGATGTTGGAGTCCTTTTCTATATAGGTGTCGGTCTGCGGGATGTATGCCTCGGGCTGGTAGTAGTCGTAGTAGCTCACGAAGTAGCTCACGGCGTTGTCCGGCATGAGTTCGCGGAATTCGGCGCATAGCTGCGCGGCGAGCGTCTTGTTGGGCTCGATAATCAGGGTCGGTCGCTGCAGCTTTTCGATCAGCCAGGCGGTGGTTGCGGTTTTGCCGGTACCGGTGGCACCCATAAGAACCACATCATTCTCGCCGTTTTCGATGCGTTCGGCCAGTTCGGCGATGGCCTGCGGCTGGTCGCCGGATGGCTTATATGGCGATTTGACGACGAAAGGCTTGTCCGCGCGCTCGATATTGAATCCCATAGGGCCTCATCTTAGCGACCTGCGCACCATCCTGCGTATATCTCACCCACTTGGGCCAGCATCTCGGGCAATGGATGGGTGGAGTCGATGACGATATCGGCTATGGCCCGCCGCTCCTCCTCACTGGATTGGTGGCGGATGCGGGCCTCGGCCTGTTCCAGGCTCATGCCGCGTTCCTCGACCATACGGTCGAGCCGCATGCACACGGGAGCTTCGACCGTGACGATATGGTCAAAGGCGAATGGAATATCGTCAATGACCTCGGCGAGCAGTGGAATGTCGTGAATGATGATGGCTGCCTCGGGGTGCTCATGCTCCAGTCGCGCCGCCTCGGCATAGATCAATGGGTGCTCGATGGCGTCGAGCCGTTCACGTGCGCCCGGCGCGGCGTTCGCGCCGAAGACATGATCGGCAATCCATGGCCGGTTCATAGTGCCATCGGCGAGCAATGCATCAGGACCGAACTCGGCGACGATCTGTGGCAGCGCCACTCCCCCGGGTTCGACGATCTGATGCGCCAGCGCATCGTAGTCGATATGCAACGCGCCGAGTTGCTTGAGTCGCGCCGCCACCGTACTTTTGCCCGCGGCGATGCCGCCGGTCAGTCCTATTCGCATCATGGTGCCCATGATAGCTGGCGCTCCCCTCGGCCGGTTATCGCCGACAGCTCCCCTCAGGGAGGGGAGCCGGCTCGCGTAGCGAGACTGAGGGGAGTCATTGGCGGATAACTCCAAAAACACAAGAAACCCGGCCCAATCGGACCGGGTTTCTTTACACGCTAAGCGCTAGCTTCGCGGCAAACTCACTTGCCGAGCAGCTGGTCGCGCAGGGCGGCGAGCTGATCGGAGTCGGCGAGGGTACCGGTAGTCGGAGCAGCGGAAGAGTAGTTGGAGGTCTCCTCGACCGGCTTCTCTTCCTTCGGGCCCTGGCCGTCGGCGGCTGCGGATTCGGCAGCGTTCTCCAGCTCCTTGGCCACGAACTCCTTGTGCTCCTCCCACAGCTCGTGAGCGGCGGCGTACTGAGACTCCCACTCCTCGCGCTGCTTCTCGTAACCAGCGATCCACTCGTTGGTGTTCGGGTCGAAGCCTTCGGGGTACTTGTAGTTGCCCTGCTCGTCGTACTCGGCCGGCATGCCGTAGATGGCCGGATCGAAGTCCTCGGAAGCCGGGTCAACGGAGTCGTTGGCCTGCTTGAGGGACAGGGAGATGCGGCGACGATCGAGGTCGACGTCGATCACCTTGACGAACACGGTCTCGCCCGGCTTGACCACGGTCTCCGGGTTCTCGACGTGACGGTTGGCGAGCTCGGAGATGTGCACCAGGCCCTCGATGCCGTCCTCGACGGAGATGAAGACACCGAACTGGACGATCTTGGTGACCTTGCCCTTGACGATCTGGCCGGGAACGTGGGTGCGAGCGAAGCGCTGCCACGGATCCTCCTGAGTCGCCTTCAGGGACAGGGAGATACGCTCACGGTCGAGATCGACGTCGAGCACCTCGACGGTGACCTTGTCGCCGACCTTGACGACCTCAGACGGGTGGTCGATGTGCTTCCAGGACAGCTCGGAAACGTGGATCAGGCCATCAACACCGCCGAGATCGACGAAAGCACCGAAGTTAACGATGGAGGACACCACGCCCTCACGGATCTGGCCCTTCTTGAGCTGGGACAGGAAGGTCTCGCGGACCTCGGACTGGGTCTCCTCGAGGTACTGGCGACGGGACAGGACCACGTTGTTGCGGTTCTTGTCGAGCTCAAGGATCTTGGCCTTGATCTTCTGGCCGATGTACGGGGAGAGGTCGCGGACGCGACGCATCTCAACGAGGGAGGCAGGCAGGAAGCCACGCAGACCGATGTCGACGATGAGGCCGCCCTTGACGGCTTCGATGACGGTGCCCTCAACGACGCCGTCAGCTTCCTTGATCTTCTCGATGTCGCCCCAGGCGCGCTCGTACTGGGCACGCTTCTTGGACAGAATCAGACGGCCTTCCTTGTCTTCCTTGGTGACGACAAGGGCCTCGATGGTGTCGCCGACCTCGACGACTTCGTCAGGATCAACGTCCTTCTTGATGGAAAGCTCGCGGGAGGGGATGACACCCTCGGTCTTGTAGCCGATGTCCAGAAGGACTTCGTCGTGATCGATCTTGACGACGGTGCCCTCAACCAGATCACCATCATCGAAGTTCTTGATGGTGGAATCGACTGCCTTGATGAAGTCCTCTTCGGTGCCGATGTCGTTGATGGCAACCTTGGTGACTTCAGTGTTGTTCTCTGCCATGTAAATATATGGTTTCTAATAGTGGATGGATAATTTCTCGATATTCAGTTATACGCACACCCTACAGGCATACAGATACTCACAATACAAGCAACTCTGCCCAAATTTCCTAGGAAACTCTAGGCGTGTCGTTCGGCCATTTCCACGACGTTGGCTAGGAGCATGGCTCGGGTCATGGGGCCCACGCCTCCGGGGTTGGGGGTGTAGGCGGAGGCCTTGTCGTAGCAGGCCTTGTCCACGTCGCCCTTGATGCGGTAGCGACCGGCTTCTTCGTCGTAGACGCGGCTGACGCCCACGTCGACCAGCACGGCGCCGTCCTTGATTTTGTCGGGCGTCACGAATCCGGCCGAACCCATTGCGGCGACGATCACGTCGGCGCGGCGCATGTGGTCGGCCACATCCCGGGTACCGGTGTGGCACAGGGTGACGGTGGCGTTGACGGCGTTGCGCGTGAGCATTAGGCCAATCGTGCGGCCAATGGTGATGCCGCGGCCAAGCACGCACACTTCCTTGCCGTTCAGATCAATGTCATAGGCGTCGAGTAGCTCGAGCACACCGCGCGGAGTGCAAGGCAGCGGCGTCGAAATGTCGCCGCGCACATGCAGCACCAGTTCGCCGAGGTTGTACGGGTGCATGCCGTCGGCATCCTTGGCCGGGTCGATCATGTCGATGATCGCGTTCTCGTTGATGCCCTTGGGCAACGGCAGCTGGACGATGAACCCGGTGCAGGCCGGATCTTCGTTGAGTTCGCGTACGGCAGCGGCGATGTCGTCGAAGCTGGCGTCCGCCGGCAGTTCCTTCTTGACTGAGGTAATGCCCACTTCCTGGCAATCGGCGTGCTTGCCGGCCACGTACTTCATCGACCCGGGGTCCTCGCCCACCAGCAGCGTGCCCAGCCCCGGTTGGATGCCCTGCGCCTTGAGCTTGTTCACTCGCTCGGCAAGGTTGGTCTTGATTTCGGCCGCAATCTGCTTACCGTCGATTTTTGTGGACATCAACGCCCTCCCCTGTAGTTTCGGTGCATTCTATCGAAACGATAGGCTATCGTTGGAACAAGTCAGGATTATATATCGTTCGCTCTCACGAAGAAGGCGTGCCATGGGGACTCAAATCACACGACTTACGCGACTCGCCGCAGCCGGCCTGAGCGCCGTCCTGTTGTTCGCGACCACCGCATGCGCAGCCACCTCCCCCGCTGAAACCGAGCCGGACAACAAGACCAGCGTTCCCGCACCGACCGGGCCGATCAATGTGGTGGCCTCCCTCAATCAATGGGGCTCGCTGGCTGCCGAGCTGGGCGGCGATGATGTGGAAGTCACGTCCATCGTGAACTCCACCAATGTGGATGCCCACGATTTCGAGCCAAAGACCTCGGATGTCGCCAAGCTGTCCAAGGCCCAAATCATCGTGGCCAACGGTGCGGGCTACGATTCCTGGGCCACCAAATCGATGACCAAGACCACGAATATCGTATCCGCCGCTTCCGTCATGGGTGCCGTCGAGGGCGATAACCCGCATCTGTGGTTCTCCAAAGACGCTCGATCCAGCATGGCCACGGCCATCACCGATGCATATATAAAGGCACTCCCCAGCAAGAAGAAGGCCTTCCAGAAGCGGCTCAAGGCATGGCAGGCGGACGAGAAATCGTTGGAAACATGGGCGTCCGAGTTCACCAAGTCCCACTCCAACCTCACCTATGCAGCCACCGAACCCGTGGTCTATTATCTGATGGCCGATCTTGGGTTCAAAGATCAGACGCCCAAGGGGTATACGCAATCGACCGCTTCCGGCGGCGAACCGGCACCCGCGGACCTGCAGTCTTTCCAGAAACTCATCGAAGACAAGGGCGTGGATGTGCTGGTCAACAACACGCAGGAAGCCAGTGACGCGACCAATATGATCACTGGCGCTGCCGGTCGCGCCGATGTGCCGGTAGTCGACGTCTCCGAACAAATGCCCAAGGACGCCGACACGCTGAACGCCTGGATCAACCAGCTCATCAACACCATCATCGACGCGGTGGATCCAAGCTATGGCTGCGAAGACGCCACGGACGGCGATACCGCGGACAGCAACGCGAATTCCGATGATTCCAGCGCCGAAGGCTCCGCCACGGATGATGCCAATGCGCAAGGCTCCAAGGCCAGCACCGGTTCCAGCACGGAGCCCAAGTACATCCGTCAGTGCAAGGCGGCCGCATCCAGTGACTCATCTCAGGATTCGGCAAAGGCCGATGCCGCCAATGGCGATCCCGGCGATGCCTCCGGCAACGACCAGACCGACTCCGGCAAATAGTTAGAAGCAAAGGACACCGGCATCGGATTCGCGCCAATGCCGATAGACGCCTTGCATGAGAAGGGTTGTGCGACCATTGTCGAGATGGCCGCACAACCCTTCTCTTTGGTTATCACCATCCGTACACGATATTGAGAACGATTGTCAGCATCGTTTGCCACAATCGGGCGTTATGAGTGAAACTTCCGATTGCATCGTGTTCAGCGATGCCGCCATCAAGCGTGGCGACCATATCATCTGGCAGCATGGCACCTTCGCCATTCCCACCGGTTCGGTCACGGCCATCGTCGGCACCAACGGCACCGGCAAAACCACGATGATGAGGGCCGAGCTGGGCCTTTTGCCGCTCTGCCATGGCAGCCTGACCGTGCTGGGCAAGCCCGCAGGCGAGATGAACAAACGCATCGGATATGTGCCGCAGAGCTATGTGGCGAATGTCGATTCCAATCTCACCGCCGAACAATCCGTGTTGCTGGGCCTGACCGGCACCCGATTCGGCATCCACCCCATCACCAAGGCCCAGAAAGCCAAAGCGCTCGAGGCGCTGGAGTTCACCGGCATCGCCGACAAGGCGCGGTACCGTCTGTCCGAACTGTCCGGCGGTTTGCGCCAGCGTGTGGCCATCGCCCAGGCGTTGGTGTGCGACCCACAACTGCTGATGCTTGACGAGCCGTTGGCCAACCTCGATCTGGCCAGTCAGCGCGCCACCGTACACGTGCTGGCCAAGCTGAACCGCGAACTGAACATGACCATCCAGGTGGTTGCGCACGATCTCAATATGCTCTTGCCGATTCTGACCGGTGCCGTCTACTTGCTCGACGGTCACCCGCACTACGCCGATATGCACAAAGTGCTCGACTCCGACCTACTCACCCACCTCTACGGCACACAGGTGCAGGTGGTCACCACTCCGCAGGGAGACATGTTCGTGACCCCGACGCCGGATGAGCTCCAGGACCAGCCGCAGGATATGCACACGGCAGCCGAAGTGGCGCAATTGCACCATCACGAGCACGGCAATGCCACCAATGGCAGTACCGCCAACAGCGCCGAGAATCGATAACATCAAGCGAGCCGACCCACAGCCCATCAACGGACTGCAGCTCAGGCATGGAGAAAATACAGAGACATGAGCACCATCAACTTTTCGTATGATCCCGAATGGCTGGATACACTGTCCGCTCCATTCATGACCAACGCCTTCATCGCCGGCCTGTGCATTGCCCTGGCCGCCGGTGTCATGGGATACTTCACCATCGCCCGTCGTTCCACCTTCGCGGCCCATGCGCTGGCCCATATCGGTCTGCCGGGCGCGACCGGCGCGGTGTTGCTCGGCCTGCCCGTGTCACTGGGCATGGGCGTGTTCGCACTGGGCGGCGCACTGGTGATCGGTGCTTTGGGCAAGCGCGTTTCCGAGCGTGAAATCGCCACCGGCACCGTGCTGGCCTTCGCCACCGGCTTGGGTCTGTTCTTCGCGCGATTGTCGAGTTCCGCCTCCCAGCAGATGCAGTCGATCCTCTTCGGCTCGATCCTGACCATCACCACCGGCCAGATCATCGGCTTCGCCGTGTTCGACGTACTGCTGCTGGCATTGTTGGCCATCATCTACCGCCCGCTGCTGTTCAGCTCGCTGGATGAGCAGGTGGCACAGGCCAAGGGTGTGCCGATCGGGCTGATGAACGTGGCGTTTATGGCGATTATGGCCGGTGTGATCACCATCGCCGTGCCGGCAGTGGGCACCTTGCTGATTTTCGCACTGGTGATTACGCCCGCGGCCACCGCCAATATTCTGGCCGGCTCCCCATTCAAGGCAATGGTGATCGCCAGCGTGCTGTGCTTGGTGTCGATTTGGGCCGGACTCGTGCTGTCGGCGATGTTCCCCGCTCCCCCGAGCTTCATCATCGTGACGCTTTCCACCCTGTTCTGGGCTATCGCCAAAGCCGTGAAGACGATGCGGAAGTAATCTCATCCATTTTTTCTTGCCCCCGCTGGCGAATTCATAGCGGGGGCTTTGTTATATCTTCTCCACCAAGGCATTGGCGATGGCGGCGATGCCTTCGCCGTGGCCAGTGAATCCCATATGGTCGGTGGTGGTGGCGGTAACCGATACCGGGCAACCAACCGCCGCAGACAGGGCGGCTTCGGCTTCAGCACGGCGTGTGCCGATTTTCGGGCGGTTGCCGATGATCGCCACCGAGGCCGATGCCGGCGTATACCCGTTGGATGCCAGATGCGCCACAACTTCTTGCAACATATCGATGCCATGCATTCCGGCACCATGCGCGTCCGCACCGACACCGAACAGTGAACCAATGTCTCCCAATCGGGCGGCGGCAAGCAACGCGTCAATCAGAGCGTGCGCGGCCACATCGCCATCGGAATCGCCTTCGATACCCTCGTATTTGGCGGCATCGGCCTCGCTGCATGAATCAGGCACCGGCCAGTAGAGCCCGGCAATCCACAGTTCACGGCCTGAGCCAGCAGGCGCAAAACGGTGAGCGTCAAAACCTTGCCCTATCAGCACTCCTACAGACCCCATGCAGTCCCCTTCGATGGCGTTGCCCAGACGAACGGCAGCAAACGATTATGAATCACGAAGCCCCGGCGCATCGCATAAGGACACGACCGGGGCCTCAAAACAATCAAATCACTTCTTCTTGGACTTCTTCTCGGCTTCAACACGAGCCAAAGTATCGGCCGCGGCCTCTTCGGGCTCGGCGGTGTGATGCTTGTCGTCACCGGGCTGAGCGGGCTCGTAGCCCAGATTCACGTCGAGCAGACGCTGGGCTTCCGCCTCGTCGATCTTCTCGGACAAGGCGATCTCAGAAGTCAGAATGGCACGGGCCTTGGTGAGCATGCGCTTCTCGCCCGCGGACAGGCCGTGCTCGTCGACATCGCGCTGAGCGAGATCGCGAACCACTTCGGCGATCTTGTTGACATCGCCGGTGGCGATCTTTTCGACGTTCAGCTTGTAACGGCGAGACCAGTTCATCTCTTTCTCGATGATCGGGGTCCGCAGGATGTCGAACACCTTGGCCACTTCGGATGCGGAGACGATGTCACGCACACCGACCTTCTTGGCATTGTCCACGGGAACGTTGATGACCAAACCATCGGAAGAGAGTACGGACAACTGCAGATATTCGCGCGTCACTCCCTTGACCGTCCGCTCGGTAATGGCCTCCACCTTCGCTGCACCATGACGCGGATAGACGACCATATCGCCGACTTTGTAAGACATGTACCCTCCGAGAACTGACGGCTTACACACGAAAACTCGAATGATTATGCCATGCGGTCTGGACCACCCCTATGAGAGCGCTCACAACCACGGAAACACAACGAAAAGGGCAAGAATTCGCCATTTTCGACGCGCCAATGTAGCGTTTTCGACTTCAACGCACGTAGACTTTGGGACATGTCTAAAGAAACGAAGATCAAGGAAGATACCGTCACCGTGCCTGTCGCCCAAGGCGACCTCGATGCGACGAGCAATGCTGAATTCTACAACCCCCACGGAGTTCTCGGCGGGCATCTCGGCATCGGCAAGCATGCCGACACCGCCACAATCCGTGTGCTGCGTCCGCTTGCCAAGTCCGTGACCATCCTCACCCAGGATGGCGAATACCCGATGACCCACGAATACAACGGCGTGTTCGTGGTTACCGTGCCGGCTTCCGGCACTAAGAAGCAGCCCACGATTCCCGACTACCGTGTCAGGACCGAGTGGGAAAGCGGCGCAGTGCTCATTGAGGACGACCCATATCGCTATATGCCCACAGTCGGTGACATGGACACCTATCTGTTCGGCGAGGGCCGTCACGAGAAGCTCTGGGAGACGCTTGGCGCGCATGTGCTGCGCTATGACGATCCGATGGGCGGCGCAGACGGCACGCCCGGCGAACAGGTGGTAGGCACCGCATTCTCCGTGTGGGCCCCGAACGCCCATGCCGTGCGCGTAGTCGGTAACTTCAACGCTTGGGATGGCCGCCGTCATGCCATGCGCGAGCTCGGCTCCTCCGGCGTGTGGGAGATCTTCATCCCCGGAATCGGCGCGGGCGAGACCTACAAGTTCCAGATCCTGAACGCCAATTACACGTGGGAGATGAAGGCTGACCCGATGGAGCGTCAGCACGAAGTTCCGCCGAGCACCGCCTCCATCGTCACCGAATCCACCTACAAGTGGAACGATGACGCCTGGATGCAGCACCGCCGCACCACCAACCCGCATGATGGCCCGGTCTCCATCTATGAGGTGCACGCCGGCAGCTGGAAGCAGGGACTGACCTACCGCGACCTGGCCAAGCAGCTCGTGGACTACGTCAAGCAGGAAGGCTTCACCCACGTGGAGTTCATGCCACTGGCCCAGCACCCGTTCTCCGGCTCCTGGGGCTATCAGGTCACCGGCTACTATGCGGTCGACTCCCGTCTCGGTTCCCCCGACGACTTCCGTTACCTGGTCGACCAGTTCCATCAGGCCGGCATCGGCGTGATCATGGACTGGGTGCCCGCCCACTTCCCGAAGGACGCCTTCGCGCTCGGCCGCTTCGACGGCACCCCGCTGTACGAGGACCCGGACCCGCTGCGCGGCGAACACCCTGAATGGGGCACCTATGTGTTCAACTTCGGACGCCGCGAAGTACGCAACTTCCTGGTGGCCAACGCCCTGTTCTGGCTTGAGGACCTGCACGTCGATGCACTGCGCGTGGATGCCGTCAGCTCCATGCTCTACCTCGACTACAGCCGCGAACCCGGCCATTGGCGCCCGAACATCTACGGCGGACGCGAGAACCTGGAGGCCATCGACTTCCTCAAGGAGGCCACCGCCACCGCGTACAAGAACAACCCCGGCGTCATGGTGATCGCCGAGGAGTCCACCGCATGGCCGGGCATCACCGCCCCCACTTCCGCCGGCGGCATCGGCTTCGGCATGAAGTGGAACATGGGCTGGATGCACGACACCCTCGAGTATCTGCACGAGGAGCCCATCAACCGCAAGTGGCACCACAACGAGATCACCTTCTCCATGGTGTACGCCTACTCCGAACATTACGTATTGCCCATCAGCCACGACGAAGTCGTGTACGGCAAGGGCTCCCTGTACGGCAAGATGCCGGGCGATGACTGGCAGAAGCTGGCCGGCGTGCGTTCGATGTTCGCCTATCAGTGGGCTCACCCGGGCAAGAAGCTCTCCTTCATGGGCAACGAGCTGGCCCAGTGGGGCGAGTGGGATCACGACGCCTCCATCGATTGGGATTGCCTGAACTGGCAGGAGCACCGTCAGGTCCAGACCATGGTCGCCGACCTTAACGCCTTCTACAAGGCGCATCCGGCACTATGGAGCCAGGACTTCGACCCGGCCGGCTTCCAGTGGCTGACCAGCGACGATGCCGACCACAACACTCTGAGCTTCCTGCGCATCGGTACCAAGGGCGAGACCTTGGCTGTGGTGGTCAACTTCTCCGGTGAGGCCTGGTCCGATTACCAGGTGGCGCTGCCCACCAGCGGCAAGTGGACCGAAGTGTTCACCACCGATGACGCCAAGTACGGCGGCTCCGACATCCACAACGGCACCTTCGAAGCGGTCGAGGGCGAATATCATTCACGTCCGTTCTCGGCGAAGATCACCGTTCCGGCTCTGGGAGTTGTATTCTTGAAGCCGGAAGACTGAACTGGTCAACAGGCTGAAAGGTAACCGGTTTATTTATGCTCAATACCACAGCGCGTCAGAATACGACACCGCGCACGGTGCTGGTGGTCGAGGACGAGCCCACGCTCGCCACGCCCAGCGCATCACCGCTGAAGGATGGACCGCTCGCGTGGCCGGGGACGGCGCTTCCGCCGTCCAGGCCGCGTCCCAGCTACGCCCCGATCTGGTGATCATGGACATCATGCTGCCGGTTATGGATGGTCTAGAGGCCACCAAACGCATCGTCGCCGAACGTCCGGTGCCGGTGCTGATCCTCACCGCACGTGATGACGAGGCCGACAAGGTCATCGGTCTGGGAGCGGGTGCCGATGATTATATGACCAAGCCGTTCTCCATGCGCGAGCTTATCGCCCGCTGCAAGGCGCTGCTGCGCCGCGTGGAGCGTGCGAAGGTCATCGCCAAGAACTCGGAGAACGAGAAGCTGCTCGACTTCGGTTCGATGGTCATCGACCCGGCCCAGCGCATCGTCACCGTGAACGGCGAACAGGTGCATCTGACCCCCACCGAGTTCGATCTGCTGGCCACGCTGGCCCGCCGCCCGAAGTCGGTGCTCACCCGCGAAAAGCTGCTCGAAGAGGTCTGGGACTGGGTCGACGCATCCGGCACCCGCACCGTCGACAGCCACGTCAAGGCGCTGCGCCATAAGCTCGGTGCCGATACCATCCGCACCGTGCATGGCGTGGGCTACGCTTTCGAGCCGCCGACCGCGTGATGGCATCCAAAAAACAACAGCAATCCCGGCTTGATGCGATGAAACCTCGCGTCAAGCCGGTTGATTTGTTCTCATCTCTGAAGCTGGAACTCAGCGCACTGATCGTTATCGCCACTGCCATCGCGTTTGCCATGTGCTGGTTCCTCCTGAAATTCGGCTGGTCCGGTTGGATCGCCATGCCGCTGACTTTGGTGGTGGCCTTGGGCATCACCTATTTCTTCTCTCGCGGCATCACCGCTCCCCTACGCCAGATGCGCGATGTGGCCGAAGCCATGGCGGATGGCGATTACACGGTCCGCGTGGATATCGATCAGGATCGTCATGACGAGGTCGGCAAGCTGGCTCGCTCGTTCAACGAGATGGCCGGCGAACTCGAGCATGCCGATAAAATGCGCCGCGACATGATCGCCAATGTGAGCCATGAGCTGCGCACGCCCGTTTCCGCTTTGCAGGCGATGGTCGAGAACATGGCCGACGGCGTCACCGAGCCCACTCCCACCAATCTGGAGAGCATCCTCACCCAAACGCAGCGTCTCTCCGATCTCATCGCCTTCCTACTGGACCTGAGCCGTATGGAGGCCGGTGCGGCGAGTCTGAATATCGAAAAGTTCAACTTCGCCGACTTTCTTGACGAGACCATCGAGCCGTTGGAAATCGCCGATGGTGGCCACGCCCACGACATCCGCGTCACCGTGCCGGCCGACATCACGATGGAAGGCGATCAGGACCGCCTGCGCCAGCTATTCACCAACATCATCGCCAACGCGCTGAAACATTCGGCCGACGGCACCACCGTGCTGGTCGACGCCCACGAGGACGAAAACCAAGGCACCATCGTGACCAATGTGGTGAATTTCGGCTCCCAGATTGCGCCTTCCGACCGTTTGGACATCTTCCGGCGCTTTGTCAAAGGCAAGACGGGTCCCGGCACCGAGTCGGGCGGCACCGGTCTTGGCCTGTCCATCGCGCGCTGGGCGGCCCAATTGCACGGTGGCACCGTCAAAGTGGTCGACGACACGCGAGGTGCCGATTTCGAAATCATCCTGCCTAAATATCACATCGCCGAACGCTGATATTGTCCGACGTCCTACCGTATACTGTATTCGAACAGATGTTCGAATACAGGGTGGGAGGCGCAGCATGACACAGCAATCCGAGTCACAGGCCATGGCGCACGAGGCCACGCTGTTTGTTATGCAGATGGCCGGCGATTCCATGATCAATGCCGGTATTCACAACGGCGATCTGCTGATTGTCGATCGTTCGTTAACACCAGTCCCCGGAGATGTGGTTGCGGCTGTCATGGACGACGAAATCGCCATCAAGCGGCTGGTTTCACGGGCCGGCATCACCATATTGCACGCCGAGAATCCGCGATACCCCGATTACATGCCGAGCAACGGCGCTTCGCCTGCTATCTGGGGCATCGTAACCGATGTCATTCACCCGTTGATATCGTCATCGGACCGTCGCACCACGGCATCCGCCAATACCAGCACGCCCACCACCTTGGTGCCGGCCTGCTGAAACGCCTGAACGCATTGCCGCACGGTGGCACCTGTGGTGACGATGTCATCAACGAGAAGCACCGCGTCGCCATGGCCGATGAGATCACGCTTCACCCTGACATGACCGGTGATACGACGGGCACGCTGTGCCGAAGAGACCTGCTGCACGGAGCGTGCCTTGGTGGAGGAGCTCAGGGCATTGCATGGTCGCGCATCGACGCCGCACCCACGCAATGCCCCTGCCACCGATTTGGCCAACGGTGCCGTATGGGCACGTCCTCTTCGGCGCATTGACGCCCGCGATGATGGCACCGGAACCACCAATACGCGATGACCCAAGCATGATGATGGTATTGGCGTCTTGTTCAGCAGCGACACCATGATGCGGCCGAACGGGCCGTCAAGCTCGGTATCGTCGTGGTCCTTCCAGTCGAGAATGGCACGACGTACCGCTCCCTGATAAATCGATGCGGACCATATACGGGCTCCGTCACCACTGTCTGCATCCCGTTCCCGGCATTGCGCGAACAGGGCCCAGCATGCCGCACACAATACCTCATCCGGCGCGTCACACCCAGCGCAGCCGCGTGGAAACAGCAGATTGCAGACCTGTGCCCACATCGCATGCCACCACTTGTATACGCTCGGCCCGTCCATAACGCGTCACTATCGAGCTGGAGTATCGAATCGCGCAAGCAGTGCATCCAGCAGTTGTACCGTATCTTGCGGATTCTCAACACGAACACCGATCGCACCGGCCTCAACCGCGGGATAGTCATTACCCGTAGGCGTCATGCGATCACCCACGAACACCATTTCATCGGCCCGTATGCCAAGTGTCTGCGTCAGCTTGCGCACGGCATAGGCCTTATCGATGCCGCATTCGCTGACATCCACACTGGTGTATCCGCCGGCCCTGACCCGCATATGCGGCAGATCGGCCTTGACCGCTTCGACCAGCGCCTGTTTCTTCGTGTTATCGCGATCCCATGCCTGCTTGGCCGCTACGGGCGCGAACTGCCCAAGAGCGGAGAAGGTGATCTGGCTGCCCCTGTTCTCGATTCGAGGCCCCCATACCTGCTGTTCCCACAATCCCAGTTCCCGGGCATGTCGCTCAAGACTTTCCGAGACAGCGGCCACGGTGGCTTCGGACAGATCATGCGCATACACCAAGGCCCATTGCGTGCCATCCCACCGGTAATACCGGGAGCCGGAGGTAGGCATGACATGCAGATTGCCGCGCCTGGCATTCGGGGTGAGTACATCCAGCACCTGCGAGGTGACCACCGCCATGCCGCCCCCTGAGATCAGGGCCACCACCGTATGGTCGAGCAACGCACAGAACCGTTCGATCATCGCGGGCTTCATCGGCTGTTTTGAGCTGGCCAGTGTGTTGTCCAAATCGAAACCGAACACCTTGGCGTTGGAGCAGACATTATCGAAATCAAGTTCGGACCACGAACGTACCACCATTTGTCGTGCCTCCCTCGTTGACGAATGTTCACAGCCAATGAACCAATCCTAACGCATGTTGCCTCCGCCATGCCCTATGGTGGGAACCATGCTTCAGCCACCTTGGAACGCACGAATCTACCGCAACCGCCACGGTCGCGGCACACGAACCCCGATGTTCGGCACCCGTCTGCCCCGTTACCGCACTCGTACCGGCATGTTCGACGATATGGTGGCGGCCCAGGTTCGCAGGCTCGGCCAAGCGTGGCCGGAACTGATACGTCCGCTCCAGTTCGCGGTGGAGGATGTGCCGCCTTCGGATCCGACGCCTTGGCAGACCGAGCCGAATATGACGTCCCAGTGCTTCCCCGCCAGCCACGGCATTCCCGCACGAGTCGTGCTCTACCGCATGCCGTTGCAGACCGAGGCACCTACCAAGCTCGAACTGCAATTGGCCGTCAGGGATGAGCTGGTGGCCCGCATAGCGGAATTGTATGGGCGCAGGCCCGAGGAAATCGACCCCGACTGGGGCCTGTGACAACACTGCGGGCCGTGTCACTTGTAATAAGGTAGTGGCACGGCCCGCAGCTATATCGCCGCCGAAACATCATCAAACTGACGCTTCGGCGAGCATACCCTTCTACTTGACGATGGAGGAATCGTTCCGAGCCCAGACATGAACCGTGGCGGGCATCAGCGTTGAAGCGTCGATGACGGACAATCCGGCGATGTCCTTGTCTTGCAACGAATCGTGACTGAACCGCGCGCCCCAGCTCACTTTCTTGGATGAGTCCTCCAACATCAGCACGACCGCGGTGCCATGATCGCCGGAAAGATTGCCGGCTTCAATCGTTTGCGCTGCGTTCGCATCCAGTGTGATTTCCTTGGAGGTTACCGAAGCACCGGCATCATCGTAGGCGCGCAAGGTGACCGTCCTGCGCGCATTGGACGTATTGGCCAGCGTGATGGAGGCCTTTACTCCGTCGGGAAGGGCCAACCCCGAGAATTCGGATGGCTCGCCGGCATTGACCAATGCGAAATCGGCTTGGCCGGAGTCACCGGAGCGTGTGGCCTTGACGGAGAACGACACGGCGTCCTCTGCGGTGGACATCACGCCCAACGCCCCATCAGGAGCTTCTCCCAAGTCGATCGCCGTCACCTTATCAGCAGTGACGGTGGCATCTTTGGCGGGAACCAAGCCTTTGGCGGTAATCCATGACAGCCCGGTGCTGGTGTCTGCCTTGGCGAACAGATAAGCGGTGACCGCATCGCCGGCAGTGATGGACGGCGCCACCGATGCATTGGATGCGGTCGGCAGCGGCAGCGCGAAATCAGAACCCTTCGGTGTCAGACCATCCATGGTCACCGTGCGCACCACGGACGCGATAGGAGTCTCCTTGCTGGAAACGGTCACGAACAGACCATGCTGCCCATCGACCGCGGCGGACAGTTCCATCGAGGACTCCCCCTCGGCCGGCACAGACAGCGTGGATTGGGTGGACAATGCCATTTTCCCGGCTGTCTCGGAACCCCAGACGGCAATGTCGACGGTGGTCGGCTTGGTGGAGGGATTCGAGACGATGAGCTGCTGTGTGGTACCGGTCGTGCTGTCGGAGAGCAGGAACGACTGGCTGAGCGAGGTCGATACGCAGGATGCCGCCGATATGCCTCTCACATCGCCATCATCGGCCCATGATGCGATGGTGCCGACGGTGCCGGTGCCAGCTGCGGCCTGCAGCATACGGGTATTGATCAGACGAGCTCCCTGATTGATCTTCTGAGCACCGGTTTTCACCGAGGAATCGTCGGTCGAATCGGCGTCTTTCAAAGTTACGTCATCTGAACTGGACTTTTGCCCGATCGCCGAGACAGTGGCGCTGTAGACGGAGCCGAACGCCGCATAGCGCGCTTGTGTGCTCAGATTGCCGACAGTGGCCTGGAAGGCGCTGTCGCCGTACGTGCCGGTATCGGCCAATCCTATAGGTGCCGGGCAGTAGGTTTCGGACTGGGTCGGACTAACGGTCTGGTCGATGGCATTATCGGAAGCGGCCACCTTATCCACCCAGATATTGGGGATGGGGGCCATGACGAGAACGACGAACAGCGCAATCAACACCAGCATGGTGATCACACCGAGCACGATGCCGATCGCACGTTTGAAACCAGAAGTTTTGTTGCTCATGCCTGCTCCTCCAATCCGTAGGACGGTCGTCTGCGAGGCATGGCGACCAAGCAGTACAACGCCGTGATCACACCTAGGCATATCAGCCAGGCGTGCCTCCAGACACTATGCTGTGCACGTTGCTGCCATGAGGTATCCACCTGCTGTGAGGCGCTGCTACGCAGCGTCAGACGATAGTAGCTGCCGCTATCCGTGAAGACCAGGGACTGGGTGCCGTTCGATGCGGCGATATTCGCGCTCAACTGTTCATACGGCATGTCGTTCGAGGAATCGCCGGTCTCGGGAACCACGTAGATGCCGCCGAATCCAAGCGCGCTGATGGCCGCGATGGCCTCTTCGTCGGGATTGGACAGCAGCGAGGCACAGGCCTGGGCCAGTTGTTCGTCAACCGCATCATGCTTGCCGGACAGCAGGCGCGCCCGCTGGACCGGAGAGCTGTCGATCAGATCGCCGCGCGAGGTGCGCATCACCGCATAGTTGACGATGTTGCGGGTCTCCGCGCTCACGGCAAGCACACGATGATCGGCACCGGCCTCCAGATAATCGGTGGTGACCATGGGCAGGCCGTTTTCAGACACGCCCAGTCCCGCATCCTTATGACGTTCGATGCCATACATGCATTGGATGCCAATGCAGCACACCAGTATCAGAGCAAGCACCACACGGCCAGACACGATGAGCACATGCAGACGGTCCTTTTTCGGTGCGGGATCACTGCCAGACGCATGCAACGGCTGGAATCGCTTCACCGCCCCACCAGCGACGAGACACACGCAGGCAAGGAAGCCCAATATCATCATCGCGATGCCCGGCTGCGCGGAACCGGCCACGACACCATCGGCATCCACGGTTATGGCCACACGGCTGGAGACCAGGGCGAGCGCGCCTCCGCAGACGATTACCACCCACATCAGTCGCGAGGTCCGCAACGCGAACGGCAGCACCAGCGAAGCAAGAGCAAGCAGCGTGATGACGCCAAACAGCACAGTGACCGCCAAATCGGCATAATCAGTCGACCCCATTCGCCATCCCAGCGCACGCTGTGCGGCCTCAAGCAGACTCAGCGACGCCGGCGACCCATTGGCGGATGACGTTGGCACCGTGATGTCGCCGAACAGTTGACGCCACATGCCCAAATCGGCGTAACGCACCGCATTGACGAGCGTAGGAGCCACCGCAAAGGCGGCAGGAACCGGAATTAGCAACAGCATGGCGCGCTTGCGACGCACGAATAGCAGGAACATCAGGAACACGACGATCAGCGCGAACAGCAGCTGCGGTTCGGCGGCCACCACAGGGATGAAGCACAGTGCGGCGATGGCCGCGGCCTGAACGGATGTGCGCGGCTTGAGCGGGTCTTCGGTATGGTACATGCCCACGGCACGGAACACGAATGCGAACGCGGCCGGCAGGAACACCATTACGGTAAGCATCGGCATATTGGCCTGCGCATACCAGCCGAACATAATGCCGGTGGATGCCCACAGCAGTCCTCCCAGCACACGAACCACGTCCGAGCGGGTGAATACGCCCGCCAGCGCCCAGAACGACAATGCGCTCAGCGGCGCGGCCACAAACAGTATCATCGCCAAAGCGGCGGTCACATGGCCGAGCGTGACCAACGAGGCCAGCATCAGCACCAGCAGCCACGGCGTGGGCGGCGCAGGAATGCCGGTGCCGCTGCCAAACACCCACGGCGTGGTGGCGGACTGCACCAGTTGCGTGAAGCTGGCACCGGTGGGAAGCAACACATCGGAATACAACGATCCGCCGGAGAATATCGAACGGAACACCGGCCAATACATCACCGCGATGGCCGCAAAGCACACCAGCGCCATCACCACGGCCGCACTCCAGCGATATATGGTGCGTGTCCGCAGATGGGCACGTTCCAGCGGACTGAGCAGCACTCTGCCCTGCTGGGATTGGAATGCATCCCGACGATCATGGAACTGCTTGATCTGCTGGCTGTCTGCGAACAAGACATGCAGGGACGATGCGGCGACCTTCGATTGTCTGGCCACCAGACTGCGTGATTTCATGTTTCCCGCGATATCGGCCAAGGCCAGCCATGGCAGGCACAATTGCACCCATGCTTCATACGGCTTCTTGCCGAACATCATGGCTATGGCCATGCCAAAACTGCGGAGCAGCCTCCACAGCCAGACGATAAACCAGGACGACATGGCCAGGTCCGTGTACAGATACCGCTGTTGGGAGCGATGCACCGTCATCGCATGATTGACCGTGTGATCGTCCTTAAGCGGTTCCCCGCCTCGCGTACGAATGCCCTCATACCGTGCGCGACGATGTGATATCTCCGCTTGCGGGACAACCACCACGCGTCCGCCGCTCAGGCAGACACGGCGGCAGAAATCAACCGATTCGCTGTAGGTGGTCAGCCAGGCATTGATGCCCCGCAGTCGCGTGAATTGCGACATGGACACCAGCGCGCCTGCCAGCGACACCGCAAACACATCCTGCCGCCCGTCATACTGCTCCTGATCGGGTTCTCCATCGACCACCAGGGAATGCACGGCGTGGTGACCTGCATACATACCGACATCATGCAGATGGGAGCCTTCCCAATCGCACTGTTTGCACCCGAGCACACTGGCGCCCGGCGTATTGCGCCACGCCTCAAGCAATCGTTCAAGGCATGAGTCATCCGAAGGGCGGGAATCATCATGGAGCAGCCACAATGCGCGGGGAGCGTCATCCAGATCGGCACGATCCAATGCCCGGCTGACCGCATCGCCGAAGGAGCGTGCGCCCTTGGCCGAGACGATGTGAATAATCACATGCTTGGACTGCGGCACCTCCATCACCGGCCCCGATGGCGAGGGGATGACCTCGAACGAGGTGGTTATCCTCGAACTGGTGCGCCCGGTCGCGTCGGCGATGATGACGACTCCCGGAAGAACATTCTGCGTCAATACCGAACGCAATGTAGACCGGAGGAAACGCATATCCTCCTCAACGGTGATCACAGCCGTAATGCCGGTATCCACATCCTGCCTATGCGTATATGGTCGAGAAGACATGGCGTCGGCCAACGCCTCATGAATATCGCTATTACCTGTCGGACTCATAAACTCCCAGTGTACGCACCAGACTTGAAGGGGGTGTGTGGAGCTACGCCCGCTCCCGGTGCTCTCGCTTATATCGACGGCGTTCGCGCTCGCTCATGCCACCCCAAATACCGAATCGCTCATCATGGTCGATGGCCCATTTCAGGCATTGCTCACGCACTTCGCATTTTGCGCACACACGTTTGGCATCACGGGTCGAGCCCCCCTTTTCCGGGAAGAACGCCTCCGGATCGGTTTGCGCGCACAACGCCTTGTGCTGCCAAGATACATCGCCATCAGGTCGGAATAGTCCCCACAATTCGTGCCATGGCTCTTCGGCTGAATCGTCGACCACACCCCACATGCGATTCTCCTTGCCTATTGAGCTTTTCATACGGACTAAATTACACACATGCAATTTCGGTTTTGTCAAATTCTTTCTCGTGTCATTACATCATTTTTATGGAACTGTGTGCTATGGCGTGAACGCGATGCCCTGACGCCGTTGCACATGATATTGTGCCGTTCCTGCGCAGGAACACCATAGCGCAGGAACACCCGGCGGATGCTGTGTCAAAGTGTCATTCAGACAATCGACAGTTTCAGGAGGGGTTATGACGCAGGAATCAGGTGGGGCGGATCCGCATATCAACCCGCCAAGCTTCATTCCTGCAGGAAATCGACGCACCCGGCCTTCCGGGCAGGTGCCACGCTCCTTCGCCCCCGCCCGAACCTCGCGCCAGTCAGGTCAGGCTCCATCGGCCCGTCCGTCCGTCACGGGAAATGACATCGAAGAGCCTCAACTGAACGCCAACGCCACGGCAAGCGCCAACGTCGCGGACAACGGCAGACGGACTCCGCCCAGTTTTTCTCCGAAAACCGGACGCGCCACTCGCAGCACGGCTCCGGATGCCGCCGCACCGCGCAGCATTCCGCCGTCGCGAGCGCGGATGTCTTCCGGCTCATCCCGCAACGCCGTGCGCAATCCGTCGGATATGCCGGTTTCCCGGCCCTCATCGCCAGCAGCAAACGTGTCCACGAAGTTCAGCCATCTTGGCCGGCCGGCGGCGGCAACGGCGAAAACTGTAACGGCACACCGGCCGCGCGCCTTGCGCAGCATCTTATGCGCGATTGCGGTGCTGGTGGCGGCGTTGATTCTTTCCGTTTTCGGTGCCTGGCAATGGGTGGACAGCAAACTGAATCGGAGCGACTGGCTGACCGACACCCCCAACACGCCGGCCTCGACTTGGCTGATTCTTGGCTCCGATGAGCGTGACGGTTCCACCGATTACGGCGGCGTAGACAATATCTCTGGCTTCAGGACCGATACGATTCTGGTGCTGATCAAGCCCAAAAGCGGGCCGAGTTCGTTGGTTTCCATTCCCCGCGATTCGCTCATGAACGTCGATAACCAGTACATGAAAATCAATGCGGTGGCGCTGATTGCGGGCAAGAAGGCTTTGGTAAGCAACGTTGAGCAGATCACCGGCCAGAAAATCGATCATGTGGCACAGATCAAGTTCGGCGGTCTGCAGAACGTGGTGAACGCCTTGGGCGGTATCGAACTGTGCTATGACGAGGATGTTCAGGATTCCTATTCCGGACTGAACTGGAAGGCGGGATGCCATACGGCGGATGGTTCCACCGCATTGTCCTTCTCTCGTATGCGATATGCCGACGCGCGAGGAGACTTCGGACGCAACGAACGCCAGCGACAGGTCATCTCGGCCATCGTCAAGAAGGCTTCCAGCAGTGAGACCCTGACCAATCCGTCCAAAATCGTGGCAGTGTCCAATGCCGCGATGAGCGCACTCACCGTGGACGAGAAGACCAACCCTTACACGTTGCTCACCATGGCGTTGGCGTTCAAAAGCGCCACCGGCTCGAATGGCATCTCCGGCAGCGTGTACTGGTCCGACCCCGATTATTACGTTGATGGCGTTGGTTCCTCGGTGCTGCTTGACGACGCCAAGAACACCGAACTGTTCAATCAACTTGCCGACGGCACGTATAAGGCCGGCACCGTGGGCAATCTGGCGGAAGGCTGACCGACGCTTTCCCGGAGCCCATCGGCTTCATCATCGGCGCATGATCGTCACCGTTGCCTACACCGCCAATCATGCACGGGCAAAATGTCATGTGGATAACTCGGCAAGCTAGAACCACATACCTTGATTCGGCTTGCGCTTTCGGCATGCGTTCCCCCACGCTGGAAGCATGACATCACAGCAGAACGATTCGAAGCGACATTCCGTCCATACGGCATCCGCCGTATCCCGGGCGAAGCACCGTTTGGGCGCGCCGCCATTGCGCGCCCGCCTGACCATGTTTGCCGCGGCATGCCCGATGATCGCGCAGGCATTGATGATGGTCATACTGCTGTTGCACGGGCAATGGCTGTTCGCCGCCATGATCGCACCGGGCATATTCGCCTGTCTCGTGTCCCTGCTGCTGACGCTCCCCTCGCCTCCAGGCCCGGAGAAGGCTCCCGATCCGCAACAGGCAACGATCGATGTCGGTATCACGGGCGACGCCGATGACCGCGCCGCAGACCTCCGTCATGCGCCGTCGCAGCCGATAGAATCGCTGCTGCACTTCGCACGCCTGCCATGGCGCGCCATTGTGGGCCGCTGGCTTGAACCCCTTGACCTTGCGGTGCCGATCGGCATGACCGGAAGCGAGCCGCTGATGCTCGATCTGAACCGTCAGGGGCCGCATGCTCTGGTGGCCGGCACCACTGGTTCCGGAAAATCCGTGTTGCTGCAAAGCTGGTGTCTGGCGCTCGCCTCGATGAACGGGCCTGAGCATCTGAATTTCGTGTTCTTGGATTTCAAAGGCGGTTCCGCGTTCCGCAAACTCGAACGGTTGCCGCATACCGTGGGCAGCGTATGCGATCTGGATCTGGCGCATGCCGTACGCGCGTTGCGTGCGCTGGAAGCCGAACTGACACGCCGTGAACAGCTGTCCGCCGCTGTCCATGCTTCCGATATCCGCGATATGGTCAATCCACCACCGCGCCTGATCGTGGTCATTGACGAATTCCATGCCCTGAAGGACCAGCTCCCGGATTATGTGAATCGTCTGGTGCGTATTGCCTCGCTCGGCAGGTCACTGGGCATGTATCTGATCGCCTGTACGCAGAATCCCATGGGTCAGGTCAGTGCCGATATGAAGGCGAATATGTCCGTCAGCATTTGTTTACGGGTTCGGGACCGTCTGCAATCATGCGAGCTGCTTGGCGATGGTCGTGCCGCCGACCTCAGTCCGGCAATGCCCGGTGCGGCGTTCTGCAACGATTCCGAACAGGTGACGGCATTCCGCTGTGCAACGGCACGCGATATCGATGCGGTGTGCCGCCAGATCGCGTTCGCATCGCGGTTCGTCGGAAGCCCGCCGCAACCGTCCCTGTTTACCGCGCCACTCCCCCGGCACGTAAAAGACCGGACTGTGGCCGACCACGCACCGCAACGCATTCGATTTGGACTTGCCGACGATGGCATCAACCTGCGAGAGGCGACGGTATCCCTCACCGGTGGCAATATCGGTGTCATCGGCCCGCAGGGGCGCGGCAAAACCACGTTGCTGAAAACATTGGCTCGACACGCCAGCATGGCTGATGGCTTGGCGGTACGTGTCAGTTCCCCGCATCGTCGGGTATGGAGCTCGCAATGGCTTCATGGCGGCCGCTGCACGCCGTATGCCAGCTCGGATGCACCACCGCCTCCGCATATCGTGTGGTTCGTCGACGACGCCGATGAGTTGTTCGACCCATTCCGCACCGACGAGCAGGCGCTGTCTTTCACACATGCGTTGGCCGATGAGTCCGTCAGCGTGGTATTCGCCGTCAGCACGATTCGCCCGATACGTATACCGGAGCATTGCAATACCAGAATCGTGTTCCCGTGCGGGGAGAGAACGTCCGATCTTATGGCCGGAGTCCCCGCTCGCCTATTGGATATGATGAGTCATATCGATGCCGACAACGCGGGCCGGGCCGTGCTCATCGAGGGCACATCGGCATGTCTGGTGCAGTGCGCTTCGTGAAAACTTCGGTTTTTTCTCGGCAAAACCTCTTGAAAATCACCACGGTTCGTGGTTACCTTGGTACTGGACTTAAGGAACAACACCAGCCACGGGGCTTTTAAGGGAGGCAAGCAATGAGCAGCGCTTTTGATTGGCGAGCCAAGGCCGCATGTCGTGACAAGGATCCGGAACTCTTCTTCCCGGTGGGCAACACCGGTGCAGCCTATCAGCAGATTGAGGAGGCCAAGGCCGTGTGCCGCACCTGCAAAGTGATTGACGCATGCCTGAAGTGCGCACTGGACACCAATCAGGATTACGGCGTGTGGGGCGGCTTGAGCGAAGACGAGCGTCGTGCGCTGAAGCGCCGCGCCATGCGTGCCCGCCGTTCTCAGGCCATGCAGATGCAAATCTGATGTTTTGATTATTTCTTCGTCATACTAGGAAACCCTCCCGCTCGGGAGGGTTTCCTCATTTCGGGCTTCGCATCACTCGTCCTGAGCGGCCCTGAGCTTCATATCAAGCACCACGCGGGTGCCGCCTTCGCGGCGCGGCTCCCAATGCACGGAACCACCGAAATCATTGGTCACAAAGGTGTTGATGATCTGCGTGCCCAAACCGGAACCGGAAGAACGAGCCAATCCCCCCTGTTCTTCGGAGCCGAGACCGGAACCGTCATCCTCGACCACCACATTGAGGTTCGGGCCGGAGCGGCCCACGGAAATCGTGATATGGCCATCCTTGCGGCCTTCGAACCCATGCTCCACCGAATTGGTGATGAGCTCGGTCAGCACGAGGGACAGCGGCGTGGCATCCTGAGCGGGCATCATGCCGAACTTGCCCATGTAGTTGATGTCGATGTGCTGGTCTTTCATCGTGGCTAGGTCCACGGCCATGCGCAGCAGGTTGGCGATCACCTTGTCGAAGTCGACGACCTCGTCGGCGGTCTGGCTCAATCCCTCATGCACCATGGCAATGGTCTGCACGCGGCGTTGCGCCTCCTGCAATTCCTTCTTGACCTCATCCGACTTGGTCTTACGAGCCTGAAGCCTCAGCAATGCGGAGACGGCCTGCAGGTTGTTCTTGACACGATGGTGAATCTCGGAAATCGTAGCGTCCTTGGTCTGCAGCTCCTGCTCACGACGGCGCAGCTCGGTGACGTCACGGCATAGCAGAATCGCTCCGATACGGCCGTTGTTGTCATACAAGGGCAACGAGCGCATCGAGACGGCGGAACGGTTGGCGTTGAGTTCGGAGTCGACCGCGGCTTTGCCTGTCAACACCAACGGCAGGGTTTCCGGAACAGGGTCGTTCTCCTTCAATAGCTGTGTGCCGAGTTCGCTGAGGTAATGGCCAGGCATGGTGGTCAGCAGACCGAGACGCCTAAAGCAGCTGATGGCGTTCGGGGCTGCGTATCGAACCACGCCGTCCATGGTCAGGATGATGAAGCCGTCCGCCACGCGAGCGATATGGCGTTGGCTCATCACCGAATCCTTGTAGGGGAATTGGCCTCGCGGAATCATCTCGTACAGATGCTTGCCGGCGTTGATGCTTTCCGACTCATATCGGCCGTTGGATTCTCGTGTGGCCATATTGGTCTCACGCACGACCAAGCCCAAGGTCTTGCCATTGTGCCGAACCGGCGCGTACACGTTGCAGACGGTCGCCTTGCCCACGGTTCTCAATACCGTGGAGCGGAACACCACGCTGGAGAGCATGGCGGCGTCCAATTCGCCGACCATGTCGTCCGGCATGACGTTTCCCACCACGTCTTCCGCCCGCAGCGTCATAACGGTGGATGGACGGCATTGCTCGGCCACCACGTATTTGCCATCGCCATCCTGTACCAGCAGCAGCAGATCGGCAAAGCTCAAATCGGCGATCACCTGCCAATCGGCGACAAGATGATGCAGCCACTCGCGGTCCTCGTCGTCGAAGTCGGGGCGCGTTGCAAGGATATGTGAAAAATCAGCCATATCCCTATCATACGCAGACGCACCGCCGCCGTCGCGGCAAGCCACACGGGCAAGTACGACGACTATGACGACATCGCATCTTCAATACCGCGCCAATCGCGTTGCGCGGCTTCCCGTCCGTGGCCAAGGTGCCGGCATGTTGCTTATCGTACACGGCAAGCATCACGTACAGTTTGATATCCGAAGCCGCCACCATATTGCCGGCATTGTTGTCCATGGAACCCATCATCGCGTTTGCCTGCGCTTTGGTGTGATCGACGCCAGGACGCCCGGCGGGAGGTTCAGGAGAAGCAGGGGCCGCCGGATTGGCCTCGGGCTGCTCCAATGGGCTTCCGCACTGCGAACAGAAGGCATCTCCTTGCTCGTTGGCAAACCCACACTCCGTGCAATACACCATCGCCGAGCCCTTTATTGCTGCGACGTTCTCATCTTCGGATTCCATAGTATCGCCGCCATTGGGTGATAGTGTTCGCGTGAGTCGGTATTGACAAGCATAAAAGTTACGCTAACGTAGGTTACGTCAGCGTAAGAAGCGTATCGTCAACTCGTGAAACGGGGGCATCACCATGGCATCAACAACCGACGACGCGGAAAAGACGATGCATCACGACGCTCATAACAGCGCGGCGATTGCAGAGGACGCCACCATCGCATCCAAGCGTCAGGCGGCTATCGAGGCGCGCGAACAGGCGTTGCAGGCCAAGGCTGATGCCGTACGGGCCAAGGCCCAGTTCAAGGCCGAGGCCATTCGAGCCAAAGCCGAGGAGAAGGCCCGGCACAAGCTCGCCAAAGCGGAGAACCGTGCGCTGAAAATCGAGGGCATTGCCCCTGCGGAAGTGGAACGCAAGATTCGTCTCGACGTGCACGGACGGCCAAAGCCGTTGATGCGCGGCTGGATTCACGCGATTGCCGCTCCCCTGTCATTGGCGGCAGGCATCGTGCTTATATGCCTGGCACATGGCGCGAGTCTGAAGTGGGCGTGTGCCGTGTTCATGACAGCGTCGCTGATTCTGTTCACCAATTCGGCCTGCTACCATCTGGGCGATTGGAGCCCGCGCGTCACCGATGTGCTGCGGCGTATCGATCATGTCAACATCTTCCTGCTCATTGCCGGCACGTATACCCCGGTTTCGTTTGCGCTGGAACCGTTCTGGCGCAATGTGATCATCATATCGATGTGGGCGTGCACGGCCATCGCCATCGTGATTCATGTGATCTGGATCAATGCACCACGCTGGCTGTATACGGTGGTGTACATCATCTTCGGCATCTACGGCCTGGCTTATATGGTGATGTTCTGGAATTCGCCGTATGCGGGGCCAGCCGTGGTGGTGCTGCTGTGCGCCGGCGGTGCCTGCTACATCCTCGGCGCCATCGTCTACGCCTTGCGCAAGCCCGACCCTTGGCCTCGCGTCTTCGGATTCCATGAGATTTTCCACTGCGGAACGGTGGCCGGATATGCCTGCCATATGGTGGCCATCTACATGGTGATCGTCTCGCTGTGGCAATAAGCGCTACGACATATAAGTATGCCCCCGCCTACGGGGGCATACCAGTCACTTAACTCAGGCCAGCGGCTTGGCGGCCTTGACCGTCACGGACAGCTCGCGGCCGTTCGGTGCGGTGTAGGAAACGACGTCGCCCACCTTGGCACCCTCGATGGCCTTGCCAATCGGGGAATCCGGGGTCATGATGTCGTAGTCGGTGCCGGCCACGATGTCACGGCTGCCGAGCACGTAGGTCATCTCGTTGCCGTTGAGCTCGATGGTCACCACAGAGCCCTCGCCCACGGTGCCTTCCGGAGCATTCTCGATGATCTTGGAATCGCGCAGCTTGACGGTGAGCTCGGTGATGCGGCCCTCGTTCTTGCTCTGCGCCTCACGGGCGGCCTGGTAGCCGCCGTTCTCGGACAAGTCGCCCTCGGCACGCGCCACGGCGATCTTGTGCGCGATTTCCTCACGCAGCTCACCTTCACGATGGGCGAGCTCTTCCTTCATCTTGTTGTATGCTTCCTGCGTCAGCAGGTAGACCTTGTCCTCAGCCATATCGTCCTCCTGAACCGTTGTCGATGCTGAAACAATCTTCGTTATTTATGACAAAACGCCGGCTATGACCCCGGCGTTCGTCATGTGCTGACCTACGGTCAGCGGGTGGAAATGATGTCGATGACGAACACCAGCGTGTCCTCGCCGCCGATGCCGGCCTGCGGGATGCCGCGGGAACCGTAACCGTATTCCGGCGGAATGGAAACCACCAGACGCGAACCCACGTTATGGCCCGGCACAGTCTGGTCCCAGCCCTTGATGACCTGTCCCACGCCGATGCCGAAGCTGGCGGGCTGATGACGGTCGAAGCTGGAGTCGAATGGGGTGTCCTTACCCCACACCACGCCGTGGTAGTTCACGGTGACGGTGTCGCCGCGACGCACGATCGGGCCGTCTCCCTCGGTCAGCTCCACAACCTTGAGGCCCTTCGGGGCTTCGGGCGTCGGGAACTCGATAACGGGCGTGGTGCCGAATTCGGCGTTCACCTGAGGCATCTGATCTGTCATTAGTCCTCCTTCAAAGACACAATGCGCCCTACCTTAGCACCATCGGCGAATCGGCGGTAGTCCTTCATCCCTGTGCGATACGACACGCTGGCCGTATACGTCAATTCCGGTCATCATGCTGGTGAATACCGGACATGTCAATCAGCATTCGACGACATTGACGGCAAGCCCGCCCTTGGAGGTCTCCTTGTATTTGGCCATCATGTCTTCACCGGTCTGCTTCATGGTTTCGATGGCCTGATCAAGGGTCACGATGTGTGAGCCGTCGCCGAGCATGGCCATACGCACGGCGTTGATGGCGGTGTTGGCGGCCATGGCATTGCGCTCGATGCATGGAATCTGCACCAATCCGCCCACCGGATCGCAAGTCAGACCCAAGTTGTGTTCGATGCCGATCTCAGCAGCATTCTCCACCTGTTCCGGCGTGCCGCCTACGACTGCGGCAAGTCCGGCCGCCGCCATCGAACAGGCCGAGCCGACTTCGCCCTGGCAACCGACTTCCGCACCGGAAATTGAGGCGTTGCGTTTGAACAGGTATCCGATGGCACCGGCGGTCAGCAGAAACGTGACCACGCCCTGTTCATTGGCGTTGTCCACGAAATGCCAGTAATAGTGAAGCACGGCGGGAATGATGCCGGCGGAACCGTTGGTCGGAGCGGTTACGATGCGCCCGCCTCCGGCATTCTCCTCAGAGACGGCCAAGGCGAAGAGATCCACCCATGCGGCGTCGGAAGACTCGAGCACGGCGTCTTTGCGCCGGCTGTCGCGGCGCAGCACATCGGAATTCGAGGCGAGACGCCGATACATTTTCGGCGCGCGGCGGGGTACGTCAAGGCCACCGGGCAATGTGGGTTCCGCCGAGGTGCATCCGTGGTCCACACAGGCGCGCATAACACGCCAGATGGCATCAATATCGGATCGGACCTGGATGCCCGAGCGTGAAGCGGTTTCGTTGGCCCATACAAGTTCGGCGATGCTGAGATGATGTTCCCGGCATAACGACACCAGTTCAGTGCATGATGAGAACGGGTAGGGTGCCTCGACGCCGAAATCAGTGGATGATGACTCGTCCGCATCGGCAAAGGAGGCGCCTTCCGGAGGGCGTTCATGAATGCCGATCATCGGGTCTTCGGGAGCGCCTTTGCGCACGAATCCGCCGCCGATGGAATACCAGACCTGTTCGTCGACCAAGCTTGCGGCGGCGTCGAACGCCTGGAATCGCATGCCATTGGGGTGCGCGGCCATGCGCTTCCATTGTTCGAACACCACGTCACGGTCGTAGTCGAAATGGATGCGTTTGAGGCCGGCGAGGTTCAGAGTATCGTCCAACGCGCAGATCTCGCGGATGTGCATCATGTGGTCGGTATCCACGGTGGCCGGCAGATTGCCTTCGAGCCCGGCCATCGCAGCACGATCGGTGCCGTGGCCGAGACCGGTCAGCGCCAGAGAACCATAAAGCGTGATTTTGACACGTGCGGTGCGATCGACCAAATGGTCGGCCTGCAACGAGGAGGCGAAAGCATGTGCCGCGACCATCGGGCCTACGGTGTGCGAGGATGAAGGTCCGACGCCGATGGTGAACATGTCAAGCACACTGAACATTTGGCTCCTTCTCCCCTGCTGGTTCGGCATGCCGGTGTTACCAGGCGTCATGCCATCACGATATCGTATCCCAGCCCAGCGCCCGGAATCGCTTTCGCCTTGTGCGATGATGGACGCGCGCGTCGTGCCGGCGAGCGATAAGTCAGTCAGTGAGACAGTGCGGAGAACATCATGACCAGTACGATGATACCGATGATGGCCAATACGATCTGCACCACCATCAGCCCGATGGTCAGTCCCTTCTTGGTGGCGATTTTGGGCGCGTACGCCTGTGCCAACAGGAAGGCGATGAAGCCGAACACCGCGTAGTTGACGGTCAGGGCCATCACATCGCCGTTCGACAACACCACGCCGTTCAGCGGCTGGTTCAGCGTGTTCATCATCGCGCTCATCACGAACATGCCCCACACGCCGTAGCCGATTAATCCGACGACGCCGTACAGCCATGGCTTGAGTTTGTCGTTGGCACGCAGGGTCAGGGCTTCGGCACACCACAACAGGGCGAAGCCGACGATGTAGGTGAACGCCACGGCGATCAGTATCACGATAGTCGCCCATGGCAGGAGTGCGGCCACATTGCCGATCATGGACAGATAGAATCCCGAGCAGGCGATGGCACCAACGGTGAGTGCAGTGCCCGCAATGACGGCTTGGGCAAGCATGGTGGGCAGGGCGCCTTGTTCGACTCGTTCGACATCGGTCCAGCGTGAAGCCATGTGGATTCCTCGTTTCATCAGGTACATCGTCACAACGCCACATAGCCTAACGGCCTTTTGTTTCGGCCTTATAAGCTCTCCACATAGTGAGCTGCGAGCCCCCTCTGACGAGGGGGCTGTCGGCGAAGCCGACTGGGGAGAGACCACGGCACAGCCGCAAAAACGGCATCGGCCACAGGCCGATTTCAAGGTGCCTCCGGTGGGACTCGAACCCTACGGAGAAAAGCCGCTTAGACTTACTCCCGTCTCGATTATGCGGCTCTCGAAACCTCATTTGCCCACATTTTGCCCACATTCTCACGTGCCAGCATCTCACCCATGCGCTCCGACAGCTCGTCCAGATCATCATCGAAAAGGTCGGCGTACACATCCAACGTCATGGCCGCGCTCTTGTGCCCCAACTGCCGTTGCACGGCCTTCACGTTCGCACCCGCTCTGACCATGAGACTCGCGGCCGTGTGCCTCAGGTCATGGATTGTGAGGTGGCCGGGTATGCCGGCACGCCGCAGGCCGACCGACAGCCAACCGTCATCGCGGCTCGCATTACCCCACTCACGTATCATCATGCCCTCGCGTCCCGGCTGTTCAAATAACAGGTCGCCGGGTTTCCGGCCTGCGCACAGTCTGCGCATAATCGGGTCCAGCACGACCGGGTACATGATGGCGCGGGCCTTGTAGGTCTTGGTGTCATCGGGGATGATGACGCCGCCCACCATCGGCGCGCTCACTCCTATATATATACGATGCTTTTCAAGATCGACGTCCATCACCCTCAGGGGTATGAGTTCACCCCATCGCATGCCGCATAGTCCAAGCACGAGGACGAGGTCTCGTCTCCATGGGGTGACGCTGCCTGCCAGCCGGTCAAGCTGTTCGGCGGTGAGATACACGTGCTTCTTCCTGCGCTTGCGTGGCAGTTCGATGCCCCTCGCTGGATTGTCCGGAATACGCCGGTCTTTCTTCGCATCGTCCAATATTCCGGCGAGCACGCCGTGGGCGCGGAGGACGACGCTGGCGCTTCGGGGTTTGGCGAGCACAATCTCGTTGCCCCGCTCGTCCTTGACGGTCTTACCCTGGCTGATTCCGGTGACCCATTGTTGCGCCGTCTCGCGGGTGACGGCGGATACCGGGGTGTTGCCCCATTCCGGTTTCACCCACTTCTCCCACGCTCCTTCGAGGTTCCGGTAATGGCTGGGCTTGGTGCTTAGCTTCTTCTTGGCCAACCATGCCGGTGCCAGTTCTCCGACCGTGGCCTTGCCGGCCTGCGGGTCGATGTACGTGCCTTCGGCCTTGGCGACGGTGACTCGTTTCGCCGCCCAATTTTCCGCGTCTACCTTCCGTTTGAATCCACGCTTGTCGGTCTGGGTTCCGTCCGGCTTGCGATACCTCACACGGTATCTGGTCTCACCCTTGCTGGTCTTGTATCTGGTGACGTTCGCCATTTCGGGTGTGCTTCGCCCCGTGTAGGATGGGAGGCGAAGCGTCCTCCTTTCCATTTCTCTGGTGGGATTGGGATTCTTCACACGTCCCGCTGACGCGCCAACGTCAACGGGACTTTTACTTATTTGTTGAGATTGTCGATGGCGTACTGTGCTTCCTCCGGGGTGAACTTCTCCCCGGCTGAGGAAACGAGCTGGTCGTAGATCGCAGCCGAGGACATGGACATCATTTCCTGATAGGACTTGGCCTTGGCCAACGCGTTGGCGTTGTAGTCGGCTTGCAGGTGGTCCACGGCGTATTGCGCGGCTTCGGCGGGGAACTTCTCCCCGTACTCGCTGGTCAATTGGTCGTAGATGCCCTGCTTGCTCATGTGCATCATGTCGGAATACGATTTCGCCTTGTTGAGCGCGTTCTGGTATTCGACAGGAGGCTGCGCCTGAATGCTGACCTTCGCGGTCTGTCCCTCGTATTCGATGGTGAATTCGGTGGGCGCGTTGATGTTGACGGCACCGGGGTTCTGAATCTTCCATCCGGTGACGTTCTTGGTCGTCCCATCATCGTATTTCGCGGTCACGGTGATGCCGGAGGTTTTATCGGTCACTTGTTCGCCGTCTTTGATGCTGCCGCTGTACGATGCGGTGATGCCGGTGAGTTTGGCGTCCTTTTTTGGCGTTGCCTTCTGCGTCGATTTCGGTGCCACGCTTTGTGCGGAGGAACTATCCACGGCCGAACCGCCGCCTTGCGAATTGCCGGCACCTCCTATGATGGCTATGTCGAGCACGACCACCACGACAATGATGACCCAGAACCACCATTGCTTCCAGATCGGTTTCTTAGGTTTCGGCTGTCCGGGCTGGGCGTATCCCGGTACGCCTCCTGTTGGCTGGCCAAACGTCTGGCCCGGCATTGTCTGCGCATTCTGCGGCGGCTGCGGCCCCTGAGGCTGAGCTAGCGGAATCGGTTGCATCATCGGAGCCTTATTGTTGTTACCCATTTCTTCTTCTTTCTCTAAGCTGCTACACGGTCGTGCAGCAGTGTCCTGTAATCATTGATGATGCCTGATGTGACTTCGAGTTCGTCTGCGATACGCCAGACGTTCCCGTCGTACATTCGTTCGGCCAGCGCGTATTCGGTTGGCGATATCAATAGCCGAGCCGTCTCCGCACGGGTGCGCATCTCATGCAGGCCACACCGGTCATCACCGTGGGACCAGTGGACCAGCTCATGCACGAGGGTGCATCGTTTGGCCACGTATGGGAGACGACGGTCTATGAGTATCGTGCGAGTGCGCTCGCTGTAGCAGCCCATCATGCCGTTGGGCAGGTGGTCGGCGCTGCGTATCTCTACGTCGAGTCCGGCACTGTAGACGGCCATGCGCACATGGCCATAGGTGTCTCTCAGGTTCAACGGCAACGGTCTCATGCTGGATCATCCCCGTTCCCGTATTCGATGTACTTCTCCTTGTCCGGGTCGGTGTAGGCCGCAAGCTCCATCGGATTATCCGCCAGAATACGCTTCGTCTCCTCCACGCGACGCTCGCGCTCCTGTTCGGCTTCGATGTCGCCGTGCTTCGCGGCCATCGCATAATAATCACGAGCGGTCGCATCGTCCGAATCAGGTTCCACCGACAATGACACCGGGCCTCGCTCGGCACGTTCAATGAAGCGCTCGGCGGCCTCGATTAATTCGTGAGGGTATACTCCGAACACCTCTGCAAGCTGCGCTAGCTGAATGACGTTAATATTGCGCTCATTTTGCAATAAACGAATCAAAGTACGCTCATTCAAGTTCGCTTTTTTTGCAAGTTCTTTGATAGTCAAATGTGCCGCAGAGCGTTCTGCTGCAATAGCTTTTGATGTTGCTTCGTTCATGTCCATATGGACAGTCTACAGCACTTTGTAAAGCCAGCGTACTGACCATATGGTCGGCGTGTCATGCTTGACAGTGACTATTTGGTCAGTAAAGTGAACCATATGAACACTCTGGAATACAGCAAGCAAGTAGCCGAGAACGTGAGTAAAGCCCTCGATGGCGCCAATCTCAGCGTCTCTGCCGCAGCTGAAAAGACCGGTATCCCCCGCACCACGCTTTCACGCCATCTGAACCATCCAGAAACAGCTCCGTTTGACGTAATCGAATTAAGTCGAATCGCTTCCATCACACGAAAGACAGTGAGTAGCCTTACTCGGTTCAAAGCCACTCCTGCGCTCGCTGATAAGGAGGCGCGTTGATGAACGCCAAGGATTACGGCCATCACTTCAGCGGCTACCGGAAGCCGGAAGCCACCGAGCCGTCCCAAGGTTTCATGAGTCGTCTCGTCTTCTGGATTCTCGTGTTCGCGGTGTGCGTCGGCTGGGTGATGACCCACACGGGTTACGCGCATCCCATCGGCAACGGTTTGGCCGCGCTCATGGGCTTCGGGCTCGTTCCCCTGCGGCTCCTGTGCCTCGTTTTGAGCGAGGCGGGCGTCGAATAACAGTCTTGCCGGACGGCGTGGAAAACCGGCCGGCCAAGCGGAAGGAAAACCGGTAACCCACGTGATAACTGAAAAAACAACTGACAGATACGGTGTCAGTTTTCTTGAACCGGCGTCGGCCTGCTACCAGCGTTTACTATTCGGGCCGACGCCACGGGCGGCGCAGGTTGCCCCCAGTCGAGATCGGCGGACTCGTCACCGCAGGCAAAGACCGGGACCACGGTTCGACTCCGTGGCCGTCCACGAACGCAAGTTCAAAAAAGAAAGCCCCCGCTGGCACGGGGGCGAGAAGAAAAACTCTCAACAGAAAGGATACTCCGATGGATGAATCGATTCGGGAGCTCACCACGAAACAGGCCGTCGAATTCCTCAACCACACGGTCGCCAAGCACACGCTTGAGAACCTGCGCTACACGGGAGGAGGCCCGCGATTCCGCAAACGCGGGGTGAAACGCGAAGGCCGGAAAAGGGACACGCGCCGGGTGGTCTACCCCATCGACGATCTGACCCGCTGGGCGACCGAGAACGATTTGCAATGCAGGACGGAGGCCGCATGAGCGCCGATGACAACGACATGTGGCTGGCGGTCGCGGCCCGGCTGCTGCCCAACCTGGACATCCTGACCGCCCACCCCACGCGCCAGAGCCTCGCGAGCCTCATTGGCCTGAGCATCCACGAGGCCGGGCTGCGGCTCGTCGGACTACGAGAGGATATGGATGACGGACACGGTGGAACTATGGAGCCCGATCACGGACGAGGGCATGAGCATGACGCCGGGCGAACTGATCGTGGAGTTTATGGATCTGATCAGCGACCGGAACAGTCAGACCGGCAACCCGTACCTGTACGTGATGCCGTTGCCGGGCATGGTCGTCATCGACAGGCAACGGCGCAGGGTGAGCGCGCGAGTGGAATACGTCAGCAAGTCGAAGCTAAGGAGCAGGAATGAAGCGAGTGACCGTTGACATGGCAGCGCAGGCGACCGGACTGTTCGACGTGCACCGTTTCCGCCAGCACACGAAGAAGGAGCGTGAGAGTGCGTGGCACGCGTTCCGCGCACTGGGTGTCGGCGGCTCGGACATGAGCACGATTCTCGGCCTCAACCCGTACTCGACCCCCTACGACCTGTGGTTGGAGAAGACGAACCGTCAGCAGCCGGAGGATATCAGCGGCAAGTGGGCGATCGTCAAGGGCAACGCCTTGGAGGTCGAACTGCGCCGCCGGTTCCGCCAGCTGCACCCGGAGTACCAGGTCATCGACGGCACCGACATTTCCTTGGTATCCAAGCAGCATCCGTTGATGCACGCCTCGCTGGACGGCTTCGTCTACGACGAGGAGAGCGATTCGTGGGGCATTCTCGAGATCAAGACGGCGAACGCGAACCGTGGGCGCACCGACTGGCACGACGAGACGGGCGAGCTCGTGGCCCCGCAGTACTACATGGCGCAGGTCACGCATTACATGGCCGTCACCGGCTTCACGTGGGGCGTGTTCTACGCGGATATCGGAGAGTCGGAACCGGTCGAGGTGCGGTTCGAGCGCGACGAGGACGACATTCACGCTGTAATCAAAGCCGCCGAGGACTTCTGGGGTTTCGTCACCCGCGACGAAATGCCCACCCTCACCGGCGCGGACGTGGCCAAGGCGTACCCGGAGCCTTCGGAGGGCATCGAGGACATGAGCGACAGCACTGATCTGCGCGAGCTCATGGCCGACTACAGGCAGGCGGCCGCCGACCTCAACGCACTGAAGACACGCAAGGAGGAGCTGCAGGACTGCATCCTCACCTACATCGGAGACCACGAGGGGGTGCGCTGCGGCAACCTGCAGGCCACCTACAAGCATTCCTCACGCAAGGGCTACACGCGCGTGGTCGAACCATGGGAGGGCCGCACCTTCCGATTCAGCGAAATCAAACCGAAGAAAACCAAGTAAAGGAGAACCGATTATGGGACAGTTAGCGACACAGGCGCAGAACGTGCAGATGCAGGCCATGAACCCGCAGCGCCAGATGAAGCAGCTGCTCGAGAAGAGCTGGCCTCGCATCGCGGCGGTCATGCCGCAGGAGATGAGCGAGAAGCGCCTCTACCAGATGTACGTGAGCACCATCAACCGCGAACCCCAGCTGGCCAGCTGCTCGGTCGAATCGGTGTTGTCATGCTTCATGCGCTGCACGAGCCTCGGTCTGGAACCGTCGAACGTGAACGGGCTCGGCATGGCCTACATCCTGCCATTCGGTAACAAGAACATGCGCACCGGCCAGAAGGAGGCCATGTTCGTGCTCGGCTATCGCGGCATGATCGCGTTGGCCCGTCGTTCCGGCCAGTTGAAGAGCATTCACGCGCAGGCCGTGTACCAGGGCGACGAATTCGATTACTGGGAGGATGAGACCGGCCAGCACTTCAAGTTCCGCGCCACCCGTGGCGTGCCGCACACCGAGGCCACGCTGACCGACGTGTATGTGAACGCCCAGCTGCTGCCTGCAGGAAGCGTGTTCGTGCACATGACCAAGGAAGAAGTCGAGGCCGTCAAACGCCGCAGCCCCGCAGGCAACAAGGGCCCATGGCGCACCGACTATGAGGCCATGGCGTTGAAGACGGTGGTGCGCCGCAGCTTCAAATGGCTCCCGGTGAGCGTCGAAGCCCAGTCCGCGGCCGTCTCCGACGAGACCACGCCCGACTATTCCGAACTGTTCCGCCCCCTGCCCGACGAGACGGTGGATGATTCGCCGGTTGACGTGAGCGTGGACGAGTCCGAACAGCCGCAACAGGAAACCCAGCCCGAGGCGGAGCCTTCCCCGGTGGATGTGAAGCGTGCGGAGATGATTCGCCGCTTCCAGGCGTTGGGCGTGGCTTCGGACGCGGAGGCGTGCGAGACCATCACGAAGATTCTGAACCGTGAGGTGAAGGCCAGCGACGAACTGTCGGAGGCTGAGCTTGACAAGGTGCTGGGCCAGTTGAAGGCCAGCGTGAAGGAAGGCGAGTGACCATGGCGGGCAGGACGAGCATCATCATCCAGGGCACGGCGTGGGGCGTGCAGGAGACGAAGAACGGTAAACGGTTCCTGCGCGTCTCTGTGTCGCCGGGCTACCGTGACCGTAACGGCAACTGGGTCAGCCAGCCGGAACAGAACTATTCGGTGTGGCCTACGGGTTACGTGAACCTCAACCCCGTGTTCGACCAGATCAACCAACTTCGTCAGAATCAAGACCAGTTCGTGGACGTGACCATCGTTGGCGAGGTCAACGGGTTCAACGGCTACCAGACCAAGCAGGGTGAATTGGCCGCGAGCTGCAACGTCAACGCCAGCGCCGTCGCCATCACCAACGTTCGGCAGAAGGGCGGCGGACAGTCTCAGGGTTACGGCGCGCAGGGCGGCTACACGCAGCAGACGCAGGGCGGATACCAGCAGTCGCAGCCACCGGCCTCCGACCCGTGGGCCAACGGCGGAAGCGACCCGGAGTTCTGACCATGTTGCACCTGTATCACGATGAGACGCCGACGGACGTGGAACCGGTCTGCCCGAAGCACGGCTGCACGCTGTACCCGGCACGGCCGATTCCATGCCCGGAATGCGAAGAGGAAGCCGAAGAGGAGTATCACATTGAACGCTGAAAAAGACCAATTGATTACGCTCGCACACTCGATGGAGGTGTCCTACAGCGCGTTGGACGCGGAGGCGGGACTCTCCTACGACACCACCGTGCGCGTCAGCGTGCAACCTAACCGCTATTACCCCGACTACGTGGCCGTGACCCTGCTGTGGCTCGCCTCGAGCCACATCTTCCACGGCATCGAGGAATTCAACCGGTTCCGTGATGATTTCGAGGACCGGCCGGAGGAACGATATCAGCAGATCATGGACTCGTGGCCCTTGGTGTTCGGTTCCACGGAGAAGGCCATGAAGAAGCTGTTCGCGCCGGCCAAACCGGTCGTGAAACGCCCCCCCCTGGTCGCTGTGCCCGCGCTGCAAGAAACCCGTATGGGCTCAGGAAGGCACCACCGACCTGAGGGAGACGCAGCAGCTGCTGAAACGGAACCCGTTGCCGCGCTGGTGCCGTGTCTGCGGCCAGCGTTTCGAGTACACGATGGGCGACCACATCTCATGCAGTTCCGAGTTCTCCATCGCGGAGACGATGGACACGCTCAAAAGCATGTTCCCCACCGAGCAGCCGAACTTCGAGACCATCGCCATCGAAGCCGCACACGAGGACGGTGAGCAGAATGGTTAACCCCGCCAAGAAAAAGGGCACGAGCCTTGAGACGTGGACGGTGCGTTACCTCGCGTGGGCTTTGCAGGACACGCGCATCGACCGCATGCCGTTGCATGGCAACGCCGACCAGGGCGATCTGATCGGCGTCCGGTTCTGTGGCGAGCCGGTGTGCGTGGAATGCAAGGACACGAAACAGCCGAACTACCGCAAACACTGGCGCGAACTGCTGGTGGAGATGGCGAACATGGACACTCCCTACGGGGTGCTCGTCCAGCATCGCAAGGGCGTGGGCGTGAAAAGCCTCAAGGGCATGGCCCATCAGATGGCCGTGTTCGACGTGGAGACGCTCGAACGGTTCCTCTCCGCGCACATGGGGCACGCGTTGTCCGGCTTGGATGGGCGCCGCGAGCTCGCTAACCGTCTGCGCCGCGAGGCGAAGCCGGTGCCCTCCAACCCGACGCTCGTCTGGCTCCCGCTCGAACGGTTCGCACTATTGCTGAATGACGGTCTGCCGTTGGGACCGGATCATGGCGAAGACTAGCTCGCACGCATTCATAGGTGGTAGCCGTCGCACCGAGGCGCGCGGCGGCTACCGGCGCAAACCCAAGCCCAGCGGGGATGGCCCGAAGTTCAGCGAGATCATCGAGGCCAGAACTGCAGGCGATGATAGCCGAATGCCAGAGAGACAAGAGAAAGGACAAGGGCGATGACGGAGCCGAAGGGGTACGCGAGGCTCAGCAATAAGCTGTGGCTCAACGACAAGACCATGTCGCTCGCTTTGGAACATCCGAGCGCGTTCGCGGCATGGGTGATGTCCATCAGCTACTCGAGCGACAACATGACCGATGGCCGGCTGTCCAAGCTCGCCCTGCGTCGCATCATGGCCGCACCCGATGACGTGAGACTGCTCGTGGAGCTCGGCTTCTGGGATGCACTCGATGATGAGACGCTGCTCATCCACGATTATCTCAAGCACCAGAATCGGCGGAATTCCAACGATTCCGAGACTGAGGCCGAGGCTGGGCCCAAGTCCGGCCCGAAACGGGCCGAGGCTGGGCCCAAGTCCGGCCCAGTTTCGGAGGCCCCTTTAACTAAAAACGAAAAACTAAAAACTAAAGATAACAATTCTTTTACTCCCCCTACCCCCTCAAAACCGGATTTCGATGACCTGCTCGAACGCATCGAATCGTTCTACCCGCCGAACCGTTTCGACGGGAAGACCAGCCAGACGCGCTTCCAGCTCGAAATCGACTGGCCGAAGGTGGTCAGGGCCGCAGGCGAGGGACACGAAGACCCCGCAGGGTTCCTCGAAGCCAAGGCACGCTCCTACGTGGCCGCGACCGAGCCGCGCTACGTCGTCAAGTTCTCAAAGTTCCTCGACAGCGAGTTCTACGCGCGCAACTGGGTTCGCGAGCCTCCCGAAGCGGAGCCGGACGCAAGGCCGTCACCACGGTCCCGCAGCATTCCGCAACGGAGCCGTTCGCAGGCCAACCAGGATGCGAACGCGGCGCTGATAGCACGCTATGCGGCCGAGGAAGCCGCCGAAAACCAATCACGGGAAGGAGTTCTGACATGCTGACGCTCAAGGAAAGCACGCTCGTGCTGGCGAAGATTCGCGTCCACCACGGCAACGCGGCCATCACCGACTTGGAGGCGCGCACGTTCCACGAGGAGCTTCGCGCGGACATGACGCTGGGCGAGGCCTTGGAGGCGGTGAAGCGCTTCTACGCGGACAACAGCACGGGTCGCTGGTGCGGTTCCGGCGATGTGAACGCCATCGTGCGCAGGATGCGCAACGAGTCGAAGCCCTCGGAGGCGCAGATAGCGCGCGAATGCGAGGCGCGGGGCCTATCCGCGGACGAGGCGTGGATGTACCACCGCCAGCGGATGCTCGGCAACGGCCCGGAGCAGGCGCAGCAGCAGGCGTTGACCATGCGCAACCCACTCGAACTGCCCGCCGCGCAGCCGAAGTCACGTTCCACGGCCAGACGGTTCGCAGGTGCCCAGAAGCTGGGTGCTGCCTCACTCGGCTCGATTCTGAGGGGCGCGTGATGGCCGAAAAGTTCCCGACCCCGCAGGAGCGTGCGATGGCGTGGCTGTTGGAGGCCACGGAGATTGGCGGCATGAGCCGGCCGGAGACCGCGCTATACGCCTATCAGGCCGGTTTCACGGCGGCGCTCGACTTGTGCATCGAAATCGAAACACGACTCAACAAGGAGGAAACCGATGACCATGCTGCTTGATGAACGATTGCGTGATCTCGCGACGCAAACCCACCTGCTCGAGACGAAGGTGAGCTCTCTCGGCTGGATGGCCGGCGCCGGCACGCAGACGTTGAAATCAATGACCCGCGCCCAGGCGCATCTCATGCTCGCCGAATGCAATCTGCTGGACGCAATCGAAAACAACGAAAAGAAGGAGAAAAACAATGAGCAGTGAGAAACCATTCTGGGAAGGCAAGACCTGCGAGGAGATGGCCGGACTACATATCAAGGTCACATGGAAGAACGGCACCGTTGTTACTGGAGTGTTAGATGACATAGGAGATATTGATTTAGGCGATAACCGTTCTTTGTACACGTCACGTTGCTATGACTCTTCCTGTGATTTTGAGCCAATAAACAATATCCAATCCATCGAACTGTTGGATGACCCCGAGTATGAGCGCATCGACAACATCGAAAACGTGCAGGTGGGCGATATTGCCTGCACGACGGAGGGAAACCATTTCCGCATCATCGATCTCAAGCCTGACCCTCTAGGCGACATGCTCCTGCGTATCCGCATCAGCGAGATAGACGGTGAGTACTGCATCGACTCCGATGATTTCGCCTACGCTTTGCGTCGGAAGCCGAAGCTGCCCGACCATGACGGACTGTGGTGGGATAAGGACAATGCCTTGTGGAGCGTCGCCATCTCCGGCCTGGACAATTCGAAGTTGGTCGCTTTGCTTATCGGTGACCCGGAATCCCCCGTCACCGGTCCTGTGTGGTCGGGCCTCAACAGCAAGCACGTGACCACTCAAGCTCCGTTCCGTCCGGCCAAGGTGGTGGAAGCATGAGCATCATCAGCAGCAAGGCGGAACACGTGTACAAGAGCAACACGCTCATGCAGGAGGCGTATATCGCCGGAGCCTCACGCCAGCACACGGACGAGGAAATCAGGGCGGCTTGTCTGGCAATCATGCCCTATGTGATATCCCAGCCGTCACAACAGGTGTTCGATTTCCTCACGAAGGCAACCGTCGCATATCCCGGCCAGGAAATCGTGCGGAAGGTCATCGAGGCAATGCAAAGAAAGGCAACGGAAGAATGAATCTTTTAGATGAAACCAAGAGTGCGATCTCACGAAGCAAGCATTCGACCGATGACGTTCGATTCGTAGGCTCCCGCGACGAGAAGCTGGGAATTCCGTGGAGTCAGGCCGAAAAGGTGCTCGACATCGATTACGACGACGGATACGGCAGTCAGGAGATAGCCGCCGATCTGGTCGTGGCGTTCACTGATGGCGGGTTCCTGCGCCGCGAAGAATACGACGGCAGCGAATGGTGGGAATATGAGCCACCGTTCAGAGGCCCGGAGACGCAGAAACCGTTCGGACGCGTGAAGCGGACCTATCCCGCGTACTCGCTTGAGGACATCAATTACCCGATGGAGGCAACGGAAGAATGAACAATCTTATCCACTGCGATATGTGCGGCTACCTCATGACCAAACGTTGGAGCGAAACCATTGACGGTAAGACGTATTGCCGTGATTGCGTTCCGAAGAAGCGTCTCATCGATTCGGGTGAGCCGACCGAGTTCGATGATACCGACGAAATCGTATGCCCTTACTGCGGGCACCGATACGAAGATTCGTATGAATGCGGCGGCAATGACGAATACTTCGAGGAGGAGTGCGAGGACTGCGAACGAGAGTTCTACGTGACTCGCATCATCGACATCAGCTATGACACCAAGCCGAAGGAGGCAACAGAAGAATGAGTGATTACAAGCAGCGGATGATCCGCGAACATCGAGAATTGCAGGAGCGTATCGGCAAGCTGGCGCACATGCTTGAGGGCTACGCGGAGGGCACGTTGGACTTCACGCCCGCGTGTTCTTTCCAGCTCCTTGAAAGCCAATTGTACGCGATGGGGACATACGCGAATATCTTACAGGAGCGTGCGCGTATCGAACAGGTGGATTTGAACGCGCCTCTTGAGGGAGGTGAGTCTGGTGAGGTTTCACAGGATTAGCCCGTGTCCTCGTTGTGGGGGCAAGGTCAAGGCGAAATGGGAGCGGGACGGCGTGCAGTGGTTGCCTGAATACACGTTCTTTATCGTGATGTTCCGCTGCACTGTCTGCGGGCTCAGCTTCGAGGGAGGTTGTTCACGGAAGCCCGCCCCGTATCAGTTGCAATACAATATCGCCGCTTGGAACCGCATATGCAACGGTGATAAATGCTTCACGTTGACCTACATGAGTCAGGAAGACGGACGATGAGCACGCTGGATATTCTGGGCAACACGAGTGAACAGGCGGATTCAGTGCGCCTGATGCTCAAGATTAGAGGGATGAAAGATGGGCATTTCATCGACGACATCCCACTCATCATCCTCAAGGCGGACAACCATCAGGACTCCGACAAATGGGACGGGTACATCAGCAAGTCGGTGTATCCGACCGCCGAATCGTATGGCACGCTCGCCGGCGTGCTGAGGATGCTCGCCGACGACGTGGAAATCATGGCACATGAGACGGAAATGGGAGGCAGACGATGAGCGGTGACGTGACTGCCATGGACATCAATTGCGCGCTCGCCTCCCGTTACCGGCGTGACGGTGACGGGTATTGGACGGAGATTTCGGTCACCGAACCGAACGACACGGTGCTGCGTCTGGATGGCGTGGCGTTGGAGGTCAACTGGCGCGGGGACACGTGGATCAGCGGCTTCGAGGTCAAGGTGAGTCGCGGCGATTTCCTGCGTGACGCGAAATACCTGCGCTACAAGGATTACGCGGACGATCTCACCCTCGTCTGCCCCGCCCGCATGATCGACCGCAGCGAGGTGCCCGAGCCGGTTGGTCTCATGTACTACGACCCGTCCAAACGCACGTTGAGATACCGGCGCAAACCCAACCCAAGTCATGGTGACACCCGGCAGGTCGAACACCGGCTGCTGAAAAAGCTCGCCGCCAGCGAACGGCCGGACCGGTACGGGCATTACGAGACCGCCGCCGAGTATGTCGCACAGCGAGAGGCGATGAAAGGCATAGGCCGTGCGCTCGGGACGAAGATGGCGTTGCGGCTCCAACAGCTCGAACAGTTGCAGGAACCCACCGAGGCACGGCGTATACAGGCACAGTCCAAGGCGTTCGAGCGGTTGTGCGACATCCTCAGCCGCCACGGCTACCAGATCAGCCGGTGGACCCGCACCGAGGATCTTGAGACCAGCCTGAAGGAACTGGACGAGGCGCTTTCGGGCGTGGTGCCCACCGGCACGGTGGACCGCGAGACCCTGTACGCCATCAGCTGCCTGCAACAGTTGAGAACGACTCTGGGACTCCAAGACCGAAAGGAGCACGGACGATGAGCTATAAGGCGAGGATATTCACCCGCGAGGAGTTCGGCAACGTGATTGCCGCCGCCATCTACGACTACGACCATGCACCCGCGAAAATCCTGTACCCAATCGATGTCATTATCGACCAACTCTATGACCATTACGGCACGGAAACCGAGGTGGAGGAATGAAACCACGAGTGTATGACGGTTTGGTCCAATCCGCCGTCGAATTGAGTTGCTTCGGTACAGGCCAGTCAACCATCGAGGAAGGCCGAGCCGCCTATCAAGCATGGCTCAAGGAGCATGACCGGCAGATAGCCGAAAAAGCATGGGAAGAAGGGTATATCCAAGCCGTCAAGAACATGAATCCCATGCCCGGCGAGGAATCGCCCGAATACACGCCAAACCCATATCGAAAGGAAAACGCATGAACGAGATTCAGCTTACAGACCATTTGGTTGCGCATATCGGCGCGGAAGGCACCTGCGGCCGTTATCAAGCCAGAATCACCGAGGACGGCGACTTCAGAGAGTTCCTGTACGCCATGAGCCTCAAACGTCTCAAGCGCAAATGCGAGAAGTATGCGAAGCGTGAACGCAAGGCCATCGCATATGTCGCCACGCTCAAGGAGGAATCATGAGCGCGACGAACAACCAGCGTGAGATGATACTCAAATGGCATGAAGGCAAGGCCGCGACACCCGAGTACACGGCGAAACTCCTCGGTTTGCCGTTGAGCGAGGTGCTGTACGTGATCGAGCATCCCGAACCGCCGAAATCACGCGCGGACGCGTGGACACCGGAATTCATCGAACCACTGGTCTGAAAAATACCGATAAACACACGCGAATACATGACTGAATTCAGCGTAAAAACACTGAATCCAACGAAAGACAAAACGAAACCCTCCACCAACAGGCGGAGGGCACGCTCACCAAAGCACCATCATAGCCGGAACGTGGAGGGTTTCAACATAATGTTCATCACCACCGAACCATGCCAATACTGCGGCAACCAGCAGGTCGAGAAACCATGGACGCTCTGCCAGGACTGCCGACGCACCTACGCCAAAACACTCCACCAGCTGCGCCGCAACATGCAACTATTGCAGCGGGTCGCGCGGCATGAGTACAAGCTCGGCGAACCCGGAGCGGGCGGCAAACCGCAAGGAGGCGCGGCACCCGCGCCCATCAACCTCCACGCGCAGGACATGCTCGACCAGACCGAGGACGGCTTGCAGGACATGTGGAACGAAACCGGCGTGGAAAGCCGTCCGAGATGGCAGACCCTGCTCAGGGACTCGCCACGACGACTGCCCGACCTATGCCGCGCCAGCCGTTCGGGACATTGGCTGACATGGCTCATCCACACCTGCGAGCGCATCGAACCGCTCGTGGACCGCAGGCCGCGCACGCGCCGGATAATCGGCGTCTGCCCCGAATGCGGACGCGAGGTCATGGCCGCGAAGGGAGAATCGCTGCTGCTATGCAAATGCGGCAACCCAATCAACGTGGTCGAGCTGCGCGAGCAGAGCCGAGACAAGGCCGAGGCAATCCACCTGACCAAGACCCCTGCGGGCATGAGCCAGTGGCTCAAGGACAACTACGGATACGAGGTCAGCCGCAAGCAGATCAGCAACTGGCTCAACCGCGGCAAGCTGCCCAGCAGCAAGCCGGTCGATGACGGCTACTGGGAGTTCAACATACGGGAGATTCTGGCGTTGGCGATGGGTTCCAGCGGCCGCCCGGCTTGACATAGTGTAGCCTGTGAGATACAATAAGGGTATGGAAATCAAGCAAACCGCCGAATACCGCAAGTGGTTCAAGAAACTCAGGAACCGCGAGGCGAAAGCCGCCATCCAAGCCCGGCTCGACGCCTGCAAGCTCGCCGGCAGGCCGTTCGGCGACATCAAACCCGTGGGAGGCCCGGTCAGCGAGATGCGGTTCCACATCGGAGCCGGATACCGCGTCTACTTCACCACGCGCGGCAACGTGCTCATGCTGCTGCTCGCAGGCGGCGACAAAAGCACCCAGCAGACCGACATCAAACAAGCCCACGCCATACTCGACGACTACAAGGAGCAGCAATGAGCACCGAAATCACCGACTACGACACCAGCGAATACCTCGAAAACGAACAGGACATCATCGCCTACCTCAACGCCATAGCCGAATACGACGACCCCGCACTCATGCAGGCCGCACTCGGCAACGTCGCCAAGGCTCGAGGCATGACCCAGATCGCCAAGGACGCGGGCGTGGGGCGCGAAAGCCTCTACAAAAGCCTCAGCAAGGACGGAAACCCCAGCTTCCAGACCATCGCCAAGGTAATCCACGCCCTCGGCGGACGCCTCACCATCCAAGCCGCCTGAAAAAACAAAACACAGACAGGAGTAGGGTGAATCCACCCCGTGGTATACTCCGTATCAGGATAAGTGTGAAAGCCTCTGGGACATACATCTCAGGGGCTTTACTCATATCCTCCGTATCTCATGGGCTGAGAGTACTCCGCCGGCAGCGTCCAAAGCGCCGGTGCCAGTCAGCCCGCCACGGCTTGCGTACGGTAGAGGACTAACCGGTCACGCTGGGATAGCGTGACATCCAGTAAACACTGCCACTGGATCGCGAATTCGAATCTCGCCCAAGCCACCAAACACACAGGATGGGAACATGAGCAACAAGGCAGGCTCAGGCCGATACCAAAATGGAGCAGCCCGCCGCAAATGCAAGGCCAGACACATCGCAGCCGAAGGACCAATACCGATCTGCCCGCTGTGCGGCAAACCCATAGACCTCACACTCAAAACACCACACCCACTCAGCTGCGAACTCGATGAGATCATCCCATACAGCCGAGGCGGATCACCAACCAGCTATGACAACACACAACTCACACACAGAATCTGCAACCAAAGAAAAAGCAACAAAATAATCGCCAACACCACAGGCCACCAAAACACAAAAAAACAACCACAAAACACCATCCCAATCAGCCGCCAATGGTAACCGGGGGCCATACCCTCCCCCTCCCATGCAAGGCTCCCCACAGATCCTAGCGCCGCCGTCCCCCCGCAACCCGTGTGACTCTTCGCACGTTTGGTCGCCGGGGTGCCTGCATGGGCCTGTGAGAGCCGTTCCGGCATGGTTTTGATGGTTTTGTCCCGTTGTTTTCCGAGGCTGTTACGTTTGATTCTCCGAAGTTTTGATATGTCACGAAATTAGTGTTGCGAATCGTTGGAATATATGCTATAGTAATAGCTATGGTCAACCAATGTAGGAATTGCGGCCATTTCTTCCAATCCACACCAAACCCTAGGCGTCCGAGACTGTTTTGCTCGGACAGATGCCGCAAGGCGTGGAGCCGCAAACATCAATTACCCGAAAAGCTCAAGTCGCTGCCCCGTTGGGTGCGCGCCGTCGGTAAGCGTCCGATCCAGTGCGATGGGTCGCCGGCCAGTTCGACCGACCCCGATACCTGGGCATCATATTCGGAGGCCATGCGTTCCAAAGCCGGTGACGGCTACGGTATCATGCTCGGCGATGGGCTAGCGTGCTGGGATTTCGACCATGTGGACCCCGCTGACCCGCCCGCGCAGGCGGTGGAACTGTTGCCCGAAGCGATCTATGCGGAGGTTTCGACCAGTGGACATGGCTTGCATGTGTTCGTCCGTTCGTCGGAACCGAGTTTCCGGCGTGACGGCGTCGAGTTTTATTCGCATTCGCGGTTCATCCGCATGACGGGGAGGAGGTGGCCGAAGTGACCACGGTTATTCGCAATCAGGGCACGAGTCTCGCGGTGCGTGAGAAGCTCGCCGCCGAAGGCAAGCCCGTGCTGCTGGCGTTTTCGTGCGGCAAGGACTCTATCGCCGCGTGGCTCGCCATGCGGGACATGGGCATCGAGGTTATCCCCGCGTACCTCTACTATGTGCCCGGCTTGAGGTTCATTGACGAGGAACTTGATTATTTCGAGCAGAAGTTCCAGACCCGGATCAAGCGCTATCCGCATCCGTCGCTGTACCGGTGGCTGAACAATGCGGTGTTCCAGGCTCCCGAACGGTTGAGGTTTATCGAGGCGGCGCGTTTGCCGGAGCCGTCGTATGAGCAGATGTGGGATTTCATTCGCGCCGACATCGGCTTGGATAAGAACACGTGGTGTGCTGATGGCGTGCGTGCGGCCGATTCGATTCAGCGTCGCGGCGCGTTCGTGCAGTACGGGTACTGGCGGCGCAACCTCAAGAAGGTCAGTCCTATCGGTGATTGGCTCAAGGGCGAGGTATTGGACTGCATTCGCGGGCATCATATCGAGCTGCCGTGTGATTATGCGTGGTTCGGTCGTTCGTTCGATGGCATCGACAAGCGTTTCACCAAGGTTCTCAAGGACAAGGCACCGGACGATTACGCGACGCTGCTTGAATGGTTCCCCTTGTTGGAGGTGGATCATGTCAGGTGATTTCAAATTCGATTTTTCGAAGAGGAAGCCCAAGGGTAAGCGTGTGAAGCCGGTGCCGGAGAATCTGGACGAGAACGCGAAGGAATACCGCGAGCGTGCCCGTGCGGAGCGCAAGCGGTTCGTGGATGCGACCGACACCGAATTCTGGTTGTGCCTGTGCTTCCCCTCCCCCGCCGAGATGACGCGGTGGCGTGAGCGTTTTGGTTTCGGCGAGGAACACCGGATCTATGCGTACCGTGACATCGCCGACAGGCTTGCCTCGTACAAGCCGGCCAGGTCGTCTGCCGTGGCGTTCGGCGCCGGTGTGGGGTTCGTCGGCGGTCTCGGTTTCGCGGAGAAGACGCCCGACCCACTCGCCGGCGTCAAGTACACCGATGATCTGGAAAAGGATTGCCTCGCCGAGCTCTCCGCTCTGCACAAGGCGCTGGTTTCGGCTCGCAGCCCGGAAAAGCTTGTCGAGCCGACCGATTCCGAACACTGGTTCGCCATCGCATTCCCCCTGCGCGACGATAAAGACTCTTTCCTCGCCGAGTACGGTCTTCGCAAGCTCGGCGACAAGTATCTGGACGGCATGGCCGTCGCTCGGAAGCTGGGAGGCGAGTTATGAGGCGAGTCCGTTACGCGAGCACCAACGATATCCGCTATACGGGGTATGGACGTCGCTCTTCCGGTTCATCCGGTGGCGGTGTATCCGCCCTGCGTGTGAGTGCGTCCCGTTCCGCGTCGCGATCGAGCGGATCGTGAACCGGTAACAATATTTTCGTTCAAGCCGTCCCTATGGGGCGGCTTTTCCATTGAAGAGAGACTTTCATGGCGCGTAAATCCCAGACCTTCAGTGAATACGCCGCCGAACGCGGTATCAAGGTCACTCCAGATTTCACCATTCACCGAAGAGGTAACTTTCACTATCCACTTAAGGACGAGGAACAATCCCGACGTCAAAGAAAAGCACTCGCCGATTACCGCAAATTGGTCAAATCCGGGGCCATCCACGATCCAACTCTTGAGCGCGCAGCAAAAGCGGGAAAACCGTGGGCGAAGAAAATCCTATCGATGAAACGGGCCAACAGCAGAACCGCTTCCCGCTCTTCCGGCTCCTGATATTTTCCTGTCCGATTTTCGTGCTTGGAGGGAGGTGGATTATGCGAAACCTGTTCCAGCGTGCCGGTAGTGCGGTGCGTAATGTGGCCGGTCGTATCCGCAGCGCTTTTTCTCGCGGCGGCTCGCGTTCCTCCGGCTCCTGATCTTGTTGTCTCTTGTGATTGGAGAATCTCGTGGCACGACACACAAAGGTTCAATCTGAATCTGAATTCTTGGCCGAGCGTGGCTTGTCGAGTCCGATAAGCGGTTTTGCGGACGACAAGATGCGCTCGAACCGGCAGATTCGCACCAGCCGCGGAGCGAAGGCATTTCAAAAAGCCGCTCAACGCGCGTCATCTGATTACCATACGCAGAGAGAATCCGCACGTGCGGAATACCGTTCTCGGGTTCAATCCGGCGCGGTACGTCCTCCCTCTTCCGTTGAAAAAGCATTGAAAACGGCGCAGGGTAATTCCGATAATGAAGCCGTAAGGGCCGCGCGTCGTATTCTCGCCAAGCGAGGTATTGACTGGAAAACCGGCAAGCGACTCGCTCGGGGGAAAGTGGCGTCCCGTTCATCTGGCTCCTGATTTCTCGATGGAGGTGGTTGTCATGCGTCCGAGATACGTGCAGGGCGAGTTTGATTTCTCTCGTGCCGCCGGTTCCGCTCGCGCGAGTCGCTCCAGCGGCTCCTAGACATTGATTCGAGGTGATCCAGTTGGCCAAGACCACGATAACGCAGCCACAGTTGCCTGACGGCATCGAGTGGCCGGAGGCGACCGTGCGATGGTGGGAGCATTTGGCTTCCACCCCCGGAGCGGACTCGTGGACGGAGGCCGACTGGGACAACCTCATGAACGCCGCACTGATCCACGCGGATATCTGGGGTTCCGGCAATTTCGCCAGCGTGCCCATACTGAACAAGCTGTTGCAGGATTACGGGGTCACGCCCGCCGCGCGCAGCCAGATCATGCAGGCGAAAGTCCAGAAGCAGGAGCGGCATACGCCGCTTGACGAGATAGCCGAACGACGGAAGCTGAGGGTGATCGAGGGTGGCAAGGCGAAGAGGCGTACAGGAACCTAGCTTCGCTCTGGTTCCCAAGCACGCGCAGTCCGAGGGAGGAGAGGCGTGCGCGCTCGCTGCCGGCTACGACATGAAGCCGGACAAGTGGCAGCGCATCGTGCTTGAGGGGTGGCTCGCCACGGATTCGAAGCTGCAATGGGCGGCGTCGGATTGCGGGTGCGCGGTGCCGCGACAGAACGGCAAGAACGCGATTCTCGAGTTCACGGAATTGTACCTTGCCGCGATCCTCGGCATGAAGATCCTGCATACGGCGCATGAGGTGAAGACCTGCCGCAAGCATTTCCTGCGCATGAAATACTATTTCGAGAACGCGCGCAAGTTCCCCGAACTGTCGGAACTGGTCACCTATATTCGAGCCACGAACGGCCAGGAGGCCATCGTGTTGAAGAACGGTGGCAGCATCGAGTTCATCGCCCGTTCGAAGAGTTCGGGCCGTGGCTTCACGGTGGACGTGCTGGTATGCGACGAGGCGCAGGAGCTGACCGACGAGCAGATGGAGGCCATACAGCCCGCCATCAGCTCGGCACCTTCGGGCAATCCGTTGACCATCTACACGGGAACGCCGACCCCGCCGACCTCTCCGGGCACGGTGTTCGCTCGCATGCGCCGCAACGCGCATCGTGACAAGCCGCCGAAGAACCTGTGCTGGTTCGAATGGGCGGCGAACGAGATCGGCGACGTGCACGACCAGCAACGCTGGTACCGATACAATCCATCGCTCGGCACCCGCCTGTTGAAGAGCGTGGTCGTTTCCGAATCGGAGAAGATGACCCCTGACGGTTTCGCCCGCGAGCGTCTCGGCTGGTGGAACGATCAGGCCGGCGCGTTGTCCGATATCGATGTTGACGAGTGGGCCAAGTGCAAGACCGACAGGCCCTGCATGGACGGCTACAACTCGTATGCGGTCAAGTTCAGCGCGGACGGCGCGAACGTCACCCTCGTGGCGTGCGTGCGCCCGCCCAGCAAGTCGGGTGAATTGCCTCACGTGGAGGTCATCGCCTCGCGCAGTATGCGCGGTGGCACCGGTTGGCTGGCCGATTGGCTGGCCGCCGAGAAGGACGGTGCGGAACGGTGGCGCAAGGCCATCGGCATCGTCGTAGACGGTCGTGTTGGAGCGCCTACTCTGGTCAACAGCCTCATCGATAAGGGCGTGTCGAAAAGAGTGATCGTGGTTCCGCGTCCTTCCGACATGGCGGACGCTTGTTCGATGCTCGAACAGGCCGTGAACGATCACAGGCTTACCCATTTCGGACAGCCGCTGCTTGACGAGGCGGTGGGTCATGCGAAGCATAGGAAAATCGGTGACGGGTTCGGCTACGAGCCGTCCATGGAGAACATCGACGTGAGTCCCGTGGAAGCGGTGGCTCTCGCGTATTGGAACGTCAAGACTTCCAAACGTCATCCAGGCAGAAGAGCGAAGGCGGTGGCATTCTGATGCAGATTCCCAGTCTTGAAAACGTGCAGGTCGATAATCTGCCCGACGAGTGCCGAGAACCGTGGGATTTGATGATACGTCAATGGTCCCAGAAGCTCGAACGTAACCTTTTGCGCACCAAATACTACGACGGGCGCAACGAGCTTAAGAATCTGTCCATCGCCGTGCCGGACAGCATGGCGGGGATAAGCGAGGTCGTGGGCTGGCCGCAGAAATCGGTGGACGCTTTGGCCGACCGCATCGTGTTCGATGGTTTCGTCGGAGTCGGCGACGACAGCCGCGATCCGTTGGGTTTGGATTCGATTCTTTCAGACAACGACTTCGACGTGGAATTGCCGCAGGCCATCCGCAGCGCGCTCATTCACTCATGCTCGTTCCTGAACGTGCGCAGCGCGGAACCCGAGGATGGTCTGCGCTCGAAGGTGTCCGTGTCGTTCCGTAGCGCGCTCTATGAGACCGGCCTGTGGGATTACGCCCGTCGCGGCCTGTCGGCGGCGTTGTCGATAACCGATATCGACCGCTCACAGTACGCGCAGGCGAACACCATCGTGCCTTCCGAGCTCATGCTCTACATGCCCGGCTACACGATTTGCATCCGCCGCACGCAATCAGGCCGCTATCATGCGGACGCTCCATGTAACACGTACATGGATCATGTGCCTGTGTACCTGATCCCCTACCATCAGGACCTGAACCGCCCCTTTGGCCGCTCGCGCATCAGCCGTGAGGTCATGAGCATCACCGACACGGCGGTGCGCACCATGCTGCGCATGGAGGTAAGCGCCGAATTCTATTCGAGCCCGCAACGTTACCTCATCGGCGCGGACGAGCCGCCCGAGGACAAGAACGGCAGGAAGCTGACCGGCTGGGAAGCCACCATCTCGAAGATGCTCAACATCAGCCTCAACGAGGACGGCCAAGCGCCCGTCATCGGCCAGTTCACGCAGATGACCATGCAGCCGCACACCGACATGCTTCGCGCCCTCGCGGCACGCATGAGCGGCGCGACCGGCGTGCCGCTCAGCCAGTTCGGCGTGATGACGGATTCCGGCCCTTCTTCTTCGGAAGCGATCATGGCGGCGGAAAGCGAACTTGTCATCGAGGCGAAGAACGCCTGCCGCGCCATCGGCGTGCAGCTACGCAAGGCCGCGAGGGACATCGCCATCCTCAACGGCACCAGCGAGGACAGCGACGAGCTCAATCGGTTGCAGGTCAACTGGCGTGACCCCGAACGCCCATCGCAGGCCGCGCTCTCCGATGCCATCGTGAAGCAGGTGACGGCCATTCCATGGCTCGCCAACTCCGACGTGGTGTTGGAGAAGCTCGGCTACACGGATTCCGATATCACACGCCTGTTGGTCGACAAGCGCAAGGCCGAGACCCGCAGCGTGCTTGACTCCCTCGTGAACGGAGGCAATAAGGATGACGGACAACCGGCAACTGGAACAGCTGCAAGCCAGCCAAGCTCGGGCGGTGGAACTGGCACGCCGCGATCTGGCGAAACTGTGGGAGACGCTGCAACAGCTCAGCCCTGAATGGCAGCGTGACATGCTGCTCGACTACGTGCCGCAACTGGTCGTCAAATACGGCGACCTCGCGGCGCAGGCCGCCTATGAATGGTATATGCGCGTCCGTGGCGAATCGGTGCCCGACCCGTGGGAGTACGACCTGTCCGACTCGTTTCCCGGTGATGGCATCGACAAGACGATACGCTGGCAGGCCGGCCGCCTGTGGACGGACCCGCAGACCATGCAGGCGTTTCTGGTCGGCGCGATGCAACGCTGGGTCATGTATTCGGGGCGTGAAACCATCGCACGCCTGTGCGAGCACGACCCGTCCGAACCCCGGTACGCGCGCGTGCCGAGAGGCGCGAAGACGTGCGCGTTCTGCACTATGCTCTGCTCGCGCGGCTGGGTGTACCGCAGCGAGAAGACCGCGAAATACGCCAAAGGCTCGTTCAGACTGTTCCACGACGACTGCGACTGCCAGATCGTGCCCGAATGGGACAGGGACCAAGCTCACATCGAGGGCTATGACCCCGACCGCATGTACTCGGAATACATGCACGCCCGCAGCCTCATCGAGAACGGCGGCCTGGACGACGACACCTATCGGATGATAAAGGCCACCACAAAAGGCAATCCCGACAATCCCAACGACCCGAACACGATCACCTATGTGATGCGCCGACTCTACCCCGACCGTTACAAGGACGGCTACGGGGTGCCACGACCGTCGCACTCGAACTGAGATTTTCCCCAACCACCCGCACGGGTGGTTTTTTATGCCCGAAACGGGCCCAACCCACTAGGAGGAACCATGACCGAAGAGGCCAACGGCAACCAGCAGGCGGCATCGACCGAGAACGGAGCGAAGCCGCCCGAAATCGACTACGAGGCCAAATACAAGGAGGCCGTCGCCCATTCCCGCGAATGGGAGAAACGCGCCAAGGACAACAAGACAGCCGCCGACGAACTGCAACAGCTCAAGGAGGCCCAACTGTCCGAAGCCGAAAAGACAGCCAAGCACATCAAAGAGCTTGAAGCCAAGAACGCCGCCTACGAGGCGGAAAAACAGCAGAACGAATGGAAGACGCAGGTCTCCAAGGAAACCGGCGTGCCCATCGCACTGCTCCACGGCTCCACCCTCGAAGAAATGCAAGCCAACGGCAAGGCGCTCGCCGACTACATCGCCGAGAAGACCAAGCCGAAGGTGCACGCCTCCTCCGAATCCAACCAGCCTCCCGCACCATCCGGCTCCTCCGGCGACTGGATCCGTGACCAGTTCCTTGAACAAAAGCAGAAATAACCTCCCCACTCCATAGAAAGAAGGTATGACGATGGTTTCCAACGTGAACTCCATCATCACCAGCGGCGACCTCGGCGGCGGACTCATCCCCACCGAATACGCCACCCAGATTATCCAGGACGCCCCCAAGTCGAGTGTGTCCCTCACCCGCATGCGTCAGATTCGCATGAGCACCCGCACGCGCACGCAGCCGGTGCTTGACTCCAAGCCGATCGCCTACTGGGTTGGCGGCGATACCGGCCTGAAACAGACCACGAAGATGAAGTGGTCGGGCCTGAGCATCACGGCCGAGGAACTTGCGGCCATCGTGCCCATCCCGGAGGCCGTCATCGCGGATTCCGGCATCCCAATCTGGCCGGAGGTCATGCCGCGTCTGACTTCCGCGCTCGGCTACAAGCTGGACCAGGCGACCCTTTTCGGCGTGGACAAGCCGTCCAGCTTCCCGGACGGCATCATCCCGCAGGCCATCACGGCGGGCAACACGCTCACCCAGGGCAAGGACCTCGCCAAGGACGTTGCCAGCATGGGTCAGAAGCTCGCCGAACAGGGCTTCGCCATGAACGGCTTCGCCAGCAAGCCGGGCCTGAACTGGGAGCTTATCGGCCTGCGCAACGCCAACGGCAGCCCGATCTACGTGCCGTCCCTCGCCTCCGGCGCGCCGTCCACCCTGTACGGCTTCGGTCTCAACGAGGTAGACAACGGCGCGTGGGATGCCACCAAGGCCGTGCTGCTCGGCGCGGACTGGTCGAACTTCGTGGTCGGCATCCGTCAGGACATCACCTACAAGCTGCTTGACCAGTCGGTTATCTCGGACGATAACGGCAAGGTGATTCTGAACCTCGCCCAGCAGGACTGCGTCGCCATGCGCGTCGTGTTCCGCGTCGGCTTCCAAATCGCCAACCCCATCAACGACGTGCAGCCCGACAAGACGAAGCGCTTCCCCGCCTTCGTGATCGCAGCCCCAAAAGTGTGACGCCGGCACCCCAATCCATCGAGACCAGTTCTGAAACCGTCACCGTCCGAGCCGGCGAGACAACCAATGTGACGGTACGTGTCCTGCCGGAGGACGCAGACCAGACGGTGACCGCGACTGTCGCTGACAAGTCCATCGCCACGGTGGTGTCCGATGACTGACAATACCGTGTTCGCCCCTCACGAGGATCTGGAAGCCCGGTGGCATCCTCTCACCGACGCGGAACGGGCGCAGGCGGACATGCTGCTGGCCGCAGCACGCGGCTTCGGCATCATCGCATTCTGACATTAAGGAGGCCGTCATGGTCGATGAAACGGAAGAAAACCCATTTGCCACGCATTTGGAATTGGCCAAACGCTGGAAGCAGATGCCGGACGACCCCGATTATGTGGATCAGCGTCTGGCCGATGCCTCGCAGTTCCTCCGCGAACAATGCCCGGATTGGCGGAACATATCGCAGGCGACGCTTGAACGCATCGCCTGCGAACTCGCCAAGGACGCGATCTCATCCGACATGCAGACCGAGGGCGCTGGTTTCGACACCACCGGTGCCAGCAATCTCAGCCTCACGGCGGGCAATTTCACCCAGTCCATGACATTCGCGAACCCTCGCGGCGAATTCTACCTGTCCAAAGGGCAGAAGAAGGCGCTCAGGCTCACCGGCCAACGCTTCTACAGCATCGACCTGTCAAACGGGGAGGCGTCATGAGGGGCGAGACCGTGAAAGTGGTGCGATACACGCCGACCGGCGAGACCGACCCCGGCGGCTCGCCAGTCACGAAGGTCGATATCGAGTCGGTGGACAACGTGCTCGTCTCACCAGGCGCGATGAGCAACGCCACCGACTCGATTCGACCTGACGGCGTGACCGTTGCATTCACCTGCCTCTTCCCCCGCAGCTACGCATACCGGAGTCTGCGCGGGGCGAGTGTGCGCATCAATTCACATGACTACGAGGTGATCGGAGACCCGAGGCCATTGGGCGGCGGCATGAAGCCGACTGCATGGAATCTCACGGTCGAAGTCACCGACGCGGAGGGATAGTGCATGAAACGGGTGAAACTGCATTATTCGGCATTCCAGGCGTACAGGCGCAACGAGGGCGCTCGCGCCGCCTTGTCGGAGGCACAGAAGATCGCGGCCCGCGCCAACTCCATGGCCGCGCCGACTCACGCGGGGCAGCCGTCGTACACGGCGGAGGGCCCGCGGGCGAACGAGAAGGGCGCGACGGTGCTCGTGCATACGGATAATCTCGCCGCGCGCATCGATAACGCCGTGCGCGACACGCTCGCCAAGGCGTTGGGAGGCGGCTGATGAACGCGGAGAAGCTGGTCATGGACTGGCTCAACGCGGCACCCGAACTCAAGGATTATCCCGCGAGCTTCGAGGTTCCCGCCGAATCCAGCGCCACGAACCGTATCCCGTTCGTCACCGTGGAACGCACGGGAGGTTCGGAAGGCCGGTTCGTGTCGAGACCATTGATCGCTGTGCAGGTGTGGGCCGCTTCACGCTGGGAGGCTTCGGACGTGGCACAGCGTCTCGTGCTGCCACGGTTGAAACGCATCGTTGAACTGCCCGAGGTGGCCGATTGGGATATCACCGGCCTGACCGACTTCCCCATGCCGGACGGGCGGCCCCGCTACCAGATACTCATACAGCTCACCGTCAAATCAGACGATATTTAGAAAGGTTTTGAATCATGGTTAATCCCGCAACCAACGACTCCACCAATGTGTCGTTGGGCAAGTTCAAGGTCGGCGGCTACGCCTACGCGGCACCGCTCGGCACCGTATTGCCTACCGACTCGGAAAGCGCACTCGACCCCGCTTTCCAGCTCATCGGCTACCTGTCGGAGGCCGGCATCACCAACACGACCGACACCGACACCACCGAAGTAAAGGACGCGAACGGTACGACCGTGATGAAGGTCATCTCCAGCTACGCCGAATCCTACAAGTTCGTGCTCATCGAGTTCCTGCGCAAGGCAGCTGCCCAGCTGCGTTACGGCGATAATGCGGTGACCGGCGCTGACAAGAAAATGACCATCAAGCATCAGATGCCCGACGATACGCCGGTCTCCCTGGTTTTCGAGATCGTTGCAACCGGCAACGTGAAGGATCGCATCGTCATCGGTTCCTCGACCCGTTCCGAGTTCGGCGACCGCCAGATGCATTCGAGCGACGTGCTCGGCTATGACATGACGGTGGCCGCGAACGACATGGGAGATGGCGTCACCTCCATCGAATATATCGGTATCCCAAAAGGCTGACGCCTCTGACCGTGACTGTCTCGGCCCGTGAAGGGGGCCAGCAGGTCAATGTGTCGGAGGCTCCAGCATCCGGCCTTCAGCGTCGATACAAGATAACCAGCGCGGACGCGAAACCGGTTGTTGAAAGCGCCACGGTGGTAGACCTCGCGTTCGGTTGGACCGTGTTCCCCTTGGACGGTCAGGTAAACGGCAAGACCGGTCAGGTGGTCACTGTTGTGGATTGCACGGTCAATGGCTCGTATGCGCGTGCGAAGGGCGAGGCCGTGCTGCCGGCCCCGCTGCCGTCCAAACCCACCGGCATCCAGGTCACGCCCGAGTCGTTGACACTCAGGGTCGGCGAGACCGCGGGCCTCGACGTCAAGGTCCTGCCGGAGGGCGCGGACCAGACGGTGACCGCGACTGTCGCTGACAAGTCCATCGCATCGATCTCTCGAAAAGGAGTGAACCATGGCTGATGAAGTATTTAGTGGTGGGGTAAGCGTCACCGGTGTGGAACCCGGAACCGCCACAATCGCCATCAAGTCGACAACCAATCCGAACATCAGCAAAAAGGTGCCGGTCACGGTCAAATCCCGTAACCTGTTGTCTTATGGCCCCGCGTCGGGCAGCGGTTTGACCGCCACCGTTAACAGTGACGGGTCATTGCATGTCACCGGCACCGCCACCGGTCAATGGCGTGGCCTGTCGTGGACGTTCCCATGCCCGGTACAGGGCACCGTGAAACTCAGCGGCACTAGTCTCGACGGTTTGAGCTTCAGCGTCAAATTCCTCGACGCCAAGGGGCAGCAACTGGGAGACCAAATGAACTTGGGTAACAGTGTCATGGCAATCCCTGCCGGCACCGTCAGCCTGTTCCTCAACGTCATCTCCACCGAGGCCACGCCCACCGCGAAGGACGGCGACCTCCGAATCCAGTTGGAATCCGGTACTACCGCGCACGATTGGATGCGACCCGACAACACGAGCCTTAGGGGGGGCTATGAGCTAGCGAACCTCGTGCCCTCGTTCGCTTCCCTGTTGCCCTATACCCGGAACGGCGTCACGTTCACCAGCAGGGACGGGCACACCGTGCACGTGAAGGGCACGACGACCGCGTGGGCGCAAATCAACGTATCCGTGCGACTGGACGCGGGCACCTACATGCTCACGTGCGACAACAGCAACGGCTGGAATTACGGAGTCCAGTTCGGCGGCAGTATCAGCGTTCACGACTCACTGGGCAATCCGTCCGTCAAGCTCGAAACAGGCACCTACACCGTCAACGTGTTCGTCGCCGAAGGGAAGACCGTGGACATCGACCTGACCCCGCGCATCCACCGGCTCGACTAGCCAACACGTCCCCTCGCGGATTCCTTCATTCTCTCCTTGCCGCGAGGGGAATTCTTTTTTAACCGTCAAGGAGAGATTTTTTTCTTCGAGGAGAACGTCAATGTCACGCAACCGAAACCACCGCCGCGCCAATGTCAGCCAGATTGCAGGACGACCACAGGACCACAAGCAGTCCAAGAATACGGTTCGCCGTGCCAACGTCCGTGGAATCGATATCGATATCGACCCGAAGGTTTTGGACGATTGGGAGTTCATGGAATCGCTCTATGACCTTCAGGCCGATCCGAAGGGCAACGCCTTGCAGATCATCCCGTTCCTACGCCGATTGTTAGGCGACTCATACGACAAGGTCAAGAACGGATTGCGAGGCGCAGACGGGCGCATCGACGGCGAAACCATGGGCACCTTCCTGACCGAGCTGTTCGAGGAGATGGGTAAGGCTTTCCCAAACTCATGACGCTCGTGCTCCTGCTCGACCGCTGCCCCGACCAGTTGGCGGCGGACATGAGAAGGGAGTACGGGCTCGGCATGCACGACCTGGACCCGTCGGAGACGGCCGCACTGGCCGCGAACCTCCCCGCAGGCTCACTCGTCTGGCAGACGTTGGACACGCCGCGCGCGTGGACGTTCGACCAGTATCTGGCCGTGCTGCGCATCGAACAGATGAACCAGTGGATCTGGGCAAACGGCGACCCGAGGAAACGCGGCCCGCAACCCCGGCCGCTGCCACGCCCCGGTCAACACCACGCCACGCCGGAAGCAACCGGCCCGGCCATGGAAGCCGGATCAGAGAACCCAGAACCCGATGGCAACACCATCCGTCGCACGCGCACCATCAAGGCCGTTGGCATGAGCGTCGAACAGCTCGACCGATTCATGAGCCAACGGTTCACGACCGTGAACCGTGTGGAGAACCGGCCGCAGACCGGACAACCGAACAGAGGAAGGCGAAACAATGGCCTATAATCTCGCCACCGCATATGTGCCCATCGTGCCCTCCATGGATGGCGTCGGCAAGGCCATTGAAAAAGCGTTCGGCGACGCATCCAAAACCACCGGCAGTAAGACCGGCCAGAGCATCGGCAAGGGCCTCTCCGGCGGTTTCGCGGCGAAGGTGGGCGCGGTCGCCGGCATCGCCTCCACCGTGTTCTCCAAGGTAGCCTCGGTGGTCACGGGAAGCCTGAACTCCGCGATCTCGCGCGCCGACCAGATGAACAACTTCCCGAAGGTCATGAAGAACCTCGGCTACAGTTCCGAGGACGCGGCCGCCTCCATCAAGAAGATCTCGAGCGCGCTCGACGGCCTGCCCACCACCAGTTCGGCGATGACGGGCATGGTGCAGCAGCTCGCCCCATTGACCAGCAATCTGGATCAGGCCACGAACATCGCCCTCGCGTTCAACAACGCGATGCTTGCGGGCGGCGCTTCGACCATGGAGCAGGAGAACGCGCTCACCCAGTACACGCAGATGCTGAGCGCCGGCAAGGTCGACATGCAGGCATGGCGTTCGATTCAGGCCGCGATGCCCGGCCAGCTCAATCAGGTCGCCGAGGCCATGCTGGGCGCAGGGAAGAACTCAAACGACCTGTATGAGGCCATGAAAAACGGGTCAATCAGTTTCGATGATTTCAACAAGAAGGTCATGGAACTGAACCAGAACGGTTTCGGCAAATACGCCTCGTTCGCCCAGCAGGCCAAGGACGCGACTCAGGGCATCGGCACGGCCATGGAGAACGTGCAGAACCGTGTCGCCAAGGCCGTGCAGAAGGTCATCGAAGCGGTCGGCGTGGAGAACATCGCCGGGGCGATCAACGGTTTCAGCTCCCAGTTCGGCAAAATCGGCGACGCGGCGGCGGGCATGGTCACCGGCGTGAAAGGCTGGTTCGGCAAGGCGGCGCAGGCCGCGCAGCCGCTTGTGTCGATCTGGCAGTCCGATTTCGGCCAGCTCGGAGTGTATCTGAAAGGTCTGGCGTCGAACGCGCAGGCGTTCGGCGGGAGTCTGCTCGATGTCGTCACGAATGGCGGGGGCTTGCAGAACTTCCTCACGGGATTGAACAACATCATCTCCCCTCTCGTCAACTGGTGGATCGCGCTTACCCGCAACGTGAGCATCTTCATCGGCACGCTTTCCGACAGCGGCGGAGTGCAGGCGTTCCTCGCGTCGCTCAGCGAACTCTGGAAGGGGCTCACGCAGCTCGGTCAGGGATTGGCAGACGCAGTAACCGGTTTCCTTGCGGTCGGTCAGAACGGTGGCGCCGCAGCCTCCATCGGCCAGCTTGTGGGCGACGCCTTCAACGCCGCCGCCCCATTTGTCGAAAAACTCGCGTCCACATTGCAGTCGCTCGGTGATTGGGCGAGCGAACACGGCGATGCGATACGAACCGTCATCGCTGGCATCGCAGGTGGTTTCGCAGCGTTCAAGACGGCGAGCCTCATATCCGCAGCCGTCACCGCATTGAAATCGTTCGACGTGGCGGCGAAAATCGCCGCAGCCGGACAATGGGTTCTCAACGCGGCAATGAACGCAAACCCAATTGTTCTCGTTGTCACCGCGATAGGCGCGCTCGTGGCCGCGCTCGTCTGGTTCTTCACGCAGACCGAGACGGGCCGCAAGGCGTGGGCCTCGTTCACCTCGTTCCTCTCATCCGCATGGCAGTCGGTGGTTTCGTTCGTCACGAGTCTCGGCCAGAACATCGCCAACTTCTTCACGCAGACAATCCCGAACGCGATCCAGTCTGTCATTCAATGGTTCCAGCAACTGCCTTCCGCGATCGGGACGGCGTTGTCGAACCTGATTACGTCGATTGGCACGTGGGCGGTGAGCTTCGGCCAGTCGGCGTTGCAGGCGGGACAGCAGTTCGTCTCGAACATAGCGAACTTCCTCACGAATCTTCCGGCGACGATAGCCTACTGGCTCGCCTATGGCATCACGTTCGTGGTGCTGTGGGCCGCGCAGCTCGGCTCTCAGGCGATTTCTGCGGGCCAGCAGTTTCTCGCGAACCTCGGCTCCTACATCTCGCAGGTGCCCGGACGCATCGGTGCCGGGCTTTCCGGCGCGATAAGCGCGGTCGGCTCGTTCGCCAGCAGCATGGCATCCGGCGCGCTTCGCGCGGGCCAGCAGTTCCTGAGCAATCTGGTCAACACGCTTGCATCCATACCGGGACGCATGGTGTCCATCGGCTCGCAGATCGTGCATGGCATTATCAGCGGCATCACGGGCAGCATCGGCAAAGTTGGCAGCGCCATTCTCGGCGGCGTGAAAGATGCCATCTCCGGCGTGAAGAACTTTCTCGGCATCCACTCGCCGTCACGCTTGTTCCGTGACCAGATAGGTCGGAACATCGGTCTCGGTCTCGCCCAGGGCATCAGCAACAGCCAAGCCGCCGTCATGTCCAGCATGAACGGCATGGCCTCGGACATCGCCTCCACACGGTTCACGACTCCCGATGTAGCCACCGGCTACGGTCTGAGCCCGACCAGAGCCTCCGTCTCGACTGGCGGCGAACCGTTATCTGGCGAACTGCTCGGCGAACTCCTGTCGGAACTGCGCGCGCTGCACGCGGATATGCCACTGATTATGGAGAAGCTTGGCATCGAGGTGGATGGTCGTGAACTCGGAAGGGTGATACGCAATGCGATCGCTTAGTTATATATGCGCCTCGACCGGTGAGACGATCCCACTGGAAGGGCCCGATACCTGGGCCCAGACGGCGGATGGGCTGCGCGGCCGCGAATGGTCGTACACCCTCGGATACCGGAGTCTGACCGGAGTAAGTCGTACGGCGCGCGAGGCCGAGCTTGACCTAACCTATGTCCGCTGCCCCGAGAAGGTGGATTGGACGCGTCGCCTGTTCGACGCGGACGTTGCCGCAGGCACACCCGGTGTGTTCGACGCGGACGGGTGGACCACGCGCGCCTACGTGGTCAAGGCCGAACCCGCGAGCATCACGCCGAACATCATCCGTCAGAAACTTTCCATCGTCCTGTTGGACGGCATCTGGCGCAAGCCGGGCGACGTGCAGCATTTCTGGTCGGATGCGCTGCAACCGGGCCTCGACCTTGATTACCCGCACGACTATCCGCACGACTACATGCCGACCACGCGCAACGCGGTGGTCTCGAATCCCATGCCCACGGCCATGCCATTCAAGATGGTGATTTACGGGCCCGCGTCGAATCCGCAGCTCACGTTTGGCGGCAACCGATACGCGTTCGACATGGAGATTCCAAGCGGCTCCTTCGTGACCGTCACCTCGATTGCAGGCCGACGTACCATCGTCATGACCGCCGAGAACGGCGACACCACGAACGTGTTCGACAAGGGCCGGCGCGGAACCGGTCTCAACGGCGGCGAATACATCTTCCAGCCCATCCCGCCCGGAGACAACGCCGTACAGTGGCAAGGTTTCGGCATTGATCTGACCGTCTACATGGAAGAAAGCGAACCAGTATGGTCGAATTGATAATCACTGGCCGAAACGGCATCGACCGGGAAAGCATCGCCGATTACAAGCTCGATGCAGCCTGGGGCGCGGACGAGAACGATTTCGAACTCACAGTGGACCGGCTCATCGACGCCGGCAGCTACGTGTATTTCGACGGGTCCGAATGCGGCGGAATCGTGGACGCCCTGAAGGACAACCTGAAACGGGGCGAATCCACCCTCACCTACTCGGGCCGCACGTGGCATGGCATGCTGGCGGACAAGATTTTGGAGCCGGACAAGGGCAAGGATTACCTCACCGTTTCCGGCACGGCGAGTTCGGTCATCGGCTCGCTCATCAGTCGTGTGGGGTTGGATGCCGTGTTTGACGCGGTGGATGCGCCCACTGCCGGCGCGCAGACCATCAAAAGCTACCAGTTCGACCGTTACGTGGATGCGTACTCGGGGCTGCGGAAGATGTGCGCCGCGTCTGGCCTCAAGCTGCGGCTCGCCTACGCTTCCGGGAAGGTCCGCGTCTGGGCCGAACCGGCAGCGCATTACGGCGACTCGATTGACAGCGACCTTATCGATTTCGACGCGACCCGCACGTGGCGCAAACCGAACCATCTCATCGGCCTGGGCAAGGGCGATTTGGCGGCCCGCGTGGTCGTCCACTGGTATGCGGACGCGAAAGGCAACGTCAGCCAGACCCAGTCGCTCAAGGGCGTGGACGAGATAACGCAGGTCTACGACTACAGCAACGCCGAAACCGCCGAGCTGAATCAGAAGACACGTGAGAAGTTGCAGGAACTGCAATCCGAGGGTGACGTGAAGGTCACCGTCCGTGATGACGCGAACGTGGTGTTCGACGTGGGCGACACCGTGACCGCAAGGGATAATCTCACCGGCATCACCGTCAACGCTTCGATAACCAAGAAAATCGTCAAGGTCTCGGGCGGCGTGATGTCCGTCGATTATGAGGCCGAGTAAACAGTAAGGAGCCGATTATGGCGCGTATCGACAATGCGACGGTCATGCAATGCGACCGTTGCGGCAGAAACAAATGGTACAAGGACTTGGACGATCCGGATATCAAGACGTGGTACAACGTCAACCGGCTGGACTCCACCGGCACGGGCCACGACTACCTGTTCTGCGACCAGGATTACGCGGACTATGTGAACAAGCTCAAGGACTTTGATAACAGCTTCGACAGTTGGATGCAGAACGGAGGCAAGCGGAATGGTTGAACTCGTCACCGGTCATGCGGGCAAGGCGCACGCGACAGCGGAGCAGGCGGCGGGATTGAACGCCGGCATTCTCGGCTTGGATGATTATGTCCTGAACGTGCATGACAAGCTCAAGATCACGGTCGTTTCGGCGAACAAGGTGACCATCGGCACGGGCGAGCTGGTCATGCAGGGCCGTCACGTCAGCCAAGGCACGCCCGAGGACCTGATCGTCACCAACGGGTCGCAGGGTCAGAAACGCAACGACCTGATCGTATGCCGCTATGCGAAGGGCTCGCAGAACATCGAGAGCGCGAAACTGGTCGTGGTCAGGGGCACGCCCACCACGGGCACGCCCACCGACCCCGCCGTGAACACCACCAGCCCGTTGGACGGGGGCACCACCTACGACATGCCCTTGTACCGCATCCCGCTGGACGGCATCACCATCGGCACACCAGTCGCATTGTTCAACGTGTTGAAGCCGATGAGCGACGTGTGGAATTCCCTAACCCAGCGTTCTACGACGTGGCGAGTACCTTACAGCAGCGACAGCATTTTGCTTACGCGCATCGGTGATATCTGTTTCATGGGTGGCAACGTAAAATTCAACAGTAGCGGGCAGAACAATTACACGAAGGCTCAGGAGAAGCTCCCCGAAGGGTATCGACCCGTCATCGTCAATACGCCCGTGGCCGTTTTCGGTGGTGAAACGACATTCATCTGTTACGGC
>ENA-ORTF01000185-ORTF01000185.1-human-gut-metagenome-genome-assembly--contig:-NODE-185-length-83549-cov-12.106906_pt1 | contig 83549 bp, 72 predicted proteins | sample MGYA00241908_ERZ509180 | MGnify/ENA primary metagenome ERZ509180 (study PRJEB26280, sample SAMEA2338814) | human gut metagenome | biome: human gut; feature: human-associated habitat; material: faeces... | reverse complement strand
CTTGGCAGATGTCCTGTGGCAGTCCACCGTCTGGTATTTCTGGTGGGATTGATGGCATCATGGGAGGAGAACAGTTATGAACAAATCAAATCAATCTTGCTTGCCCCACTCGTTGGAAGCGGCTATCGCCCTGTGGGAACAGCGCCTGAACGAATTCACCGCTCTCCTCTCGGATGACATCCCGCTCTTAAAGAATACAGGCTGGAGCGTGGAGAAAAGGCGGGTGTTTGTTTGCGAGCCAGACGCTACTGGAAAACGAAGACGGGCCGCAAGCGGGCCTTCTTACCACCTTGGTGTTTCATTAAACCGCTTCACAGCGGAGCAGGTCTGGCATCGCTTTCAGGCGTTTATAAAAACTACTGGTCTGGATGAGGCGGAGCGGATTTCCGCCAATGAACAGGAACTGGGCCGATATGACTTTAGAGCATCGAACAGCCAGACAGAGGACCATTTTACTTGCCAAATCTATCTGCCGGGCGAGTGGAATCAGGCTGGCATCCGTATCTCTGTGTTTATTGGCCCAAGATACCGAAATGCAGATTTGTATGAAACGTAAAGCCGCCATGATGGAAAAACCTCTGGCTGAATTGATGGGAGGGTGTGCCTATGAACGAATACTTAAAGCAATATATTGAACTCCAAAAGCAGTTTCGAGAGACAGAAGGAAATCCGGACAGTGTCCGCGCTCTATATACCTTCAAGGAAGAACTTGAGCAGAGTGAGGATCAGCAGGCCAAGGAAGTGCTGGTGGATGTGTATGATCTACTGGACTTCAAGAAGGATGCCTATGAACTGCTCTGCCAAATCGGAAATCGTTCCGATAAAAAGACCCTCAAGCGGCTGGGCACGCTGAAGGACTATGCGGAAAACTGGGGCAATCATTATGCTCTCCCCAAGCCCAAAACGCCGGAGGAAACGCAGAACGAGAAGGAGCGGCGGGCCCAGCTGGGCCTGCCTGCCTTCCGGTATCACCCGGACCCTCTGGATACCGGCGCGTTTGAGGAGTCCGCAGAGGGCGTTGTCTGCGACTGCTGCGGCAAGATGACCCATATTTTCTATACCAATCCGTTCTTTTCCGTGGAGGATATTGCATATCTGTGCCCGGCGTGTATCGCCAGCGGCGAGGCGGCCCGGAAATATGACGGCAGTTTTCAGGACGATTTCTCTGTGGATGATGGCGTAGACGATCCGGAAAAGCTGGACGAGCTCATCCACCGCACCCCCGGCTATTCCGGCTGGCAGCAGGAATATTGGCGCGCTCACTGCGGCGACTACTGCGCCTTTTTGGGCTATGTGGGCGCCAGAGAACTGCGGGCCCTGGGCGCGCTGGAGGACGTGCTGGACGATCCCATGTGGGACGAGGAGCAAAAAGAAATGATCCGGGAATCCGTCAATGGCGGGCATCTGCAATGCTATCTGTTCCAGTGCCTCCACTGCGGAAAGCACCTGGTCTGGATGGATTTTGATTGAGGAGTTTTCAAAAGGTAGGATACAAGCAATGAAAACTAAAACGCTGACCATTCAACTGAATGATGAACAACTGCCCATCCTCCCAGTGGAACCGGAAGCTCACCTCTCCTTTACCACTCATGCCGACGGAAATGAATTGGAGTTAACGGGAAACCGGGCGGGGCTGCTTCTATTGGCGAAAGCCGCTCTTGGTATGGCGGAAACCATTCGTGAGGATGGATTTCATATCCATTTGGATGACCTGTATGGCATCAACGCCGAGGGAAAAAGCATCCTGATCCGAAAGGAGGAACAATCAAAACCATGATTGAAAAAAACTTTCTCAACCCCACCACAGATAAAAGGAATCAGATAGTAAAGGTGAAATGATAATGGATCTGTCCATAAAGGAAATAAGCATAGATATTGTTATACAAACGGAATGCTTTATGCCCAAATAAAGATAGATGATAGTTTCTTTACTATTCCGCCAATTCGTGATGAAAAACAGATGGATTGCTAAAATAAAGAAATTGAGGGCTATGGGATTGGAAATCTTTCGCCCGCCGATATGAAATTCCGAAGCAAGTTCAGAAAGGAGGCAAGTACCTATGTCAACCTGGAGCGGAATCCGGAACAAATTGGAGAATGACTACCTGTGCCCGGCGCTTCGGGGCCACATCCAGTATTTTGCCACCAGTTACAGCAAAAGCGCTGACCATGAGGGCCGGGCAGCCATTCGCATGGACGGTGTGGAAGTGCTGCGGAGCAACTACTACACCTATTTTGAGAATGTGTGGACGAAATTTCATCACCTGCGGTCCACAACGCTGAAAGATTGCGACTCCGCAAAAGAGGCCATTAACCAGGCTCATGCCTTTGCGCTGGAGCAGGGCACCTTTGACCAAAAGGTGTTCTATGAGGCGTTTGGTATCTTTGACAACCAGAGCATCGAGAAAAGCCTTGTCAGCGAGAATCCTCTTGTCCGCATCTTTGCTCTCCTGGATCGAAGGCTGGGAAAGCGCCGCCTGCTGGCTTTGGAGGAATCCATGGAGCAGGAGCTGGACTGGGTGCGGGCCTTCTATGTGATCCGGATGCAGGCAGAAGGGCTGATGGAAGGCAAAAAGCACTTACAATAAGCTACATATCTGGAGAAAAACATGAAAGTCTTTAGAAAAAAGAAGCGTGAAATTATTATAGATGGTCACGCTTTTTCTTGGATTGTCAATGAGACTGCTACCCATGTAAAAGTCAGATGTTATAGTTTGAAATCAACATACATCGAGGTGATTTTTAATTGGGGAATTGCTACATGGGCTATTAACTTCTATCAACCTTCTGTTGTATCAACAATGATACAATATGCAATAAAATTAGGATGGAAATATCAATTAAAAAATCAAATTATTGTGGTGCCTGCTAATGAAAGCGAACAATGGGCGAAAGACGCTGGTATTATCATTGATTGTAATTAGTTAATCCAATACCCTAATTTTGTTCGACTTATTAGTAATAATGTGAATAACAATCAGGAGGAATCACCATGTCACAGATTGCGTCCTTTTATCTGATAAAAAATAACCGGCGGCAGGAATTGTCCAACGGCAACTGCTCCGGTGCGGTATACATGGCTATCTGGGACTGGTGTGAGTACAAGCTGGATCTGGATGTTCGTTTTCCTGCTCCCCAGACGGAGGACACCCTGGACTGTGCTCTGTTGGAGGGAGAATTGGCGTCTAAACTGCTGGCCGCTCTGCGGGAGCAGGACCTCCAGGAGCTGGCAGCCGAGATCGCCCCGGAGTGGGACCTACCCACCGAGGCGGTGCAAAGCGGACTGGAAACGCTGCGTTCCCATCTGGAACTGGTGCAGGGCGACGCTGCCCTGCTGTATGAAATGACTTGACGGGGCCATGCCCCATAGAATATTGCGAGGAAATTATGATCGAAATCAAAGGAAAATACAATGAGGCCAAGATCTTCACCGATGTGGTGGACAGCGCCTCCATCGCACAGGTTCAGGAGCTGTGCAATCAGGAATTTACGGCGGGCAGCCGCATCCGGCTCATGCCCGACATTCACGCCGGCAAGGGCTGTACCATCGGCACCACCATGACCATCATCGATAGGGCGGTGCCCAATCTGGTGGGTGTGGACATCGGGTGCGGCATGGAGACCACCCGCATCCGGGAGGGGCGGCTGGAGCTTCAAAAGCTGGACAAGCTGATTTATGAAAAAATCCCCTCCGGCTTCTCCATCCGGGATAAGGCCCACCGCTACCTCAATGAGATCGACCTGAGCGAACTGTGCTGTGCCCGCCATGTGGATCTCCTCCGGGCAGAAAAAAGCATCGGTACGCTGGGCGGTGGGAACCACTTCATCGAGGTGGACAAGGACGACGAGGGAAATCTCTACATCGTGGTCCACTCCGGCAGCCGTCACTTGGGTGTAGAGGTGGCCAGCTATTACCAAGAGGCGGGCTATAAGGTACTCAACCGTACTGATGATGCCTCCCTGCAGACGCTGGTGGCCCAGATGAAGGCAGAGGGCCGGGAGAAGGAGATCCAGAAAGAACTGAAGAAACTGAAAAACATCAAGCAAACCAACATCCCCAAGGCTCTCGCTTATGTGTCTGGAGAATTGTTTGAGCAGTATATCCACGATATGAAGATCGTCCAGCACTTCGCCATGCTCAACCGGCAGGCCATGATGGATGAGATCGTCAAGGGCATGAAGCTCCATGTGGAGGAACAGTTTACCACCATCCACAACTACATCGATACCGACGCCATGATCCTGCGGAAGGGGGCTGTGTCCGCCAAGGCGGGGGAGCAGCTGCTCATCCCCATCAATATGCGGGACGGGAGCCTGCTCTGTGTGGGCAAGGGCAACGAGGACTGGAACTGCTCCGCTCCCCACGGCGCCGGCCGCCTGATGAGCCGGGCGGACGCCAAGCAGTCCTTCACGGTGTCTGAATTCAAAAAGCAGATGGCAGAGGTCTACACCACCTCGGTGAGCAAGGCCACCCTGGACGAGTGCCCTATGGCCTACAAGGGGATGCAGGACATTCTGGACAATATCGGCCCCACGGCGGATGTGGTAAAGGTCATCCGCCCCATCTACAACTTCAAGGCCGGGGACGAGGAGTAAGAAACGGAGCAGAATACCATGGTGAGAGATGGACTTGTGTTCAAAGATGAGGATGGTCAGGTCATATTCAATCAGCACAGCTTCTGCGAACTGGTGAAGCACCTGCTGGTGGAGCTGGTGGGGATCTCCTATGAGGAAGCCTCCCAGATAGTGGAACGCTCACCGCTGGCAGAGCCAGTGGCCGATGCCATGGGAGTGGCGATATTCAGCCATGACCTGCCTTATTACTGGGCTATGTTTTTCTACTATGGGAACGGTTATTGGCAAAAGGGTATTCCAGCGCAGCCAGAGGATATGGATGCCTATGAAGCCTTGGAAAATAAGATCATGGAGAAATATGACTTAAAGGAGCCGTTTATATGGACATGAGAGAGGTGTTCACCTGCGGCTTAGATTGGAAGATCGGTCGGAACCTGGACGCTTTCAATGACATTCTCCGGGGCGGTTTTGGGCGGCATGAGTATGGCCAGCCCATCCGCATCCAGTGGCTGGCCTATGAAAAAAGCGTCCGCGATCTCGGAAAAGAGACTATGGACACCATTGTGGAGATCATTTTGGATACGGACCATTCCGGGCACGACTGTACCCTGGAACGGCTTTGACCAAGCAGAAAAGGAGGAATCACTATGGGACTTGATATCTATGCCGGAACATTGACCCGGTACTATTCTCACAACTGGAAAACCGTTGTTCAGCAGTGGGCGGAGGAAAACGGATATTCCTTCAACCGCATCACCCCGGATGGGGAACCCGCCGACGACGAGGAATTGTCCCCGACCGAGGTTCAGGCGGCGGTGGAGGACTGGCGGGATCAGATTCTGAACGCCATTTCTCAGCCAGGCCAGCCCCCCTACGCTCCCTGGCCGGAGAATAACGAGAAGCCCTATTACACCGACAAACCCGATTGGGATGCCTTCGGCGCTATGCTGCTGGTGGCCGCCTGCCATACATACGAGGAACCGGTGCCCCCCACTGTAGAGAAGGACTGGAACTTCGGGGAGCATCCTCTGGTCGCCCGCCTTGGATCGGATGAGGAGCGGGTGTGGTCCCTGTTCCGTGGGGCTACCTGGTGGCTGCCTCTGGCGGATTCCTTCTTATTTCAGGCACCTCTACCCACCGATGACACCGCCGCTATCGCCACCTTGGGCGGACTGCGGAAGGAGCTGGAGAAGCTGAACCAGCTGGCGTGGCAGGCCGATGAGGACACCATCCTTGGCTGGGCAGACACGGAGGGCTACCCGGTAGACGGAACCGTAGACTCAGATGGACAGTACAGCAAGGCGGACATCCCGGAGCACACCCAGTATGACACCCAGTCCCTTGCCAAGTTCGCCTTCTCCATGTTCTGGCGGGCCATGCGGTTTGCCGAGGAACAGCAGGTGCCTATCTTGCTTAATTACTAAGGAGGACTTTTATGGGATACGATGTAAGTTTTCACCCGATCTCGCCAGACGAAATACAGGAATGGTATTTTACTCCCCTAACCTGGATACAGCAGGGACAGGAAGAAAAGGTTCTGGCCCTTGCCGCGCAGCATGGAATCGAGGATTTCTATGCAGAAAAGTATCTGGACACCCTGCGGGTTGGGGCAGAGACAGAACCGGACGAGCTGTTTGATAAAAGCCATGGTTTTTATATTGCGGTGGTCCAGGGATTCTTCCAGGACTACTATTATACCAGAGGAAGCAGTTTCTCCTTCCTGATGGAGGAAAAGCCGGAATATGCCCGGTACTTCACCCCCTGGGCGCAGGTGGTGCCCACTGCCTTACCCAACCCGGCAAAGAACCAGATCATTGAAAACTACTGCTCCGGCGTGTACCTGTCTCCAAATCAGGTTTTGCAGATTCTCCGGGATCTGGAGCAGGAACCAAAGGTACTGGAAGATTTGGAGAAACATTGGAGCGATGGGCAGTTTGCTGTTCTGAAAAAGGCTCTTACTGCTGCGGCTGAACTGGGCACTGGTCTGCTGGAAGCCACCGAAGTAGTGGAACCGAATCCCCTTCACCCGAACGAAAGCACATGTTACTCCAACCTGTTCCACTGTGATCGTGATGGGGTGTATCTCTATATCGACATGGCTATGAAACAGATCGCCCAAGCAATGGAGCAAAATAAGTCCGACCCGTGACGGCAGAAAATGAATCGGGAATGAGATGGTTTGTGCCTCTGTTTCCCTGCTCCATATTTGATTTGCAAATGACCGCTGAATCCCAGAAAAAGTTTTTGCAAGGAGGTGGAGACTATGGAACAAAAACGTCCAGCAGATATATTTCAAGAGCTTCTGGACTACCTATGGAACGGCCTGGGGCTGGAGGAAAAGGGCTGGAAGCGTCTGAAAAAGGGCGACTTCAAAAAGAAAATGAAAAACGGGCTGACCTATCAGATCTGGTTTGACCGGAGCCGCTACAACTACATAGACTACGAAATCGGCCATGGAAATGTGGAGGTGGGCTTCACATGTATCATAAAGCAGGGAGATGACTACCTCTACTCTTTCAAAATAGAACCAACAACAGGCGGTTCATTCTTTCGGATGCTGACAGAGGACCTGCGGCTGGACACCGGGCTGCTGGACACCTTCCTGCCCCTGGTCAAAGCCAACTACCTCGACTTCATCGACCGCTTCGAGACAGACCCCGTGGAGGCATTACAGCCGGTCTGCGCCCCCTTCACCGAGGCGGAGGACTACAGCTGGTTTATCTATGTGCGGGAGCAGATGGTGGAACGGTACGGAACGGCGGAGCAGATGGAGGAGTACCGCCGTCAGGCGGAATTGCGCGGAACGCCGGAGTGCAAGGCGAAGACCCATACCGGAAAGTTGCTGTTCTACCAGTCCCATGCCAAGGATGTGGATCATGCCTGGGCCTCAAGCCGCACCAGAGAGGAGCTGGACCAGGTGGTGGAGCCCTTTGTGCAGGCCAAGCGGCAGACAGGACAGTGGATGCAGGAGGATGAGGCGGGCTATCATCTCTACCGGCAGGAGACAGACCCAGAGAAGCGCACCTTTCGGGCCTGGTATCTCATCGCCAATCCCCGGGGCCTGCCGAAAGAGTTCGTCCAGAAAGAGCTGGAGTTCCGGTGGGAGCTGTTCCCGGACAAGAAGGAGGAAACCAAATGAGCAATCAAGTGTTCCAACAAAACCTGGATGACAAAAAAGGCCCCCAGCCCGGAGGTCCCTATCTCATTCAGATGCTGTTCAAAGAGCCGGTAGAAATGCCGGATAAAGAAAAAATGACTGCCGTAATGGAGAAGCACATCGGATCAACAGAGTGCTTCTGTTATGATAAGAAAATGGCCGGCTTTGCCGCACAGGAGCATATTGCAGAGTTCAAGGACGGAAAATGCCCGGTGCAGCTGATGGTGATGAAATGCGACAAGTTCAAGGGCAAAGGCTTTGATGCCTTCCTGATGAGCCAGATGTGGGACTGCCAGGAGGACCGGGAGCGGATCTTCCGGGAGTGCCGGTATCAAGTGGTGGCCACCGATATGCTGGCTGCGGCGCTTCCGGCGCTGGAGCGGGCCAACCTGGATGCCGACTTTTTGGATGCTCTGGCGGAACTGTACCCCTCATGCGAAGCATTCTATTTCCAGAACTGCGGCAAGCTGTTTCTGGCAGAGGATGTGCGCTCCCATCAGATTGAAGGCTCGGGTCGGTTCATCCGCTTTGGCGTCAATGTCCGCTTCTTCAACATCGAGGGCACTGAGGATATGCTCATCGACACGGTGGGCATGAGCACCCTGTTTTTGCCGGATCTCCAGTATCACTTCCACGACATGGACCCCAACTGGGTGGTAAACCACGCCTATAATGTGGCGTCCTATATTCTGGAGCATGATAACCCCATTCAGGATGGGGAAACCATAGACGGCGTGGCGGATGGCCAGATGTGCCGGGAGATTCAGTGGAAGTGCCAGTATGAGGACGCGCTGATCCAGCCACCCAGAGGGGTGCTGGACATCCACATGGGGAACTATGCCTCGGGAGGACGCTGAATGAACGGCGTTGTGCTCCTGGTGGGCGGACTGCTGCTTGTGGCGGTAATCAAGCTGATCGTAGACCGGAATTGGATGGGCCTGCTTCTCTGTCTTATTGCCCTGATCCTGGTCTTTGGGACTGGACACCATACAAAATAGGCCATTTTAAGAATCGAGGAGGTGAAGTATGCAGAATTCAACAAATATGCGGATACTGGAATTACTCCGGTTTCTCTATGAGCGGACCGATGAAAACCATCCCGCCACAGTATCTGACATCATTGCCCATCTGAATGGAAAAGGAATTCAGGCAGTGCGGCAGACTGTTTACGCGGATACCAATGCGCTGATCGATGCAGGAATTGATATTGTGGTGGTCAAGAGTACCCAAAACCAATATTTTATGGGAAGCCGCCTGTTTGAGTATCCAGAACTGAAAATGCTGACAGACGCAGTAGCATCCTCGAAGATCATTTCTGCCAAGAAATCCGAGGAGCTGGTGCAGAAATTATGCCGTTTAGCCAGCACACATCAGGCAGAGCAGCTCCGGCAGCTCGCCAGCCTGTCCAGCCGGGTGAAACCGGACAATGAGCAGGTCTATTACATCATTGATGCCATCCAAACGGCGATCTTGGAAAAACGGCAGGTACAGTTCCAGTATTATGAATATACTCCAGAGAAGGAACGAGTTCTCAAGCATGGCGGTTATCTCTATAAACTGGACCCTTATGCTTTGGAATGGAAGAATGACCACTATTACCTGATTGGCTTTTCTCACAAGCACCAGCGGATGGCCCATTTCCGAGTAGACCGCCTGTCGGGGATCAGGATACTTCCCTCCGGCTTTACACCCGATGAAGACTTTGATGTGGCGGGCTACACCAACAAGATCGTTGATATGTTTGCTGCTGACCACACAGTTTCGGTTGAACTGCTCTGTGAGAACAAACTGATGAAAACCATTATAGACCACTATGGAGAAGCTGTGCCAACCCGTGCATATGACGAGGAACACTTTACTGCAAACATCGAAGTCGACTCAAGCGGCACCTTTTACGGCTGGGTCTTCAAATTTATGGGCGGGATTCAGATCATAGCACCCCAAGAGTGTATAGAAGAAATGAAGCGGATCGCCCACAGGTTTCTCTAAAACAGGGGCCAGGTGTTATGGAATTTTAACACCTGGCCCCTGCTTTCTTTTTTGCTCTTGTATCGAACGGATGTGCCAGTTATAATATAAACAAGATGTTCGCAAACCAGCGAAACTCTATGAGGGAGGGAGACCAGTGACCTTTGGAGCTTTCATCAGCACACGGCGCAAAGAGGCCAAATTAAATCTCCGGGATACCGCGAAACACCTCGGTATCTCCAATGGGTACCTGTGTGATATTGAGCAGGGTCGCCGGCCAGCGCCAGAGGGAGCGTTTGTAGAGCGGATCTCTTCTTTTCTGGAATTGGATAAGCAGGAGCATGAAATGCTGCTGGATCTGGCCGCAGATTCCAGGCAGACAGTTCCGGCCGATCTGCCTGACTATATCCGCCAGCATGACATCGTCCGCGCAGCATTGAGAGTGGCAAAGGAAGTAGATGCTACCGATGAAGAATGGAAAGCATTTATGGAAATGCTGCAGAACCGCCAGAACTAAGGGGGGATTTTCTTGTCTGTACCAAAGTATCGATTGGACGCAATTGAAACCATTGGACGGAAGATCCTGCAAGAGTATGATCCCGTTTTGTTGGACGGGCCTCCCCAGGCAGTCCCCATTGAAACTATCATAGAGACCAAATTTGATCTAACTCTGGAATATCATTGCCTACGCAAAAACGGGAGCATCCTTGGGGAAACGATTTTTGATGAAGGAGCGGCCATTTTATATGACCAAGACGAAAAACGCTACCGCTTGATTGCAGTCAAGGCCGGAACGATCTTGGTGGAGGAGCGGCTTTGTGTGGACAGGCTCCTCGGCAGGCTGCGGTTCACCTGTGCTCACGAATTGGGGCACTGGGTCCTGCACCAGAAGCTGTACTCCGGCACAGGCGATGTGGCTGCCTATGAAGGAAAAACATCTTTGGATGAAAGCCACGGTCTGGTCGAATGGCAGGCGGATGCTTTGGCTACTGCTCTCCTCATGCCCCTGCCGCAAATCAAAAGAAGTTTTTACCGTTTGCGTGCAGGCAGGAGCAATGAGCAGCTGGTTGCGGAAATGGCTCAGATCTTCCAAGTCTCCAAGCAGGCCATGCGTATTCGGTTGGAAACACACAATCTCATATAAGTTTGGTACGGCAAGCCCTTCTCCTAAGAGAGGGGCGCAGCCGCACCAATGTTCACAGGCTTTGTTGTATGCATTTTGTTCGCAGTTTAGCGAACATGGGAGGAGGAGAATGGCATGAGAAAAGAAAGCTCCACTGTGCAGAAATGTAAAAGGCAGATGGCGACCCTTGGATTTGACAGCCAGCTGGCCTATCACCGGGTAAAGCTGATTTTGAAAATCTACCGGGATGTGGTGTGGGTCCTCAGTGAGCGGGTGGAGGAACTGCATGAGTATGCCTGGGAGCTGGGCGCTCAGGACGCTGATACCGGGCTTATCTATCTGCAAAGCTTCGCCCCGGATATGGATCTGCAGGAGTTTGAGGAACGGGTCTGCTGCGTGATAGAAAACCGGATGCTGGTGGATGTGATCGACCGTGCCCTTCTCCGCTTGAAACGATACCCTGACCGGGGTGAACTTTACTATGAGATCTTGACCAAACAATTTATCCACCGTTTTAACAGCACAGAAAAAGAACTGCTGGATGAGCTGAATATGGAGCGAAGCGTATTCTATGACCGGAAGCGCGAGGCGATCTTCTTATTGTCCCTCTGCCTTTTTGGTTATGCTGTGCCGGAACTTCAGGAAGAATTGGAGATGCCCCGACTTTATCCCGACTGATTCCCGATGAAAAACCGACGAAATCCCTACTCCCTTCCGACTTTGCCTCTGCTATACTCAGTACAGTGGCAGGTATGCGCAAAAATGAATAGGACCAGCTGACAAGGGCCGGGACGCTGTAAAGTGTCCCGGCCCGCTGTATTCCTGCCGCAATATGGCGGCGGGGATCGGCCGGGGATGCAGAAATGCGTCCCCGGCTATTTTTCTGCCCGGCACTGGGAGGGCCGGCATGGGATGGGAGGCTTATATCGCCAAGTACCCCTGATTTCAAGATTTTGATTCGCCATCAAAATCTTGAAATTTGGAGGAAAGGCACATGGAATCAAACGGGAAGTTTACCCTTATTGTTTTTAACACCTGCACTCGGGAATATGAAGAAGTCATGGTGACAGAGGAGGTCTATCGCACTTACTGCAGAACCCGGTGGAACATCAAGGACAATGATCAGAGCTTTTTTGACCATGAGATCCAGACGAGTGGGATGATTGGAAGTCAGGATGGCACCTATGAAAATTTCCGGGAGTTTATTGACGCTATCAACACCCCGGAACACATCATCCTTGAACAAATGAAGAAAGAGGCCCTGTACCAAGCGATCTCAGCGTTGCCTGCTGCGGATCAGGCATTGGTACAGGGGTTGTTTTTTAAGGGACAAAGTGAACTTGACTATGCAAGAGAGATTGGCGTTTCACAGCCTGCAGTGCATAAGCGGAAAGTCCGTATTCTCAAGTCTTTGAAAAAACTTTTAGAAAATTGAAATTGGAGGGTTATTAAAATGCCGACATCTTCCCCTATACAAGCGAGAAGGAAATGCTTCTCACTTGTTCCTTGAAAACCGAATATCCGATTGTCTGAATACTTTCCTGACGGGGCCCCTGCTGGACAGGGGCAAGCGACGCTGGAGGATGCGCGAAAACCACCTGTAGAGGTTCTGGTACAGGCTGCAAACGAAGTCACCTATACATTTTTGTTCGGTTATGACAGCCTGCCAGATTTCCCCTCTATCAACGACGGCCAAATAAGGTGCCAAGCGGGTCCATCCGTCCAAAAAACAGCCTGTGGCAAGCTGTATCGCAATGACTCCGCCAGGGATAATGATACTTCCGTCCAGTCACAGCCCCCACCGAAATGGGGATCAAGCAATGAGGGCGGCCGACAGAGATCCTGCCGGGGGTGAGAGTCCCATGACGCGGTGAAGCCAGCCGCGGTTCAGATGGTCGCCCTACGGAGCCAGCGCCAGTGGCGCAGGCTTTTGCGCTTGGGGAAGTAGTGTCGAATACGAGCGCAGCAGAAGACAACACAAATGTGAAGTCTTAATATCAGAAGCTATGGGGATCGCTTCTGTCCAAAACCCGTTTACTGACCGGAACATGCCGTATGAGCAGCCATTCCAACCAGGTGCGGGAGATGCGGAAGCGGTCCCTATTTTTGTGGTATTAAGCAAGAAAGTCAGGAGGTGCAAGCAATGGAAACATACCGCAAAGAGGACATCCGCCGGGGCGATATTTACTATGCTGACCTTAGCCCGGTGGTCGGCTCTGAACAGGGCGGAATACGTCCTGTGGTCATTCTCCAGAACAATGTGGGCAACCGGCACAGTCCCACAGTGATCGCCGCCGCGATCACCAGCCGGAAAGGTAAGCATAAACTTCCTACCCATGTAAACCTGGATGCTCCAGTTCCAGGTCTTTACCGCGACTCTATCATCCTGCTGGAGCAGCTTCGCACCATTGATAAAAGCAGATTGAGAGGTAAGGTCGGTTCTCTTGGAGAAGACCAAATGTGCAAGCTTGATCATGCGCTGGAAGTCAGCGTGGGACTTCTCCCACTGTATAATACCATCTGATTTTACCCGCACTCAGGATACTGCCATTTAAAGAGAAACATACAATCGGGGCCGTTCATCGGCTCCGGTGGGCGGCCCCTCCATAACAGGAGGGTGCTTTTATGACTAAGACAGAACTTCAAGATAACCTTGTGTTTCTTTCAGCGCTGAAGCTGCTGGAGCAGCTCACCGAAAAGGGCCTGCTGACAGTGGATGAGGCGGAGAAGTCCCGCATTGAACTGGAGCGCAAGCTCCGGCCCACTCTGCTGTTCGCCTGAACAGGCTCTATGCGAGAATAGCTGATTGCCCAGTTTTTCCACTTCTTTTTCGTTGGTGTTGGTAATGGCTATTGCGGAAGGACTGTGGTAGTGTGTGTTGCTGAAAGGAGGTCAAAAAAGATATGACGGAAACAAACATAAGTACAGCAAGAGTTCCGCAGGTCACAGTAATCGACCCCAGAATCCCCGAAAAAGCAAAGCTGAGGGTAGCGGCCTACGCCAGAGTGAGCAGTGACTCCGAAGATCAGGTCAACTCCTACATCGCCCAGGTAGACTTCTACTCCAAGTACATCGCCGGTAAAGAGGAGTGGGAGATGGTAGACATCTATGCCGATGAAGGTATCTCCGGGCTGGAAGCCAGGAATCGGGATGATTTCAACCGGATGATGACAGACTGCCGGGAGGGAAAGATCGACCGGGTCCTCTGCAAATCTATCTCGCGCTTTGCACGCAACACACAGGAGTACATCCAGTTCGTGCGGGAACTGCTCCGGCTGGGTATTTCGATCCACTTTGAAAAGGAGAACATCGATACCGGGAAGATGACCTCGGAGCAGGTTGCCCAAATCTATGGGGCTTTCGCCCAGATGGAATCCACCAACCATTCCAGTAATATGCGCTTCAGCGTTCGTATGCGGATGGAAAAGGGATTGTTTGTCCCATCCTCCGTCCCCTATGGCTACCGGCTGGCAGGGAGGGATCTGGAGATCATACCGGAGGAGGCCGAGGTGGTCCGCCGCATCTTCTCCGCTTATCTGAGCGGCCAGGGAAAGGATGATATCGCCAGGGAGCTGAACCAGCTCGGGGTAGATCGAGGCCGAAACCGTGAGAAGTGGCATCCCAGTACGGTGGCCTACATCCTGACCAATATCTCCTACACCGGAGATATGATCTGGCAAAAAAGCTGCGCCACAGATACGATTCCATTCCGGCAGGTTCGAAACCTTGGCCAGAAGCCCCGCTACTTTGTGGAGCACAGCCACCCGGCCATCGTAAGCTGTGCGGATTTTCAGAGGGTACAGGAACTGATGTCCTCCCGCAAGGGGCAGTTCCATGGGACGCACCGTATAAGTAAGGGCAGCCTCTATGATAAACACATCTACTGCGGGGGATGCGGCTCTCTCTGCCGCAAAAAAATCACAGTGGGAAAGACTTACTGGGTCTGCCGCCGCCACGATGGAAACAAAGCAGACTGCCCTACCCCGCAGATTCCAGAACCAGAAATTACGGCGGCTGTCCTGCGGCTCTACCACAAGCTGAAACTTGGTCAGGAAACCGTCCTGCGGCCTGTCCTCAGCCAACTGCAGGAGCTTAGGGAACGGGAACTCCGCTCCAATCGCAAGATCAGTGATATTGACAATGAAATAGCCCGTATCTCAGAGCAGAATCTCGTCCTTGTTCGGCTGAAGTCGAAAGGGTATGTGGATTCTGCTCTTTATTTATCCCAGATGGATGAGATCGACCGTAAGCTGCGGGAGCTCAGGAAGCTGCGACGCCGTCTTCTGGAGGCAGCCGGTGAAGACCGGCAGATCCATGACACAGAGCGAATGATGGAGTATCTGGAGGATGGTCCGGAATGGCTGGATGAGGTTCCCGCGGAACTGTTTGGGGAACTGATTGAGCGGATCATCATTATCAGCCCGGAACGGCTGAAGTTCCGCCTGCTGAATGGGATGGAACTGGCAGAAAACATAGAGAGGACGGTGCGATAAATGGCGTGGCAAAGAAAAATTCCTTTCGGCTATCAGGTCCGGAACGGCAGGATCAACTGCCATCCGGAGGAAGCAGAGCTTGTAAGGGCTATCTTCTCCCGCTATCTGCTGGGCGGCTCCTACAGTCAGATCGCTGACGAGATGACCCAGCAAGGTGTGCGCTATCATCAACATAATGCCCAGTGGAACAAACACATGGTCAAGCGGATTTTGGAGAATGAACGGTATCTCGGGATGGATGGCTATCCCCAGCTGGTGACAGATGAGGAATTTCTCGCTGTCCGCCTGCGGCGGGGAGAACAGAACACCTACGCTCCATGCCCAAGCGAGATCATCCCTATACGGGACAAGGCGGTCTGCGCCCTCTGTGGAGAAAAGATGGCACGGGATACCAAATCCCATGGCCGCCCACGCTGGCGGTGTAAAAATCCAGAGTGCGGCGGCAGTGTATATCTTGATGACAGCATCATTTTGGAACGAGTGGTGCAGAAGCTCAAAGTGCTGGCTCATTCTCCTGCGTGTATCCAGCTTCCTAAAGCCGCCCCTGCCTCAACAGATGCCCTTCGCATCGAAAATGAACTGGCCCTCTGCTTTAACCGGGCCGATATCAACCCGGAATATATGAAAACACTGATCATGGCCGCCGCTGCCGAGCGGTATGCCGGCCTGAACGATCCAACGCCGGCCCACAGGCTGGCACTGCTGCGGCAGAAGCTGGAGCTGGAACCGGAGAACGAAGAAACCCTGTGGGAACTTTTTGAGTCGGCAGTAACCCATGTGTGCATCGGCAAAGGCGGAGAGATCAGCCTATCCCAAAAAGATCAAAAGGAGTGTGCCTCATGAACATACAGAAAACCGCCCCCACCCCCAAACTGGTCACTATGATTCCGGCTGACCCTCAGATGACAGAACGGGATCTTCGAAAAAAGCACCTGCGAGTTGCGCCTTACTGCCGGGTATCCACTGACAAGGAGGAGCAGCTCTCCAGCTATGAGGCCCAGATCGAATACTACACGGAAAAAATCGACGCCAATCCGGATTGGACAATGGTCCGCCTCTATGCGGATGAGGGCATCACCGGCACCTCGGCCAAAAAGCGCAAAGATTTCCTCCAAATGATCCGGGACTGTGAGCGTGGAAAAATCGACCTGGTCATCACCAAATCGGTGTCCCGGTTCTGCCGAAACACACTGGATGGCCTGAACTATGTCCGCCGCCTGAAACGGCACGGCGTGGGAGTCTACTTTGAGAAAGAGAATGTGAACACCCTCTTCATGGACAACGAGATGATCCTCACCTTTATGATGAGCCAGGCCCAGGCAGAAAGCGAATCCCTCAGCGGCAATGTGAGGTGGGGCCACCGGAAGAACTTCAAGGATGGAAAAGTCTATTACCACTGCAAGACCTTCCTCGGCTACCGCTGGGGTGCGGATGGCCAGCCGGAGATCGACCCGGAGCAGGCTGCCATTGTCCGGCGCATCTTCTCCCGGTTTCTGCTGGGACACAGCGTCCGGCAGATCACCACCGACCTGATGGCGGATGGAATCAAAACAGCCACAGGGAAAACAGTATGGCATGACAGCGTGGTTCAAAAAATGCTGTGCAATGAAAAATACATCGGTGACGCTCTCCTACAAAAAACCTACATCGCGGACCTGTTCACCAGAGAAAAGCGGGTGAATAACGGCGAACTGCCCAAATACTATGTCCATGACTGCCACCCGGCCATCATTGATCGGGAAACCTTCCAAAAGGTACAGGAGGAGATTGCCCGTCGGTCCAGTCTCAAGAAAACATCCTCCAAGGCGAAGACGCAGCTTGGGAAATACTGCGGAAAGTATGTGCTCAGCGAGTTGCTGGTCTGCGGAGAATGCGGCAGCCCTTATCGCCGGGTGATCTGGACGCAGAAAGGGGTCAAACGGGTCGTCTGGCGGTGCCAGAACCGGCTGGAGCATGGCAGGAAGATCTGTAAGCAGTCTCCCACTCTGGATGAGGGCAACATCCACGACGCCGTCATCTCCGCCATGAATGAACTGTTCCGGATGCAGGCAGCCAAGGACGCGGTGAAAGCCGGTATTGCGGCAGTCCTTGCCGGAGAAGAACAGACGATGAGCCTGCCTGCCGTGGAGTTTCAGATCCGGAACCTGCAGGAACGCCAGCTGGAGCTGTTCCAGCTGATCGTCAGTGCCGGCGCTGACTGTACCGACTATGATGAGGAGCTTCAACAGGTCAACATGGCCAAGACAAGGCTCATGGCCCAAAAAGCGGAGCTGGAAAAGGAACAGCGAGGCGCGGCGGCCTTCGAGAGCAGGCTGGCAGAACTTGACATGGCATTGGAGCAGGCCAGCGGTACCCTTACGGATTTTGATGAACTCACTGTCCGTCAGCTGGTCAGCAACATCAAGGTGTTGGACAAGGATAGCCTGCTCATCTGCTTCAAGGACGGCACAGAAATTACTCAGGCCATGCAAAGGAGGCAGACCGCATGATCTATATCACCGGTGACACCCACGGCGGCTTCCAGCGGTTCGGAAGCAAATACTTCCCCCAGCAAACGCAGATGGGCCGAAATGACTACATGATCATCTGTGGCGATTTCGGAGGGCTGTGGGACGGCGGCCAGAAAGACCAGCATTGGCTGGACTGGCTGGATGAGAAATCCTTCACCACCTTGTTTGTGGATGGAAACCATGAAAACTTTGATCTGCTGAACGCCCTGCCGGAAAAAGAATGGCACGGCGGCAGAGTACATGAGGTGAGGGAAAATATCCTCCACCTGATGAGGGGCCAGATATTCACCTTCAGCGGTCTCACATGGTTCACGATGGGAGGAGCCTCCTCCCACGACATTCAGGATGGCGTCCTTGATCCGGAGGACCCCGACTTCGAACAAAAGTATTGGCTGCTGCGCCGAATGCGGGGAATGTTCCGGGTCAAAGGACGCTCCTGGTGGGCGGAAGAAATGCCAAATGCCCGTGAATATGCAGAGGCACTGAGAAATCTGGAGCAGGTAAACTGGAAGGTAGACTGCATCCTGTCCCACTGCGGTCCCAGCAGTGCCGTGCGGAAAATCGACCCCTCCTATGGAAGTGACCAGCTCACCGATTTTCTGGAAACGGTCAATCAGCGGTGCCAGTTTACATACTGGTTCTTCGGGCATTACCACGACAACCGGATCATCGATGACAGATATATCCTCCAGTGGGAGCAGATTTCCGGATTAGAAATTTGAGTAAACGAGAAAATCATAACAGTGCCGCACAGAAATTGCTCTGTGCGGCACTGCTCACAACAATATAACCCCTTATAACCCCTTGAATGCATAAGGGAAATGGGGTATAATAGATTTAACAGAATGGAGGTGCGGTATGAAAGAAAAGATTCAGGAACTGGAGCGGCAGATCGCCGCCCTTCCCATCGGCTATATTTCCAAGAAGACGATCAACGGAAAGACACGCTACTATCATCAGTGGACAGAAAATGGGAAGAAGCACAGCCAATATCTGCGGGATGGCGAACTGGAGCCGCTGCAGGAGCAAATAGAGCAGCGCAAAGTATTGCAGGCACAACTGAAAGAACTGCAAGCCAAGATGCCAAAAGTGCGCCAGCCAAAGCTGGACTTTGAAACCAGTGTAATTGTTGGTAAAGGATTGGACGCCATGTCGCAGGGCGTAAAGGGCTGGGGCCTCCGTGACTGCTTCTGGCAATTGGAGGATTATCTCTACAGCAATGAAAGCGACAGGGTCTGCCTGGTTTTTGGCCTGCGCAGGACCGGAAAGACTACCATGCTCCGGCAGGCCATCGCCCGAATGAGCAGAGAGGATCTCAGCCGCACGGTCTATATCAAAGCCCGCAGAAGCGATACCATGGCCATGATGAACCGGGATCTGAAAAAACTGTTCGATGCGGGCTTCCGCTACGTATTCATTGATGAGGTCACCCTGATGCGGGATTTCATCGATTCTGCGGCTCTCTTCTCCGATGTGTTTGCAGCGATGGGAATGAAGATCATCCTCTCCGGTACGGACTCCCTCGGTTTTTGGCTGGCGATGGATCAGGAACTCTATGACCGGGCAAAGCCCATCCACACCACCTTCATCCCATATCGGGAATACAGCCGCCTGCTGGGGATCGACAGCATTGATGAATATATCCGCTATGGCGGGACGCTGCGGGCCGGTGAGCTTGCCTTTGACGATGAAGATGTCAACGCCCAGGACGCCTCCTTCCGGGATGATGAGTCCACACGGCGATACATCGATACAGCGATCTGCAAAAACATTCAGCATTCCTTGGCCTGCTATGAGGCAGGCGGGCATTTCCGCCACCTGTACTCTCTGTATGAGGCCGGTGAGCTGACCAGCGCCATCAACCGGATCATCGAGGACATGAACCACCGGTTCCTGATCTCAGTTCTGACTGATGATTTCCAATCTCACGATCTACGGCTGACCGCCTCGAATCTTCGGAAAGAGCGTGACCCCGAAAAGCGTACCGAGATACTGGACAACATTGACACAGAAGCGGTCACCCAGCGCCTGATGGAGCTGCTGGATATCCGCAACAAAGAGGAACAGTCCATCGGTATCACAGATACCCATATCCGGGAGATCAAAGAGTATCTCTCCGCATTGGAACTGATCGTAAACTGTCCCATTGAAACCGCTGACCCAGGAGCAAAATCTGTGGAACACATCCTATTTACCCAGCCGGGGATGCGATACTGCCAGGCACAGGCCCTTGTCCACTCGCTGATGAAGGACGAGACCTTTTCAGCTCTCAGCGAATTGGAGAAGACCCAGACTGCGGGCAGGATCCTCGAAGAAGTACGGGGCCGGATGCTCGAGGATATCGTCCTGCTGGAAACCATGAAGTCGGCTGACAGAGAACACCGGGTGTTCAAGCTGCAGTTTGCGGTCGGCGAGTTTGACATGGTGATTTATAATGAGAAGGAAAACTGCTGCGAGATTTTCGAGATCAAGCACAGTGGCAAACAGGTCCCAGCACAATACCGGCATCTGCTCGATCAGGAAAAATGCGATAAGACCGAACAGCGGTTTGGCCCGATCCGGGGGCGATATGTCCTGTACCGCGGAGAGGATGTCACATTGGAAAATGGAGTGCATTACCGGAATGTGGAACGCTATCTGAACGATCTGCCTGAGTTGAATATTGCCCCAGCACAGGAAGCTGGCATTGAGCAGACCGGCCCTGTTTTATAAGCTGCGGTGCCTTCTGCACCAAAAACAAAAATATCGATTTTAACCGTCCTTTGCAAGGAAAAACCTCTTTTGTCTGTTACGGCAAAAGAGGTTTTTCGTAAGGAGAGGGACTGAAAATGCTGATTGACAGTTCGATCGCACAGGCATATATCGAGAGCAGCTGCGTCGACGCTTTTCGTGCTTCATGGCTCTTTGAACACACCTCGGTTTCGTCAGATCTTGGCAGGAATGCATTTACTCCGCCGCCTGAGGATCTTGCTCTCCGAGAGACTGTGCGCAAGCTCGAACGCCGTATCTGTGAAGCGGCTGCGCACTTTGTCCCCGTCAACCGCCCGATTTGGGACGCGCTTTTCCCCGATTGGGAGGCGGTACAGCCGACACTTGATTTGATCGTCGGTTATCCCGAGCCTTACGACGCCGTTGCGGCACACTCGCCCGACGGGCAGGCACATCTCATCTTTGACCTCATCCGTTGGTGCAATTATGCGGAGCTCGACCAGCTCGACAGCATCATTCGGAATCTGCTGACGCATGAGATTACGCATCTCTTGATTGGACACCGCTATCCGGCGGCAAATGCCGCATTGGAAAGTACAGACTATTTGACAAGATTGGATGCTTACACATTTCATGAGGGATTCGCCCATCTTCTCTCCTATCAGGCGACAGAAATCGACTGTGTGGACTGGCATACACCGCAGCTTACCGAGGTCGCAGCAGCAAGCCGTGCCAAACTGCGCCTCGCGCTTACGGAGACGGACACAGACAGGCAAAAGCAGTTTCTTGAAGAGGCGGTCTGCGGATCGTACTATGAAAAGTTTGCCTGTATGTGCGGTATGCTGTATCTGGCAGACCGATGGGAAACGCAGGGAATCGACGGCCTGCAAAGCGCATTTGCGGACTATCACGGCTTTGCTCAAAGGGCCTTGAGCATTCGAATTTGATTGTAAAAGAGGAAGAGACGCGAATGCGTCTCTTCCTCTTTTACACCTTCTCCCGCTTCTGCCGCCAGAGGTTGATCGCCAGCATGACCGCGGCGTAGATCAGCGCGGCGGCGAGGATAATGAGCGAGAAGTCGCGCTGCATCTGGTAGCTCGTCGTCGTGAAACCCTTGACGAGTAGATGACCGGCAAGATAGCTCGCGGGAATCAGCGCGAGATAGCCGATTGCTTTGCCCGCTTTCTTCCTGCGGCAGATAAAAAATGCAATACCCAGCGTAATAAGGAGTGCTAACGATAGCAAAACGTAATAGCCCAACGCCAGTCTCGGCAGCGAAACGATGCCGCCGTTCATGCTGCCGCAGAGCAGTACATCGTCCTGCCCGTTGTTCTGAGAATAGCAGACTGCCGTGCAATTCGCGGCGTCGAGCGTGAAGAGCGTGCGCGCGGACTCCGCCTTGGCGAGCACGCCTTGCAGTGCGTCCGCCTCGCGCTGTGTGCGATCATTTGCGCTGTGTGTGTTCGGGGCGTCCCCGGTTTTGTCGAATGCGCCGCGCCATGTGTCGAGCGGCGTGCGCCATGCGGTGATGAAGTAGATGGTTTTGCCGCTGTTGGGGTCCTGCGTGTTCGTGACCTCTGCACCGGAGACCGGCACAAGCAGGCTGACGGAGATGCTCTCCGCGCCGCTGAGATCAGAAAGCCCATCCGCTGCCGAGCCGTCGTCCGCGAGCGCGCTGGGCGAGCGCGAGATCGCCCACTCTGTCTCGCTGTACGGCAAATACTGCGGCGCGGTGAGGTACGCAAACCCCGCCGTCGCCAGCGTCAGCGCGAGCGTGACGGCCAGCAGCACGGCGGTCAGCTTCTTGCGTCGAAGCTGCCGCTTCAAGTCGCGCAGCGGCTGCGCGCTGACGGGCGCGGGCGTCACGTCCGCCTTCAGCGCGTCGAGCTCGACGCGGCAGGCCGCGCACTGCGCTAAATGCCCGTCCACAAATTCCTTCGTCTCCTCGCGCAGCATGTCTTCCTCATAGAGCGGCAGAAGGTCCTGCACGATGCTGCAAGTTTTGTCCATTTCAGTCGTCCTCCAATCCCTCGCGGATCATGCGCTTGGCGCGGTGATACGTCACGCATGCCCAGTTTTCCGTCTTGCCGAAGAGCGCGCCGATGTCGCGGAAGCTCTTCTCACCGTACACGCGCCACATGAAGACCTCCTTGTACGGCTCTCTGAGCGCGTGCAGCAATTCCTGGATGCGCGCGGCCTCGCTGTGATCTTCTAACGCCGCCTCGTGGCTCTCCTCGGCGATCCGGCAGTCTTCGAGCGGGGCAAGCCGCTTCTCGCGCCGCAGCTGCGAATAATAGAGATTCTTCGCGATCTGGCAGAGCCACACGCGCACGCTGCACTCGCCCCGAAAGCGGTCGAGGGCGTCCATCGCACGGAAAAACGTCTCACTCGTCAGCTCCTCGGCGACGCTCTCGCTCCCGGACAGCGAGAGAAGATACCGGTACACATCGTCGAAGTACACGGCGTACACCTCTTCAAAATTCGTCAGCGCCCTCACCCCCTTTCTGTCTATAGGACGGCGGAAAACCGGTTTTCTTACAAAAAAATCCGTCCCGCGGGACGGATTTTTTCTTTCACGTTTTCACGACTCTTTTCTTGCCGCACTTCGGGCACGTGAGCTCGACCTTGCCGATGTTTTTCGGCACGCGGCAGTACGCGCCGCAGGAGCAGCGGACGTATTTGTGCGCCTTGTCGGCGCGGCGTGCCTTCGCGCCGCGGATGGCGTTGGCCTTCGGCGTCCACCAGGTCAGAAACTTCGCGTTTTCGGCCTGACGGCGCGCGAGATTGCGCGAAAAAATGCGGATGAGCACAATGAACATCAGCACCATCGACACAAAGTACAGCGCCTGCGACACGCCCTGCACACGGATCAGCGAGCTCAGGAGGCTCACGGCCAGCTCAAGGATCACGAGCGCCCAGTTCAGCGCGTCTACGCCGTTGCGGCCATACATAAAGCGGTAAAGGGCATCGCGGAATTTGTTCACAAAAAACACTCCTAAAATCTTGATGCTGCCATTCTACACGCTTTTTGAACCCCCGTAAAGGCGTTTGAACAAAAGTTTACAGAATGGAAAAGAGTAAACGCAAACCGCCCGACTCCGTCGGACGGTTTGCAGGGGGCAAGGGGGCTGCACCCCCCGTCGTCCGCTCCCCAGGGGGGCAAGGGGGGGCCACCCCCCAAAAAGCCTCGCAGAGTTTTGCCGCTCCGCGGCGAAATAAAATGAAATCGTAAATCCTGACGACAGAAGGTGAATTGCCGCAAAGCGGCAAGAGAAGCCGCCCTGGGGCGTGTGCGTCAGGATTTACACTTCTCGCTCCGCAAACGTGCGCGCCTACGGCGCGTGCGCTGCCGCGGAGCGCAAAAAGCTAAAACGAAAGCCCCGCTGAGCGGGGCTTTCGTTTTAAGCATTATAATCCGTTGGTGTAACGATACAGGAACGTCACGGCCTCGGCGCGGTTGCAGGAAGCATACGGGGAGAACGTCGTGGCGCTGGTGCCGGTGGTGATACCCTTACCGACGGCCCAAAGGATGGCCTTGTAGTAGCTCGCCTCGCTCGTGGCGCCCACATCCTTGAACGGGTTGGAGTAGTAGCCGCTGGGCTGGCCCGCGTAGCGGTACAGGAAGGTCACGATCTGGGCACGGGTGCAGACCTGATCGGGGGAGAACGCCGTGGCGCTGGTGCCGGAGGTGATGCCCTTCTGGCTGGCCCACAGGATGGCCTTGTAGTAGCTCGAGTGCGTGACGGCGTTGACATCGCGGAACGGGTTGCGGGTGATGGTCGGCTCCGGGCTGCCGGCGGCGCGCCACAGGAACGTCACGATCTCGGCACGGGTGCAGGACTTGTACGGGGAGAAGGTGGTGCTGGACGTGCCGTTGGTGATGTTCTTGCCGACGGCCCACTTGACGGAGTTGTAGAAGTAGTCGGTGGTCTTGACGTCGATGAAGTTCATCGTCTGGCCGATCTTGATGGCCACGGTGCCGGTGAGCTGGCGGGTGCCGGTGCCGGTCGAGCCGTAGCGGGCGTAGATGGTGAACGGGATGTAGACGGTCTCGCCGGTCTTGGCGTAGCGGCTGGCAAGGAACGCGACGTCGCTGAGCGCGTTCTGGCTGGCGGTGGCGTTGTAGTAGAACTTGTCAGTCGTCTTGACGGAGCCGCCGTAGTTGTAGCCGTTGTAGTAGGTGTAGAGCGAGCCCTCGTTGACGGCGGAGACGGCGCTCTGGTCAAAGGTCACGTAGTCGATGGTGTAGTTGCTGGTGTAGCCCTTGGTGGAGCGCAGGTAGCTGAGGAAGTCGCTCTCGTCGAAGCGGACGCTGTCGCCCTGAGAGACGGTGTACTTGATGTCCTCGCGCACGAGGTTGACGACGACGGTACCGTAGTAGGTTCTTTCCGTGCCGCGGCTCGTGGAGGAGCTGGAGTAGCAGGTCGCGTGCAGGGTGAAGTTCAGCGTGATGGTCTTCGCGCTGGTCTTGGCGTTGGGGACGAACGTCACGCTATCGAGGTTGGTGACCTTGGTGCGGGTGTTGAACGCGCCGGAGGAATTGCTGGTGGACATGGCGGTGCCGCCGTAGTACAGCGTGCCCTGCGCGGTGGTGGGCAGGGAGAAGGTCACATAATCGAAGGTGACATAGGGATAGGACTTGGTCTTGCTGGCGTCGCCGCGGGCCTCAGCGACCTCGTTCATGAAGTCGGTGAAGTCGCTCTGCGCGAACTGGACGGTCTCACCGGCCACGCCGTTGTAGTTGATGTTGTAGTTGGTCTGGGTCACGGTCATGGGGCCGCAGTAATACTTGCTGTAGGAGCTGGAAGTGGTAGTATCGTTCCAGGCGATCACATACAGCGTGCACTGACCGCTGGTGCTGAAATAGGTGCTGGGGATCGTGGTGTAGGTATAGCCCATGCTGTTCAGCTGGGATGCGGAATAACGGGAGTAGTCGACGGTCTGGCTGGCAGTCAGGCTGTTGCTGTTGCCGAGAACATAGAACTTGGTGTAGTCGGAGGGAGCAGACACCTTATAGCTCGTGTTGACAGAACTGGTGCTGATCGGCTCGGCAGTCTGGCTGTCAAAGCTGCTCACGGGAACAGGGGTAACAGGGATAGAGAACGTGACCGTGTAGCTGAGCCCTCTATAGGTACTAACACTCGCGGTGAAGGTTGCTTTGCCAAAGCTGTTAATATACGGAGTAAAAGTGATGCGATCATTGTACACATTAGAGAACAGTCCAAGGCCATTAGCATTCCGGCTGTTTGTAGTCGTGTCGATGGTCACAGACGTAACATAGTCATAGTTAGTGACAGAAGAACCGAGATACGCTCTGATCGCTTCATTTGCATAAGACTTCAGGGATTCGCTGGTATAGTAGCTGTTGTTAGCGCCGTAATAAGTGGTGTTAAGATTAGCCGATAAAGTAACAACTTTAATGGTATAAGTGACGGTATAAGCCTTATCAAGATAGGTAAACGTAGCTTTAGCAGTTAAATCTCCGGCTCCGGTACCAGTATAAAGCGTAGCCGTCTTACCGCTACCAGAAATGCTTGCGCCTGTACCACCAGTAACCGTCCAAGCAATATCACTAAGAGTAATTTCGTTTTGGCTACTGTCCTTGAATTCGAAAGAAAGATTTTGAACCGCTTTAGGCGCTGCACTTACCGTAGTGTTCGGCCTTTTGGTAATTACATTCGTTTCAGGATCAACGGTGATGGTTAACTCATTAGAGGTGGAGCCAGTGACAAGAGAAGAGCCTTCCTTTGCAGTGACAGTGACCTTGTGAGAGGACTTCGACGCAGTGAACTCCAAAATATTGCCAGTCTGCCCACTAACAGTATTACCATCCAGTACCCATACGTAAGTGGGAGTATTACCGCCAAGAGTCAGCGGAGTGTAGGTTGCGTTGACTTTAACAGTCTGTCCCATACGGGTCCTGGTAACACCTGTGCCAAACTGCTGGGCAACAGTAGCTTTAGTAACAGACGAGACTTTCTGAGGATTAAGAGCAACTACAATGTCGCTAAGAGCAACACCGTTGTTCTTTGCCTTAATCGTTAACTGTTTGGTTTCAGTGTTATATGTGCAAGAATCTACGGCGATATTACGGCCAACGACAGTATTGAACGCTACCGTAAAAGCATTCGCAGAAAGTTCATTGTCATCAATATACTTAATCTCACTTGCACTTGTATATGTTCTGCCGCTCAGGGTATAGGACTGAATAGCCGCAGAGGTAATGTCAGACACAGATACAGAACTGCTGGTAACCTCTTTATCAACAGTTTGCATATTGGGTTCTCCTTTACTACCAGCATTATAAGACAAAGTAAAAATACAAGTTGCTGTAGTAGCTTCAGAAAGTGCAACCGTGTAAGTTGCACCGGTCTGTCCAGAGATTACTTCGCCGCTGCCCAATTTCCATTTGTAACCAGAAACAGTTGCAGCTTTTCCATCGACCGTTGCCGATGACGCAGAAGCGCTAAAGATGACGTTATCGCCTTTTCCTACTGACGAGGCGCTGGCTGTAACAGAAAAGTCGCCAGCGATTGTCCCATCGTGCGCCCTTGCAGGCACGACGACGAGGCTCAACACCAATGTCAGAGCCAATAGCAAGGAGAGAAATTTTTTCATGTGATCTTCATCCTTTCGTGTTTGTTGTTGTCGGCTCCGCGCGCACAGAGCCTTTCTCATACACCGGCATTTTACCATGCCGCGGGGAATAAGGGAACAGGAAAATGGAAAATTCATAAATTCTTTATCTTCCCTCTTCGCCCAGTTTCCCTTTGCTTCCTTAATTAGACGCAAGAAACGTCTGTTTTGTTTCACGAAACCCGAAAATTTCCCAAAAATTTTTTACGCCGCGAAAAACCGCACATACACGAACACCCCCAGAGCTAACTGCGCGAGTAAGATCGCGGGGATGCCGAACTTGAAGTACCAGTGCCGCGTTTTGTGGTGAAAGACCCTCATTGCGAAAAGAGCACCCGCGCTGCCGAGCAGCAGCGCGAGTGCAAATAGAGTCTTTTCTGGGACGCGCCGCGCGCCCTGAATTTTGGCGCGGCGCTTGTCTGCGCCGTAGACGCAGAAAGTAATTAGATTGATCGCGGCGAGATAGATGACAAAATATCTCACTTTTCGAGCTTGCTGAGCTCCACAGCCGCCGCCGCGCCGAGGCGCGCGTTGTTGAACACGAGCTGGATGTTGGAATCCAGGCTGTCGCCGCCGGTCAGGTCCTTGATCTTGGCGAGCAGATACGGCGTCGTGGCCTTGCCGTGGATGCCGTCCTTCTTCGCGTCCTCCACGGCCTCGGCAATGGCCTTGTCGATGACTTCCTTGTCCATGGAGTACTCTTCGGGAATCGGGTTCGTGACGAGTAAGCCGCCGCGCAGACCCAGCTCGCGCTTGACGTGGAACGCCTTGGCCAGCTGCTCCGGCGTGTCGAGCTCGTAGTCGACGCCAAAGCCGGACTTGCGCGTATAGAACGCGGGCAGCTCGCTCGTGCCGTAGCCGATGACGGTCACGCCGTGGGTCTCGAGATATTCGAGCGTCAGACCGAGGTCGAGGATGGACTTCGCGCCCGCGCACACGACCATGACGGAGGTGTTGGCCAGCTCTTCGAGGTCGGCGGAGATGTCGAACGTCTCCTGCGCGCCGCGGTGCACGCCGCCGATGCCGCCGGTGGCGAACACGCGGATGCCCGCCATGTCGGCGATCATCATCGTGGTGGTGACGGTGCAAGCGCCGTCCTTACCCTGCGCGACGAGCACAGGCAGGTCGCGGCGGGAAGCCTTCGGGATGCCCGCGCCGGTGCGGCCGAGGTAGTCGATCTCTTCCTTGGAAAGGCCCGCCTTCAGGCGGCCGCCGATGATGGCGATGGTCGCGGGGACCGCGCCGCATTCGCGGATGATGCTCTCGACCTTGAGGGCGGTCTCCACGTTCTGGGGATAGGGCATGCCGTGGGAAATGATGGTGGATTCGAGCGCCACGACGGGCTTACCGGCGGCAAGGGCCTCGGCAACCTCGGGGGCGATATCCAGATACTTGTTCATCGTTAAAATCCTCCTGTAAAGTAATAGGTGAAAGTTTCACGTTTACCTTTTGAGGTAAGATTGCATCATAACATACAACTTGTCAAAAGTCAATATAAAGCGGGGCTTGAATTTGCACGGGAAGTGGCATATAATACCTCTATTATCCCGTGAAAACCCACAAAAGGAAGGAAAATTATTATGGAACGAGTGAGAATTGCCGCGCTCTTCGCCGACAAAGAGCAGTACGGCGGCGCAAGCGTCACCGTATGCGGCTGGGCGAAGACCATCCGCGATATGAAGACCTTCGGATTCATCGAGCTGAACGACGGCTCGTGCTTCCGCAATTTGCAGGTCGTGATGGATGCGAATTCTCTTTCTAATTATAAGGAGATCGCCGCGCAGAACGTGGGCGCCGCGCTCATCGTGCGCGGCACCGTCGTGCTGACGCCCGAAGCCAAGCAGCCGCTCGAAGTCAAGGCAACAGAGATCGAGATTGAGGGCGTGTCCTCCCCCGACTATCCCTTGCAGAAAAAGCGCCACAGCGTCGAATATCTGCGCACCATTCAGCATCTGCGCCCGCGCACGAACCTCTTCTCCGCGGCGTTCCGCGTGAGAAGCGCGGCGGCCTACGCCGTGCACGAGTTCTTCCAGAGCCGCGGCTTCGTCTATGTCAACACCCCCATCATCACCGGCTCTGACTGCGAGGGCGCGGGCGAGATGTTCCAGGTCACGACGCTGGATCTTGAAAACCCGCCGAGAACGCCCGAGGGCAAGGTCGATTACAGCAAGGACTTCTTCGGCAAGAAGACGAGCCTGACCGTCTCCGGCCAGCTCAACGCCGAGAACTTCGCTATGGCGTTCGGTGACGTTTACACCTTCGGCCCCACGTTCCGCGCCGAAAATTCCAACACCGCGCGCCACGCCGCCGAGTTCTGGATGATCGAGCCGGAGATGGCGTTCTGCGACCTCGACGGCGACCTTGAGGTCATGGAGGCGATGGTCAAGCACATCATCCGCCGCGTGATGGAGCGCTGCCCGGACGATCTCGTGTTTTTCAACAGCTTTGTCGACAAGGGTCTGCTGGAGCGTCTCCAGCACGTCGAGAGTTCCGACTTTGGCCGCGTGACGTACACCGAGGCCGTCAAGCTCTTAAAGGAGAGCGGCCAGAAGTTCGACTACCCCGTCGAGTGGGGCATCGACCTGCAGACTGAGCATGAGCGGTATCTGACCGAGCAGATCTTCAAGCGCCCCGTGTTCGTCACGGACTATCCGCAGGAGATCAAGGCGTTCTATATGCGCCTCAACGACGACGGCAAGACCGTCGCCGCGGCGGACTGCCTCGTTCCGGGCATCGGCGAGATCATCGGCGGCAGCCAGCGCGAGGAGCGCATCGAGCTGCTCGAAAAGCGCATCCGCGAGCTCGGCATGAATCCCGAGGACTACTGGTGGTACTGCGACCTGCGCCGCTACGGCTCCTGCCGTCACGCGGGCTTCGGCCTCGGCTTCGAGCGCATGGTGATGTATTTAACGGGCATCGGCAACATCCGCGACGTGGAGCTGCATCCCCGCACCGTGGGCAACGCAGACTTCTAATTCTTCAAAAAAGAGGGAGACACAGCGTGTCTCCCTCTTTTTTGAGAATTGCACTCCGCTTCGTGCCTTGCCGCCCAAAGGGCGGCTTCGACACGCGCGGAGCGAGAAGAGTTTTTTGGTACGCGCATGTCGCGCCAAAAAACGATTCGAAATCATTTCGCGTCTGCGGACGCGAAATGCTGTGACGCTTTAATTATTTGTGGTAAATAGTTACAAATGGGAACAAAAGCTCGAAAAGCGTAGTCAAAAGAAGCGAAGTCTGCTATAATGACCGCGCAGTTTTGAGAGAGGAGATTTTGACATGAAACACTTTTTTGCACTGCTGCTCAGCGCGCTGATGGTGCTGTCGCTGCTGACTGCCTGCGGCGATAAGACGACGCCGTCCGACGGCGACGATCAGACCGTCACGGACGAGAATGGCAGCGACACCGACAACAATACTGACGATACAACTGACCCCTACGACGCCGTGCGCAACTACTGGTCCGAGGACCAGCTCACGCAGGCCTGGGGGCCGGATCAGGTGGTGGAACACCTCTTTTTCCACCCGATCATCGCCTACCCGCAGTGGGCCTTCCACGACTGCAATGCCAGTCAGGACCAGCGCTACGGCCTCGACGACTGGATGGTGACGGTCGACGAATACAACAAAATTTTGCAGTCCGTGTACGACAAGGGCTACATCTTAGTCGCGATGGAGGACGTCTGGAGCGAGGTGACGGACGAGTCCGGCACGCATATGGTGCGAAACACCCTGATGCTGCCAGAGGGCAAAAAGCCGCTCGTCATCAGCTTTGACGACGTGAACTACTACCCCTATATGCTCGACGAGGGCTTCACGAGCAAGCTCGTCGTCGGCGAGGACGGCGAGATCTGGGCGCAGTGCACCGATCCGTACACAAATGAGACCTTTTTGACCAAGGAACTCGACGCGACGCCCATTCTCGACCAGTTTGTCTACGAGCACCCCGACTTTTCGCTGAACGGCGCGAAGGCCATCTTCTCGCTGACGGGCTATCAGGGTATTTTAGGCTATCGCACGCAGGATGACCGCGACATCGCGGCAGATTCGCCCGACCGCCCCGCGTTCGACGCCTACCGCGCGAGCGAGATCGAGGCCGTCAAGCCCGTCATAGCGCGTTTGAAGGAGACCGGTTGGACGTTCGGCAGCCACACCTGGGGCCACATCCGCCTCGACACCAAACCGCTCCAGACCGTCATCAACGACACCGAGCGCTGGGCGGACGAGGTCGGCTCGCTCGTCGGCCCCACGCAGATTTTGTTCTATCCGCACGGCGGCCGTCCCGACGGTGACGACTGGCACCAGACCGGCGAGCGCTTCAAGTACCTGCAAAGCCAGGGCTTCCGCATCTTCGCGAGCGTCGGCACGAGTTCGTTCAGCTATGTGAAGCCCGACATTTCCGCCGTCATCTGCGACCGTCTGCATCCGGACGGCACCACGCTGCGCCACTCGCGCAGCCGCTATCTGCAATTCTATAACGCCGAGGACATCATGGATACGCAAGTCCGTCCTGATCTTGGCGTAGACTGGTGAGGAGGCGTTATTATGGCAACGTTAGAAGAACTCAAGGCGAAGGCCGTCGCCATGCTGGACATGGCGTATGTGCCGTATTCCCACTTCCCCGTGGGCGCGGCACTCGAATGTGAGGACGGCGCTGTCTTCACCGGCTGCAACATCGAAAATTCGAGCTACGGCCTGACGAACTGTGCCGAGCGTACCGCGGCGTTCAAGGCCGTGAGCGAGGGGCACCGGCGCTTCAAGCGCATCGTCATCGCTGGGCGCAGCGACGACTACTGCTACCCCTGCGGTGCGTGCCGTCAGGTGCTCTACGAGTTCGGCCCCGATATGGAGGTCGTGTGCCTGAACAAGGACAACGAAGAAAAGCACCTGCACATCAAGGAGCTGCTCCCCTACGGCTTCGACCAGACGTGGCTTGCAATCGACGAGAAATAACGAAAAAAAGAGAGCGGCGCTGCCGCTCTCTTTTTTTGCGCTTCAGTTGCTGCCCGAGGAAGAGGCTCCAATCGTCACCTCGCCGCTCATCGTTTCGATCGTAAGCTCGCTCACCGCGCCGCCGTCGAGCGCGGGCACAGAGTAGTGCGTCGCGTGGTCGTCGAGACAGGTGATGAGCGCTCCTTCGCGCTCGGTGAGCGCGGAGCGGAACGCGCCGCTTTTCGTTTCATAGTCGAGAGTAAAGCCGTCCTGCGCGGGAAGGGTCAGATAGATGCTGCCGCTCTCCGTTTCGGCATCAAGGCGCAGCGCACGCTCGGTAGCCAAAATCAGGTTGCCGCTGACGCTTTCAAAGTCCAGCGCGCCGAGCGCGCCGGCGATATCCACCTTGCCGCTCGCGGTTTCGATCTCGGCATTTTCCGCATCGCCTGCAAGCTCGATCGCGCCGGAGACGGTCGAGAGCTCGATTTTCCCCCATGTGCCGTCCACCACGCCCACGCTGCCGTTCACCGTCTCGATCTCCACCTCCGGGCAGTTCGCGCACATCACGCGCGCATCGCCGCTGAGCGTCGAAAGCTCGATCTTCTGCGCATCGGCGCTCACGTAGGCGTAGGCGTCCGTTGTTTCGACTTTTATCTCCTCAAAGTGACCGGCGCTGACCAGTTCCCTCGGAAGTCCCACGTCGAGGTGCTTTTCCCCGTCGTAGCTGCCGCGGTAAGCGTCGCCGAGGAAGTGGATGCGCAGCGTGTCGCCGTCGATCGCGCAGACCATCTTCTCGCTCTCGGCGAGCGGCGCGGTGGATTCCTCCTTCACGCTGATCTGCGCGCTCTGCTCGGCGGTATAGATGTTCACGCTGCCGCTGCGCCACGAGATGTCGATCTTGCGGATGTCTTCGCTCTCGCCGATGCTGAGCACCGCGCCCGGGTGGAGCTCTTCGCTCCCCGCCGCCTGCGTGCAGAAGGTGTAGGTCGCGCTGCTGCCGTCCCAGAGCGCGTCGACGGCGAAAATGCCGTCGCTTTGCGGCAGTTCTGCGCGGAATGTGCCGTTATCCTGCCGCTGGGCGGTCACGGTCTCGGACGGCATGCCGGTGCTGCCCCAAGCATCGGACGGCCAGCAGCGGAGACTGACGGAATCGGGCGAATTATCGCCGAAATCGAGCGTCACGGTGTAGAAATAGGCGGCTGATACTGCAAAGGGCATTTCCAGTACAGGCGTGATGTCACGGGAGGTTTCGTCCAGCGGGTGCGCGCCGCAGGCAATGACGGTCATGCTCTGTAGGCCCTGGGTGTAGGTCCAGTCGTAGCTGCTGCTTTTGAGAGTGACGCTGCAAGCGTTTGCACTTGTCACCGTCAGTGTTGGCGGGGTTTGGCGCGCGGCCTCGTCTGCGCTTTTTTCGCCGCAGGCAGCGAGGGAAAGTGCCAGCGCGAGGGGGAGCAGGAGGGAAAGGAGCTTTTTCATCGGCCAGTCCTCGTTTCTTTCGGATACTTCTATAGACGCATGATAGGCGAAAAAGTTCCCGCGCACAACGGGGATCGTTGCACAAAACGCGGCAATTTGTTGTATCGTGAATTCTAATACCGGAGGCGGTACAACTTTTTGCCGCGTTGTGTGCAACGTTTCTTCATGATACGGCGTATCATGAAAAGGCAAATCATGCATCAGTGTTCCCGCGTTTGCAGGGGGGTGTGGGCTGCCTTTTCCAACATTATATTTTGGGGGAAAGTGCATGAACAAGACGACAAATTTCGACCTGCCGCAGTGGGTCAAGGAGGATCCGATCAAGATGCAGGACTTCAACGCCGCATTTCAGACGATCGACGAAACGCTCAAGGCCGCGGCGGACGCGACTGCCGAAAAGGCGGACGCCGCGACGGTGCAGCAGACGGTGGCGGCGCTGCAAACGGCGCTCGGCAGCGGCGGCAAGACCTGCCGCATTTCGAGCGGCAGCTACGCGGGCAACGGCAAAACCGGTCAGTCGAACCCCAGTTCCCTTACGTTCGACTTTACGCCGGTGTTGGTCGTTATTATACGCAAGAGCAGCCCCGGGACGCACACCCTTTTCGTGCGTCCCAATGGCTACGGCCCTATGGGCGACACGATGGGTACGATCACATGGGGTGAAAAAAAGGTGAGTTGGTACTGCCAAAATTCCCAAGTCGCCGGTGACGTGCAGATGAATATGTCCGGCAGCGACTATTATTATGTGGGATTGGGATATTGACGAAAAACCCCCGAGGTCGTAAGACCTCGGGGGTAAAACATTATTGGAATGTTTTTAGAACTTTGTCAAATCAGGCAGCGTAATAAGCGGTGAAGACAACGAAATTTGCGCAAAAAAAGGAGACCCCAATAAGGGGTCTCCTTTTTTACAGATTACTTACTGCACGGAGAAAACGTCGGTAACCACAGTGTTGTAAACACCGGTGGTCGTGTGTCCACCCGCAGTGTAGGTGATCACGTTGGTGCTCGCCAGCTGAGCGTTTGTCATGGTGCTGGGAACATCGATCGTGATGGTAGCACGGTAGGAGACGTTAGCAACGAAAACTTCGTTGGCAGCCATCTCAACCCAAGAGGTCGCGCCGTTGGCGTCCGTGAACAGACGCTCGAACTTGACGTTGCTCACAGTCAGATCGGGCGTGCCGGTGAAGCCAGTGCCCGCGGTAGCCTGTGCAGCGAACTTCACGCTGCCAACAGTGTTGCCCTTCACAGCGGCAACCGTGTTGGTGACGGTGGTTGCGGTGATAAGAGCGTTGGTGGCAGCAGCATTCTTGTCGTAAGCGTAGGCCTGCGCGCAGAGACGGTTGCTCTGGCCGTTCGCGTTGTTGATGTACACGAAGTAGTAGTCCTGATCAACAGGATTGCCCATCGTGCCGACAACCTTGGTCAGGTCAGCGACCACGCTGTAATACTGGCGGCCGTCAGCGTCATAGTAGAGGGAGTCGCTGAAGTTGTCGCCGATCGTGCCGGAGACCTTATCGACCTTGTAGGTCTTGCCAGACTCGTAGGCGGAGGAAAGAGCGTAGGTTTCCGTAGTGGGAGTGGTGGAAACGACCTCAGCATCCAGAGTCTCGCCCGTAGTCACAGCGTGACCCTGCTTCACAACGCCGTCCTCGAGAGCGACGATGTAGAGCGTGTTGGTCTTGGGCTCACCCGCAACGCTGTTCACCGTCAGGGTGCTCTGCAGAGCAGCATAGTTAGCGAACTTGACTTCGCCAGCAACGCCGTCGACATAGCCCTTAACGACCCACGTACCGTCGGCGAGGGTGTAAGCGCCCTGCTGACCGTCGAAGTAGAACAGGCTCGTGACCTTGGAGCTCGTGGTAGCGCCGATGACGTAAACGTAATCAGCAACGTTGTCGCCGTTCAGGTCAACCCAGTCGACCTCAGCCGCATTGTAGTTATCAATGTTGGTGAAGCCGGTGATGGACTTGAAGGTGTAGGGGCTAGCAGAGGTGCCTGCGCCGGAACGAACCAGGAACGTGGTGTTGGCGTTGACAACCAGAGTGCTAGGAGCGGTGTAGATCTGGGTGTTCTTGTACACCGCGAGAGAAGCGATGCTGTGGAGCTTGCCGGAATCAGCAACATTAGCCCCAGCAGGATAGGTGGCCACCTCGACAGCCTTGAGGGTGCCGTTGGACTTGGTGGTGAAGCGGAACAGGTGGCCGTTCAGCAGGTTGTTGGTATCCGCATTGGTGTTGGTGTTGATGTAGGAATCAACATAGAAGTAGTTACCATCAGCCTTCATGACCATGTTATTGATGCCGGTGCTGTGGGTGACCTTGCCGTTCGCAATCTGGGAGCTCACAATGCCGGAAGCATTATCGTCGAAGTAGGTCATCTCGCTCAGGTCGACCTGAGCGGTGGTGCCGTCCACATAGGTGACGTTGGCCTTCGCCACGCCGGAACCGTCAGTGGCGTTGCCCGCCCACCAGATGGAGTTGATGACGCCGTAGCTGTTGGCAGCAGCGATCTCAACCGCACCGATCAGGTTGTTGTAGGAATCGAAGTACCAGGTGTACTTGGCGTCCTTCTGAGCGGCCTGATCGAGGTAGAACTTGACAGCATCGTCATAAACGGTGCCCTCAACGTTGTGCTGCTGAGCGTTCCAGTAGATCACGCTCTGAGCGCCCTCGATGGAAGTGGCCTTGCCGACGATCTCGGCATACTGCTTGGTGTTGTTGAACACCTTGCCGCTGATAGTGGCGGAGTTGGGGTCATTGGTGTAAGCGTTGACGAGGACATACTCATCCTTGGCATAGCCATAGTTGTTGTCGTAGTCCTTGAGCGTCAGAGTGGTGTAAGTAGCCGCCTTCTGAGCGCCAGTGCCATTGGTGCCATCATAGACCTCGAGGGTGATGGTGGCAGGAGTCTTGACGTGACCCTGAGCATCATAGGTGATGTCAGCAACATAGGTGACCTTGGCAAGGAAGGTGTCGATCATCACGATGGTCTTGGCATCCTTGTAGACCTCGAACAGACGGCCCTGAGCGCCCATCTTGGTGACGGTGTCGGTCAGGTTGACGAGGTAGTTCGTGGTCTGGGGCTGGCCGTTGACGATCAGCGTGTAAGCGGTATCAGCGCTCAGGCCGAGGTCGTGAACGACGTCGCACTCAGCAACAGCCTTGGTGTAGGACACGTCAGCCTTGGCAACAAAGGTGGTGGCCTTGTCGCCAGTGTTGTAGGTCCACTTGGTAGCGGGACGGCCCCACTTGTCGGCGGCAACAGCGGAAGCGAGCTTGAAGTTCTTCTCGCCGAGGCTGTTGGTCTTGGTGTTGATGACCTTATCGGTCACATAGCCGAAGGCCGGGGTGTAGGTGACCTGAGCCTTCTGGATGCCCTGGAACAGGAGCTCAGCGACCAGCTCACGGGAAGCGGGAGCGTTCAGGTCGGTGGTCTTCGCCACGTTGTCCAGAATGCCGAGCTGCTGCGCGGTCTGCGCAACCTGCAGCGCCCAGTCAGCGCCGGAGAACTCGTTGTTCTTGTCGTAGCCAACCGCGCGGAGGATCATGGCGAGGACTTCATAGCCGGTGACCTTGCCGGACGGCTTGAAGGTGCCATCGGGATAACCCTTGACGAGAGAGGCGTTGGCGCAGTAGCCGATGTAACCGGCAGCCCAGGAGGCGCCAGCCATGTCGCTGAACTTGTTATAAGTGGCATAGAGGCCGGACTTATCGTTCTTGGCGACGTCGGCAGTGTAGATACGATAGACGATCGTAGCTACCTCAGCGCGGGTGATGTTGCCCTCGGGCTTGAAGGAACCGTCCTCATAACCCTTGAACACACCCATGCCATTCAGGACGGCGACTGCCTCAGCGTAATCATCGCTGATCTTGGTGTCATCCTTGAAGGCGTTGGCGCTGACGGCCAGAGACAGAGTCATGACCAGAGCCAGCACCATTGCGAGTAACTTTTTCATAGATGTTACTCTCCTTTCATAAATTTCCATCCCCTTGGAGCGCTCCGGCAACGAAAAGCGGGCATTTTGCTGTTCGCGGGCGAAAATGAAAGTTGACCGAAAAAGTTGCAAAACATTTCGATTTTATTGCATTTTTGACCGTTTTGCAGGAAAACGCGCGATTTTAGTTGCTATTGCATCCCCTTAGCGGCGCGGAAAAGGCCCGCTGTGCAAGGGCTTGCGGACGCGGCGGGTAGCGGTTTGGTAGCGATTTGCCGAAAACGGGATTTTGGCGGGGCGAAAAAAGGCTGATTTTGCAAGGGTTTGCGGGCGCGAAAGGTCGGGTAGCGGTTTGGTAGCGGTCCGCAGCTACCACGACTTTAGCACTCTAGTCGCAAGAGTGCTAAAGTTAAAGATTTGTTCATCAAAAGATGTATTTTTGTTCACAGGGCGTGACTATACTCATAATTGTTCCGAGAGGAACGAAAGAAATGTAAACCACGCGGGCTGCAAGAGCGGCTCGCCCGAATAGATTTGGAGGCTTTGTATTATGTTTGAACTTAGACCTTTTGAACGCAGAAACAACCACGTTGCGGCTTATGATCCCTGGGATCAGATGGAGCGCGCATTCTTCGGCGACGGCTCGTGGGGCCGCGGCCTGAGCGAGTTTAAGACCGATATTCAGGACAAGGGCGACAGCTACCTGCTGGAAGCTGATCTGCCGGGCTTCAAGAAAGAGGACATCCACGTCGATGTGGACGGCGACACGATGACCATTCGCGCCGAGCGCCACAGCGAGCACGAGGATCAGGACAAGAAGGGCAATTACGTCCGCTGCGAGCGCAGCTACGGCAGCTACCAGCGCGCGTTCGACATCAGCGGCGTCGAGGTCGCGGACATCTCCGCGCAGTACAATGACGGCGTGCTCAAGCTGAACATGCCGAAGAAGAGCGCGGTGGTGAACGCGAAGCAGATCGAGATTCAGTAAAGCACATCAAAAAAGAGGACGACATTGCCGTCCTCTTTTTTGATGGAGTCTCGCTTGCGCTTCGCGCAAAGTGTAAATCGCCACGCACCGGTCGCGGCGATTTACGATCAAGATCATTGCGCGCCTGCGGGCGCGAAATTTTTTTGGGTTGCACGGGGTTGTGCAAAAAATATTGGCGAAAGTCCGCTCTTATGAGCGGGCTTTTTCTTTTTTTCGGCGGGCCGCGGCCGGAAAAGGAAATTTCGCTCCCCGCGCGGCGGCGCGGACTACTGTTACTTGCCGCCTGACCGCTGCGCGGGTCATCAGAACACAAAAAGCGGCTTAGGCCGCTTTTTTCATATCTGTGCTTATATATTATATGTGTGTGGTGGCGGATAATGGCGAAAGCGTAGGTTTTATGTCAAGCTGTAACATAAGCGGCGGTTTGTTACAAGTGTGTTACAGATGGGGCGAAAGCGTTGACTTGAAATTTTGCTTGTGGTAAGGTGACAGTGCAGAAAGGGTGGGGAACGGTGCGTTCCCGACTTAGTTACGGGATCGGCATGCCACGGTAAGTAAGCCGAGAAACGCCGAAACTTGCTCCTTTCTGACAAACGAACCATCTTTAAGGGGATGCAATATCCACCGAATTGAACGATTTTGCCTTGATTCTGCTGAATTTTTCTTATTTTCAATTGTTTCTGCAATAATTTGAGGATTTGCAAATTTTGGCAGCAACCACGGGAAAGCGGGAGAGACGGCGGGTGTTCAGCCTCAAGGGGATGGAAATTTATGAAAGGAGAGTAACATCTATGAAAAAGTTACTCGCAATGGTGCTGGCTCTGGTCATGACTCTGTCTCTGGCCGTCAGCGCCAACGCCTTCAAGGATGACAAGAGCATCAGCGATGATTACGCTGAGGCTGTTGCCGTTCTGAATGGCATGGGTGTGTTCAAGGGTTATGAGGACGGTTCCTTCCAGCCCAAGGGCAACATCACCCGCGCTGAGGTGTCCGCGATCGTTTATCGCGTGTACACTCAGGACGTCAAGGATGCTAAGGCTTCCATGTACGCCACCTACAACAAGTTCAGCGATATGGCTGGCGCCGGTTGGGCTCAGGGCTACATCGGCTACTGCGCCAACGCTGAGCTGGTCAAGGGCTATCCCGACGGTACCTTCAAGCCCTCCGGCAAGGTCACCGGCTACGAAGTCCTCGCTATGATCCTCCGCGCTGTCGGTTACGACAAGAACGGTGAGTTCTCCGGCGCTGATTGGGCGCTGCATGTTGCGCAGACCGCGCAGCAGGCCGGCGTGCTCAAGAACGTCAAGGGCATCGACCTCAACGCTCCCGCTACCCGTGAGCTGGTCGCCGAGTTGCTGTTCCGTGCCATCGCTGAGGCTTCCACCGTCACCTACACGCCCGCTTTCGGTTATGTGACCGATAAGGTGCTCAACAATGCCGCTCCCACCCTCGGCTACAAGAACTTCAAGCTCGAGGGCAAGGCTGATGCTGATGTCTTCGGCCGTCCCGCTACCAAGTGGATCTACAACGTTGGTGACAAGAAGACCCTCGTCGTTGACAAGCCCGTCGTCTCCTACACCACCAAGGTCGATGAGTGCGATATCGCCAAGGATCTCGGCATCACCTCTGCCAAGGCTATTGAGGGCGCTTACATTGATGGTGCTTCTTATGCCAAGAATCTTACCAGCGCTGACGTGACCTCTAACCGTTACGCCACCATCAACCCGCTTGCCACTACCTCCTATGTCGGCGCTCAGGGCCGTCTGACCGAGGTCTATGACATGGGTACCGCCGGTTACCGCATTGTTGAGATCAACACCTATCTGGCTCAAGTCACCAAGGTCACCCCGGCTTACACCGACCGTAACAGCCACACCACTGTTGATACTGTCGATCTGAAGGCTTACACCACCAGCAATACTGCATCCCCTGCTACCTTCACGAAGGTCGAGGCCTCTGGCTTCACCGTCGGTCAGTATGTTCTCGTTACCATCAGCAACGTCGGTACTGCTACTGCGGCTGTTGAGAGCGTTGTTGCTGCCGAGGTCGTCGCTGGCGGCAAGCTGACCGGTTGGACCAACGAGGTCGGCACCACCGCCGCTACCACCGTTGTTGCCGGTACCACCTACAAGGATTCCAACAAGTTCTTCCTGAATTACCGCGTTGCCGGTAACTGGATGGTCGCTACCGACACCTATGGCAATGCCATCGGTCTCGTTGAGAGCGCTTCCAACTACCTTGCTGTCGCCCGTATCGAGTGGAAGGCTAATGCTACCAGCTTCGGCGGCTATGCTCTGGCTGACGTTGTTCTCGCCAATGGCGAAGTCAAGAACGATGTTACCATCGCTTCCGTGAACGGTAACGCTGCAAACGCCACTGGCGCTCAGGGCAACACCTATACTCAGGGCGTTCCTGCTTCCGGCAGCGTGTCCATCTACTGGACCAATAACAGCGCGTACTACAACCACATCATGGCTTACTCCGTCAACGCTGACGGCAGCTACAACCTGATGAACGCCACTCACTACACCAACGCAGCAACCAAGAGCGACAAGATTATCGACCTTGGCTTTACCGAGAGCACTCTTGAGACCACTGCGGGCACTGCTTATTACAACAACAGCACCGCTACTATCGGTGACCGGACCAATAATATTGTTGCTACCGACAACACCGTTTTCCTGTATGTCAATGACAACGGCTACAGCTACACCGTTTACACCGGCAAGAACAACGCCCCCAGCATCACTGCTGCTAAGATGTGCGTGAAGTTCGACAGCTACGGCTATGCCGAGCTCGTTGTTGTCCGCGGCTACACCGCAGCCAGCAACACCTTCATTGCCTATGTCACCGACAAGACCATCGACGGTTACGCCTATCCGAGCGGCGTTCAGGTCCCTGCCTACACCGTCTATAAGATGGGCTCTCTCGATGCCACCACCGTTTACGATGCCACTGTGAGCGGCACGACCGTTACCGCCACCAGCAAGTTTGCTACCGCTTATGACGGTGCTAATGCTGGCCACGGTCTGTATAAGTTCGAGGTCACCTCGGATGGTTACATCTCCAGCATGACTCTCGTTATGGCTGGTGAGGGCGCTTATAACACCGATATGATGAACCACATCGACCGCGCTACGGTCAAGGCTCCCGTTGTCGGCAATAGCTTCCAGACTGCGCAGTCCGCAGGTACCCCCAACAAGGACTTCAATGTTCTTACTGATCCTGCCACTGCCGTCATCAAGGTCGTGAAGTACAACGATGGTACCATCGCTCTTGCCGCCGGCACTGCTGATGATATCACCACCAGCAGCATCACGGTTCTGGTCAACTATGATGCGACTGCTTCCCTTAACAAGTACAACGCTAAGACCGTGTACGTTGTTACGAGCGAGAACATCGAGAACCCGAATCCCTCTGTCCCCGCGAATGTTGCTTCTATCGAGATCAAGTCTGACAAGTCCGTCTACATGACTCTTGACAACACTGCCAAGGTCGGCGACAAGTTCGGCTTCACTGTCGAGAAGCTCGGTGACAACGGTTACGTCAAGGTTGGCGATTACTTTGCTACCGTTCAGGATAACACCAAGGCCGCTTGGGTCGACATGAGCAAGGTTCTCTCCAACGGTACCTATCGTGTCACCTGCGGTGTCTTCACCGACGAAGCAACCTTCTAATCAAAAACTGATTTAAGAAAACTTTCTTAATATAGTTTCAGCCCCGAGCCTTTCGGCTCGGGGCTGTTTTTATTTACTTTTTCACCGCAAATAGTGTCGCTGTTGCGCCTACGCTGGAAGTCCCGCTGAATACAATGTTGTTGATCGATTCCCACGCGACCGCACCAACACCACTGCCGCCGCTTCCGCTGCCGTTGCTCGTCAAGGCTGTATAAAATGCGGTATTATCGGCAAGCGGTACTACCCATATAAGCCCCGCGCACGTCGACCAGCTATTGCTGCAAACAGTACCGAACGAAGTACCATTTATCGCGATTGTCATTGAGCCGCTGCTTGACCCCGCGCAGAACGTGAAAAACAGCGCGGCAACTTTGGACATGTCGACCTGCGAGAGGTCGAATTCCATCGCGGCGTTTTCCGTCGTCGTCACGAGCGGGCCCGCGAGCTTGACGAGGCAGTTGGCCTCGCGCGCCGCCGCGACCTCCTGCTGCACGGCGGTGACGGACGAGGTGTCTGCCTTGGTGTTCAGTGTGTCGTCGTGGCTTTTGAGCGCGGTGTCGAGCTTGTGCGTCAGGTCGTTGAAGTCCGACATTTGGATGAAGTCCGATTTTTCCCACGTGGGAAGAGCGTAGTTTGTAGTCCGTTTCATAGCAATCTCCTTAAAAACAGTAAAAATAAAACCCCCGGAAAACCGGGGGTTCATGCTTGTCAAGCATGAAAGGAGTTGTTGGACGAAGGACGGCAACCAACTGAAAATTTTACAGATCGCCGGACATGAAGCCGCCGCGAAGCCAGTTGGCGAGCTCGGCGGGGGTGCCGGGGACGCCGACGGTGGCAAATTCCGTGCGCGAGGGGACCATCTGCGCGTTGTCCGAGCTCTCCGCCCACTGGACGCGCTGCAAAATGTGCTCCGTGCAGTGCTCGAGTGGGCCGTCGGGCGCGGGCTTATATTGGAGGAGGATGGTCACGCAGCGGTTGTCGGACGTCCAGCGGCCGAAGTTCGTCGTGGGCTTGCGCCACTTCCAGAGGCATTTGTCGCCGCGCTGCTTTTTGAGCTTCAAATAGCCGTTTTCGATGTCCTGCGTGCAGCGCATGAGCCAGATGACATGGTAGCCCGCGCGCTGGAAGTGGGAGCAGACGTCGAAAAAGTGCTCCTCCATGAGTAAGCCGTCCTGGAGCATCATCACGAAATGGTTGATCTGCACGTAGGCGGTGACGGTCTTATCGCCGACGGTGACGGGGACGTTGCGGCACTCGGGCGGGACGATCGCGCGCCACTGCTCGCGCCACGCGGAGGCGGAGGACTGGACGAGCGGGGGCGTTTTCTTCTTCCAAAACAGCATGGGGGCTCCTTTTCGCAATTTTTGTTCCATTATAGCGAAAACGGGACGAAAAGGCAAGGAATATTGGCATTTTACAGGGATTTGACAGAGCGGCGGGCGACGGGCGCTTGCTATTTCGGCGAAAACATGATATTCTACTGTGATTCTAAGGAAATCGACTTTTCTATGCAAGGAGAACGGCTATGAAGCTTGACCACAAGCGCACGGTGCTGGTGGGGCTGGCGTTTTTGTCCATCTGCGCGTTCTGGCAGATGTACGACAACATCATCCCGCTGATTTTGACGAACACGTTCCACTTAGACGAGACCATTTCCGGCGCGATCATGGCGGCGGACAATGTGCTGGCGCTGTTTTTGCTGCCGTTCTTCGGCGCGCTGAGCGATCGGACGAGCACGAAGATCGGGCGGCGGATGCCGTTTATCCTCGGCGGCACGGCGGCTGCGGTGATCCTGATGAATCTGCTGCCGCTTTTTGACAACGGCTACGCAAATGGTGCGAGCACGGGTAAGCTCGCGATGTTCGTCGTCACGCTGGGGCTGCTGCTCGTGGCGATGGGGACCTACCGCTCGCCCGCGGTGGCGCTGATGCCGGACGTGACACCCAAGCCCATAAGATCGCGCGCGAACGCGATCATCAACCTGATGGGCGCGGTCGGCGGCATTTCGTATCTGATCGTGGCGGCGGTGCTGTATCCGAACAGCAAGACGGCGGGGGCCGCGCATGTGAACTACCAACCGCTTTTTGTCGTCGTGTCGGTGCTGATGGCGGTTTCGGTCATCGTGCTGTACTTCACGACAAACGAGCCGAAGCTCGCGGCGGCGGAGAAGGAATACGAGGCCGAGCATCCCGAGCAGCAGCTCGTGGAGGAGGAGCCGGACGGCAGTGAGGAGCTGCCCAAAGAGGTGAAGCGCAGCCTTGTGATGCTGCTGAACTCAATCGCGCTGTGGTATATCGGCTACAACGGCGTGACGACGTGGTGGACGACGTATGTCGGGCGCGTGATGGGGCAGGGCCTCGGCGGCGCGTCGACGTGTTTGCTCGTCGCGACGGGCGGGGCCATCGTGTCGTACATCCCCGTGGGGCAGCTGGCGTCGAAGATCGGACGCAAGAAGACCATTCAGGGCGGTGTCATCCTGCTTGCGGCGTGCTTTGCGTCGGCGTACTTTTTGACGACGCATTATCAGAGCATCAACGCCGTGATGTTTGTCGTGTTTGCGCTTGTCGGCCTTGCGTGGGCGGCGATCAACGTCAACTCACTGCCGATGGTCGTTGAAATGTGCAAGGGCAGCGATATCGGCAAGTTTACGGGCTACTACTACACGTTTTCGATGGCGGCGCAGGTCGTGACGCCGATTTTGGCGGGCACGCTTTTGAAGCACATCAGCTACAGCATGCTGTTCCCGTATGCGGCGTTCTTCGTGGCGTGCAGCTTTGTGACGATGTGCTTCGTGCGCCACGGCGACTGCAAGGTGGAGGCCAAGGCCGGGCTTGCGGCGTTTGAGGATATGGATGCGGACTAAATCGAATACAAGAAGTGATCTAAAGTGAAAATTTTACGGATCGTTGTCGGAATTTGCCTGATTCTGACGGTCGCGTGGGCGGTTTTACTGCGCGCGCGGCGCGGGACGGAGTCGATGGCGGCGCTGCGGAAATTCCGCTATGCGCACCGCGGGCTCTACGATAAGGAGGCGGGCATTCCCGAAAATTCGCTGCCGGCATTCTCGCGCGCAATCGCGCGGGGCTTCGGCGCGGAGCTCGACGTGCACCTGCTGCGCGACGGGACGCTTGCCGTGTTCCACGACAGCGATGTGAAGCGCATGACGGGCCGCGAGGGATACCTCGAAGACCTGAGCGCGGACGAACTCAAGGACTACGCGCTGGACGGGACGAAGGAGACCATCCCGCAGTTCAAGGATGTGCTCGCGCTGTTTGCGGGGACGGGCCTGCCGCTCATTGTGGAGGTCAAGAGCTTTCGCGACAACTTTGCCGGGCTGACCGAGCGCACGATGGCGGAACTCGACAAGTTTGACGTCAAGTACTGCGTGGAGTCGTTCGACCCGCGGTGCGTGGCGTGGCTGAAAAAGCACCGGCCAGAGGTCATCCGCGGGCAGTTGAGCTGCGACTTTTTGAAAGACCGCGGCAATTTGAGCCTGCCGATGGCGTTTGCGACGACGAATCTGCTGGGCAACATCATGGCGCAGCCGGATTTTGTCGCCTACAAATTTGAAGATAAGAAAAACTGGGCGCCGCGTTTATGCCGTAAGCTCTACGGCGCGCAGGGCGTTTACTGGACCATCCGGTCGAAAGAAGACTTGGAGACGGCGGAGCGCGAGGGCGCGATCGCCATTTTTGAGCGGTTTATTCCCTAAAGAGGGATCCCACTTGTGGAAGGGTGGGGGAAAAGAAGCAAAACCGAAAGAAAAGGAAGAAGGTTTTATGGCAGAACAGAAAAGACGCTGGGGCGACCGGCGCGACGCAACACTGCTGCGCGATGTGGATTCGCTGCACTTTATCATGGGCATCATCTATCCCAACCGCGCGGACAACGAGGCGTATATCGCAGAGCGCGTGAATTTAGAGCCCATCAAGGACTACATTGCGACGAAAAACTATGAGGGCATCCCGTTCAAGTACACGTTTTTCCACGTGATCCTGACGGCGCTCGTTAAGACGGTCATTTTACGGCCGAAGCTCAACCGCTTTTACGCGAATGAAAACTACTATCAGCGCAATAAGGTGACAGCGGGCTTTGTCATCAAAAAGGAGTTTGCCGACGGCAGCGAAGAGGCCATGGCTCTGCTGGAGATAAAGCCTGAGAGCACCATCGAAACGATCCACGAGGAGATCCACCAGGAGGTTGCGGCCTGCCGCGAGCAGAAGAAGGTCAACACGACCGACAACAGCATGAATGTGCTCAACAGCCTGCCGCGCTTTTTGTCCAAGGCGGCGGTGCGATTTATCCGCTGGCTCGACAAGCACGGCTGGTGTCCCGATTTCCTGATCGGCAAGGACCCGAACTACAGTTCGGTGTTCATCTCCAACCTCGGTTCCATTCATCTCAAAAGCGGCTACCACCACCTGACGAACTGGGGCACGAGCTCGCTGTTCTGCATCATCGGCGAAAAGAAGTGGACGCCGCTGTACGACGAGCACGGCCTTGTCGAAATGCAGGAGACGGTCGACCTCGGCCTCACCGTGGATGAGCGCATTGCCGACGGCTACTATTACGCAAAGAGCGTGCGCCTTTTCAAATATCTGTTAGAACACCCCACCCTTTTGGAACGACCGCTATCGGAGGAAGTAGAATATGAGTGATTCCATTGTCAGAACGCCCTGGAAGGATTACATGGGCGAGGTGCCGATGCATCTTGAATATTTCGACGGCTCGATGTTCGAGGCCGTGGAAAACGTTGCCAAGAAGTACCCCAACAGCATTGCCTTTACGTTCATGGGAAAGTCGACGACCTACCGCCAGATGATCCGCGAGATCGAGCAGTGCGCCAAGGCACTCAAGACCATCGGCGTGCGCGAGGGTGACAAGGTGACCATTGCCATGCCGAACTGCCCGCAGGCCATCTATATGTTCTACGCCGTCAACCTCGTCGGCGGCATTGCGAACATGATCCATCCGCTGTCGGCAGAGAAGGAGATCGAGTTTTACCTCAACGCCTCGGAAAGCGTGGCGGCGGTGACGCTCGACCAGTTCTACAACAAGTTTGAAAAGGTGCGCGAGCGCACGAAGGTTGTGAACATGATCATCGCAAGCGTGCGCGACGCGCTGTCCCCGACGATCAAGGCGGGTTATATGCTCACCGAGGGACGCAAGATCGAGAAGATTCCAGAGGACGCGCCGGTCATCATGTGGAAGGACTTCATGAAGCTCTCCCGCTCCTGCTATTATAAGACCTATAAGGTCAAGCGCGGGGGCGCCGACCCCGCCGTCATCCTCTATTCCGGCGGCACGACCGGCACGACGAAGGGCATTGTGCTGACGAACAAGAATTTCAACGCCCTCGGCCAGCAGGTCATCGCGGCGAACCCGATGTTCCGTCCCGGCGACCGCATGCTGGCGGCGATGCCGCTGTTCCACGGCTTCGGCCTCGGCGTGTGCGTGCACACGATGCTCTCGCAGGGCGGACGCTGCATCCTGATCCCGCGCTTCACGGCCAAGAGCTACGCCAAGCAGATCGTGAAGTACAAGTGCAACTTCATCGCCGGCGTGCCGACGCTTTACGAAGCGCTGTTGCGCCTGCCGAGCATGGACGGGGCGAACCTCAGCTCGCTCAAGGGCGTATTCTCCGGCGGCGACAGCCTGTCGATCGAGCTGAAGAAGAAGTTCGACAAGTTCCTCTATGACCATAAGGCGTCCATTCAGGTGCGCGAGGGCTACGGCACGACCGAGACGGTCACGGCCTGCTGCCTGACACCGCCGCACATGTTCAAGGAGGGCTCCATCGGCCTGCCGTTCCCGGATACCTACATCAAGATCGTCGAGCCGGACACTGACCGGGAGGTTCCCTACGGGCAGGAGGGCGAGATCCTGCTCGCGGGCCCGACCGTGATGAAGGAGTACATGAACAATCCCGAGGAGACGGCGCAGACGCTTCGCACGCACGCCGACGGCCTGACGTGGGTCTACACGGGCGACCTGGGCGTGATGGATGAACAGGGCTTTATCTACTTCCGCGGCCGTGCCAAGCGCATGATCATTTCGTCGGGCTACAACGTCTATCCCGGACAGATCGAAAACATCCTCGACGCGCACGAGTACGTGCAGATGAGCTGCGTGATCGGCGTGCCCGATCCCTACAAGATGCAGAAGGTCAAGGCGTTCGTCAAGCTTGCGCAGGGCGTGCCTGCGACCGAGGAGACCAAGCAGGTGCTTCTGGCCTACTGCCGCAAGAATGTGGCGAAGTACGCCATGCCGTATGACATCGAGTTCAAGGAGGATATGCCCAAGACTCTGGTTGGTAAGGTGGCGTATCGCCAGCTGGAGGAAGAAGAACTCGCCAAGATCAAGGCGGCGGAGGAGAAGTAAGTTTTTCTGCGTTGACGCGGGCAATATGTTCCCCTGCACCGTGCAGGGGACGCGGGAAAGGGGGCCATTCTCTCACGTGAGAGAATGGCCCCCTTAGACCCCCAAGAGAACGCAAGGGGCCTTGCCCCTTGACCCCGCACATTGCGAGATTGTAGCTTGAAGAGCTGCTCAGCCTGCGGAATCAGGTGCGGTGTACATGGCTTCGCCATGAATCCCTGCGAGTCGACACATCCAGCAACCGCGCCTTACTATCGTGAGGCGCGAGTGACGGTAGAACGGCGGCAGACTGCTTACCGAATGCGGCATTGCTGGCGCTCGCCGCATTGTGGAGACTGGCGGTAGACGGAAATTAGGCTGTACTCCTACAAGATCAGCAGAGCGGCAGCGGATGATAGAAGCAGCGGCAAATCGTATAGCAACATCCAACGCGGCAACGCCGCGCGCAGGCACTTTCACTCCGGAGGCATGAAAGTTGTTCGAGCTCCAGATTGCCAATCAAATCCTTTCTCTTGGGGTTCCAAAGGGGCCATTCTCTTTTGCGAAAGAGAATGGCCCCTTTGACTCGCCCCATGCACGGTGCAGGGAAAACCCCGCCCTTTCGGGCGACTTTGATTCATTGTGCCATATCGGCACGAAAATAAACCGTCTGCTCCGGCAGCGATAAAATGAGCGTATACTCACTGCTTTTCTCCCCTGCAGCATCGGTGTATTCCGTGACGCCGACAAGCGCCGTACCGGTCTCGCTATCCAGCGTAAGATCATAGAGGACGTCGTTCGCATCGTGCTGGGTGAGGGTGTAGGTGCCGCTTTGCGTGCTGCCGTCTGAATCCGTGAGCGTCAGCGTGCCGTCCTGCGCGGCGCAGGTGAGGGCGGGGAGGTCGAGGGGCTGCCCCGTGCTGTCAATGGCCTGCGCCGACGTCCAGTCGTGGCCTTCGATGCGAAGGCTGTCATCTTCCTTACCGCAGCCGACGAGAAGAACGATGAGCAGCAGCGGCAGCAGAATTCTGTGTTTACCTGTCATGTGGTTTTCCTTTCCAACGCTTAAATAGCAAGCCGGACAGCACGCCGACCCCCACGGCAAAGAGCGATACCGCGCTCAAAAACAGCCAGGTGGGGAATTTGTTTGCGACATAGATCGCGGTCAGAGTGTCGGCATAGCCGATGATCGCCTCGCAGTCAGCAACCGGTCCTGTGGCGTAATTCATTCCCTCGGGAATGGGCGGTCCGGCGGTAAAGTACTGCACCGCGCCCCAGAGGAGCACCGGCACACTGACGGCAAGCAGTACACACGCGCCGATGGTCAAAACCTTTGTGCGCGTGCGGCGTTCTTTTTCCGATACAGATGCAGCGGGCGGCGCGGGAGAAGTGCTCTCCGGCGTGCCGGTCAGCTCTGCGAGCGGAACAGAAAAAAAGCCTGCGAGCGCGAAGAGGTTCGCCGTGCTCGGCAGCGACGAGCCGTCTTCCCACTTTGTCACGGCTTGCCGCGAGACTTCGAGTGCCTGCGCCAGCGCCTCCTGCGATAGCCCGCGCTCCTTGCGCAGTGCGCGGATGCGCGCGCCAAGTTCGTTGTCCATAGAAAGTCTCCTTTGTGTTGATGGCGCTATCGTAGCAGTTTTTGGCGCAAAAGTCCATCAAGTATTCCGCTACTATCGGTAGCGAAACGGAAAAAGCCGCCCGAATGGGCGGCTTTTCACGCGTATTTACTTCTTGCGGCAGCTCAGCTCGCCGTTTTCGGCGTCGAGCACGAGCGTGCTGCCCGCGGCGAGGTCGCCGCGCAAAATCTCCTTGGCGATCAGCGTCTCCGCCGCGCTCTGGAGGTAGCGCTTGAGCGGACGCGCACCGTAGATCGGGTCGAAGCCGCGCTCGATGATGAGGCTCTTGGCCGCATCCGTAACTTCGAGCCTCAGCGTCTTGTCGGCAAGGCGCTTCTTGAGGCCTTCCATCAGGATGTCGATGATGCCGCTGAGGTTTTCCTTCGTGAGGGGCTTGAACATGATGATCTCGTCAAGACGGTTCAGGAATTCCGGACGGAATGCGCGGCGCAGCTCGCCCATGACGGCGGCGCGGGCGCTCTCGGAAATGCTGCCGTCCGGCTGGATGCCGTCGAGCAACTCGGAAGAGCCGAGGTTCGAGGTCAGGATGATGATCGTGTTCTTAAAGTCCACCGTGCGGCCCTGCGAATCGGTGATGCGGCCGTCGTCGAGAATTTGCAGCAGGATGTTGAACACATCCGGGTGCGCCTTTTCGACCTCGTCGAACAGCACGACACTGTACGGCTTGCGGCGCACGGCCTCAGTGAGCTGGCCGCCCTCGTCATAGCCGACGTATCCCGGAGGGGCACCAATGAGACGCGAGACGGAGAATTTTTCCATGTACTCGGTCATGTCGATGCGCACGAGGTTATGCTCATCATCGAACAGGCAGTCGGCGAGAGACTTGGCAAGCTCCGTCTTGCCGACGCCCGTGGGGCCGAGGAAGAGAAAGCTGCCGATCGGGCGGTTCGGGTCCGCGATGCCCGCGCGCGAGCGCTGGATGGCCTCGGTCACGAGACGCACGGCCTCGTCCTGACCGACGACACGCTTGTGAATGATCTCGTCGAGGCGCAGCAGCTTTTCGCGCTCACCCTCCATCAGACGGCTGACGGGGATGCCCGTCCACTTGCCGACGATGTCGGCGATCTCGTTTTCGGTCACGGTGTCGTGCACCATGGAGTTGTCGCCCGTGTGCTTTTCGGCTGCGGCCTCGGCGTCCTTGAGCTGCTTTTCGAGGGCAGGGAGGTCAGAGTATTTGAGCTTTGCGGCCTTTTCGTACTCAAGGTTCGCCTGCGCGCGTTCGATCTCGCCGTGCATCTGCTCGATCTGGCTCTTGAGCTGCTTCACGCTGTCCACGCCGCTCTTTTCCGCCTCCCAGCGGGACTTCATGGCGTTGAACTGTTCCTTTTCATCGGCAAGCTCTTTCTTGAGCTCCTCGAGACGGTCGCGGGAGAGCTGGTCGTCCTCTTTCTTGAGGGCCATCTCTTCGATCTCCTGCTGCATGATCTTGCGGCGCAGATCGTCGAGCTCTGCGGGCATCGAGTCGATCTCCGTGCGGATCATCGCGCAGGCCTCATCGACGAGGTCGATGGCCTTGTCGGGCAGGAAACGGTCGGTGATATAGCGGTCGGAGAGCGTCGCGGCGGCGACAAGCGCGTTGTCGTGGATGCGAACACCGTGATAGATCTCATAGCGCTCCTTCAGGCCGCGCAGGATGGAAATGGTGTCCTCGACCGTCGGCTCGTTGACCATGACGGGCTGGAAGCGGCGCTCGAGGGCGGCGTCCTTTTCGATATACTGGCGGTACTCGTCGAGCGTGGTCGCGCCGATGCAGTGCAGCTCGCCGCGAGCCAGCATCGGCTTTAAGAGGTTGCCGGCATCCATGCTGCCCTCGGTCTTGCCCGCGCCGACGATGGTGTGCAGCTCATCAATGAAGAGGATGATCTTGCCGTCGGACTTCTTGACCTCGTTCAAAACGGCCTTTAAGCGCTCTTCAAACTCGCCGCGGTATTTCGCGCCCGCGATCAGCGCGCCCATGTCGAGCGAGAAGATCGTGCGGTCCTTGAGCCCTTCGGGCACATCGCCGCGCACGATACGCTGGGCAAGGCCCTCGGCGATGGCCGTCTTGCCGACGCCCGGCTCGCCGATGAGCACGGGGTTGTTCTTCGTCTTACGCGACAGAATGCGGATGACGTTGCGGATCTCTGCGTCACGGCCGATGACGGGGTCAAGCTCCTTCGTGCGGGCGCGCTCGACGAGATCCGTGCCGTACTTCTTGAGCGCGTCGTAGGAATCCTCGGGATTGTCGCTCGTCACGGGGGAGGTCTTGACCTTTGCAAGCTCATCGGAGAAGCGGCTTCTCGTGATGCCGTGGTCGGAGAGCAGCTGGCGCACGCTCTGCGAGCCCTCGGAGAAGATGGCGAGCATCAGGTGCTCAACGGAGAGATACTCGTCGTGCAGCTTTTCGGCGGTCTTTTCGGCAAGGTTCAGGATCTTGCCGACCTCGGGCGAGGCGTACACCTCGCCGCTGCCGCCGGAGATACGGGGCAGATTGCGGATCAATGTGTCGAGCTCGGAGAGTAAGCCGTCGCAATCGACGCCCATCTTACCGAACAGTGACCCAATCAGTCCGCCGTCCTGATCGAGCAGGGCATAGAGCAAATGCTCGGTGGTCAGATACTGGTTGCCGTTTTCCTGCGCCATGTTCTGCGCGGTCTTGACGGCTTCCAAAGCCTTTTGCGTATATTTTTCAGCATTCATTCAAGTTCACCTCAAATTCGTGTTTTTTACAATTAAGTGATTAAATCAGCAGCGTTCTGCTCCGCAGATCGCCGCGGTAGGCCATTTCAACATCGCTCGCGGAGAGCGAGCCGTCGAGATAGCCCTTGAGCAGCCGGTCGAAGAGCTGGACATAAGCGCTGATCGCACCGGCGACATCATCGGCAGTCAGCGCCTTTCCGCGCGGCATCGCGAGCGGACGGACGAAGCGCCCGTCGTACAGCGCGCAGGAAATGGAGCTGCCGAGAAGCGGTGCGAGGCACTTGTCTTCGATTTGCACCCAGAGCCGGAAGAAGCTCGTCATTGCGGAGATCAGCGCCGCCGACTGCGTGCGGAACACGATGTTCAGCGTGCCCATCGTCTGGGCGTCGCCATTGCTCAGGTCGACCTCGTACTTGACCGTGGGGCGGTATTTGTACGATAAGCTCGACTTGAGCGACATCGTGGACGAGCCGGGGGCGAAGAACGGCACCAGCTCGCGCGTGGGCGTCATCAGCTCTTCGATGGCCTCGAAAATATCGTTCCAGCGGCGCTCGGGCGTCGGCACGGAGACGTACTCGGCCAGAATTTGGTTGACGAGCGCCGAACGGTTCGTGCCCATCCGGTGGGCCAGCGCGTCGACCTCGCGCACCACATCGTCTGACAGCGTCAGACTGTAAAGATTTTTCTTCATCATGCGCCTCCTTGGGGTTCTTTTTCTTTCTGGATGCTATCATAGCACGAGAACAAATTTTGTCAATAGATTTATATAAATATATTTACGAGTTATATGCGAATTTACACGGAGTTCATAATTGCGAAGAAAGCGGAAAAAGGGAAAAGCCGCAATGAATTTCACTGCGGCTTTTCCCTTTTGAGAGATATGAGAGATGAGAGAATAGCAAATTTACAGCAGGCCTTGGAGCAGGATGATGACGATCAGGATCGGCAACACCCACTGGAAATAGGGCTTGAGTTTGGGGGAGAGCTTGACGCCCGCGCCCTTGTTGACCTCAGCAAGGTACTTGTCAAAGCCCCAGCCCCACTTCGTGACGCAGAACAGAAGGTAGACAAGAGAGCCGATGGGCAGCAGGAGGTTGCTCACAAGGAAGTCCTCGCTGTCGAGCACGTCCTTGCCGAGAATGGGGTGGAAGTCGCTCCAGATGTTGTAGCCGAACACGCAGGGAAGACTCAGGAGCATCAGCAGCACGCCATTGATGAAAACGGCCTTCTTGCGGCTCCAGCCGAAGGTATCCATGCAGACGGCGAGGATGTTTTCAAAGACCGCAAGCACTGTCGACATGCTGGCAAAGATCATGAAGAGGAAGAAGAGCGTGCCCCAGAAGCGGCCGCCCGCCATGTTGACAAACACCTGCGGCAGCGTGACGAAGAGGAGGGAGGGGCCATTGTCGGGCGCTACGCCGTAGGAGAAGCACGCGGGGAAGATGATGGTGCCGGCCATAAGCGCAACGAACGTATCGAGCGCGCAGATGCGGATGGATTCACCGGCGAGGGCGTGGTCATCGGACATGTAGCTGCCGAAGATCTCCATCGCCGCAATGCCGAGCGAGAGGGTGAAGAAGGCCTGATTCATCGCGTCGGTGATGAGGCTGCGCAGGCCGTTTTCGCGGATGGAATCCATCGAGGGGAGCAGATAGAACTTCATGCCCTCCGCCGCGCCGGAGAGCGTCAGGCTGTGAACGGCGAGAATGAGGATGAGCGCGAGCAGCGCGATCATCATCACTTTGGACACGCGCTCAAGGCCCTTTTGCAGGCCGAACGAGCAGACGACAAAGCCGACGATGACGATAGCGACTGCTAAAATACCCATTTCGACTGGATCGGACAGCAGCTGGCCGAACACGGCGGACGCGTCCTCCGCGGGCATGCCGGAGTAGAACTTGCCGGTCAGGAACCTGCCAAAGTAGCTCACCATCCAGCCGGAAACCGTCGTGTAGTACATCATCAAGAGGTAGCAGCCGATCAGGCAGAACCAGCCGTGGATGTGCCACTTGGACTTGGGCTTTTCGAGCGTCTTGTAGGCGAGGATCGCGCTCTTGCGGCTCGCGCGGCCGACGGCCAGCTCCATCGTCAGCACGGGAACGCCCATGATGAGCAGGCACAGAATGTAGAAGAGAACAAAATAGCCGCCGCCGTTTTTGCCCGTCACATAGGGGAAGCGCCAGACATTGCCGATGCCGATGGCGCAGCCCGCGCTGACGAGCAGGAAGCCCAGGCGGGAGCGGAACGATTCGCGTTTCATGTTGATCGACCTCATTTGTAAAAGATTTATGAACGATGTGCTTATCTTACCGCAGGAAGATGGGCTTTACAAGACCGATTATCGGATGATATAATAAGCAAAACTTATGCTATGAGGAAATGAGTACATGAATCGCAATCAGCTACGCTATTTTGTCTCCGCCGCGGAGCACCGGAGCTTCACAAAGGCGGCGGAGCAGTATTACATCTCGCAGACCGCGGTGACGCAGCAGATCCAGCAGCTTGAGCAGACGCTCGGCTGTGAGCTCTTCGACCGCAGCACACGCCCCGTGAGCCTGACGAGCGCGGGAAAGTCGTTCCTTTTGGACGCAAAAGCGATCTTAGAGCGCATGAGCCGCGCACAGGAACGCGTGCATGACGCGGCGACGGGCCTGACCGGCACACTGCGCGTCGGCTACGTGCGCGGCTACGAGCGCAGCGACCTCTCGGTCCTGATGCGCCACTTCCACCAGAAAAACGGAAACGTGCTCATCTCGTTCTACCGCTGCTCGACGGATGTGCTGGCCGCGGGGTTACTCCATCAGGAGTATGACATCGTCTTCACCTGGGACTCGACAAACCTGCGCACACAGGAGGGCGTCACGTTTCAGACGGTCGAAAAGGCTCGGCTCGTTGTCGCGCTCTATGCGGGCCATCCGCTCACGCAGCGCCGCCAGCTCACGCGGCAAGAGCTGCGCGGGGAGAACATCTTATATATGTCGCCCGACGCCGCGCCCGATTCCTACGGCGACGCCTTTTTCATGCAGCGCTACGCCGAGGCGGGCTACAAGCCGAACATTCTCTTCCGCTCGGCGGACACCGAAAGCATCCTGATGATGGTCGCGGCGGAGGAGGGCATTTCGCTCCTGCCCGACTACTGTACCGACCGCCTTTACAATGCCGACAACCTCGTCTTCGTCCCGCTCGTGGGCGAAGGGGAGGAGGAAGAGATCATCGCCGCCTGGCAGAGCGGCAACCAGAACCCCGCACTGGGACGGTTTTTGACAGAGCTCAATCAAAAAGACCCGCCTTACTGAGGCGGGTCTTTCCTATTACAATATCAATTGTAAATTGTCACGATTCGGCCTTTTCAGCGTTCAGTGCTTCAAGTGTCTGCTCCATTTCGGCCGTTTCGGTGCGCGGCTCAAGGCGATGCAGGCAGTCGAGGCATTCGATGCAGTGCTTGCGCTTGTCCTGCGGCCAGAGGACGCTGAGTTCCGGCACGTTGATCGCCTGTTTTTCAAGCAAGAGCCTTATTTTCCAGGTGATGTAAAGCGTAATACCATTCCACCACGGGGAGCCCATTTTGCGTCCGACATCAAGCGCCTTGCTCAGCCGCGCGGCGGCGGAGACGTACTGACCGTCCTCCACGTCGAACAGCGCGAGGTACGACAGCGCGATCGGCATCTGGCTGTATTCATGGAAGGACTGATAGAGCTCCTCGGCGTACGAGAGCAGCTCGCGCGCGACCTCCTTTTCACCGCTCTGATAGGCGGCGACGCCGTAGTCGGTGTAGATGATGGCCGCGCCGGGGTACGAGCCGCGGCGCTGGTTGAAGAGGATGGCCTTGTCGTAGTATTCGAGTGCCTTGTCGAAGTTGCGCTCAAGGCGGTACGTTTCGGCAATATAGTTGTACGCGCCCGCGATGCTGATGACATAGCGGCCCTCGCCGTCCGCGTCGAGTGATTCAAAAAAGCTGATGGAGCGGTCGAGCCAGCTACGGCACTTGTCGTATTCGCCGATCATCAGGTACATGAGGCCCTGTAGGCGCAGGAACTTACCCCAGTCCGGCGTATTCTCCAAACGTGATTTATACTGCATGCCAAGGCGCAGATGCTCACGCATGACGGGAAGATCATAGGTCTGGATGGCATAGTAGATGAACTGCAAATGCGCGTTCGCGGCCATCTGCCAGTCGCCCGCGGTGGTACTGCTCTTGAGGAGCTGGCCGACAACGGGGAGGCCCGCGTCGTATTCGCCGCCGTGGATGTAGTAGCGGCTTTCGACGTACAAGAGCTGACGCTCGAGCTGGTCGAGCTCCTTGGCGTTTGCGCCGAACTGCGTGGAGCGCAGCGAGGCAAGCTCGCGCTCGAGGATCTGAAAGTAGCCGGTCAGACCATCCTCCTTGACTGTCAGCGCGTCCGAGCCGTCGGTCAGGATCGGCATGAGCTCATAGCACATACCGGCAAATGCGTCAAGGGAAAGTACTTTATACTTGAAGGCTTTGAAGGTGTCGCCGCCTGCGGTGAAGTGCTGCACGAGCTGATCGTAGAGGTCGGTCGAACCGTCGCTGCCGAGCTGCGCCTCCAGATATTGCGCGGCGCGCAGATGCAGGATGCGGCGCGCGGACTCGGACTGGCGCTGCGAGAGCATCGCCTTCACGCGCTCGTGCGTGAACGAATAGCCGAGCACCTTGCCGCGCGTGGATTCGGTGAGCAGATTTTTCTGCTTGAGCTGGTCGCAGAGGTACAGAAGCTCGAGCGGCGTCTTCGTCAAAAGGGAAGTGAGAATGTCGAACGGTGCCCAGTCGCGGAAGACCGAGATGACGTCGAGCACCTGCAATTCATCGGACGAAAGGCCCGCGAGGCGCATCTGAATGATGCTGTCCGCGCTGGCAGGGATGTTTTTGAGCCCATTCGACTCGTGCATCGAGTCGAGCAGCTGCACGAGGAAGAGGCCATTGCCCTCCGTGCTCTGGTAGAGGTTGTCGATCTCCTTTTGCGAGTAGCGGCCCGGGGCGTAGAAGTTGACGAAGCGCGTTGTCTCCTCCTGTGAAAAGGCATCGATATTGTACACGTCGAGCAGCTTGTCGCGCACGGCGTTGTTGAGCACCTGCTGGGCGTAGGGCTGCAAAATGTCGCGGCTCGTGCAGATGATCGTGATGTTCGTGCTGCGCAGGCGGTGCAGCAGCATCGAAAGGAGGTCGGCGCTGTTGTTGTCGATCCAGTGGATGTCCTCCAAAATGAGCAGCACCGGCACTTTTTTGGCGACCGTCGACAAAATGAGCAGCGTGCTCTCAAGCGCGGCGAGATAATCTGCGCCCGCGGGATAGTCGCTCGAAATGCCGGAGAAATTGTGCTGGCATTCAACGGACAAGCAGGGGAAGAGACCCGCGGCGGTCTTAATGTAAACATCCGGAATACGGATATTTTCGGATTCGAATTTCGGGATGAGCTGGAGCATGATCGTGTTCCACGGGGCGAGCACGGTGTTCATCTCGGACTGGTAGCACGAGGCCTGGCAGATCGCCCAGCCAGAAAAATCGTACTGGTGTAGGATGTAGTTGATGAGGTATGTCTTGCCGACGCCCGTCTTGCCCTGAATCAGCGCGCAGATCTTGTCGCTTTCAAGGCGCGAGCCGTTGCACAGCGATACGAGCTTGTGCAGCACCGCGTCCTTGCCGATGAGCTGCTGGTCGCTGCCGACCTCGAGCTTGTAGGTCGAGGTGTTCCACGCGTCGACGATCTGATAGTAGAGTGCGGAGGTCTCCTTGAGCGGGGAGATGCTGAATTCGTCGGAAAGGTTCTTACAGAGCGTATGGTAAAGGCCAAGTGCTTTACGGAACTTCTTCTGGTCGCGGTAGACCTGCATGAGCGTGGAGAACGCGCTTTCCTCCAGCGGGTCGATGGCGATGTACTCCGTGCCGTACTTTTCGGCAAGGTCGAGCTTGCCGGCGTAATAGGCCTCCTTTTCCGCCGCCAAAAGCTGGTGGAGGTACTGCGACTGATAGAGATTGCGCTGATCGCTCAGCCATGCGTCAAACGCGGAGGAGTGGGAGACATTGAAGTCCTTCAGAAATTCCCCGTGATAGGCACTGAGCATGTCGCCGCGCTCAAAATCGTAGACATCGCAGGCGATCTCAACGTCGGCGGAGAATTCAACGATCGAGCGCTGGCCGGGGACGAAGGGATCGAAGGCAAACGCCTTGCGGATGGTGTAGATCGCGTGGCGTAGATTTTTGAGCGCTGTGGCGGAATCGGTATCCTCGTAGAGCAGGCCGATGAGCTCGCTGCGGGTGGTTTTGCGCTTGAGGATCAAATAGTACAAAAGAGCGTCGGCTTTTTTATAGGGGAGCGTGATCTCCCGCCCGTCGACGGAAACGGCGGGCGTACCGAACAGTTTTGCGTTTAACTCAGGCATGTCAAGGCCTCCCAACAGAAATAACACGTTAGTGCAGTAAACAAAGATAGTATAACTCAAACCGTTGAAAAATAGCAAGTACTTCGACGAAAATACGATATTCTAAGCGAACAATAACGCTATGGTCGAATACCTCAACGCTAATTCAACGCGCGTATGATATAAAGGCAGCATCAAAATAGTACGGGTCTGCCTTTTGCTGCCCGTTTAGTTTAGGAGGCATCCATTTGAATTACGTTGGAACAGCGCGGCCGATCCACGACGCCAAGGGCAAGGCCACGGGGTATAGCAAATACGCCGGCGACATTTCACTGTCGAATATGGCGTATCTCTGCATGCTCCACAGCAAGATCCCGCACGGCTATGTCAAGGCGGTCCATGCGGAAAAGGCGCTGGCGCTTCCGGGCGTTTACGGCGTTTATCACTGCCTGAACACGAGCGAGCGCAAGTATAACCGCTACCGTTCAAGCTTCGATCAGGCGTACTTAGCGAACGAGGAACGCGCATTCAATCAGTATGTGCGCTTTGTGGGCGACAAGATCGGCGCGGTCGCGGCCTGCGACCAGGAGACGGCGGAAAAGGCCGCGCGCCTTGTCGAAGTAGAGTATGAAGAGCTCTCGTTTTCCATCGGCTTCGACGATACGCTCGCGGGTAAGAATTGTCTGGACGGCGAAACACCCGTCCGCGACGAATATGAGCTGGATGTCGGCGAGAAGCAGGGCAGCGCCGAGGGGCTCATTGAGGTGTGCAGCACGATGGAGCTGCCGCGCCTGCACCACGCCACGATGGAGACACACGCCTGCATTGCCGACTATGACCCCTATAGCGACATGCTGACAGTCTACTGTCCGAACCAGGCCGTGCACGGCATTCGTACCGTGCTCGCGGACTTTTTGGAGATGCCGGAGAGCCATGTACGCGTCGTTAAGGCGACGATGGGCGGCTCGTTCGGTGCCAAGCAGGAGTGGTTTTTAGAGCCCGTCACGGCGCTCGTCGCCAAAAAACTCTGCCGCCCCGTCAAGCTCGTCTATTCCCGCGGCGAGGCGATGACCGACACGATCGTGCGCGGCGCGATGCGCATGAGCGCGCGCGGCTACTACACGCCTGACGGCGAGATGAAGGAAATTTACTGCGATGTGACGCTCGACGCGGGCGCTTACATCGGCAACGCGGGCGACTATGTCCGCGCGCTGGCCGGTAAGCCGACGCGCTGCTACCGCATTCCATACATGCACTATCATGGACAGGTCATCAGCTCGAACTCGCCGGTCTCCGGCGCGTTCCGCAGCTGGTCGGCGGCAGAAGAGGCGCTGATGATGGAGCGCCAGCTCGACGCCGCAGCGGAAAAGCTCGGCATGGACCGCCTTGCGATCCGCCTCAAGAATGTGGCGCGCAGCGGGGAAGAGGACAAGAAACTCCACCTGTCGCTCGAAGACATCCGCATCGGCGATGCGATCACACTCGGCAGCGAAAAGTTCGGCTGGGACAAGCTGAAAGCTGAGGACGCGGCGTTCAACGCCTCCCAGCAGCGCTACCGCAGGGGCGTCGGCATCGGGATCGGCGGTCACGGCAACACATACTTCCCGCGCTTCAATGACTACGGCGAGGGCAGCATCAGCTTAAATGCCGACGGCTCGATGCAGGCGAATTTCACCCTGCACGACCACGGCTGCGGCACGGTGACGGCGATGCGCATGATCGCTGCCGAGGTGCTGAAGGTGCCCGAGGATAAGATTTACATGACCGAGGGCGACACCGCGGTCACGCCCATCGACTACGGCTGCTTTGCCAGCCGTACAACCTATGTGGTCGGCCGCGCCGTGCAGGATGCGGCCAGCGCCCTGAGAAAGAAGATGCTGCACGCGGCATCTACGCTTCTGGATATTCCAGAAGACGAGCTGTTCTTAAACGACAGCCACATTTGCCGTGCGGGGCAGGACGAGCCGCTCCTTTCGTTTGCCGAGCTTGCCAAAAAGAGCATGCACACCCACGCCGGCAACCTGACGGCCTACGCGAGCTATTCGAACGTGACGAACCCCGGCGTGACGGGCGCGCACTTCGCCCATGTCGAGGTCGACACCTGGACGGGCTTTACAAAGGTGCTCGACTATCTCGCCGTGCACGATATCGGTCAGGCCATCAACCCCGGCCTGTGCGAGGCGCAGATCCAGGGCGCGGTGCAGATGGGCTGCGGCGCGGCGCTGCGCGAAAAGATGACCATGCAGAAGGACGGCCGCTGCACGGAGAGTTTGTCCAAATATCATCTGTTCCTTGCAAACGACCTGCCGAACATCCGCGTGGAGCTTTTGCAGGACGGACGCTCGAAGGAGGGCCCGTTCGGCGCGAAATCCATCGGCGAGGTCTGCTATGTGCCGGTCGCTCCGGCGGTGTGCGGCGCGGTGAACGACGCGCTGCACGCGAACCTCTCGGTGCTGCCGTATGATCCCGACTGCATTCTCAAATATCTGGCGGAGGTGAGAGAGAACCATGACGCTTAATTTTATTGTAAACGGAAAGCCCGTCACGCTCGAGACCGAGCCTGACCGCCGCCTGCTCGACATCCTGCGCGAGGACCTGCACCTCACGGGTACGAAGGAAGGCTGCGCGGAGGGCGAATGCGGCGCGTGCACGGTGCTGCTCGACGGCGAAGCCGTCCACTCCTGCCTGACCGCCGCCATCCAGCTCGAAGGCCGTGCGGTCACGACGATCGAGGGTCTTGCCGAGATGGGCTCGCTCGATATCATCCAGACCTGCTTTGTCGAAGAGCTTGCCATCCAGTGCGGCTACTGCACGCCTGGCATGATCATGTCCGCCGAAGCGCTGCTGCGCAGGAATCCCGACCCGACGGAAGATGAAATTCGTCTGGCGCTCTCCGGCAATATCTGCCGGTGCAGCGGCTATGTCCAGATCGTGCGTGCGGTCAAGCGCGCCGCGAAGGAGAGGAGGGAAGCGCAGTGCAGAGCTTAACGCCCAAAACGCTTGCCGAGCTCGCGCAGGCGCTTTCCGCCGCCACGGAAAAGGCGAAGATCATCGCAGGCGGCACAGACTTTATCATCAAGGAGCGCGCGGGCAAGTTCGCGCCCGACCTTTTGATCTACCCCGGCTTCATTCCCGAGCTGAACACCGTCACGAAAGAAAACGGCGTACTGCGCATCGGCGCGGCCGTGCCGATGAACGGCATCACCGCCGCACTCAAGGACGACAAGGCGTTCTGCGCCATCGCGGACGCGGCGTCCGACGTCGGCTCGCCGCAGATCCGTGCCAAGGGCACGATGGCGGGCAACCTCTGCAACGCCTCGCCCGCGGGCGACATGCTTCCGGTCTCGTGGCTGTATGATGCGCAGCTTGAGCTGATGAACGCGGACGGCACGGCGAGCGTGACGCCGGTGAACGGCTTTATCACCGGCCCGCAGAAGACGATCTTGCGGCCGGATCAGGCCGTCACGGCCATTCTGATCGGCTTAAAGCAGTTTGAGGGCTTTGTCAGCGCGTTCCATAAGATCGGTTCGCGCGAGCGCGTGTCCATCTCCCGCGAGGGACTGGCCGCCGCCGTCAGGCTCGACGAAAGCGGTAAGGTCAAACAGGCGAGACTTTCTCTCGGCGCGGTCGGCGGCACGCCGATCCGCGTGACGGACGCAGAGGAGTATATGCGCGGCCGCGTGCTCGATGAAAAGCTCGTCGAAGAGATCACGCCGATGGTCGCCGAGACCATCCACAACAACTGCCGCCCGGCAAACCGCCTCTATAAGACTGAGGCCGCCCGCGGCCTGACGGCGGATACCTTCGCCAAGCTGATGAGCCGCCTGTAACGCGAAAAACAGCATAGAAAAAGGACGCATCCGGTCGGATGCGTCCTTTTTCATTTGCGATTGTATGTTACGCACGCTCGGCCTCTTCGATGACCTTGAGAAGCGAGCCGTCCTTGATGACCTGATAGGACTTTTCGATGTCGATGCTGAGGTTGCGGTCGGCATCATAGTAGGGGATGGTCTTGCGGTAGGCGTCCTTGAGGGGGCCGGTGACCTTGCCGAGCTTGAGCAGATTGTCGGCTCGCTGGTCGCGGCGCATTTCGACGGCCTGGGCCGCGTGCATGAGCTCCATGCCGAGCATGTAGCGCAGGTTGTCGACGATGCGAAGAGAGCGCATGCCGGCGAGCGGCAGGTTGCTGGCGTGATCCTCGATGCCGTTGGCGAAGGAAGTGATGTCGAGCGTCGTCGTGTTGGCGAGCCAGCGGTTCTCGGCATCGAGCGCGGCGAAGGTCTTCTGTATCGTGGAGAACGCGATGGTCTTGACCTCGTGCGGCGTCAGGAAGCGGTTGAGACCCGTGAAGCCGGGGTCGACGATCTTGTAGAGGCGGTTCGTAATGGCGTGGGACATGTGGCACAGCGCCGCGGCCAGCATGTCGACGCCGAGAGAGAGGGTCGTGACCTCAAAGTTCGGGCTGACGGATGTGGTGCCCTCCTCGTAGAGGATGCAGGGGTTGTCGTCCGTGCGGTTGATCTGGAGTTCGAGGATCTTCTTGACGTACTCAAGAGAATCGTAGACGGAGCCGTTGATGGCCGCGCCGCAGCGGAAGGAGAGGGGGTCCTGCAGCGCGCGCTTGGAGTCGGGATGCTCGAGATAGCTGCCCTCGAGGAAGCGGCGGCACTCTGCGGCACAATGGATCTGGCCGGGCAGGCCACGCACCTCGTTCACGCGCTCGCCGAGCGGCTGGAGTCCGCCGTTGAGACCTTCGAGGTGCAGGCAGTAGATGGCGTCGCTCAGCTTGATGAGCTCTTCGACCTCCTTGACGAGCAGGACCACCATGGATTCGCCCTGCGCGTTCGAGGAGACGATGGAAAGGCCGTCCTTGGGGCCGAGGATCGCGGGCTCGATGCCCTCGGCGCGCATGGCGTCGATCGCGGGGATGATCTCGCCGTGATACTCGACCTCGCCCTGGCCGATCATGGCCTGACCGATCATGCTCATCGTGCTCACGTCGCCCTCACCGACGGCGCCGCGGCGCATGGCGCGGGGATGGATGCCGTGATTCAAAAACTCTTCGTACATTTTAAGAATGTTCGAGGCGATACCCGTGCGGCCGCAGAGGGCGGTGTTGAGGCGGATGCACATCATCGCGCGCACTTCTTCGACGCTGGCAAACGGCGCAACGCCGAGGGAGTGGCTGTTGATGAGGTTGCGGTTGTACTGCTCGAAAAAGTCCTGGCTGAATTCGCGGTCCTTGTTCCAGCCCACGCCGTGGTTCAGGCCGTAGACGGGCTTGCCGTCAGCCGCCATGTCAAAAAGCACCTGGCGGGATTTGTCGACGAGGGGGATGACCTCAGGGTCGATCTGCACGGGGCGGCGGTCATAAACGACGGAGTAAAGATCCTCCAGCGTCAGGCCTTTTCCGTTTAAGATCAGAGTTTCGCTCATTTTGTAAAAACCTCCTTGCGGTAAATAAAACAAATTGTTGTCACTTTGATTGTTTATATTATAATAGTGAGCCGTCAAAACAGCGTTGAAAATTATGAAAGAAAAAAATTTACCCCGTTCAAACGATTCAACGTTTTTCCAACTTTACTGTGCTATAGTGTCGTCATCGCGGGAAAGGCAACGAATTTTGCGGTAAGGAAGACGCAAAAATAGGCACCCCGCTCAAACTTCGCAGGGAGGAAGGCAGATCCCTCTCTGCAACGAAACAACAGGAGGAGAAAATGCTTACACTGATTGACAATATTACAATTGTCCTGTGCGTGGTCGGCATCTTTGCCATCAGCATCTTCATGAGCAAGAAGAACACTGATATGGAAGCCTATTATCACGCAAACAAGGCTCTGCCTTGGTCTCTCGCGGTCGGTACGATCGCTGCATCCTGGTACGGTGGCAACGGTACGATCGGTACGGTCGGCTATGTTACCACCATGGGCCTTTCCGCATTCTTTATCTGGTCCATCGGCGCGCACCTTGTGCGTTTCCCGCTGGCTCTGTGGGTTGCTCCCCGCATTTCCGTCAAGGTCAACTCCACGATGACCGAGCTGCTCGACCGTTTCTACGGCCGCATTGCTTCCTTTATCGGCGCGATTGTCCTGCTGGCGACCTGCCTCTCCATCTCTGAGATCGGCGCCTGCGGTTACGTCGGTGTTGCTGCGTGGAACATGAACAAGTTCCTCGCCGCGGCCATCGTCATTGCCATTTCCATCGGCCTTTCCTGCGTTGGCGGCCTGCTCGGCGTCGCCATCACCGATATGATCTTCTTCTTCCTGATGATCGTATCTGTCGCTTTTGTCTTCCCCAGCGCGTTCTACGGCGTGGGCGGCTTCGCTGCTCTCGACGAGATCTTCAGCACGGTTGATCCCGCGATGATGACCCCGTTCGGCGGCATCCCTCTGGGCCGTGCCATCGTGCTGATCCTCATCTGCATCAACGTCTATAAGGATCCCGCGTTCTATCAGCGCTTCACCGCTTCCAACGGGCCCAAGACCGGTAAGCGCGCGATGCTGACCTGCTTCTCCATCTGGCTGAGCATGGACGTTTGCCTGATGTTCACCGCTATCGTCATCCGCGCGATGGATCCCGCGCTGACCGTCCAGCCCGAGGTTGCTTACATGCAGCTCGTTCTCAGCGGTCTGCCTCCCGTTGGCCGCGGCCTGTTCGTCTTCGCGATGCTCGGCGCCATCATCTCCACGATGGATACCTACTATCTGGTCGGCGGCGAGATCGTGTCCAACGATATCATCGGCGTCCTGCGCAAAAAGCCCCTCACTGACAAGCAGTCCATCTTCATTTCCCGTATTGCCTGCGTGATCTTCGGTGTCATCGGCCTGAGCGTTGCGTTCAAGTTCAAGCTGGTCTATGATGCGATGATCCTCGTCACGAGCCTCTCTATGTCTGCGCTGTTCGTTCCCATGATGGCTGCCATCATGTACGATGGCAAGAAGACCAACATGTCCGGCCTCTGCTCCATGATCGTTGGTATCCTCTCTTGGCTCTGGTTTGACTTTAATCCCCTCAGCATTGAAGCCCTCGGCGGTAACGTCGATCCGATGCTCGTGTCTCTGCCTATTTCTTTCGTAGCGTTCCTCATTGGCAACCAGTTCGGTAAGGTTCTCAACACCGGATTTGCCAAGCCCGACGGCGTGAACATTGAGAAGGGCATGATCATGACCTCCTCCGGCCCCGTCAGCGAGGAAGAGTACAAGAAGGAGATCAAAGTCGAGTGGCTCGGCATCGACGGCGCTCTGTGCCTTGTCTATGTGGCGCTGGCCGCGTTCTACAGCTTCGGCATCATCAACCGTATCGACTGGATCATCGGTTGGGTCGCCCCGCTGGTTGCCGGTATCTCCACCACCGCGATCTTCCTGCGCTATCTGTATCAGGTCTTCACCTTCGGTAAGACTCCTGCTCAGAAGAAGTAATTCAAATGCTCCAAGAGAAGGCAGACCTTTCCGGGTTTGCCTTCTCTTGCTCTATCGTTCGCTGATCTGGCGGGCGATAGGGCAGGTCATTCCATTAAAAGCGGGCCGAAAGCGGCTCCTTAAAAAAATTTTATTGATAGCGTTGAAAGATAAACGCGAATTCAACGATGGCGTGTTATACTACCATCATCACAACGGAGGCGCAGAAGTTCCTCCCTCCGGAATTTGAGAGGTGCAATATGTCTGAAGTAGATCACATCAAAAACGTAACCATTGTCGGCATTGGCACTCAGGGGTCGATGATCGCTTTCCGCAACGCGCTCTACGGCAAGAACGTGACCGGCTACAGCCGCACGCAGCCGTCGATCGACACCTGCAAGAATAAGATCGATAAGTGGCTCGCTCACTTCATTGAAGAGGGGAAGCTCACAAAGGACGAGGCCGACGCTGTCCGCGACCGCATCCATTACGCGACGACGCTCGAAGAGGCCTGCAAGGACGCTGACCTCGTCGTTGAGAACGTGCCGGAGAAGATCGAAGTCAAGCAGGCGGTCTTCAAGCAGCTCGACGAGGTCTGCCCGAAGCACTGCTATCTGAACTCGAACACCTCCTCGCTCCTGATGAGCGATATCTATAAGGATGTGAGCGACGAGCGCAAGGCCATGACCTTCTCCGTCGACCACGACGACCCCATCCGCAACAGCTATCTGGAGATGATGTGGAACCCCAGCACGTCTGAGGAGACGAAGAAGGCCGCTATCGCGCACTATCACACCCTCGGCTTTGAGCCCGTCATCACCGAGCGCGAGATCAAGGGCTACTCCATCAACCGCGTGTGGCGCGCTGTCAAGCGCGAGTGCCTGTACCTGTGGGCCAACGGCTATGTCACCGACGTCGCCGAGTTCGACCGCGGCTGGATGACCGAGTGGCACAGCAACATCGGCCCGTTCAAGCTGATGGACCTCATCGGCCTTCAGACCATCTACAACATCGAAAATTCCTACTACGCCGCCAGCGGCGACGAGCGAGACAAGCCGCCCGCAAAGCTCAAGGAAATGATCGACGCGGGCCACCTCGGCATGAAGACCGGCCAGGGCTTCTACTCCGGCTACGACACCGAGGCCGGCAACCTGGACGTCGGCAAGAAGTAAGCAGGGGAGAGGTCCATGAAACTCACGGATCACCAGCAGAAAATGCTGGATGGCGCGTTCGGCAAGGGTAAGGCCATGGCCATGCAGATCCAGATCGGCGTGGGCAAGTGCTTCGACGCGGAGCGCCTAGTTCCCGTCAGCCGCGCGCATGTATCGCTCAGCGCACAGGAGGCCGACATCTGGTTTGCGGGCAAGCTCCTGGACGCGGGCGCATCCTGTGCCATCGCGCCGACTGTCAACCCAGGCTATTCCGTTGACTATTTTCGTTCTCGGCTGACTGATGCCGCCGTCGAAAACATGCGAAAGACCGAGCGTATCTACCGCGGCCTCGGCGCGCGTTTGACGTACTGCTGCACGCCGTATCTTGCCGATAACGTCCCGTCGTATGGCGAGATCATCGCCTTTTCCGAGACGAACGCTACGATCTATGCCAACGCTGTTCTCGGCGCGCGCACGAACCGCGAGAGCGCGGCCAGCGCCCTCTGCGCTGCCGTGACAGGCTACGCGCCCGAATACGGGATGCTTCTGCAGGAGAACCGCTTCGCCGACGTCGCCGTCCGCGTGGACGCGAAGATGGAGTCGGACTTTGACTACGCCGTCCTCGGCCTTTGCGGAAAGAAGATCGGCAAGGGTATTCCGGCGTTCCTTGGCCTTCCCGAGAAGATCAGCACCGAGGCGCTCATCGCGCTCGGCGCGGAGCTGAACGTTTCGGGCAGCTACGACCTCTACCACATTCCAAATGTCACGGCGGAGGCCGCGCACGGGTTCGACCTTTTCGGCGGCAAAGCGCCGAAAAGGGAGGTCAGCATCACACAGTCTGACTTGGAGCAGACGCTTGAGGCGTTCTCTCCCTCGGCGGACGGCAGCATCGAATACTGCATTCTTGGCTGCCCGCACTACACGTATGCGCAGATCGAAGAAGTCGAGCGACTGCTCGGCGGCGAGAAGGCGAAGGCCGACATCCATATCCTGACGTCCGCCGCCATCAAGCGCGAGGCGAAAGAAAGCGGCCTCGAGGACCGGCTTCTGGACCTTGGCGCGGACCTGATCGCCGACACCTGCGTGGACGAGGCATGTTGCTGGGGCTATCTTGCCGGAAAGCCCGGTGTGACGGATTCGCCCAAGGGCGCATACTACATGGAAACGGCGGACATCCGCATGGCCGTGCGCGACACGGCCACCTGCATCCACTGGGCAAAGCAGGGGAGGGTGTGCTGATGAAAAAGACATTTTCCTGCCGCCAGATCGCCGCGGGCAGGGTAAAAGGTGAAGTGCTCACCTGCACCGACCAGATCCTCTTTTACCACACCGACCCGAAGACCGGCGTCGTGACCGAAGCCGGTCACGCGCTCGAGGGCGTGAGCGTTAAGGATAAAATTCTTGTCTTCCCAGGCGGGAAGGGCAGCTCCGTCGTGCAGATGGACGGGCTCTACAAGCTCGAACTCAACGGCGCCGCGCCGCTTGGCTTTATTGTGCGCGAGCCAGACACTGTGCTCGTCTCCACGGCCATCATCATGGAGATCCCGATGGTCGACCGCGTGGAGGACGAATTTTACAATGCAGTAAAAACCGGAGATCAAATCGAGATCAACGCCAGTGAAGAACTGGCCGCGGTCACGATGCTTAAACATAACGACTGAATGAAAATTACGAAAGGACAAGCAGTATGGACACTTTGATTTTGAACGGCCACGACCTGACTTTGCAGGACGTCTATGACGTTGCTTACGACGGCCGTAAGGTCGAGATCGCAGCCGATGCCTACGCGCGCCTCGCCAAGGGCCGCGAGATCATGCAGGAGCTCTCCAAGGGCGGCAAGGCCATTTACGGCTTCAACCGCGGCGTCGGCCAGAACAAGGACGTCACCATCGACGAGGACTTCATGGAGACGCAGAACCGTATGATGCTGCGCTCTCACTCCCTCGGCCTTCCTCCGTTCAACACGGACGAGGAAGTGCGCGCGATGATGGTCATCCGCCTGAACAACATGCTCATCGGCGCATCCTGCGCTTCCGATGACCTGGCGAACAGCTACCGCGACTTCCTGAACCACGGCATCACGCCGCGCATCCCGCGCCGCGGTGCCGTCGGCGAGGCAGACATCACCACCATCACCCACATCGGCCTTGCCTTCATCGGCGAGGAGGACGTCAACTACAAGGGCGAGGTCGTGAGCGCCAAGGAAGCTATGGAGAAGGAGGGCCTCAAGCCCCTGCATCTCCAGCTCAAGGACACCCACACCATCATGCTCTCCAACAGCCAGGGCGAGGGCACCGCGGCCATCCTTGTTCACGAGGTCGAGAATCTCGTCAAGATGTCCGACCGCATCTTCTGCCTCGATTATGAAGGCCTCAACGGCAACATCGAGCCGATGCGCGAGGACGTGAACGAACTGCGCGGCCTGCCCGGCCAGATCCGCTGTGCCGCGCGCTGCCGTGAGGATCTTGAGGGCAGCTACCTTTACAGCGACAACCGTCCCGAGCACGCGCTGCAGGACCCGCTGACTTTCCGCGGCGGCTTTATCATCACGGGCGCGGTCGAGGATGCGCTGGACTACGTCAAGAAGTTCCTGAGCATCCAGATCAACTCCCCCTCGGACAACCCCTGCATCATGCTCGACAAGAAGGATGTCTTTGTCAACTCGAACTTCGAGACGACGTCGCTCGTCATCGGCGTCGAGATGCTGGCTATCGCGCTGGCGCACCTGTCCCGCGCGGTCAACTACCGTCTGATCCGCATGTGCATGCCCGAGTTCACACACCTGCCGCGCTTCCTTGCCCCGCGCAACGGCAGCGCCCACGGCTATGACGAGGTGCAGAATGTGCTCTCCTGCCTCGACGCGGAGAACCGCTATCTCACGACCCCGTCGTCCGTCGACTTCTATCCCATGCAGGGCTCCATTGAGGACCACGCGAGCAACCTGCCGCTGGCCGTGACCAAGTGCCGCCAGATGGTCGACAACCTGCGCTATCTCGTGGGTATGGAGGCACTGTTCGCCTCTCAGGCCGTCGATCTGCGTAAGAGCGACGATAACGGCGACTACGTCCACCTTGGCAAGGGTACGCAGAAGGCCTACGATGTGCTGCGAGCCGTCGTTCCCGAGATGAAGAGCAACCGCAGTGTCTATGACGACATCAACAAGGCCTATCAGCTCGTGCTGGAAGAGAAGTTCCTCGCCGACGGCGAATAAAAAATGCAGCCATAGAACCTTCACCATAGGGCAAAGGCCGGTCACTTGCGTGACCGGCCTTTGCCTTTTTCTGATTCAATTGCTTTTCGAGAGGGGAGGGAAGTCATCCGCGGCGGAACCAGTCCTTCATGACGGTGAAGATCTGCACCAGTTCGTCTTCTTCGATGACATAGGGGACCATGGAGTACATATAGCTCAGGAACGGACGGCTGAACACGCCGCGCTCATAGGCATACTGCTGGAAGCCCTCCAGCGTTTTGGGATCGTACACCTCCACGCAGGTGCAGCCGCCCATCACGCGCACCTCTTTGATGCGCTCGTCGGAAAAGCCCAGCATTTCGCGCTTGGAGATCTCTTCGATCTTCTTGATCTTCTCCATGTAGTTTTCGCGCTCGAAGATCTCAATGCCCTTGAGCGCGACGGCACAGGCGAGGGCGTTGCCCATGAACGTGGGGCCATGCATCAGCGCGTGGCGGTCATTGTCGCTGTAAAAGCCGCGGAAGACCTTTTCGTTGGCGACCGTCACCGCATGGCCGATGTAGCCGCCGGTCAGCGCCTTGCCGAGCACCAGAATGTCCGGCAGGACCAGGTCGGCCACAAAGCGGTTGCCCGTCCGGCCAAAGCCGGTGGCGACCTCGTCGAAAATCAGCAGCACGCTGTACTTGTCGCACAGCTCACGGGCACGCTTCAAAAACGAAATGTCGTACATTTTCATGCCGCCGGCGCCCTGCAGCAGCGGCTCGACGATGAAGCAGTTCAGCTTGTCGTAATAGAGGGCAAAGGCCTCTTCGAGCGCGGAGATCTCGGTCGGGATATGGACGACGCCCTCTTTTTTGTCGAAGGCGAAGTGATAGTCCTCGTCGTCGCCGACCTCCATCGCCTTGAAGGTGTCGCCGTGGTAGGCGTGCTCCAGTGCGAGGATCAGCGTGCGCTTTTTCATCTCCGGATGATCGTCGCACTGGTTGGTGTTGTATTGCAGCGCCATCTTGAGGGCGACTTCGACGGCCACGCTGCCGGAATCCGAAAAGAAGCAGTAGTTCAGATCGCCCGGCAGAAATTCTTCCAGCTTAGCCGACAGCTTTTCGACCGGATCGTGGGTGAGTCCGCCCAGCATGACATGGCAGAAATTGGCGGCCTGCTCCTGAATGGCGGCCGTCAGCTCGGGGTGCTGATAGCCGTGGATCATGCACCACCAGGAGGAGACGGAATCGATCAGTTCCTGATCCTCGGTGTATAGATGGACGCCCTTTGCCTTGATGATCTTATAGGGCGCTTTCATGGTTTTCATCTGCTCATACGGATACCAGATCATGTCAGCGATACCTCCTCATACAGTGCTGCTAAATCGTTTGGTTCCATCGGAAGCTCCTGTGCGCCGTCGGGAATGCAGGCGAGCACGGGAAGGCCTGTGTGCTGCCGACACATGGCGATGTTGTCCTCTTCCATCGTGTCGCCGCGGTGATAATGGTTAAAGAGGATGCCCTTTACAGGGAGCTTTTTGCCTTGCATATACTTCGCCGTCAGCACCACGCTGTTGATGGTACCAAGGCCCGCGTCGGCGACGATCACGCTCGGCAGCTGAAGCGAGCGAATGACATCTTCCAGCCACAGCGTTTCGCCATTCTCCACGCGAAGCGGGCAGAGAATGCCGCCGCTGCCCTCGACCGTGACATAGTCATGGCGGCTGCACACGGCCTCAAAGCCCTGCCGGATGACCGGCAGCTCGGGGGGATCTCCCTCATAGCGCGCCGCCAGATGGGGCGACCACGCATGCTCATAGACATAAGGGCACATTTCGCCAAGCGGCTGCGAAAGTCCCGCCGTTTGCTGTACGAACATGGCGTCGCCGGGGATGAGGCTGCCGTCGCTCCTTCGCCGGTTGCCGCTCATGGCGGCCTTATAGTATGCGGCGTTTTTTCCGGACTCCTCCAGCTTTTTTACCATCAGCGCCGTGACGTAGGTCTTGCCGACGTCCGTTCCGGTCCCCGTGACAAAAAGAGCCTTTGCCATGCCTCACGCCTCCTTCCAATAGGCGGGGGTCACGTCCCGCCCGAGAGACGCGAGCATGCTGCGGTCGCTGCGGATCGTTGCGCAGGCGGCAGTGGTCAGCATGTTGCCGGTGATGGTGGCGGAGGCTCCCGCGCGGAAGGCGGTCTCACCGTCGTTGGTCAGCAGCGCGCGTCCCGCCGCCAGACGGATGTTCGCCTCCGGATTGATGTAGCGGAAAAAGGCAATGGTCCGCAGGATGTCCTGCTCCGTCAGGCGGGGCAGATGCTCAAGCGGGGTGCCGGGGATGGGCATCAGCGCGTTGATGGGGATGGAGTCGATGCCGAGCTCTGCAAGGCTGACCGCCATGTCCAGGCGGTCTTCCCACGTTTCACCCATGCCGATGATGCCGCCGGAACAGGCGCACATGCCCTCCGCCTTGACCTTTTTCAGAGTCTCCACCTTCATGTCGTAGGTGTGGGTGGTGCAGATGTTCGGGAAGTTCCGCTTCGAGGTCTCAATGTTGTGGTGATAGCTCGTGACGCCCGCCTTGTGCAGCCGGTGAAGCTGCTCGGCGCTCAAAAAGCCCATGGACGCGCACAGGTCGATCTTGCACTCGCGGTGCATCGTCTCATAAGCGTGGATCGCCTGATCGAATTCCTCGCCGGTCAGGGCTCTCCCCGCGGTGACGATAGAGAAGCGGTCCACGCCCTCGCTTTCGTTCATCTTGCAGGCCTCTAAGATCGCCTCTTTGGGGAGAAAGTCGTAAACGTCGCATTCCGTGTGATAGTGCGCGGACTGCGCGCAGTATTTGCAGTCCTCCGGACAGCGGCCGCTGCGACCGTTGATGATCGAGCAGAGGTCGACCTTGTCGCCGACACAGGCCTTTCGGATCTCGTCCGCACCCTGACAGAGCGGCTCTAAATCGCAGGTGAGAAAGAAAGAGAGGTCATCCTCGCGTGTCAGGCGCTTACCGTGAATGATCTCCTGTGCCAAGTTGAGTATGTCCATATCGCGTTACCTCCGTGTGCTTGTCAAGATCTTGCTGCCGTTGCCGCCTGAGGAATATTGGGCGTTCCGGAGACGGTCCAGATGCCGCTGCGCTCCAGAAGCGGAGCGAGACGCTTGATGAGAACTGCGCCCAGAACGCTCAGTGCGGTATCGCCGGGAACGGCGAGAACAAAGCAGTACAGGAACAGCGGGCCCACCGCGATGGGGGTGTCCAGCACGTAGTTGCAGATCACATAGTAGTAGATCATCCCCGCGGCGTACACCACGGCGAGGCCTGCCAGATTGGCAGCAAGATAGCGGGCAAAGGTGCGCTTTTTCAGCTTGGCAGCGAGCGTACCGGTCACGTAGGTCCCGATGCAGAAGCCGATGATATAGCCAAAGCTCGGCTTGAGCACGTACCACAGTCCGCCGCCCTCCGTAAAGATGGGAAGGCCGGCAAGGCCCAGTAGCATATAGGCAGCCACGGAGATCGTTCCGAGGCGCGGGCCTAAAATGAGCCCTGCGAGCATCGTAAATAAGTATTGCAGGGTAAAGGGGACGACGGGAACGGGAATCTTGATGAATGCGCCCACAGCGATCAGCGCTGTAAACAGGCTGCAAAATACAAGCTGCTTGGTCTTTGACATTGTAAACCTCCAAGAAAAATGATGTTTACAATCTACCAGAGAACTTCTTGACTGTCAACCATAAATATTTGATAGGTTTACAGTGATTGAGAGAGAATTGAGCAGATATTTGACGGAAATCCTGCAAAATGAAAGAAAAAAGCATGGTCAAATCGCATTTCTGCAACTTGACCATGCATTTTAATTTTTCGTTTTGTTTTTGCTCAGTTCAGGAAGTCCTTGAGCTTCTTGCTGCGGCTGGGGTGACGGAGCTTGCGCAGCGCCTTAGCTTCAATCTGGCGGATGCGCTCGCGCGTGACGTTGAACTCCTTGCCGACCTCTTCGAGCGTGCGGGGACGGCCGTCCTCGATGCCGAAGCGCAGCTTCAAGACTTTCTCCTCACGCGGGGTGAGGGTGGAGAGCACGTCGACGAGCTGCTCCTGCAGCAGCGTGAACGACGCGGCCTCGCTCGGCTCGCTCGCACCCTCGTCGGGGATGAAGTCGCCAAGGTGGCTGTCTTCCTCTTCGCCGATCGGCGTTTCGAGGGAGACGGGCTCCTGCGCGATCTTCAGGATCTCGCGCACCTTGTCGACGGGCATGTCCATCTCGGCGGCGATCTCTTCGGGAGAGGGGTCGTGGCCGAGCTCCTGCAAGAGCTGACGGGACACGCGGATGACCTTGTTGATGGTCTCGACCATATGAACGGGGATACGGATGGTGCGCGCCTGGTCAGCAATGGCGCGAGTGATGGCCTGACGGATCCACCACGTCGCGTAGGTCGAGAACTTGTAGCCCTTGGTGTAGTCGAACTTTTCGACGGCCTTGATGAGGCCGAGGTTGCCCTCCTGAATGAGGTCGAGGAACAGCATGCCGCGGCCCACGTAGCGCTTAGCGATGGACACGACGAGACGCAGGTTTGCCTCGGCCAGGCGCTGCTTGGAGCGCTCTCCCTTCTTGACGGCAGATTTGAGTGCCTTCATTTCCTCTTCGCTCAGCTCCGTGCCGTTCTTTTCGGCCTCTTCGAGCTTCTGCTTGGCCTCCACGCCCGCGGACATCGCGGTCGCGAGCGAAATTTCCTCGTCCGCCGACAGCAGCGACACCTTACCGATCTCCTTGAGGTACATGCGCACGGGGTCGTCAGTCGAGAAGCTGTCGACCAGCTCGTTCGGGTCGACGAGCTCTTCCTCTTCGATCTCGGCGATCTCCTCCATCGGCGGCTCCACATCGTCGATGCTGCTGTCGATGGCCTCGGCGGTGCCGATGTCGATGCCGAGCGTTTCGAGCGAGTCGTAGATCTGGTCGAGCTGCTCGCTCTCAAGGTTCATCTCGTCGATGGTCTCCATCAGGTCGCTGGAGTTGAGCTTGCCCTTGGCTTTGCCCTTGGCAAAAATCTCCATGAGCTTTTCGTTGCCCTGCAGCAGCGCCGCCGCGGGCAGGGAGGCGACCAGCTTTTCATCCAGCGGGGGATACTTCTCCGCGGGCTTTTCCGCCTGCGCGGTATCCTCGTTCGCTTTCTTGGCCGCTGCGGCCTTTTTCGCTTTCTTCGGCAGATTGATCTCCTCAAAATCTGCCTCGGCGAGCAGCGCGTTGGCCTGTTCCTCCAGCTCTCTGCTGGTCAGCTGTTTTTCTTCCATGTTTGCTTTCCTCCGTTACCCTTATATTTATTCTTTTCCATCGCGGCCATCAGGGGATCTTCGTTGACGGCCGCGCGCTTGTGCGCTTCGTCTAAAATGATATTGCAGTAGTCCTTCAGCGCCTGTGCGCCGTTTTTGAGCGATTCCGGCTTTTGCAGGATACCGATCAAGTGGCTGATCTCCTCCGACGTGAAAAATTCCGCCAGCGCTGGGATGTTCACCTGCCCGCTCTCGCGCAGCTGCGCGCGCAGCGCCGTGAAGAACCGGCCCAGGAGGGGGGAGGAGAAGTCCTCTTCCCGGATCGGCGGATTCTCGCCAAAGAGGGAATCGTCCAGCGTCAAAAGCCGCAGCACGCCTTCTTCGGCAAGCGCCGAGCGAAGGTCGGTGTAGCGGATCGACCGCTCGCGCGGCTGGGCACTCGCCGCGGGATTCAGGTCCCGCCGCTCCTGCTCGCGCTTTTCCTTGTAGCGGGCGCGTTTTCGCGCGCGCTCGACCTCGAGCTTCATCGCGTCGGGCGTGATGCCTGCGGCCTCGGACGCGCGCACGGTGTAAATTTCGCGCTCAACCGCGTTCGGCACTGTGGAGAGCAATCCTGCTGCCGCTTCGGCAAAGCCGATACGTCCCTCGTCGCTTTTGAGGTCGAACTTTGACTTGAGCTGCGCCATGCGGAAGTCCATCCCGCTCTCACTGCCGGAAAGCAGATGCTCAAAGGCGTCCTTACCCTGGAACTTGATGAAGTCGTCCGCGTCCTGTTTGATGTACTCTCCGTCGACGAGCCGCTTGGGGAGCTCGAGCACCTTGACCTGAAAGTCGGTGTTATTGAGAAGCGTCAGCGCTTTCTGCGTCGCGACCTTGCCCGCGTCGTCGTTGTCGTAGCAGAGCACGATCTCCTTCGTGTAGCGACTGAGTAATTGCAGCTGCTCCGTCGTCAGCGCTGTGCCCATCGAGGCGCAAGCATTGTCGAATCCCGCCTGATGCAGCATCACGACGTCGATGTTGCCCTCGACCAAAATAATGTTGCTGCGCTTGCTCTTTTTGGCCAGGTTCAGCCCGTATAAAACGCGCCGCTTGCTGTAAACGATGGTCTCGGGCGTGTTCATATACTTCGCGCCCGGATCGTCCTTGCTGATGATGCGCCCGCCAAAGCCCAGCACATCGCCGCGCACGTCGATGATGGGGAAGATGAGGCGCTTGCGGAATTTGTCGTACAACCCGCCGTTTTTGCCGCGGATGGCAAGACCCGAGGCAAGCAGCTCGCCGTCGCCATAGCCCTTTTTCCGCATCGCGGTCAGTAAGCCGTCCCACTCGTCCGCCGATGCGCCGAGGCCGAAGTTCGTTGCATTGCGCCGCGTGATCTTGCGGTTTTTCATATACTCGAGCACCGGCGCACCCTTGGGCGAGTAGAGCTGATCGTAGTAAAAGCGCGCCGCGTCGCGGTTGAGCGACAGGATGCGCGAACGCAGCCGGCTCTCGTCGCTGTGCTCTTCTTCCGGTACGGGCATGTTCGCGCGTCGTGCGAGAAAGCGCACCGCATCGGGGAAGGAAAGGTTCTCCTCCTCCATGATGAAGTTGATGACGCCGCCGCCTTTTTTGCAGCCGAAGCAGTAGCACAGCTGCTTGTCCGGCAGCACGTGGAACGAAGGCGTCTTTTCGCTGTGAAAGGGGCAGCAGCCCCACAGGCTCCCGCCGCGCGGCTGGAGCGAGACATAATTGCTGACAACGTCAACAATATCGTTGCGGGCGATGAGCTCGTCCAAAAACTGACGGTCAAAGGCCATGGCGTCCTCCTTTCTCACTTCTGCGCACGGAACTTTTTGTTGTCAATGGATATATACGCCGAAAATGGTTACTTTCCTCTTTTTTGACGGAAAAATTTCGAAAAAATTTTTCTGCGCGGAGAAAATTTGACAGACCGTGCCATTTCTCCTATAATTTCCGCAGGAATCGCTGCGCAAAGGGGGCGGAACATCGTGAATATCCGGTTGTATGCGGTAAAATTAGATCGACCGCTCTCAGAAGCGGAACGGTCCACGCTCGCGCGTTTTCTGCCACCTGAGCGGCAAGACCGCATCAAAACATCGGAACCCCTCTGCGCCTGCGCGCTGCTCTGCCGTGCACTGCATGAACTTTACGGCTTGGAGGACTTACCGCAGCTTTCCTGCGGCGAGCACGGCAAGCCGTACTTTGCTTCGCATCCGGACGTTCATTTCAGCCTGAGCCACACGCGCGGCGCTGCGCTGCTGGCTGTTCACAACGAGCCAATCGGCGCGGATATCGAGTGTCTTCGCCCTGTGAGCGGCGCGATGCGCACGCGCTTTCACGCGGCAAATGACGCCGATTTCTGGCGCCTCTGGGTGCAGCGGGAGAGCCGCTGCAAGCGCGCGGGGATCAGCGCCGTCGCATTGCGGGACAGGGAAATGCCGAGCTTCCCGAATGAGCGCGTTTTCGCGCTCGAACCGTTCCCCGACTACACCACCGGCGTCTGTACCTGCTCTGACGCGGACGTTGACAAGCCGATATACCTTACAGTAAAAGAGCTCATATAAAAGGTTCCGAAGAAGTCTCTTCGGAACCTTTTTTGCTTGATTTTTCCTCTTACAGCTCCACGACGATGGGCTCGTGGTGCACTTTCGGCAGCAGCATATTTTTGACGTCGCTCGTTTTGAGCTTGATGGTCGAGGTGCAGAGGCACGGGTGGCAGGAGAAGTACTCCGCCTCATAGGTCTCCTTGTCGATGAGCAGCTGCACGCGGTTTTCATCATCGTTCATCAGGCCGAGGATCGTCGCTGAACCCGGCGTGCAGTGCAGCAAGTCCCAAAGCTGCTCTTCCGGCGCGAACGACAGGCGGGCCGAGCCGATCTGATGGCTCAAGTCCTTCGTATGAAACGCCTTGTGCGGCGGCATACATAAAAGGTAGAAATTCGTCTTCTGCCGGTTGCAGAGGAAGAGGTTCTTGCACACGTCCACGCCGAGCACAGCGGAGACATCGTCACATTTTTCCATCGTGTCGGCCAGCTCGTGGGTCACGCGCTCATAGTCGATGCCGAGGGAATCCAGAAAGTCGAACGCTGCCGCTTCCTGCGCGGGCAGCTTACCCTCGGGGCGGGAATTGTGATAGATCGGGGAGATTTCCATGTTGCTTTATTTCTCTTCTTTCAGCAGTTTTTCGCCGGCCTTGAATATATCGCCCGCGCCGACGGTCAAAATAAGGTCGCCCGGGCAGGCGATGCGCGCGAGCGCGGCAGTCACCTTGTCGAGCGTAGGGCAGTAAACGGATCCGGGGATCTCGCGGCTCAGGTCCATAGACGAAATGCCGATATCGTTCTGCTCGCGCGCGGCGTAGATCTCTGCCAGCACGACGACGTCGGGTACGCGCAGCTCCTTGACAAAATCGTTAAACAGCGCCTTCGTGCGCGTGTAGGTGTGCGGCTGGAATGCGCAGATGATGCGCTTGTAGGGCAGCGTCTTCGCCATTTCGAGCAGCGCGTGCAGCTCGCCGGGGTGGTGGGCGTAGTCGTCGTAGACGTCCGCGCCGTGGAAGCTTCCCTTGTACTCAAAGCGGCGGCCCGCGCCGGTGAACGTTGCAAGGCCGAGACCGACGGCCTCGCCGCTGACGCCGAGAAGATACGCGGCGCTCGCCGCGGCCAGTGCGTTCATCACGTTGTGCTTGCCGCCCACGCGCAGAGAAACATGAGCGTAGTAACTGCCGCGGATATAGATGTCAAAGCTCGGAAGCCCGTCTGTCCAGACGACGTTTTCCGCGCGGCACTGCGCGGCGGGATCATCGTAGCTGAACCAGAAAATGGGCTGGGAGATGCCCTTGAGCGCATCGCGCGCGCCCTGATCGTCCATATTGGCGACGACGTGTCCGCCGATGGGGACGAGCTCTGCAAAGCGGCGGAACGAGTGCTCCACATCCGCTAAGTCCTTGAAGAAATCGAGATGGTCGGCCTCCACGTTCAAAATGACCGCGACGGTGGGGAAGAAGCTCAAAAACGAGTTGCAGTATTCGCAGCTCTCGGCAATGATCGTATCGCCCTTGCCGACGCGATAACCGGAATGAAGCAGCTGTAACGTGCCGCCAATCATGACGGTCGGGTCTTTCTGCGCGGCCATGAAGATGTGCGTCGCCATCGAAGTGGTCGTCGTCTTGCCGTGCGTGCCGGAGATGCAGAGGGCGTTTTTGTAGCCCTTCATAATAGCGCCCCAAGCCTGCGCGCGCTCGAAAACGGGGATGCCGCGCGTCACCGCGCCGGAGATCTCGGGATTATCGTCGTGGATGGCGGCGGTGCGGATAACAAAGTCGCACTCGCCAAGGTTGTCCGCCGCATGGCCGATGGCCACGGGGATGCCGAGCGAGCGCGGATGTTCGACGGACGGGCCGTCGTTCATGTCGCTGCCCTGGACCTTGAGGCCCATGCCGTGCAGCACCTCGGCCAGCGGGCTCATCGAAACGCCGCCGATGCCGGCCAGATGCGCGCACTTGCCGGGGACGAGATAGGAGAAAATATCCTTCTGATTAGTCATTGTATCAAATCCTTTCCTTGTGCAGAGCACAGGAGATTTACTTTTTATGGATTTTCTATTATAATATAGCGGTGAACGGAGTGCAATGCTAAAAATTTGATTTTTTGTGAGGGTTCCATGCTCTTTTTACCGAAGGAAGTCGAAACGGTCATCACCACGCTGCAAGGCGCGGGTTATTCGCCGTACCTGGTTGGCGGCTGCGTGCGCGAAATGCTGCGAGGCAAAGCGCCGTCCGACTACGACATGACATCCGACGCCCTGCCGCAGGAGGTGCTGCGCCTCTTCGGCGAGTGGGCGCACCCGACGGGATTACAGCACGGCACGGTGACGGTCGTGAGCGGGGGACTGCCCATTGAGCTCACGACGATGCGCCGCGACGGCGCGTACAGGGATAACCGCCACCCAGATTCCGTCACGTTCGGCACGAGCATTGAAGAGGACCTTGCCCGCCGCGACTTCACGGTCAACGCCATCGCATTGTCGCCGGACGGCACGCTCGTCGACCCCTACGGCGGGCAGGAAGACCTGAAAGCAGGCGTCCTGCGTTGCGTCGGCGAGCCGAAGCGGCGGTTTGAGGAAGACGCGCTGCGCATTTTACGGCTCGTGCGCTTCTGCTCCGTGCTCGGTTTTTCGGCGGAGAAGGAGACCGCCCGCGCCGCGCATGAGGCGCGCGGCCTACTCGCCCATGTCGCGCACGAGCGCGTGTATGCGGAGATGAACAAGCTCCTGCTCGGTGAGAACGTGGGGGAGACGCTTTTGACCTTTCCCGACATTCTGGGCGTGCCGATTCCGGAGATTTCACCCTGCGTCGGCTTTGACCAGTGCAATTACCACCACTGCTTCGACGTCTGGGGTCACACGGCGCGCGCTGTCGCCGCCGTGCCGCCAAAGCGGGAGCTGAGATGGACGATGCTCTTCCATGACCTCGGTAAGCCCCTGTGCCGGACGTTTGACGAGCAGGGCGTCGGACATTTTTACGGTCACACGGCGATTTCCGCTCAAATGGCGGAGGACATCATGGCGCGGCTGCACTTTGAAAAGGCGCTGCGCGACAGAATACGCGCGCAGCTCGCCTGTTTCGACGACATGTTCCGCCCCGAGCGGGCGGCCATCCATAAGGAGATGGCGCGTCTCGGCGTGGAAACGGTGCAGAATTTGCTTTACACCAAGCAGGCCGACAACGCCGCCAAGGCCCCCGCAGGATTAGAGCGTGCGCAGGCGCTGTGGCACGAAGCACAGAAAATCTACGACGAGCTGATCTCAGAGGGCGCGTGCTGCTCGATCCACGAGCTCAAGATCAGCGGGGAAGACCTCGCCGCCCTCGGCTATCGCGGGCGCGAGATCGGCGCGGTGCTTGCGCGGCTTTTAGACGAGGTCGCGGCGGAAAAACTCCCCAACAAGCCCGAGGCGCTGCAAGCGCGCGCCGTGCGGCTGTGGCGCAGCGGCTATGCGCGCCATACGATGAAAGAAAACGAGACGCATTGACGGAGGTAACAAATGGCAAATCTGATGGATTATCTGGACTGGCGCGGGGATCTGACGCTCGAAATTTCGCCGTTCAACGAGGTGGACGCGCTGATTCTGGCAGAGCTGAGCTTTGTCGACTTTGACGGCATCGTGCCGCCGCCCGAGCTCGGGCGCGGCCTGCCGCTGATCGAGGCGGCGGAGGCGTTTTTCGCCCGCCATGGCGGGAAGGACGTCCCCATGGGTGTCCTCGTGCCGGACACGATCTCGAAAATGCTGCGCAAGCTGATGACGAGCCCGCGCTTTCGCAATATGACGCTTAACGGCTACACAGCGCTGCTTGACGATTCCATCGAGCAGCAGTTTGCGGCGCTGACGATCGACCTTGGCAACGGCAGCATCTATATCTCGTTCCGCGGCACGGACGATACGATCGTCGGGTGGAAGGAAGACCTCAACATGGGCTTTTTGGAGGAGATCCCCTCGCAGAAGCAGGCGGTCGAATACGTCGCGCGCGTCGCGCGGCAGTATGGCGACAAGACCATCCGCATCGGCGGGCACTCCAAGGGCGGCAACCTCGCCGTTTACAGCGCGGCCAAGAGCAGCGGCGAGATCCAAGAGCGCATCGTCGCCGTCCATAATAACGACGGCCCCGGCTTCGCCTGGGACATCAGCGAGACGCCGGGCCACAAGCGCATCGCAAGCCGCATCCATACCATCCTGCCGCAGACGTCTGTCGTCGGCATGCTGATGGAGCATGAAAAGCGCTATCAGGTCGTGCATTCGACCTATGACGGCCTTTACCAGCATGACGGGTTTTCCTGGCAGGTGCTGGGTACGCAGTTTGTCCACCTCGACGACTTCTCCCGCGAGGGAAAGCTCGTCGATGAAACGCTCTCGTCCTGGGCCGATTCTCTCAACACCCAGCAGCGCGAAGCGCTGGCCGACGCGCTGTACAGCGTCTTCACCGCCTCGGGCGCAAAAACGCTCAGCGAGCTCACCGAGGAAAAGCTCAAAAGCGCCGCAGCGATGCTCAAGACCTATAAAAACCTCGACCGCGAGACCCGCCGCATGGTGACTGAGGCGTTCATGCTGTTTTTCAAACTCGGCACGAAGAACTTCGTCCTCGACACGCAGGAAGAATCCAGCCGCGAGATCGAAAATATTCGAAAAAAGATCTCGGAACAATACCAGAAATTGGTGGAGCGCAAGAAGTAAATACAACATTCCCGCTGCGCGGGGGTGCGATGTTTCCCCTGCACTCCGCAGGGGAACGGGACAAAGGGGCCATTCTCTTTCGCAAAAGAGAATGGCCCCTTTGGAACCCCAAGAGA
>ENA-ORTF01000161-ORTF01000161.1-human-gut-metagenome-genome-assembly--contig:-NODE-161-length-90093-cov-4.523857_pt1 | contig 90093 bp, 98 predicted proteins | sample MGYA00241908_ERZ509180 | MGnify/ENA primary metagenome ERZ509180 (study PRJEB26280, sample SAMEA2338814) | human gut metagenome | biome: human gut; feature: human-associated habitat; material: faeces... | reverse complement strand
GGATTTTCCCGATATTCAGGCTCCGTTAAACTTACCGACTGTGGATTAAAACAATGATTAAAACAATCGCAATAAACAGAGGCTTAAGGTTGCCAATCAACAAAAAGACTTTCTGTATAAGCAGTCAAGACAGATAACCAATGCTTATGATCGAATTTGAAAGGGGGGATACTATGAAAAAATTTGATACATATATAGTTAACAAAATTTTTACAGTACCGTATTTGGATAGAATGATAAGCGAAGATAGTATTCCCGACTCTTTTTTTGAGTGCGTAAGGAGATATGTAAAAACGGATGATGCAACGATTGGTGAAGCAATAAGCGAAATATATCATTTCATGAATTATGAATATAGAAATGAGTATTATTATAAAAATACAATACTTAACCAGTTGCTTATAAAAAAACATGATTTGTATAATGCAGCTGCACTTACTGAATTGCCTATTGGTAATTCAAAAGCAGATTTTATTATGATTAATGATCGTGGAGTAGTATACGAAATAAAAACAGATTTAGATAATCTAATTCGATTAGAGAATCAGCTAAAAGATTATTATAAAGTATTTAGTTATATTTATGTTGTGGTTGGAAATAAACAATTACCACATGTAAAAGAATTTTTAAAAGATCAAAAAGTTGGAATATATGAACTAACTGCAAGTGGAAGACTGATTTGTAGAAAAAAAGCTTTTTATAATAGAGATAATCTGTCATATGGAGCAATGTTCCAAGTGTTACGTAAAGCGGAATTTGAATCTATTATATTGAAACATTTTCATAGGTTACCAGAGGTTAATAGCTTTCAATATTATAGAGAATGTAAAAAATGGTTGGAGCGTATAAATATTGTTACATTGCAAAAAGATGTGATGAAATGTTTAAAAGCAAGAACATTGATGTTGATAGAGAATAAATTAGAAGAAAAGGTTCCGTATGAATTAAGGTTTTATGCATACTTTTCAAAAAAAATCGGCACTAATTATCAAGACATAGATAAATTATGGAATGCAAGAATGTAGGGAAGGGGCATGTATTTTGTTAACAGAAAATCTTTTTCGTGTTAGATAAAAAATAATTCTATAGAAAAATTAAATACATGAGATTTCTTCCATAGATATGAAGAGAAATATTAGCATTCAGTCTCCGCATAATAGATACCGGCTGGAAATCAAAACATATTGGTGTTGGAGTTACCTGTGGGGACAGAGTGATCCTTAAGGATGAACACGAACTTCATTCATTTATCTGCAGCTTTACTGGAACAAGTGTCTACTTGGTGGATAAAAACGGCTGCTATGTATCACAGCCCGGAAAAACATATAAACAATGGCCATTATTAAAACTGAAACGGTTACATCCCAATGGTAACTGGCTAATGGCATAAATAGTGATTCCTCTCTCCGCCTGTAGAGGCGGGAGACTTCTCGCTAGTTGAGTTAAACAAAAAAAGTAGGATACATGAGGTGTATATGAGAAATTTATATTCTGTTAGGATCATAAGAAAAGAAAGCCAAGCTGTTCAGGCGGTGTATATTGAAGAGTTCTGGAAATTTTGCGGAGTTTACACCAGTGAATATATTACAAAATATTCCGATACTATGCTAGATGAAGATATAGTTGATTGCAATATCATTTTGGATGAAGATGCTGCGTGTTTAAGCAAGCTTAAAGCAAGGTTCTCTGTAATGTTTTCTGATTTACAAAGATATTCGGACTTGTCTGGCAGGGATAAAAGAAAGAGACTTGGATGGAAGATAGAGAGGGAATTACTATCAAAGATAGCAGAGCTTTTTGAATGGGATAAAGAGTACATACAAGATTTCAAAAAGATATGCAAGGCATTTGTAGGATCAGATTTTGCTTATAATAATTATCTAACGCATTTGTTTTTAGATCAGTTTAGCGATGATATGAAACTTATGCAGATAGATATTCTAAATGGATGTATGGATATGATATATACAGAAGGGGCAAAGCTGAAGGGGAGTTCGTATCGAAAGTTTGCTTATCTGAATTGTATGAGGAAGATTAACAGAATTTGTTTATCAAAAGAAACTAGAAGAATTTTTGATGATGGAATTATAATGAAAGTGGCACATCAATTATCTGTTGAAGATGAAGCATTTTCTATGGGGAATGTACTTGCAAGTCTGGTTGGTTTAAGCAGAAGAAAGTTTTGGAATCAGGGACAGTTATATATGCGGGAGGCATTGGATAAAGAAGGGGATAATAAGTACAGTGCTTTTGTTTATTATGCGTTGGCACATTTCCTTGAAGTGGAAGAAAAGGATAAACAGGAAGCATGGAAGTTATATCATCATATGGGGGAGATAGCCCCTCAAAGTTATCGTATGCTTTTTAAACGTGCAACGGAGTTATTCCATCAGAAGAAAAGTTCAGACTGGTGTAATGAGTTTTTTCAGATTTATAAGTTGATGAAGGAGAAAGAGGCAAAAGGTTGGATTCAACCATTAGAGTTAGAGTATTATTATAAATGTGCCAAAATATTGAATAGAATTCCAGCAGACATATCTGAGGGAATTGGAATAAAGCATATAGAAGAAAAGGATATAGAAGAAATAAAGAGTGATAAGTTTATAAATAGTAATTTTATGAAGAATTTTATTTTTGATAATAATTTGAGAGCTATATATATAAAATATTTCCAAGCAAAAATGGAAACATAATTTTTATTCTTCTGGTAATCAACCATACTAATAGTGAACATATTTAAAGACGAATGGAGTGTAATTACATATCTGTTTGTCTTTTTTGTGTAATTCAACAAAAAGGAGGAATAAAAATGACAAGAAAAGAGGCTGCGATAAGATATGCCTTAGAAAATGGAGAACTAGATGGTTTAAAGGTCTGGTTACTTAATGGAGGTGACATTGAAGAATACTTTGTAAAAAACAAGAAAAACATCAAAATAACGATTAATGAAAAACAATTTTCCCTATCTGCTAAAGAAGCTGCGGATATTGTGAAAGGAATGATGCCAATCGAATTTAGCCGGCAGGATTTCGTTAACTTATATTTTAAGTTATCTGAGGAGAAACAGGAAGAATTATACAATGAAGTATTTCCTTATTATCCACAAGTTATCCGGACTAAAAAGAATCCATCATCGAAAGAAATTTTAGATGCTGTAAAAAGAAAGCATTACATTCACTTTCCAGATAATTTTTACGATATCTTATCAGATGAAGATCTGGCAGAATGTCTTTTATACGATGAGAGTATGATGCACGATGTACCAGAAAGTCGTTGGAATTCAGAATTGGCTATTTTGTTTAGTAAGAAACTAGCGGATAAAGGGGCTTACTATGACAGAATATGCATACCAGAGGAATGCCAAAGTGCTGTATATTGGGAAAATCTTTGTAAGGCAGATGGTTATTATTACCGTATTCTGCCAGAAAAATACAAAGATATTCTTTCAGAAGAACTAATTTTGTTTACTCTTAAAAATTCAAAGTCTTATATCGGACCATGCCATCTATTTGAGACAATCCCCGATGAGTTAAAGACAGCTAAAGTATCTTTGTTGTGCTGCTTAAAGCATTTTGCAGCGATAGAATACTTGCCGAAACGATATCAGATAGATAAATTTTATGAAATATTATCTGATCATGGACAAAATAGTTTTTTAAACTACATTCATTTAAACACTATCTCGAAAGAGTTGTTATTAAAATGTATCCAGAGAGAAGAAGGGAAATTTGGTGGAAAGATACCTGAAAGTTACTGGGACGAAGAATTAGCTGTTGCGGTTGCGGGGCATACTGACGAGTTAAAAATCATCCCTACTGCATGGCGAACAAAAGAAGTTTATAAAACTTTTGTTTCAAAAAGAGGAACAAATATTGAACAGGTTCCTAAAAATGCAATAGATGAAGAACTCTGTCTTATTGCGATGGAATCGAATTCTTTTGCTGCTCTGAGATATATCCCAGAAAATATGAAAACAGATTCTTTCTGGGAAAAAGTAATTGATAGAAACCTGTTTTATAAAGTTTCAGATCTGCCGGAGAAATATCAGGAGCAGGCGTGGACCCCAGAAAAATGCTGTTCCCTTTCCGATATTCCATCAAAATTAAAGGATGAGGATCATGTGCTCGCTTATCTTGAAACGCGAGGGCATATCTTGCCAAGTGATTTTGAAGAGTTTCAGACTCAAAAAATCATTGATCATGTTATGAGCAGGGAACATAATTCGAATTCCAAATTATGGTTATTAAAGTATATAGAGCCTGAATTTAGAAGACGGGCTGATATGCAAGAGGTGCTTACTAATTGTAAAGATGCTATTTTTCTAAAAAATCTCTCGCAGGATGAAATCAGAGAAAATATTAATGCATTTCCAAAAAATATTCTTTTTGCACCTGATTGGTATAAGGATGACATAAAAATACCTGAAAAGTATTTTGAACCAGGACAACAACTTACATTATTTGATTTCATAACAGAATAATAAAAGAAAGAAGGAAAATTATTATGAATATGTATCTCGTATATGAAAAAAATTACGCAATAGATGATGTTGACTGTATCGAGGAATGTGAGATGAAATTATATTCATCACTAGAAACAGCAAAACGGGAGATAAGTAAAAGAAAAGAGTCATATGAAAGGGAAATATTATATACTTTTCTGCCTTCGAAAAGTTCTGAAAAGTGTTTGTTTTTCGCAGTAAATTACAACGAAAAAGAAGACACATATGATGGAGCATTTTGTGTTTGCTTGTGTAAAATTCCAGTAGAAAAATAAAAGGAGGAAATATGAGATGATAAAAAGTATGGATAATATTGATGTTCTTATCGCCGCATGTGACTATAAAAAAATAACAAAAAACTGTCAAAAATGTTATAGAAAACTCGAAAGGAAGGCAGGTTTCAACCTCATAAAATCCCCTGAATTACATGGAGAATTGTTGGAACTAATTGGAGAAAAATACGCTGAGAATATTATTAACAAAACAAAATTTTCTGTAAGAAAAATCATTAAAGAACTTTCTTATTTTCCAGAATATGCAAAAAACAAATTAGCACAGGAAAAAAAAGATGAAGCTGCATTTGTTACGCCAAATGATAATGTAAAGAAAATTATATTGCCACCAAAGGTCGAAAACGAAGATATTTTCAGTGTAATTAAATCAAATGTATTTCGTTATTTTGGTGTAGAAGAAGCAGTTCATTCGATTTTCAGATTACATGTTTAGAATAAAAAAGGAGGAAAGCGGGAAATAGAATATTAGTATATCCCCTGATGGCTTGACCAGGATGGGGATATCCCGCATATAATAAAATGAATAAAAACATGGCTACTATATTAAAAACAGAACAGTATAATATTGTCAATATCAAATGGGATACAGACGGGGATGAAGAATTATTTGCTTCATTGCCACAGGAAATAGCTCTTCCTCTTCAATTCGCTTCCGTTGCGGAAGATGAAGACTATCTTGATGAGATTTCTGATTGGCTTTCTGATGAGTATGGGTATTGCAATAATGGCTTTTCTGTTCAAGTTAGATAAAAAATATTTCTACAGAAAAATCGAATAAGCAAGATTTTTGCCATCCTATATAGAAAAGGTATACCGATGAAATAACAAAAGGAGAAAGATTATGTTGAAAGAGATTAAAAAAGAAAAAGATGTAATCACGAATCAGGACTTATTTAATGAGATTATTAAAAAAGTTAAAAAATCTGATAAATGGCCGTCCAGTATTATAGACTATGAACTGGAAGACCGTTATGAAACAGGACTTTATAATTATGAGTTTAATCCTGTATTCACTCTGCAGCCAGGCAGTAATGAAGGATATTATCTAAGCCTTTATATCAGAGGATACTATGGTTTAACGGATAAGTTTGATCTTGTCTCGTTAGGGACAATCAAGACTCTGCTTACAGATAAGGAGAGTATTCGACAGATGGCTGCTCTTTATGGGGAGTGTCTAATCGCTTATGAAGAAATCATGAATGATGAACTGGATAAATTTACAAGAAAAGGGTATGACCTATTTCTGGTAGATAAGGAAGAAAAAATGCATCCTTATCTTTCTGGGCTTTCAAGTAAGGAAAAAGCAATGGAAAGATTTAAGTTGTACCATGAAAAAAATTCGGAACAGTATCTAAAAGGAGTCGTAAGGGATAATTTAACACGAAAAGAATTTGTTTTCTGGGCTTTCAGGTAAGGAAAAAGTATACATAGATATGCAATCATTGGCCACTACATTTCTACAAATTCATACTGTGAGTATCAGACTGGTTTAACAAAAAATCTTTTTATAAAATCTGTCATTCGTGTAACGTCAGTGGTGGGCGGCTGACATGAAGTGAAGCCCTGCCGGAAGAAATACCGGCATTCAGCCTCTGCATAAAGGATGCAGGCTGTGGATTAAAACAAGTTTGAGCCACTTAATTGTACTTGCAAAAAACATGCTGCCATTACTTGAGAATGGTCATTTGAAGATGTTATGCGTCAATGGACAGGAAGTAGCAGCTGATGGTATTAAAGTTGTTGATGCAGAAGATTATGACATTGTTTACTGGGAATCCAATGAAAGGAAAAAGTGATGAGGAAATTAAAGGTAGATTTAAGCAGATATCATAGATGGTTTATCAGATGGTCAGAAAGAAATATTACAGAAGAGGATTGCTTAAATGGAGAGATAGAAAATTTATATGTCATGTTAAGCGATTGGCTAGATTTAATGGCAATACCCATTGACAGGAAATTAATTGGACAAGAAATTGTATTCCCGGTTAATGCTGAACATCAAGATAAGATTACATATGATACTTTTTTAGAAGGCTGCAGGATTATAAAAGGGAAAGTAACAAAGGTTACGCCTGTTCAAATCTGTGTAAACGGAAAATTTTATGATTATGCTGAAGGAAAAGTTGTATTTGACAAATTGGAATATTGTATTTTAAGTTTAGTTTACGATGGTGATATGCTTTTTCAGGGAAATATGATGGACTCAATATATCCCGACAATTTGATTGATATTGATGAATCAGTCGGAATAACAAAAGAAGAAATTTTCGTATAGAAAGACTTTGTAACAGATATGGAAAAGGTGGAGAAAGAAATCCAATGTCTCTAACTAAATGACATTGGAAAGAAATCTCCACCTTTTTATGATGAATTGCTCCGTAAAATAATTATACAGAAAAATTGAATGCATGAGATTTCTGTTATACTATATAGAAAAGGAGGACAGACTTTATGAATGTAGATCCAAAGCAAATCAATAATTTGATAAAAATTTTTTGTGAACTAGACGAAGAATACAGAGGGAAAGCTCTTATGGAAATGAATGGACTGTTTTTTGAGTATATGAATGAGCAAGATTGCAAAAGAAATAATATCCCTGTGACGCAAGAAGCAAAACGTAATTTTATTGCTGACACAAAAGAATTTGCAGAACTTCTTTCTGGGTTATCTAAAACACAAAAAGCATCTATAGTAATGTATATGGAACATTTGAGTCCAGGGAGTTTTACAGAAGAAAACGAACTAGAAATTAAAATCAATCATAGGAAAATCACTTTGAGAGAATACATCGAAAAGTATCTTCCAGATGCAGATGTGGGAGAAGCAAAAGAAATATATAGGGAATTTGGAACATATGCGAAAAATTAGCTTTGATTTATTTTTCTTGATTCTATCATACTAATAATAGGATGTAAATAAGGCATTCCCCGCTATAACCTTATTTCATTCCTTTGTTAATCTCCCTGAGTATATTCAGGGAGATTTTGTACTGAAAAAACTGCTATTATCAAACACACGCAGAAAACCGCTGGCAGCTTCAGTTGCCTGTCGGTTATCACAATGAAAATATCGAAAGGAGCATTTAATGGGAGAAATTTTTAATTTAGATGATATGATAAAAAAAGAAATGAAAGGATTCAAAAAGGACGAAAATTCATCAGCAAAACCATCTGAATACCTAAGAGAGTATGCAGATACTTTACAGGAACTGGCAGAAATCATTCGGTCATATTTGGATATAGCAGACGAATATCTCCAAGATATGATTGGTCAAACTAAACTTGATTATCGAGATTTTTGCATTGAAGAAGACGATATTGAAGTATTTTTTGAAAGTATAACAGATAGCAATTTAGCTCCTGTTATATATATGAATCATGCTGCAGATGGAAAAGTATACCGAGCGACCATTTGCTTACTGGAGACCAGTGAAGAATTTGTTGATGTAAAAGGATCATTAGAGATGTATGATAGTAAAAAAATATTTGCATTTGATTTTGATTCTAATACATGGATACTTGCTGCGGAGGATAAATTATCAGATACAATGCAGAAAATCCTTAATTCAAATTCTTTAGAAAGTCATATTTTACAGGAAATTATTTTAGCAACAAATGGCAGACTAGATGAAAAGAAATATGCTGCCATTAAGAAAAATTATGCTCCTCTTTTTGCTTTGTATAATCAGGTGCATAATTACATGATTCCAGTATGCGAACTGGATAATACAGGGAAAAGATGCTCTCTTTATCTCGAACCAAGAGATCCGTTCCGCATAGGATTTCGTATAGGATATGAAAAAAATATGTATGTTCTTTATCAATATCTTGATCCTTTTGATTTTTCAGAAGACGAAGAATTATGGATAATGAATGGGAAAGAACCAGAAATCTATTTAAAAGAAATAGATAGAATATCAGATTGTAAGTCGGTAGTAAAACAGTTATGTTCTATGGCAAATCGTTATGCCGATGATCTGATTTTTACAGTTCCGTTATCATTTGAGTGCTTTACTGAAACAAGTAATGTAAAAAAGATCGGAAAAAGAATTTACTTTACAAGCGGAGAAGATAGAGAGTTGTCTGAAAAAGAAAAGAAAAATTTAGCAGGATTAAAAGGCGTGGTTAGTAGTTTTCAGCGAATGGTATTTGAACAATACTAAGGTTCGCATTCCCCTTCCTCAACATCAGTAGGTAGGGGAGGAATTATCTAAAATTCACTAAGCGTCAGTGGTGGGCGGAGAGAGATTGGTATCCCCCACTGACAAGAGACTTAAGCAACAGTCGGATTTTCCCGATATTCAGGCTCCGTTAAACTTACCGACTGTGGATTAAAACAATGAAGTAGGCATTGAGACTTATACAATATGTTTGTCTGTAAAAAAGAGTCCCTGCCATGTCTAATTTATGATATAGTATATAAAAAAGGAGGAGAATTATGAAAAAGAAGAAATATATAAAAGTGAAGCTTGGTGGACAACTAATAAATATTGAGGTAACAAACAGTATTCCAGATGGATATGTATTATATGGTTATCATGAGGAATATGCTATTTATTGTAAAGAAGAAGTAATAGGCGAAGACACACATCATTACTTTTTGGCAGTTAACTTTATAATTTAATTCACTTTTTCTTTTTAACCACACCTATTTAGCGCGTCTTCTTATGGGTGTGGTTATTCTATCAGCTTAGGCAGAATATGGTATTTTCGGAGCTATGCTCCGGTTTGGATACCACGTCCATAGAAGCTATGCATCGCATGGGCGCGGAGGCTTCATTACGATAGATTCAAACTTTTAACAGAGAACAACTCTAGTTATTTCATTATAAAAAATCCATCAAAGATTTAAACTCTATATTCCGTTTTAGCTTTTTAAAGGCTATATTTTTAATCTGATATACCCTCTGATGGGTAAATCCCATTTTTTCTCCTATTTCTCTGCCGCTTAAAACTTCTTTTCCATTTAATCCATATAATTGTTCAATTACAAAAAGCTCATTTTCAGATAGAATTTTCCTAAGTAGAATGGATACTCTTTTTTTCATATCCTTATTACAGACATAATTTTCAATATTTCTATCAGATGGAATTAGATTTCCTAATGTTATATTCTCTTCCTGCTCTGTTATGGCTTCTTTATCCAGTGATAAACATTGTTGGTTCCAGTCCGTTAATACATATTCAAGAAGAACCCCTTTATACCCTGTACTTTTCTTTATCTCCTCCATTGTTGGTTTCCTGTTATATAAAAGATAATATTCCCGACAAAGTTGCTCTATTTTCTTTCTGGCTTCTGCGATACGAAAGGGACGTATTATCATTTCTGAGGAGTTTGCAAATTCTCGGATATATTTTTTTATCCATGGAGTAGCATATGTAGAAAAGGCTGTCTGATAGGATAACTCAAATCGGCCAAGAGCTTCAATAAGCCCTTTAATTCCTTCATGAAAAAGGTCAGCAATATCTATACTAGGACATCCAAAAGAAAATTTCTGAGCAATTCTTAATACAAGGCCTGCATTGGAAAGAATAATTTTGTCATGAATTAAATTGTCTCCTGTTTTTTTATATTCTAATATCAGTTTGTCTAAATCCTTTTTTGTGAGTACAGGGTTGTTTTTTATAATGTCATATATATAATATTCAGATTCGTACATTTTTATCCACCTCTTTCGTGTATATTAATAATTTTTTCTATATTTATAGTATGAAAGAAAAATTTTTAAATCTTTTTTCTGTAGAATTTTTTCTATTTCTACAATTTTTCTATTTCCCTTGTGTTTTTTGCTTTTATGGATTAGTACAACAAAAATCTTATACAGAAAAATTAAAACCATCTTCAAAATATCATACTAATAATAAGGAATATAAGAAGTAAGCTACTGCGAATAGTAGTTATAATGCATCGACAAAATACAAGGAGAAAATCATGTCTATAGAAAATAAACAGATGATATGGATATCTGGATGTATCGATAAGATTATCTATGATAACAAAAAAGGATTTATGATATTTGTTCTTCGTAAGAAAACAAATTCTATTATTGTTAAAGGAGAATTTTTACAGATTCCTCTGAAAAGCAGTATTCGTATACTCGGATATTATGTAAGGGATAAAAAATATGGAAAACAATTTGCAGCTATTTCTTATCAATTCGTAATACCTGAAAATATCTATTCATGGCAGAAATGGCTTGCAAGCGGGATTATTAAAGGAATACGAACGAAAAACGCAAGAAAGATTATTGATTATTTTGGCGAAGATACCATGAATATATTAAATGGTCAGCCGGAAGAATTAGCAAAAGTTCCGGGTATCAGTTTAAGACAGGCCAATATTATCTGTGATAAGTTTCAAGAACATACACAAAATGCAGATATATTGATCAGCTTATGCAATTATGGAATACCTGTTCATATAGGTAAAAAGATTATAAAAAAGTACGGAACTAAGACAATACAGCAGCTACAGGAAAATCCTTATAAAGTTGCGGATCAAGTTGCTTCTTTAGGCTTTAAAACTATTGACCCAATAGCTTTACGAATAGGAATAGATGAAAAATCAGATTATCGGATTCAATCAGCTTTTTTGTATTTATTAAATCAGGCAGAGCAAGAAGGACATGTTTATTTACCAGAAAATATTCTTTTAAGAAACGCCTCCAATCTTTTAGGTTTTCCAGTTTCCTTCCTGAAAGATTCTCTTTTACGTTCCAATCTTAAAAGGGTGGAAGATCAGAGCGAAATATATGTGTACCGTCCGTGGAAGTATAAGGAAGAAATAGATATAACTCATATATTAGTCAAACTGGCAGGACAGAGAGAATCTGATATCAAAAAACAAGAAGAAACTTTATTACAGCAGTATAGTGATACAGCTAATGAAGAGCAACTTAACGCTGTAAGACAGGCATTAAGAAGTTCTTTGATGATCTTAACAGGAGGACCGGGTACAGGAAAAACATTTACAACAAATTTGGTTATTCGTTTTCTAAAGAACCGAGGTAAAAAAATTTTATTAGCAGCACCTACAGGACGAGCCGCAAAACGAATGGAAGAATCTACAGGGATGTCCTCTCAGACAATACACCGGTTATTAGAATATGGAAGGGACGATATCGGAAATATAGGATTCCAGAGAAATGAAAATAATCCATTAGAAACAGATACCGTAATAATAGATGAATCCAGTATGATTGATCAATCATTAATGTATGCGTTATTAAAGGCTATTCCTAAAAATTGTCAGCTCATACTGGTTGGTGATAAAAATCAGCTTCCAAGTGTTGGGGCTGGAAGAATATTGGCAGATATTATTGCTGCTGATATTTGTCCAGTGATTGAATTAAAAAAAATTTACCGACAATCCGAAGAAAGTTATATCGCGGAAGCTGCACATGGAATTTTAGAAGGAAAAGTACCATATCCATGGGGAAAAGATAAAAAGATAAAGGATTTTTATTTTATTCCTGTAGATTATTCTGATAAAGAAAAGGCTGCGACAGTTATTTCTGAATATGCTGGAAAAAAGGTTCCTGCTTTTGCGAACAATGATGTTCAAGTCTTAACAATGACAAGAGTTCGGGCAACAGGATGTCAGGAATTAAATGAAAAAATAAAAGAGATCACAAATCCTTCTGATAGATCCAAAAGAGAATATAAAAATTTTCGTGAGGGAGACAAAGTTATTCAGATGAAAAACAATTATAAACTGGAAAGAATATATCCAGATAAAAAGAAAAGCATTGGAGTATTTAATGGAGATACCGGCAAAATCATAGAGATAAATGATAACGATGAGAATATAATCGTGAGAATGGATGATGAAAGCATTGTTTCTTATTCCTATGAAGACATAGAACAGGTCGAGCTTGCTTATGCAATCACTGTACATAAATCTCAAGGAAGCGAATATCCTGTGGTTTTAATCCCAGTGTTTGACTTTATTCCCAATCTTACAGACCGGCAGATTATATATACTGCAATTACAAGAGCGAAAGAAATGGTTGTATTAGCAGGAGATTATAAGAAATTACAGATGATGATAAGAAATATAAGAAGTGTAAAACGATACACCAGATTAGAATATTTATTAAAAGCGAGGTCGTAACATGAGAGGAATTATCAAATATCCTGGAAGTAAATGGAGGATTTCTGATTGGATTCTTTCTTATTTTCCAAAACATCATAGTTATTTAGAACCATTTTTTGGTTCTGGAGCAGTGTTCTTTTCTAAGCAACGCTCAAATATAGAAACGATTAATGATTTAGATGAGGATGTTGTTAACTTATTTCATTGGGTGCAACATGACCCAGAAAGACTGGCCCATGAAATATATTATACCCCATATTCCAGACAGATATATGACAATGCATTTTTGCCAGATAATGAAAACAGTTTGGACAAAGCAGTCAAATTTTTAATTCGTTTGAACATGGGCTATGGTTATCGTACTACAGGAACTAAAGTTGGATGGAAAAATGATGTGCAAGGAAGAGAAAAAGCATATGCTGCATTAGATTGGAAAAGCTTACCAGATAGAATTTTGGAGATAACAGAACGGCTTAGAGGAGTGCAGATTGAAAATAGACAGGCAGTGGATGTTATTTCCAGATTTAACTATGAAAATGTATTGATTTATTGTGACCCACCGTATCTGCTCGATACACGAAGCGGTGGAGAACAATATAAGCGAGAAATGACAGAAGATGATCATGAGAATTTGTTGTACCAATTAAAAAAACATAAAGGTTTTGTCTTACTTAGCGGTTATGAATCAAAAATGTATGATTCATTGTTAAAAGACTGGCACAAAGAGACTCATATAAATTATTCCCAAGCGGGAAGCAAAAAACAGGAAGTTTTATGGATGAATTTTGAGCCGCCAGCACAGTTATCCATTTTTGATTTATAGGAAAAGGTGTAGAAAGGAATATATAATATGGCAGATAACTAAATAATTCTAAAAAAGAAGGGATAAAATATATGTCAGAAAAAATCATATTCTTAGATGTTGACGGTGTTCTTAACTATATGTCTTATCGGAATAAAAGCACAGCCAATATAGATCCTTCAAAAGTCGAAATGCTTGCTTATATCTGCGCCCAAACAAATGCGAAGGTTGTTATAACATCTAGCTGGCGTGGGTCAGAAACATACACCCCAAGAATATATTATATATTGCTTGATATCCTTAAAGAACATCATGTTCCAGTACTTGGAGATGCTCCTTATATTGAAGGACAGTTTACCGCATCTGTTGATACTGAGAAAAGCTATTCCCTGGATGAAATAGGAGATATGTCTTTTGAACCGGGTACAGGACGGGGTGCAGAAGTAGATAAGTATATTAAGGATAATAATATTAAGCAATTTGTTATCTTTGATGATGAAGATTGGGACTGGACATATTATGGATTGGAAGAACATTGGTGCAGGTCTACATATTATGATAAAAAATACGGCGGTTTACAACCAAGACATATTAAAAAGGCTATCCAATTATTAGATTAGAAAGGCTCATGCTATTACAGTACGAGTCTTTTTTATTCCCTTATGTAAACGAACATACTATTTTCGAAACAAATTTATTGATGTGAAGGAGGTTAAAATACTAAATCATTGTTTCTAAAAAAGATATAAGGGAGAAATTAAAATGAAAGAGATGATAATTGATGCTTTCGCAGGAGGAGGCGGAGCAAGTGTTGGAATTGAAATGGCTCTTGGCCGGCAAGTAGATGTAGCGGTAAATCATGATCCAGATGCAATTTTAATGCATAAAACAAATCATCCTAATACAGTGCACTTGACGGAAGATATTTTTAAAGTAGACTTGAAAAAATATACAAGAGGGCGGCATGTTGCTCTTATGTGGGCAAGTCCTGACTGCACTTCTCACAGTAAAGCAAAAGGTGGACAGCCTCGTAAAAAGGGATTAAGAATACTTCCGTGGGCTGTGTATAAACATGCAAAAGTAATCCTTCCAGATGTAATAATAATGGAGAATGTTGAAGAGATACAGCAGTGGGGTCCGTTGGATGCAAAAGGATATCCAATTCCGGATAGAAAAGGAGAGGATTATAAAAAGTTTATCTTAGCAATGAAAAGGCTTGGTTATGTCTTTGATTGTCGTGAGTTAGTAGCGGCAAATTATGGTGCACCAACCACACGCAAACGATGGTATGCAGTATTTCGGAGAGATGGCAAGCAAATCAAATGGCCTGTACAGACGCATAGTAAAGATGGTATCAACTTCCGCAAATGGAAACAGTGTGGAGATTATATTGACTGGAGCGATCTGGGTAAATCTATATTTGACAGAAAAAAACCTTTGGCGGAGGCTACTCAAAAAAGGATAGCAAATGGAATAAAGAAGTATATCATTAATAATCCAAATCCATATATTGTAAAAAACAAAAAAGCATCGGCTTTTATCATTCAATATCATGGTGAAACAAGGGAAGGCGATTCCAGGGGGCAACTTTTAACAGAGCCTATTAAAACAATCGATACATCGAATCGATACGGCTTAGTTACTGCATTCATTACTAAATATTATAAGACTGGAATAGGACAAGGGTGCGATGAACCACTCCATACCATAACGACTTCTCCTGGGCATTTTGGTCTAGTATCGGCATTTTTAATCAAATATTACGGGACTGGATGCGGACAGCAATTAGATACTCCTCTTGGAACAATTACCACAAAAGACCGGTTCGGATTAGTTAATGTAATCTTAGATATAAAAGGAGAAAAATACATTATATCAGATATATTTTTACGGATGTTAAAACCAGAAGAATTAAAGATAATGCAGGGTTTTCCTAGAGATTATATTATTGACCGTGATTATAAATGGAAAAAATATCCTATAGCTAAACAGGTGGCCCGGATAGGAAATAGTGTAGTTCCTATTATGGCACAAAAATTGGTAGAGGCAAATTGTGGATACTTAAAGCAGGGAGAAAGAGCAAGAGGATTGATTGTTTATAAAGATCAAGAGCAACTAAGATTTGCGTAAAAATTGGTTTACTTTAGAAAGGAAATAAAATTATGACAGGAAAATGTCCAATTTTATTTGAAAATAATCAGAAAAAATATCAGTTAACAAATCAAGAAATTCGGGAATTTTGTAAACTTGGATGTTCAGCTGACTGTGATATTTATTTGAAAGAATATGTTGATGAATTAAGGAAAAGAAAGGAATGACGAATCCTCGGTAAAGTGAGATTGATTGTCAAGCGTGAATAATGACAAGAACAAAAGAACTGATAATTGCGTGAAAAAGATATGTATGGAAAATAAATCATATCTAAGTAACATGAGGTAAGCCCTGCCGGAATAAAAACATTGCCCGGACTGTGGCACCAAGTTGGTATACTAAAAAAATTATTTCTCGTTTGGCAGAGAACCTTTATGAAAAAGATTTCTTGGCAGATGCGAATAAATGTGTCGAGTTCACTACAGATTTTTAATGTTTGCGGGAGCTGTACCATCTATTTGAAGATTTCAAAAAAAGGAGAATCCAGAAATTAAAGAGGTTTTCAAAAGAAACAATGGTAGCTGCTCTGAATAGTAATTTTCAGAGCAGCTTTTTATTTTATTCCTAAAATATCATACTACCTTTGAAACAAATCTATTGATGAGAAGGAGGAATAAAATTATCAATCATTGTTTCTGAAAATAAAGATATGTATTTGAAAAATAGCATATCAGTCGTTATTTTATAATGTTTGCAGATTAAAACAAAAGGAGAAAAAATGGACACACCAACAAAACAATTTGTAAAAGAGGTACTAACTGGAAAAAATCAATTTACTTTTTCTTTTGGAACAGATTGTCTATATGCCATCAACATTAAACGGGGAAAATCCAGATTTATCTATGGATGTTATTCTTGTAATCTTGACTCATGTACGGATGTAGATAAATTAACACTTCATTTGCTTGCTATTGTAAAAGATGAGTGGGTATATCTCAGTGAAAGTGTGCTTTTTAAAGTGTATACAGAAGAGGATAAGAAAAAGCTCCCAGAAAATGTAATGATGTTAAGAGATTATCAGCAGCTATGGAAAAAGCGACAAGAGAAACTTGTTAATGATTATCTGACGCAGTTTTTACGAATAGGTCTGAAGGATATCAGCTTGTCGAAAAAAGTAATGGATTTATGTGAAAGGAATGCTCGGATACATTTACTGCGAGGGACTCTTCCTAAGTTGACAGATACTATTTATATGGACGATTTCTTTGCAACGAGACAAAAATGTATTGACCATTTATGTGGTTTTATCAATCTGGAAAAAGAAACGATAAAAAGATTAGAACCATGTCATGATGTGTTCAAACAAAAAGCTAATATATATATGGTCACAAAAAAGATGATGGAAGAAAAGTCCTGCGTAAGTTCATGGGAATTAAATTTATGTAAAAATCTAACAGAAAAAATGAAGACTGTAAAGGTTCTGTTTGAACATAACGGAAAAACAGCAAAAGGTTCTGTGGACACAAAAAGCTTGCGTGATGTTTTGATACAAAGAGATATGCTCAGTGTCCTCAATTTTAAATCCACACCGGAAGGAGAAAAAGTATTTTCTGAACTAGGAATAACAAATCTTTTTGGGCTGCATTCTGGAGATGGTTTATATTGTAAAGATATTGTGCAGATAACCTATCAGAACAAAGTGTTATACAAAAGAGCAAAAAACTAAAGGAGAATATATATGAGTTATTATTTTAGAGATTCAGGATATCCTGGAGAAGATTACCTTATCGTAACAAAAAAAGGAAAAGAGGAAGGAAACCTTCCTGACGGCATTATCCTACTTGGAGGATTAATGTACTGTAGTATTGCTTTCCGAAACTGGATAAGAGAAGCGGAACGAAATGGATATTATGTTTATCCGGCAAAACATTGCGATGATGAACATGAAGTTACCCATATTTCAGAGTTCGGTTTTGTGAACCGCTTTGGTTTTTTCATAACAAAAGAACCATTGTTTGTACATAGTCATGAGGATATCATGATTGGACAAGGCTGGTTTGTCAGGAAGCATACTACTGATTTTACAAAAGCTTTAGAAGTTTTAGAAAGTAAAACAAAAGGCGGAAGGGATTAAAACATGAAATTTATATTGATACACACAGACGGCTATTCTATCGACTGCGATGACAGTTATAAAACAATAGATGAAGCCAGACAAGAAATGAACCGACAGTATAATGAAAATATACCAATAGGTGGACTTGTTCCAGAATGGGAAGATATGTCATTTATCAATGATGATGATGCTACTCTCTATACTAATGGCGAAGAGGTTCACATATGGAGGATTTATTATGAAAAAATTTCTTGAACATTTAAAGGAAAAAGATTCCTTTCATTATCGAGGATAAAAATAGGAATGAATACATCGAAGCATTGAAGACTGTAAGAGATAATGATTTCTCCGCTTTAGCTCAGTTATTCCGAAAGGAACAGAAAGCTTACAAAGAGGAAATAGATTATTTCATGCAGAACTGTATTCCTCAAGAAACTAGCAATAGGGAGTAACAGCATGAAGAATAAAACTTTTAGAGTACTAAGCATTGATTTTGATTATTTTCAAAATGCTAGTAAAGAAGCTCTAATGAAATATCCAGATGGTTTTGATTTACAACCAAGCCTTTCTCAACAGGTCTGGAAAGGTAAGTATGACTTCAAGCCATCTGCAGATTTAATAAAGACAGTAACATGTAAAACAAATGAAATGTACTTTGTAGAAAACATATTCATGTATAGCTGCAGGCAGGACATTCCAGTATTGGCTTGCTTTAGCCACGAATACATCTATGGATTTATACAGGAGCAATTTAGTACTTCTGGAGCAGAAAAGTTAGAAATAGTTAATGTAGATTTCCATGCGGACTATTACAATGATAATGTAAAGAATGATACACAAGATTGTGGTAACTGGTGTTACTTTATTAAACAAGAAATTCCATGTACTAAAGTAACTTGGATTGCTCCGGAGAATTACAAGGAGTTATACGAAGAGAAGGACTACACTGATATTGACAGAATCACAACAGACTTATCCATTTTGAAGCAGTATGATTACGATGCTGTTTTTCTCTGTAGAAGTGATAACTGGTTACCTCCGCATTTGGACAATCATTTCCAACAGTTTCTTCATTTCTTTTGTGGCTACTTTAGCCAAGGAAAAATTCAACGAATAATTACAGAGCCACGAGATTACCCTAAAGAACCAACATTTGGAATTGAAGGTGAAAAAGATTTAGAAAAGAACTCTGAGCTTGCATCAGCATTGGCAACATTAAAAGTTGTTTAACAAAGATTGGAACAGAAAACATCTGAACCACACACTTTACACCAACAGGGCACTCTATAGTCCTTCCATTGTATTTGAAAGTAGCGGATATATCCATACGGCAAGAGAAAGACAGAAATCATATTGGCTCAAATTAAAGTAAAAAAATAAATTGGAGGTTAGAATGAAATACAAAGTATACGGAAATTATGTATTCTCAAAATTTCTTGGTGAGGTTGAAGCATCCTCACAAGAAGAAGCTATAGAAAAAGCATTAGATGATGCACCAGAAAATGCTTGGCTGTGCGTTCAGTGTGCAGCTGAATTTGAAGATGCAGGGGAATTGGTTGAAAATTCTATTGTTGCCGAAGAAATTAGATAAATATCATAATCGGAAATAAGTCAGAAACAGTGAAAAAAAGAAGAAAGACTCACATCAAACGTGTGAGTCTTCTTTTTATGAATATAGTCATTATTTCAAATTCTTGTTCTGTATCAACAAATTGGTGCGGAGCATATTCTCCATAGGCTGTTGGTCTGCTAATCGTGACAATCTGCACTCCTTTATAACCCGCAGCCCTATTTAATTTGTGTTTCAGCTATACAAGATGCTTACCATGTGTCGTTTTAAAAGCAAGACATCCGTGCGATTCCCGATCTTTTGCGACTAGATAACACATTTTTTAATGCCTTCTCAAAATCATTTTTGAACGTATAAATCTTTTTTCATACCCTTCGTCATCATGATTTCGTTTTTATGTTTATGCTACCACAAGGAATATAAAATATTAAGATAACTATTTTATTATTCTATCCGAGTTCTCGATCGAAAAACTCTCTTAACGTACAACCATTTTTCTGCATACAATAATCTTCCATCATTTTATGGAAAAACTCTTTTTCTTCTTGGGTCAGTTTCCATTCTTTTTCTTCGCAGCTATCGTCTCCATCAAGTATCATTAGAGCGGTTATATCTACAGGATTATCGAAATGCCAAAATGTGTAAAAATTAACCCACGCAGAAGGATCATTTCTTGTTTTTGTCCCAAAATACTTATCCACATCCATCCACAGTTCATACGTGGCTTCAATGCTTCTTTTTTCGTCATCAATAATTAGTTCATCGCAGCAATTAATTGGTTTTTTTGTAATATCTATTTCTCTCATAACATTTTACTCCTTATTTATGACAGAAGGGATTCTTTTCTATATTTTTGTAAAGTATTCTCCACTTCATCTCCTGGTACAACTTCATAAGCATCTGTATCCGTATATGTTGTGCTTTCAAAAATCATTTCCGCTAATATCTGTTCTCTATAAGCTCCGTTTTTATAAGCATTTTCAAATTCTTTTACGGAACCATAATAAGAATTGATAATATCAATACAGTCAGCTGTATAATAATTATCCTCGGTTTTCCAGTTAGCTACATCAATTGTTCCTCGGCAGACAATATATTCATCACTTTCTGTATACCTAGCTTCTACGATTTGCCATTTTCTGTATTCAGACGGTCTTACATATTGGTAATCATCTGTTTTTATCCATTCATCGGGTATATTGACGATATAATTAACAATATCTCTATTATCAATATATGTCTTTCCTAAATTAGTATCGAAGAAAACTATTTCGTAACCATTACCTAATACATTAGTTATTTCACCTTCTTTTCCATCAATATTAACTTCAGTTCCTATTAATTTCCTTTTCATTGCTTATATCCTTTCTTCTTTTTTTTGATTTGATTACTTAGATCATACTGGAGACGATAGCCTAAATAGCTTCGCCTCCAGCTTTTTTCCTTTTATGCAAATACCTTCTCGCACTTACGCTTCTATTTCTCGATACCATATAAATATGGCGCAGAAATCTCTTCTAATGATTCAACTGAGGATTCTGTATTATCCTGATATAATCGATATATTTGAATAGAATCATTTAAAAACAAATTTCTTGCTTCTTCAGCAGTTAACGGAATCATTCCAGTCCATTTGTATCCATAATTATACATTTCTCTTACATTCATATCTTATCTCTCTTTCTTTATTACGCAAAACAAAGCTGTCCATCTGGAGCGGCTATAAATACCGAAGAAACTGTTTCTTCTTTTTTCTCTGGCCGTGTAAATAGAATCCTCTTATCTTTAAGTTCGCTAATCAGTTCATCAATTGCTTCATTGATTCGTATTCTCTCATCGCCTCTTGGATACGCATAAATCCAATTTCCTTTTTTATCCATAGAAACATAGGTATTGCAATGTCCATTCAGATAATCATTTCGTTTATCTTCAGAAGCTAATTTATCAGAAAGATAGCAAGCAAAGGCTCTGGCGAACAATTCGCATCCAGAACTCCAATACCCATGACTATCTTTCGAATATTGTTTATCAAACTGAGTAGAATCTACATAATATTGTGTATAAATTCCATTTTCATTGTAATGAATTCGATTCATGACTTTCTTCAAAGACTTGACATGATCGAATATCCGTCCTTCAGTAGCTAAACATGAAAGTCCAGCAGACTGTCCTATTAGATGGTCTAAAGCATGAGCCCACTCATGTCCAAGAGAACCAGCCCCACGTAATCGGGTTAGATTGATCACTTCCCGTAATGGTTCATAATGTGCCGCTGCATCTCCACGTCCTCTTGCTCCAAAAGCGATCGCGAGGCTTCCACAAGATAGTCCTGGCAGGGATACACTTTTTTCGTCTATATCTAGTGCATATGCAAGATCCGCAAAGGCATCATAAGCATAGTCTAAAGATATTTGGCGTTCGTTATTATTGGTCCAATTACCAAACTCTCCGGCTCGTATACCATACCGCTCAATCAACTCTTCACCCGTGATGTGTTTATTTTGAGGTCTCCATGTTTCTCCAGACCTCTCCAAAGTTTCAAATTGTTTCGGCATCCATTTTTCTTTCCTTTTTCTTTTTGACACAGCCTTTTTCTCTTTAAAAACTTCTTTTTGTTTTTCTTCACAATTTTCCTGTGTCCCACAAAAAAGGATATTATGGCGCTCATCGATCAAAACATAAGTTTTATCTACAAGAACAACATTTGGTTTAGGATAACAATAATAGGTAGAACATCCTGATTTATAAATAAGGATTGTTCTTCCTCTATCCTCAGCAACAGAACATTTATCTCCGTCAATAAAGAGCACTGGAAATTGCTTTTTCATGATTTCGTCTTCTGTCATGGCAAAATTCTCTTTTCCCATTTTACGTTTCATATTAAGAAGTCCATACGCTCCTGTGTTCTTTAAAAATTTATTGCCGTTAAGAATATTTTCAAAAGGAGCAATATATTCATAAGCACGTCCATATTTTTTCTGTAAAAACACTCCGTCAAGAGCTTTTTGTTCAAAATCAGAAATTTCTTTTTCCGTTTTGACTGCTTCAACCATAGAACGTATTTTACGGACACCATTGATATATTCTTCCGCAGAAATATAATTATTCTTTTTTGGGGTTACTGTTTTCCGCATTTCGTTGTGCCAGTAAACGATAAAGCGGGAAAAACCTTTCTCTAATTCATCCTGTGTATCTGGTTTTGGCCAGATATAATCTCGTTTTATGTATTTTTCTTTTTCAGAAGCTGTCATGTTTTTTGTATCTTCTATACACAAACCTCTTTTTACCCATACATCTTTTCTTGCTCCACCGATTTTTGATCCAAAGTCATGAATTGTTTTCATAAAATGTTCCTCCTGTTATCTTTCATATTCTAAGTTGGACAATGACTATATTTAAAACCTCCCTTTCGTCAATAATCTTATCCATTATTAATATGAGTTATCAGATAAGAGAATAAAATGATGATGGAAAACGGAAGACATCTAAGGATTACTATATTTTTTATTAGATGCATCAATCAGTCATACTTTTTTTGAACAGAAGTAATGACGAAAAGGAGGTATAAAATTTATAGTCAGTTCTGTTTTATATGCAAGACAAGATTTTAGGAGGAAAACAATTATGATGATTAAAACATTGGATAACGTATATATCAATATGGAAGATTTTTCGGGTTTCACAATTGGATATCCGAATGACTCTGATTTTACTGTAATGGCTATGAAAGAACTGGTTGACAATCAGACAGCAACGATTGAACTTGGAAGATATCCGTCAGAAAAAGAAGCAAAAGATGCTTTAAAAAAAATGATAGAGCATCAAGACGATATTAAAAAAGCCGAATTTTTTGGAAGAGAAGAAGGGTTTTATTACATTTCTAATATCTTCACAATGCCTAAACCATCAAAAAATGGAAAAGCAGATGTAAAGCGGTTTATGATTGAAGGACGGGAATATACGGTACCATTAAAAGTTATCAATGAAATCCATCGTCAGGATATGATTGATTATGGCGAAAATATCGCAGAAAATCGTGAAGTTACTTATGAAATGCTTATGATTGATTCAAACTGGAAAGGTAATGATGAATTTTATTATACCCTTGCCTCTATGGTCGAAAATTATGTAGATTCAACTGCAGCAGAAGATAAAGCTATTGATATTTTAAAAAGAGATGTGAAAAAGGAACAAGAAGAAAAAATGTTAAGGGAAAAAGAAAATTTTGTCGTAAAATATCTTTTAGAATTTGCCGCCCCTGAAGAAAGAAATAAGTTTATGGGGAAAAATCCAAATAATGTCTGTCTATATGATGAGTCTGAAATCCGGGACGTGATCGCACAAATGCCAGAAGATATATTCTTAGATTTCTATGGCACGTTCAAGTTTCTCTATGATGAAAATGAGACATCTCAGGAGGGAAAATAGATGGCTAGATATAGAGTTAAAATCAATACAGACAGCTACAAATGTAAAAGATGTAGTAAGAAAAACTGGGAACCCGGAACAATGAATGATTATATGCTTGCGATAAACGGCATTACGCGAACAATTTATACGAAAAGAGAACTTATATGGCAGTTAGAGTTGTTTCGTGGACAATCTTTCTTGTTATCAGAGTACGATAGTAATAATCCTGAAGAAAATTTTGGATTATCAAATCGATATGTCAAATTTTTAAAGAAGAATACAATCAAATATTATGACAGATTATGCGGCTTTGAAAGACAGCAGTATTTGTCCGGATACGGATTTATGCAAGGATATTTTGACATCGACAAGGTCTTAGATCTGTTAAAGAAAGAAGGTTCTGTAAAAGTTCCTTTTTCTTGGCTCTACGATATCCGTCAATATGATAGATGTATGGACGAATGCTATATGGAAATCACAAAAGTTGCGTAAAGGAGAACATATAATGAAAAAAGAACATTCAAAATATCAATGGATTATCGGAATCTGTTGTTCTGAAAACGATGGCGTTAAACTCTATAAGTATACAGGTACAGTAAAGAAAATGAAAAAACGATTACTTCGTCTTATCAAAGAAGATAAAAAGAATGATAAGGAAAATTGGGAATCCGGAAGCGAAACCGTAGCTGAACTAAGTGATGAGTCAAATGGTGAAGAAACGTGTTTTTGTGGATATGGATCTTATTCGTATTATCATATTGATTATATGGCAGAAAGAGTATCGAATATCGAAGAATTAAGCAATTGCGAATAAGGAGGAGTTCTATTTTGTATACATTAGATGAAGTTAAACAGGAAATTGAACAATACTAAGGTGCGCATTCCCCTTCCTCAACGAAGTAGGCAGGAGTTAGCACCACTATAAGTATTATTGATAAAGGAGATGGACTAATGGCAAACAGAGCGTTGGTATATACGATATACCCAAACGAAAAACAGAATATCCAGTGCCAGAAGACGTTTGGCTGCTGCCGTTTTGTGTATAACCAGATGCTAGATGTACAGAAGGAACGCCATGAGAATGGAGAGAAGCATTTATCTAAAACAAAGGCAAATACATACTGTAACCAGCATCTTAAAAAGAAGTATCCTTTCCTAAAAGAAGTGGATAAATTCGCTTTAACCAATGCCATCTACCATCTGGAAGATGGATATGACCGCTTTTTTAAATACCTCAGTAGATTTCCCAAGTATAAATGTAAGTATAAAGCGAAAAAATCTTATACAACAAATATCACAAACGGGAACATCGAGATCAGTGATAACTCTATGTTTTAACAGAAAATCTTTTCATAAAATCCGACCGACTGGTAAGAAATTAGAAATACTTATACAGAAAAATCAGATAAGTAAGGTTTCTGTCATACTATATAAGAAGGGAGGACAAGCTTTATAAAAAACAAGAATTCCCCTACCTCTTTAGGTTATGGAATGAATTGTAAAATATTACGATTCTTCGCTCAATTAGCAGAGCAGAAGGAATTTGAGGCTTTATCTGATGTGATTATTGCAAACAAACGGAGAGAAGTGGAGACAATGATGTGTACTTTTACTCAAGGACTGGTAGATCAGGGATTAATTAAAGGTGAAAAACTTGGTATCGAGAAGGAAAAGAAAAACACCATTATCAGAATGCTTAAATTGGGTTTGGATGATAATGACATAAGTACACTTTCTGATGTTCCGTTGGCAACTGTAAAAGAAATCAGGTCGCAGATAACAGTCGATTAAGAAAATAGAAAATTATAAATTATAAATTATAATAGGAAGGGAAAAAATATGGATTGCAAATATACAGCATATGATAGAATCATTCATATTACAGAAAAATTACCAAAAGATAAGATTTCAGAAGCGATTGAGATCATACAGGAAGATAGTTTCCAGGATTTATTGGATTTTTGCGTAGAGCAGAATTGCTTTACACAGGCTCAGGCAATCACATTGTATGATTTTACTATTGTTTTTGACTCTTTGGATGATAATTATTCTGAATTTGATCGTCAAAAATTGCTTACATTGTATGACGCAATTGGTATACCAGAAGATATGCAGGCTACAATATAGTGTGAGTACATTTTCTGATGTTCCTTTGGCAACTGTAAAAGAAATTAGATCACAAATAACAGATTAAGAAAATTGAAAACAGGTCATGACTATAAAAAGGCTGCTTTGAGCGGCCTTTTTTTATTTCTCTATCCAAAAAATCATTTTATTATTGGATAAATTTATTGACGAATAGGAGGTATGAAAAGATAGTCATTATCCAAGTATATTGATGAAACAGGATTTTTATAAAAAGGAGAAAAACATGAAAATAGGAGATGTTGTAAAGAGTAGAAGAACAGGTCAGAAATATAGGGTTGTTGAAGTGAATAAAAAACATAAATGCGCTTATGTTTGTGTTCCTGTTAATCCAGAGAGATATACTTTTTTTGATAATGAGGTTACAGCTGCAACGGATAAGTCATGGGAAGGATGTACTATTCAAAATATTAAAAAATTAGATGAAAATACACCGGATGGTTGTATCATTGACTCAGATACTATTCTTGCTGATTTGTTAGAAAAATGTAATTATCAAGAAACAGGTCTTGCTCATGAAATCTTTGATATTTATAAGAACAGCACAGATAAAGAGGCAGTGAAAAAATTATTCCATGTTTTTACAGATGTGGAGTTTGATTCATATTTAGGTACCTGTATGAAGAAAATCACCAGACGCAAGAATACGCGCATTAGTTATCTCTATAGAGATGCAGCAAATTATAAGAAGCACAATGAGGTAATTATACCAGGAACCTTTACGGAAGAGCAGATACATACAATTATTGATTGTTTGCAAGGTGGGGAGCATTTCATCCCCAGCGAAGTTAATTTGCCGGAAATCAGATTTGGTGACAGAACAGAAGCAGATCATCCATGGTTCGAACTAAGTAAAGATGGATTCGAAGAAACGGAAGCGAAAGCAAACTGCTATATTTCACCAGAAGACTTAGTTAAGTTATTTTTGGAAAGAAAAAAAGCATGGCAGGATGAATTTTATGTACCAGCTGATTGGATGTAAACGAAAGGATTAGATATGGCAGCAGATTATAATACAAAAATAAATTTTCATTATAGCAGTAAGCATATGATACACGAAAAAGATGTTTATCCACCATTATTGGAACTTATTAAAGAAAGTAATGGGGAAATGTTATTTGTCGATCCTGATGATGAGCGTTTTTCAAAAAAAGAACTTGAGCGGATGATGGAAGAGATTCTTTTAATACATGACTCATTATCTTTTGTTGTTGATATTAATTTAGATGAAAATGCAGATTATAAGGTATGTATTTATGAAGATGCATCAAAATTAATTTATAATGATGAAAGTTTGGAAAAAGCTCTTCCTAAACCATGGGAATCAGAAAAAAATATTTGGTTATTTCTACAAGATCATCAAGGGCCAAAATGGAGAAAGCTCATCCGAAAAAATCATAGAATCCAAGAAGTTTGGAATCAGCGAACTATGCTAACTGTTCCATTATAAACAGTTACTACATAAAGGAGATATAAAATGAATAAAGAAGAATTTTTTGGATTCGAAAAGTTTATCTGTAAATTTATCAACTATTCCGGCTGAGGATTAAAATAATATATGACTATCTTTTTTAGAGGCTACCGTTAGGTGGCCTTTTTTGTACCCAATATTTTATTCTTTCTCTAAAATCTCATATTACTATTAGACAAATTTATTGACGAAAAGGAGGAAGTGAAAGATTTAGTCATTGTCCTAAATAATCTAGGAGGAAATTTTATGAAACAAAATGAAAATATTTTATCTACTGCCACAGTAAAACTGCTTACTATGAAAGAGCTACATTCTGTTAGATTCATGGATGTTGTCTCAGATTTTTATGTTGAACAATGGCTGGAAGAAAACACGGATTATGCATGGGGTATTTTTAAAAATGAAACAGATGAATTGATGGGGTATTGTACAATAGGTTGCGCTGATGATACAAGTGATATTATTGAAAAACATCCTGAACATACGGATGATTCACTTTTACTCAGCGATGTATATATCAAACCTCAATTCCGGAATAAAGGTTATGGAATAAAACTAATTACAGAAGTTATCCGTAAGCGTTGGGAATTAGATGGAAATAAAAATACAGTGTATCTGGTAACAATGTATGACAAATTAATGTATTTTTATGGGAAAATTGGATTTAAGCCGTTAAATGATACAGATGGAAAGTTTTACGGAGATATGGTTTTATCTATTGACGAGTTTAAAGATTATCCAAAATAAATGTAAAAGTGAGGAGAATTAAAAAAAATGAAATTATGGACAGTACAGCCTCAAGAAGTTATTAGTATCATTGAAAAAACAGGTGAATTCATCTGTGATGAGACTAAATCCGACAAGGATTTTCGCAAAGCATATGAGTGGATAGCAAAAGAGATGGATAAACGACATATTGTTCATCCAGAAGGTTTAGTGTTACCGCTCTGGGCTTGGCATACAAGAGACTGGAAGCATAAAAAACCAGATCTTAGAAATATCGGACTTGGTACACCGGGCGAAAAATCTGTATGTATTGAGTTTGAGATTGATGATTTGCAAGTTTTGTTATCCGACTTTTTCGCCTGGCATTCTGTTTTAAATGGCGGTTTTTATAACGACAGTCATACAGAGGCTGAGTGGAACGAAAAAGATGCATGGTATGAAGCATTATCAGGCAAGCAAAAGGGAATTGAAACCTTAAAAAGCTGGCAGAAAGTATTTAATGTAAATGCTTTTGAAAATGAATTTTGTCAAAATGGACGCTATATCCAAGCTGTGTTTTGGAAACTCTCGAAAGATATGGTAACTGATATTCGTTACTTCACAGCGAGATAACAAGGGGGGGATCATGAACGATAAACAGAAATTTATAAAAGATCTATTTACCACTCTAATAATCACCATAATATGGTGCTTTATCTGGATGATATTGGAAATCTTGATTGACGGGTACACTACTGACAGAACGGTAGATAATATCATGACATTGATATTAATGCCATTCATTTACAGATGTGTTTCTAAGCGATAATTTGTTTCTTTGTAGCGAGATAATAGGAGAAAAAATGATGATAAATGAAACTAAACTTCAGATACCAGATGAGTATAAAGAAAAAATCCAAGTAATTTATAAAGATAAGGATGGATACTGGGCTTATTTAGGATATGGATGGTGTTGGAAAGAGAAAGAACTACACCTTATCTATGCCTGTTCGGAACAAGATTTTATCGAAGAAATTAAACAGATAAAAGCTTGTGATTGCGATTTTTGTGAATGGCAAGATGTTCAAAGGAAAGCGGAAAGATTTAAAAGAGGTTATTCCTGTGGAATTCCAGTTCCAGAAGAACATATAAAACAAGTCGAAATGATCGATAGAGATATGGACTATTATCTTATGCGTATGGAGGATGGCTGGTGTTGCGGAGTAGAAGGAGAACATATTGTTGAAGGGAAAAATCAACAAGATATCATAAAAAGCATGAGCAACATTAAAGTGTGTCATTGCAGTAAGTGCAGGCATTGGCTAAGTCGTTGGGTTGATTTGAGCTGGAAAATTGGAAAAGCAGATTAATAACTAGGAGGAAATCATGATCAGATTAATCATTGCAGGTCCAAGAGATTATTATGACCGAGAAAATGTCTTCTGCCATATCCATATGTTTCAAGGTAAATTTGGCATGGATGAGATCGTATCCGGTGGAGCATCTGGAGTTGATACATTGGCGGAAGAATATGCAAATCTATACCAAATTCCTTTTAAGCTGTTTCCTGCAGATTGGGAAAAATACGGGAAGGCAGCAGGGCCTATCCGAAACCAACAAATGGCTGAATACGGCAATGTTTTATTGGCATTTGATCGCGGAACGAAAGGAACGAAAAATATGATTGAAACTGCTAGAAGAAATCATTTAAGAGGATTTGTTGTTTCTATCTAATAAAAAGGCTACTCACCGAGTAGTCTTTTTATATATAATCTAATTTAAAAATCCAAGAGAATATTAAGATTTCTCTTGGATTTTGTTTTATTATCTGAAAAATCATACTATTTCTGAAACAAATCATTGATGAGATAGGAGGTTAAAATTTAATCATTGTTTCAGGAACTTTTGCTATAGAAAAATTGTAAATATGAATCATGAAAAGGAGAATAAGATGAGTAAGGTAATTTATGTTTTTAAAACAAAATTTGCAAAGGGAAACTTTGATATTCAAATGTATGAACTGCCAGTAGAGAACGAAACGGCAAAAACATATTTTGTAGATAATCCTTATACATACAGAAGCCGGATATTAAAAAAAGATATCGGTATTGTTATAGAAAATTCTTTTGGAAATATGCAAGTTTATCTTGAAGATAATGATTTTTCTAAGGCAAGAACTATTTTTGCTGCTTACAACATGGACAAACTGGAGAATGCCAAAAGAAAAGTAGATATGTTTAGAGAAATAAATGCGAGTCTCACGCATACAGACGTTCTCGAAAGTAAAATCAATGAACTTTCAGAAATTGAAAAAGATAAAATTTACCGAATGGTCTGGGCTGAACATGTAACAGATGATATTTTATCTCATGCAGAGGACATTGGAGCTGAAATATCAAAGGAAGATGCAGAAATTCTTGCTGAAAGTTATGCATGTGATGGGGAATATGATTGCAATTTATCCTATTGGGATAATATTGAAAATTTGATGGAAGATTATATAAAACCAGAGGAGGATATTACAGAATGAGACCGTATCGAACAAAAGAATATATGGACAATTTAGCTGGAAATAAATTTGTAAGTTCATGTGATGACTTGGCAATCTATACAGGACTTACAGTTCGCAAGATACTCCGTGAACTTACAGAAAAAGAGTACGACAGGGAACTTGTTGACGAATCAGATAAGAATATGGATGGAAAATACCGATATGAGATTAATTGTATGTATGAGATTGAGCTGGAAAATGGCGAAATCATTAATGTATATGAAGATGAGATTAATCCGGATTACAAAGGGGATTACACTGAATAATATCAAGCCAAAGAAAGGAAAATTTTATGAAATTATTATTCGTAAAAGGAAAAAAAGGACTTGCAGCTAATCATAATGGAAAATTTTATTTTCCGGATCGAAATGGTTGTATAAAAGCAACTGGGCTTTATGATTGCAAAATTACAATAGACAAAGATAAATTTGCTTTTGTAGATGGAAAGTCTATAAAGACTCAGGCGGCTTCTATTGAAATAATCTGTAGTCTGTTAAATCTTGACATGTCATCGGTCGGACTCGAAAATAGAGAAACAATTAATGTTTTTAATGTTAATAATGTAGATGTACTTTTTGTTAAGAATAGTATTGCAACACATTTAATGTATATTAATGATAAGGAACAGATTGAATCGATTACAAGTTTTTCAACCAATTCTAAGTCTTCGTATAATGTGAGACAACTTTATTCTCCTGGAGAAAACATGAAGAGAATCATATCCAATATGGATATAAAAAACTATCTGGTTAAGAATGGCGCAGAAACACTTTCTGACTTAATGTTATTAAAGGCAGCAACTACCGTTAAAAGCAAACAAGGAAAGTATCATCATATCATTGATATGTCCCTTGTTGACAGCAAATTTATAGTCGTTCACACAGAGTATTGGGATGTAAATTTGACAAGAATTTATGCCTATGATAAAAAACAGAATTCTCTGATAGATGTGGATGGAGAAATATTTGACGCAGTTGCTGATAAAAAGAATTGTAAAAAAATTAGTGTTAAAGAAATTGATGAATTTTGCATAAAAAACCATATAGCTATGCATTATATGCGTGATGAGCAGGAAGATCCTGAATTAAAACCGGTTTTCGAGAACAAAATTCGATTTATGAATACAAATATTATCGTAAAATGTTTAGATGCCAATGCTTTATTTGTAGATATTAGAGAGGAGGATAAAGCAGTCATTACTAAATCCTTTGATGAATTAGAAGCGTATAAAAAGAAAATTGGTAAATGCATCTCTAAATCTATGCTCCAAGAATTTTCCAAATTTTCGCCAAAAAATATATTAGGACTTTAATATATACGTATTCCTATATTAATTCCTTGTAAGTCAGAAAAGGCTATTATGGATACATTACGGGAACATATTAAACAGTTTACTGATAAATATATAAACTTCTTAAAGATAAATAATTTATATGAAGAAATTTATAAAGATTTTCGTACAGGAACTGTTACTAAAAAAGAAAAAATATTTCTAATTAATAAGAAAAATTTTTCGGACTATATGAATAAAATGTTCGAATACGCAGACGGAAAAAGCTGGATATTACAAGGAGGAGCATTTTCATTAGAAAAAATTAAAGACAATCTGTATTCAGAATGGTCTCGTTCCATTAGGACAAGCCATTAGTTAAAAATTTCATGAAACAATGATATATAAACTGTCAGGTTTAAATACCTGGCAGTTTTCTTTTACAAAAATTTATTCTCATATCTTATACTGCCCTCTCTTTTTAGTTATTTGTATTTACATTCTATCATTATATTTATGTAATCATTAATCTACAGATGAAAAGGAGGAATTATATGATGCAGATGGATTTAGACTTAAACACATTAATGCAGAAGGCTTATGAAATAAGGAGACAATTTCCTATTGGAAGCCGTGTACGACTAATCAGAATGGATGGGAAATATCTGCCTATCGGTTCAGAAGGAACTGTGACAGGAGTAGATGATATAGGCACTATCCATGTTAGATGGGATTGTGGTTCATCTTTAGGTGTTGTGTATCCAGAAGATAAGTGCGAAATTATTTATTAGAAATTAGGGAGGAATAGATTATGAGTCAATATTATGCAGGATATTATGGAATTGGATGTGTTTTATCTGTCGAAGAATTCGAGAATTTTTTAACGTCTTATTTTACAAAACATCCAGATTTGACAGAAAAAGAACAAGAAGAGGTAAGAATAGAAGAGTATGCTTTTAAAAGAAGTAATGAAAATGGAATCTTTCATATAGTTGAGATCAGTACAGATTATGCAGATGGAATGCAGCTGCTGCGTCTGAATAAAGAAGATGACCCAGCAGGTTATTGTGTAGATCTCCGAGGAAAAGACCAATATGTTGTTTTCTCAGATTATCAGCCAGATACCTTGGAGTTCATCCGTCACCCAAAATATCATGATTATGAAGATATTTTAAAAGAATTTAAAGGGAAATTAGAAAGTTATCTTCCAGAAAAATTTCCGTGGGATGAGCGGATCGGCAACTACAGTTATGCTTATTATGCATAATATTTCTAATTGTAATTACAAACTCTGCAAAATTATCCATAAAATAAAAAGCAAGAAAATATTAAGGAGAAATTATGAAATATAAAAAAAACCTACAAGATATAAAAAGAAACCTATCTCAAAAAAGACTTTCCAGAGAATTGCAGCGGAATATTGGGATTATTAATAAAAATTTAAGAAAATTAAATAGAGAGGAACGAACAACCCATAATGATAGTATTTCATAATGAGGAGGAATATAAATGGATATTGGTTGTATTTTGACCATAGGAGAAACTATTGAGGATAGACAGAAAGAAATTAATTTCTTGAATAAAAAATTAAAAGAATATTGTAATCAACTTAATGTTGATGATGTCCGTTCTTTAAATTATTCAGAAATTAAAAAACTATATTTGGTCGCAGGAGATTATTTGTCAGATGATATAAAGAAAATATATGAAGAAAAGCGGCTAGAAGTGACCATTATGTTGTTATTTTTTGTGAAAATGACCCTGACTGTACATATGAAATTTGCGATAAAGAAAGCTTTGAAAACGCAAAATATGAAGTCGTATGCGAAACAAATAAGTGCCCGGAAGAAGTAGATTATTAAGGAGAGAAAGATATGAATGAAAAAGACGTAAAGAAATACATTTTTCGGTTGCAGAAAAATGGAAGAGAAAAATTATTACATTGCATAATGATTTCAAGAAAAGATCCTATGAAAGCATTACAAGAGGCTGAAAAAGAAGCGGTCAACAAGGGAATCATTTTAGAAAGCTACACAGATATCCCGGTAGAGATTTTAAAATCTTGTGGTATAGTCCCTATGGATGATTCTTTTGAAGAGGTTGTAGTTGGAGATTATCCTAATGGGAACCTCTTTGAGAAATATGGATTTGCAGTTGCATGTTGCGAATATTGTAGGAACTTTTGTGAAGGGATATGCACATACCACTGTGAAGAGGAAGCAGCAGACAATGTTTGTAATTATCTACAAAATGATAATATTGTAGAACTGTATTATGATGGGGACGAAGAAAGAAATTTAATAGGTTCTTATTACATTGACTCTGATAAGATTAAAACTCCTTTGGATTTATTAGATGCATTTAACAAATCAGGACGAACACCAGAAATGGTAACAGAGCTTTTAAACGATGCACTTACAGATTGTTCTCGTTTTACTTTCGATTAAATAGGAGACTTTATATATAATTAATTCTGCATCTGGCCGGGGATTTTCCCTGGCCTTTTTCTTTAGGTTATGGGATGAATTGTAAAATTCGTGTAACGTCAGTGGTGGGGGGAGAAACGATATCCCCCCATTGACAGGAAGTGAAGCCCTGCCGGAAAAAATACCGACATTCAGCCACTACATAAAGGATACCGGCTGGGGATCAAAACAAGCTGCTCCTTATATTTCTTACGTACCTGTCTTGCACTGACCTGTTTCATCATTTTTATTGCTTCTACTAATCTCTCATAATAATAATGGAATAAATTTATTGATGGAAAGGAGGATTAATTGTATATCATTAATATTCCAAATTTAGGTACGAATATCAGCGTTCCTTTGCTGATATGTATTAAGAAATTAACTGTAGATTCAAACAATTAATTTGGAGGAAAAATGAGAGACTTTATAAATGAAAACGAAACTATAGAAGAAAAAGAAGAGTATCAACTATATGTATGGAACAAAAAAAAGAAAAAGTATGTTCCAATAGGTAAAGCTCAACAAAATCTTTATCTTTGTAAAGAACATTTATCTACATTGTCTAAATTTTTGAATCCACTGGTATATGATGAAAATCAAATGAAGATTTACAGAAGGAAGATAAAAATTTACACATCTTATACAAGCTGGAGCGAAGTGAATTAGGAGAAAAAATATGGATATAAAAGAAAGAATGTATACAGTCATCCAAAAGAGAGGCATCAGACAATCAGAACTGGCAAAAATCACTGGAACAACAAGACAGACAATTAATAGTTACATTCATGGCAGACATCAAATGCGGCTGGAAGCTATTGTTTTAATTGCATCAGCTCTTCATGTATCAGTGGATTATCTGCTAGGTTTGAGTGATAAAGAAGAAACAGACTCGCAGCAGTATTTTGATGTATGGGCTTTTTCAAAAAATTTAAAAAAAGTACTTAATAGTAGAGAACAAAGTGGGGAAAACTTTGCTAAAGAAGTCAAAATAGCGGCATCAACACTATATCAGATCTTAAAAGGGGATTGTCTGCCAAGTGTTAAAACATTTTATGCAATCGTAAAGGTGTTAAATGTTTCAGCAGATACTCTTTTAACAAGTAAAAATGAAGGAGGTGCTGCGGCATGACAGAACAGGAAAAAAGATATATGGATATTGCGATGAACGCAAGTGAAATATCAATCGCTGCACTTCAGGTAGCACAGGCTGATAGCTATATCAAAAAGAGACATGCTAAAGGTAGATTATTGGACGCAATCGTAGTATTGGATTTTGCTATAAATACAGATATTTTTACCAAAGAAGATATTACATATATGGCAGCGAAATACAAGAAGAAAACGGAGGAAGAAAAATGAAAGCAATCCCGCTTATTGTAACCGATATAGTAAACAATTCTTATCAGTGTTATAAAGTGATGGCAGACGAAGATATGACAGAACTTGATGTTATAACTGCGATAAAAAAAGTAATAACAGAATTCTGCGAAACTGAAACCGGTAAAGATACATTAAAAGAAAATAGTGGCTATTTCACAATAGATGATTTTATCAATTGTGTACCTGATGCCTACTGCTTAAAGTGTGGTTTTTATATTCTTTCAGAGGATACTCCTGTTATACAGGTAGACAGTAACGAGATATTATACGAAGATAAATAATACATAAAGGATACAGGATAATAGAAAACTGAAAATATTAATGATATTAAATTGGCCCTGATTTTATCAGGGCTTTTTTATTATCATGCTCTTCTGTTTTATCCCTAAAATTTCATACTATTCATGAAACAATTAATGCAGATGAGAAGGAGGGATAAATCATATATCATAATTGTTTTGTCATGAATCATAATGCAGAAAGGAGATAGGTTGATGATTATTTTGTTATTTTGTTTAATTATTGCTTTTGTTTTAAATTGCTGGGGAGCATGTATTGTCAGTAGTAACGCTGATAAAAAAATGGAATCTTTATTTAGAGAAAAAGGAGAATAGCTATGTTTCATTATACTAACGAAAAAGATATGAAAAACTTTTTGGATAAGAATGTTGTTTGTAAAACTAAGGAAGATAAAAAAATGTTAGAACAGATAAAGCATTATCTGGACTGGCCGTTACAGCTTTATGCATTGCAGGAAGCAGAATTTTCATTACAAGATGAATTGAGAGGAAAATTCGATAATCTCATCCTCACTATTCCTAAAGGGATTATTTCTTCTTTGGCAGATGAACTATATGAAAGAGATTTACTAAATAATGAGGAAAAATGTAAAAATTTTGTTGCAAAATTTTTAGATGAAACCTCATTAGAAGAAAACGATAGTCCATTTCATCCAGATAATATTTCATATGAGTGTGCTTATTCTGCTCATGATCCTTATCCTACGTTTGATATTCAATTTATCAATGCAGATGGAAATGAGGATGAAACTGAATTTACGTGTGAATCTGGACAAAATATTGTTCACTCCTTAAGAGAACTTCATGATTTTTATGAAGACTTTAGAAAAGATAATCCAGGAATTAAAAAGATTATACAGGTTATATATATGGGTACCGATTCTCATTACATGCCAAATAAAGGAGAAGAATAATGACTACCGTTCAACAAAATAATATAAGTATACTTTTTAGATAATATAGAAAATTACGGAGGAAATAATATGTTAATTTATGGAGTATGTGAAGAAAGTATTACTAAGTATAATGAAGATAAGGCAGAAAAATTCTTAAAAAATTTGTTAGATACTTCTTGTAAAGATATCGCAGAGAATTATTTTATAAACAAAGAGGAAAACGGTTGTAATCTGCACGATTGGTTGGATAATTATGAATCTTGTAATGGATGTAATGGGTTGTTTGCTTGTTTATCAGAAATAATCAGAGGGTTAGATGATATCGATATTTCTTGTGACAATCCTAATGGTCTTTGTTACTTAGGATTACAGGCAGACATGCCATGGCATTATAACGAAAAAACTAAAAACTTGACATTAAAAGAGTATCAAGATACTTTAACGAAATATCTTTACTATTTTACTGATGATGAAATCAAAATCCGATGGTGGAAAGTGGACGATGAGTGTGATTATTAAAAACATCCGATTTATAACAAAAAAAGGAGATTTTAAAATGACATTATATGAATAGTTTGCTGAATATACCAGTGGTAATGATGTCTTTGAAAATGATGATGACAAAGAATCAGTGCTTGCAGTCGTTAATCTATATGCAGACCATCCTGAACTGGGGATTAAAACAATCAACCATTCATCAAATCGACACTGTGATCTCTATATTCACGAATATATAAGACAGCGGCATCATGAGTTGGACAGTTGTCGATAAAATAGAAGTTTTATAATAAATACCCGCCCGGCGACGGAATCCGCCGGAGAAAGAAGGAAAATATGACAGCAGAAGAAAGAAACAAGTACATAGAGTTTATGTACGATTATAAAAATGAATATAATTGTGAAAATTGCCCGGAGAACAGAGGCGATTTTCCACATGACAAATTACCTTGCGGACAACAAAATTGCTGGGTAACCTGCCATTGTAAGGAGATGTAAATAAGGAGATGTAAATATTATTACCGCCCGGCGGCAGAATCCGCCGGAGAAAGAAAGACGATAATGATGGAAAGAATAGAAAAAGAGTACAGATAGGATTAAAAATACACAGGGAGAAAGATTATGAGTAGTAATAAGATTTTACCAGAAGAAATTGTAAACATAATAGAAAATGAAGGTTTTTCTTGCAATGGAAAAATCTCCAAACAAAGCGGAGAATATTATGTAGAAATTTTTCAGGGAACTCCTCTCGGGGAGGACTGGAATGAAACAATTTGGTTTGACGGTTCTAAAGAAAGTTTTATTGAAGCAGTTAGAAATCGAGCAAATATTTTTGACGTAGATGAGGAAGTAGAAATCTGGATACCATGCCGCGGAGAAAACGGCTGTCCTAGCAGCATTGAAGCCTTGGTGGAAGATGCAAAGTGGAAGGAAGAACAAATTGAGAAGTTAGCAGATGCTTTGGAAGGGCTCAATCGTTCAGTATCTACTGAGAAAAAAGCGATTTTGCGTATCGTTGTAAATTATGCAGGAACACAGTTTTTTACAAAAGAAGAGGACGGCTATTTTAAACAGCATGAATCGTTAGAAACTGCCAGAGACTACATCATCCATGAATATGGAGCAGATGTAGAAATCGAGACAGAAACTGATATAAGATTCACTTATTGATGAAAGGAGAAAAAATGCATTTACAAAAAGATATTATGAATATTTTGGATAAAACTGGTTTCAATTGTGTTGAACCAACAAGTGAAAAAGGGAAATATAATATTTACATTAATAGCCGCACTCCATTCAACAGTGATTTTGGGTTTTATGTAGTATATGATGGCTCTTTCCAAAGTTTTAAAAAAGCTGTAAGTAAGATTTGTTATGCTTTTGACATTGATAAAGATGCAGAGAAACAGATTCCGATAAGAGAATCTGCCAGCATTCAGACAGTTTTGGATGAATCTAAGTGGAAAAAAGAAAAATTAGATGAGTTGTTAGCTGCATTTAAAACATATATAATGGAAGCAACTTTTACATTTACTGTATCAAAGTTAGCAGGGTATATTGTTGATTCAATATGTAAAAAGTATATTACAGAGTATGATTTTACGGTTTTAGATGATGCAGAACCTCAAATATCCAGTTGGTATGGCATAAAAAATATTAATACTGGGTTTAATAGTTCTTGTATTGAACTGTTTGCTGACTATTATGGTGGCGGTTGCGGAGTTTATAATCGAATTGATGAGGAAATGGACAGGGAAGAAAGAGTAGATATTATAGAAAAGATGATATTGCAGGTTATGGAACAAGAAGTATGTGATAAAGACACAAAACTTCTAGTCCAGCTTTCATATTAAATTTATAAAGGTAATTATGGTATATATTTTAGTAAGCCTCGATATAAATCGGGGCTTTTTCTAATCATCGTTTTTGAAGAAATTTCTTTTTTGTTATATTTTTGAAACTATCATTCTATTGTTGAAGCAAATCTAATGAAGGAAGGAGGATAATATTACATCATTGTTTCACAGAACGATAAGACAGTTGCTATTTTGTGGTAACTATAGATTAAAAAAGAAAAGAAGGAATATTTTATGAAAAGAAAAACAAAAAGAAGATATTGTTATTTATTAGAAAGAAAAACAGATGGAAAGCATTTTTGTGCGTTTGGAAATTTTAAGGCTACTAGCTATGGACAACATCCATGCGTTTTATTCGATCTTTTACCCGAAACATATATAGGTTATTCCTGTCAACAAACACCGTTTGGCATGGCTAGAAACATATCTAGCGATTTACGTTGCGATGGTATCTATAAAAAACAATACAACATTTTACAGCAGCAAGTAATCTAATTAGAAATATTTATTAATAGGAGGAAAAAAATGGGAGTAGCAATGAAAGTATTTGCTTATTATAAACCTGAACAAATCAATATCAATGAGTTATATGAACAGATCAAAGAATCCTTTATAACAGCATTTAAAGGAGAAATAGAGATTGTAAAAAATTATTCTTCATGTTTTAAAAATACAATCATAGGAAAAGAAAATCCAGATAAAATTATATCTGCTGTTCAAAAATGGAATGAGGATATTGAACAAAAAGTCGTAAAATCCCTTGAAGCTTTAGAAAAGAAAGCTTCTGATTATGGTTGCAAAAACTTATCTGAATATTTTAATTGCTCTTTTCATATCAAAGAACGCTCGTCATATTCTTGGGATTTGTGGTCCTCGTTAAGGAGTATGGATGATATTTTGGGATATGGTACAGATTGCGCCGTATATGATGAGAATGGAAACTGGACAGTAATGATGCCAGAGGTAATAAAAAAAGAGGCTCTTTCTCATCCTGAAAATTTCGTTATTTTACAATTAATATATGATTAGGAGGATAGTAAATGCAAAAGAATAAATTAGCAATGTGTAAAAGGATATTTAAAGACTTTCAGACAAAAAAATAGTGGATGATGAAAAAATTTTGATCATCGACTGGAAAAACAAAGATGGTTCCGGTGAATATGCGATACGTTACACCCTAGATATGGAAAAAGGAAATTTCATTATTACAGGTGACGTAGGATATTGTATCGCGAGCTGGTATAACCACTTAACGCCAGACAATCTTTGCAAGTTTTTAAATAATATAGGATATTTTAAAGAAAAGATTAATTGTTGGACTGAATCTTATACATACCGCTATAAAGATATCAAAGATGATCTTTTTGTACTTAAAGATGATTTACTGAATGATACTGATTTTTCGGAAGAAGAAATCGATGAGGATATCGAAGAAATATTATCCATGGCTGAATATATTGAAAAAGGTATGGCTTCTTATCCAGATTTAATTGATATTTATACAAAATATTATTCTGATTGGTGGGATTCTGGATTCAGTACACTCGGTCGCAGGATTTCAGATCGAATTTATCTATGGGCCGCAGGATTTCAAATGGCATGGAAACAACTTTCTGAAAATATTAATAAGTGATTTTACTTTCTAATTTTAGTCCAATAAAAAACAATTTTGATGTAATAGAGAAGCCATTGTTTCATAAACAATGGCTTTTTATTCTTCTTCAAAACTATCATCCTATTATCGAAACAAATTCGATGAAGAAAGGAGGATAACATTACATCATCACGTTTCAAAAGTTGTTATTTTTTATATCGACTAGGGACTAAAACAAAGTTAACAGGAGGAATAACTATGATAATCGATCTTACATATTCATGCAAAATGGGATGCAGTCATTGTATGTCAGACTGTAAACCTGAAGGGAAAAATATGTCCATCCAAGTGTTAAAGGATTCGCTTGATTTTCTAAAAAAATATCAAATTCCCACATGGTATTTCTCGGGAGGAGAGATTTTTGAACATCCAGATATTTTAAAAATACTTGAAATTATTGAAACAGAATGGATGAAAGAATCTTTTCGATTCCCTTTAGCCTTAATAACAAATGGGCGAGAACTTGTCAGAAATAAGAAAATTTATGATTATATATATAATCTTATCAAAAGACATGGAAAAAAATACATTTATATTCAAGTAACGGATGACTCTAGGTTTTATCCAGATAAATTAACAGAAAAGGAGCGATATTGGCTTAGTAAAATCGCTTCTGTGATAGAAGGAGTGCCAGGTGACCCAAAAGATAAAAACAAATGTTTATATCCACAAGGCCGAGCTTTACATAATTACTCGGAAAAGAACTGGTATACAGTTGGACCCAAATGTATAAATCCTATATTAATGATAAAACAAGACATGGGAATCTCTAAAATGGTAATGACAATGCTCATGAAAGGGAAAATGTGTGTTCCGGTTATTGCTCCAGACGGCTCTATTAAGTTAGGCGAATCTGCACTTTGTCCAGCTGTGGCATCCATATATGACTCTGAAGATGTGATCATCGACAAAATAAAGAATTTCCATTGCAGGCAATGCAAGATTGCATGGGAAAAATTAAAGGAAAATAGTCCAGAGACGTATTTTATACTAAATTGCTTTTGATCTTAAATATAGGAGAATGTGAATGATAAGTCAAAAAAACAGAAAAAAATTTAAGAAAAAAATGTTAAAATTTCGTTTAATGGAATTTCATAAAGAACTTATTAAAAAAGGAAAATATATGGAGGCGAAAAAAGTTTTAGTTTTGTTAATAAAAGAAAAGCTTCCTTTGGGATTGAATGATAGCGATTATTATTTGGAAGAGTGTTTTCAGAAAATAGGGTGTCGCATATCATACAGTACTCGCTATTATGTTGCATATGTATATTTACAGCCTGTATAGGAGAATAGTTTTTCAAACAGATTTCTTTTTCAGATGAGTAATATATATAAACAAAATCTTCTGTTAAGGAAATCATACATCAAGTAATAATAAGAGTTTTAGGAGAACCATATAAAATAAAATTTTTACCAGAATGAGAGGATAAAAGATATGCGTATAACAAAGAAGGAAAGAAAAAAGAATGCTGAACAATTCTATAACATGTTTATGAGCGGGTGCTGCAATAAAACGGCAATTGTTGCTCAAAAATGTGTGAGCACAAACCCAAATATAAACAAAGTTCAATTTATGGCTGTACCATCTCCATTAAGCTATGGTACTCCAGTTATCATTGCTGAGTCTAATTTTGGTTTAACTGGATGTTTTGCAGAGTTATTGAAAAATATTCATCCGGAAATAATACAGGAAAAGAGTTATTTTGATGACGGATTCAATGAATGGTTAGAAGAAAATTATCACTTTCGAATTACATACAAAGATGGATTTGTCTTCTTTTTGGAAAGGGATTAGATATGGATACTCAATCTAAAGATTTTTTATCCAGCCGACACATGAAACAAAACATCTGAAATGTGATGAAAAAACTCTCAGAAAATATCTGGGAGTTTTTTGTTTTTTCTCCAAAACTTCATACTATTTATGCGAACAAATATGATGACGAAAGGAGATATAGATCATTTTATCATTGTTCTACAATAACTGAAGAAAATAGGTACAGGAAGGAGAACTAAAATGAGTAATGAAATAGGAACAAAGAAACTCTCATTTAATATTCAAGGTGAATTTATTACAAAGCTTGCACGGGAATGGTTTTATAGCGGAAAGAAAAGCTATGACGAAGTTCTTGAGATGCTTATGAGCAGTCCAGATATTTCAGAAGTGCAAAGCAGAAGATATGCAGAAGATATCCTTCTTGGGCGTGCTGCCTTGAAAGGAAATACAGCGGATGGTTCATATCATCTTGAAATATATGGACCGGGAGAAGAACAGAAACTTCCATCATGCCAAAATATATGGAAGGAAATTGAGAAAAGAAAACAAGCAGAGAAAAAGCTAGAGAAGATGGAGGAACAGTGGAATGTAGCGATGGAGTATATTTCTGATGGAGAACAGCGAGAAATCCGAAAAATTCTTGGAATTGAGACGAATGAAGATAAGCAGAAAGCTCAGGTTGATAGTTTTATTGAACGTATGATGGATGAGAACACCTATGCGACAGAAGATTACGGATGGTTAGCCCCAAATGGAACTTTTTATGCAGTAGAGTGGGGCGAACATCAAGAGTGGGCTCAATCGTATATTGAGAAGAATTTTCCAGATACAAGGGAAAACGATATTATTGATATACAGATGAAGAGTCATACAGGTTTGATTGGAGCTGGAGATTATCTGGTAGAAAGAGGCTGGGTGCTTTTACATAATCCTAGTCAGGGAATTGCTTTTTCTACAAAAAATCCTGTTAAAGGGTATACGAAGGCACAGAAAGAATTTTTGTATGATTATTATATGGAAAGAGGAAAAGAAACAGAGGCAAATAAGGTGTGGAAATAGGATATATATCAGTCGTTATTTTTGACTGTAGATTAAAACAAAGAAAGGAAAAATTATGAATTTATTATCGTCAATTTTTACAGGAAAAATCAATGAAAAGTTTTCGAAAGATGAGATTGCAAAAATGTTAAAGACAACACCAGAGGCATTGGAAGCATTTGAAAACGCATATATGAAGGCTTCCGACATAGAACAAAAGGAATCGGATAATCTCTTTGATATGAATTCCAGACAAGCTGTTCAGACGAAAAATTCAAAGGAGACTAATAAAAAGGTAGAAATGTTAACATTACGTATTGTTAATGAACTTCTTTGTCAGACTGGTATCAGATGTATTTCTACAAACAACAATGATTATGTGACACTAGAAGATATCAAGTCTATACCTGAAAATATTCGTCCACAACTTACTGGACATTTAATGAAGACAGATATTAATGCACCAGGATATCTTGTCTTATTTGATATACTTAGGACATATCAAAGAACAGGAAATAAAGAGGTCTATCATTTATTCCGACAAGGCCTTGATATTCTCGATCTTGATCCAATTATATATGAAACAATCGGTATGAATCGGAATTCAATCGGATATTGGTTTCCAACATTAAAGAAAGCATCTGAAAAACAAAATTTCTTTCAAATACCTGCTACGAAAATTGTGAAAGTGCCGCTTACCTTATTGCAGCTTACTCGGTGTGATTATATGGGGCTTACCCCAACAACAATTGATATTGTAAACAGATGGGCTTACGAGGCCTTTGAGTTAGATGAAAATAAAACATATTTTATCAAAACTGGAACATATTCAAGCAAGTTTGATTTTAGAAATGCAAAAGTAACTACTTCAAAAGAAGTTAGAGAATTGGGTTCTTATTTGTTATTTATTCATTTTCAGGCATTACAAATGGCATCACCTTTATCAAGTCCATGTATTTATGGAGTATCAACTACTAATGAATGGTGTGTCCGAGAATATATTGAAGATAAAGAAAACAATCCTTGTATTTATCATGGTATGCCGCTTCATACAGAATATCGTGTATTCATTGACTGTGATAGTGATGAAGTTTTAGGTATCACTCCATATTGGAGATCGGATGTGATGAAAAAGAGATTTACTGCAGGTTCGGATGCTGATACTGCAGATATGAAACATGACTACATTATCTATCAGATGCATGAAAGAAAATTAATGAGTCGTTATAATAAAAACAAAGAATTAATAGTCAATAAAGTAAATGAGATGATTCCGAATATTAATCTTACCGGACAATGGTCGCTTGATATCATGCAAAATGGAGATGACTTCTGGTTAATTGACATGGCAACAGCTGATTGCTCTGCTCTTAATGATTGTATTCCAAAAGAGAAATTAAACAAAGTTCCAGAAAATTGGATACCAGATTTTGAAAGGCTAAAAAGTAATTAAAAATGAATAATGGTAATGATTTGGCAATGCTTGACAATTCGGTCTTGTGTATTTTAACTTTATATATTTGTTTGAAAAAACCAAAATATTTTAAGAGTATGTGTATAATAAACATAATTCTTTGTATTATATTTGCTATATTTTTTTTAGATACATCATTTATGCTTATTATACTAAACAATATATTGGTAATATTAACACCGAAAAAAAGTCAAATGCCTAACTAACAACAAAAAAGGATGTAATCTAAACCCTTACTACTATCTAGATTACATCCTTTTTATACTTTGCATCATAGGTATTATATCACATTTTTTTAAGATTACAATCATAAGATTTTCTATTGTTTTAATCCCTAGCCGGTATTCCCTTATACGGAACTGAATGCTGGTATTCTTATTCTAGTGGTGCTTCACTTCATGTCAGTGGGGGATACCGTTTCCTCCGTCCACCACTGACGCTTGCTTAACTTTACAATTCATCCCACGATCTGAAGATGCATGGGAATTCTTGCTTTTTATAAAATCTGTCCTCCTTTCCTATATAGTATGACAGAAATCTCGCCTATTCGATTTTTCTGTATAAATATTTTTTTATCTAACTTCTTTAGAACGTCGGACAGATTTTATAAAAAGATTCCCTCTTTTTTCTCTACTGATTAGTACATAGAACCATCGCAGACATATTATCTGGATATTTTATGATATTTTTAGCAGCATCTACAAGATTATAGGCAGCCATCTCACAATCTTGGCTTTTTAATATAATTTCTGCCATTGCCTGCGGCTGGATTGCGTAATGAACGCCATCTGTTGTCATTAAGATAATATCATCATCCTTTATCCTGCCTGCACGCAGCTGTATTTCCGGTTCAGTTACCAACCCAATCCCATTTGTGATAAGGAGGCGATCCGCATGAACATAATATTCTTCCTTTGTTATTTTCCCCATATTCAATAATTCATTTGCCTTTGTATAATCTTTTGTAAGTTGTGTAAGGACTCCGTTTCGGAGCATATATACTCTTGTATTTCCACAATGAGCGATAAATATCTGATTATTTTCCGTAAAGAGACAACAGGTAACACTTGCAGCAAATCCAGAATATAATTCTTCGTTTCCCATTTTAAAGGCTCCAATGACCTTATTTGCAATTAACATGGCCAATTTCATATAAAATTTAGGGTCTAAACAAAAATCTTTTTTCTTATTTTTCCACATTGTCTGTATAAAATTGCCGATTTCAAGACAGATAATCGAGGCTGGCTGAGGGATGGAAGGACGAGAACCTGTACCATCTGCAATAACACAAAAAAGATTTTTTTCATCCAATTCTTTAAAAAAAATATAGTCTTCCTGTCTTTCTCTTGAGACTCCGATATCTGTGGTAGCCGCAATAGAATATTTCTTCATCAATTTTTCCCTTTCTTTAATTCCCGTTATTATTCGTTTCTTTTTCTTCTGATGTACATATCAGAGCTGCTTTATAGGCTGCGATTTTATCTGCAATCTCATTATTGTAGATTAATTTTGTATATGTAAATTTGTCTTTGTCTCCAGATAAAGAAGATAAATCATCCAGCATCTTTTCATATACTTCATATAATCCACTTACAGCTTCTGTCCCTGATTTTGTCTCATAGGTATCTGTACCAAGACGCACAGGATGTTTTTCTTTTTCTTCTTTATATGCGGTATGCATTAACAATAATTCTTCTTGCAGGTCACCGATATGGTTTTGCAGGTCTTTTTCTGAGATATTATTGTTAAGATATAAGGAAATAACTGTATCTACAGTATCGGAGAAAGTTTCTAACTGTTTAAAATAACTTTTTTGATGAGACAGCCACTCTTTTCCTGTGTATTGTTGTTTATAAAGATAGTAAGACCTGATTCCGGCTCCGGCACAACTTGCCAAAATCAAAATGATCACAATCCTAATCATTGTTTTTTTTATCATCTACTCCTCCTTTTCTTGTTTCTTCTTTTGGTGTTCTTAAAAGAAAATACGAAGCAATAATACATGCTGATAAAACAATTCCTCCTACGATAGCAACCTTAGCGAATCGGTTATTTTTCACTTTTTTAACTGGATTTTGAGCCTTCTTTTCTTTTACCTTTTCCATTTCTTCTTCCAAATTATTTTTTTCTTCTGTGGAATTATCTGGAATATCATTCTCTATTTTTGTTTCATTATCCATATTGGTGCCATCTTTCATAATGCTGGCAACAGATTTTGTGTCATTGGAAGTAAAGTCATATACAGCCCCTTTATTACTGGTTACTTTTGCCTTTTTTAGAGAAAGTCCTGTATTATCTACTATTTTAACCGGTTTTTTATTCTTTTTCTCTTCCTCTTTTTTATTTTTATCATTAGGAGAAGGAGTTACCGGGGTATTATTGTCAGAAGGGTTAGGAATCGGTGTAGGTGTAACAGGTGTTGTGGGTACAGATGGTTTAGACGGTTCTTTTCCGTTATCGTCTTTCTTATCATCGTCCTTCTTGGCATCATCATCCTTTCCATCATTATTATTTTTATCATCATCTTTTACATTTTCTTTCTCGAACTTAATATTTAGGGATTCTGAATAGACTTTAAATGTCGTCTTATTTGCGCAGACTGTTTTTGAAAACGCTTGAAGGTTTTCAGAACCTTTTGTATCGACGGAATTCTTTAAAATAAAGGACATGTCAGAAGTTTGTTTAAAAGTCTGTTCTTTTGTTCTTATCATCAATTCAATGGAGGCAACTGCTTTTTCTGGAATATATTCTCCGTTTTCGACCTCCACTTTTTTCCCATTAATATACAACTCCACATCTGCATTATCAAATTCTGGCATCTTGATTTTCTCAATATCCAGTCTTGCGGGAATATTCATCTTAAATTCTTGATGATCAATATCAGTATTGCCTGAAGAACCTAGATTTTTGATATACATTTCTGTGCTTTCTCCATATTTTAAAGTATTTTTTGATAAAGATACATCTGGTTTATCTGGAATGGAATATCTACAATTTGTCCGAATGCTGCTGTGACAGAATGTCTCATTTTCTCCTTCTGCATCTGTTCCAAAACAATCAGCAGACACTAAAAGTTTTTCATCGCTCTCCGAAGCATGGATTTCTCCAGAAAGAATCATTCCGGTAAAATTCTTAACAGAATTTGTTTCTTCTTCACCATAAAGAATACGAATCATATCGCACCCTTCATATTTTGTCATATCTACTTCATTTCCTGGCGATACGGTTTCTTTTCCTAAAAAATTCTTTTCATGGTATACTTCTATTGAAAGTTCACCTTTATAATCAGTCCAGTCTCCTAAATTTAATGATCTTGGATAAAATCCTTTATCAAACCGAATAGAAAAGCCTACTTTTCCATCATAAGTGGCAGGATCGTAAGCGGAATAAGAAAAAGTATAATTCTGTTCTTCCGATTCACTTCTTACTGCACTGACAGACTGTGCGATATTTATGACTCCTTTTTCTGTATCTGTCGTAGCTGCATAACACATAGAGGGAGTCCCTGCAGTGATACAGGTTCCCGCTAAAGTTACTGGTAATGGAACACTGAGAAAAAGTAATCGTAATACTTTATTGGGCATAGCTACCTTCCTTTCTTTTTTTGTTTGTTTTAATCCACAGCCGGTATCCCTTCCGGCAGTGTTTAACAGTGGGAGATACCGTTTTCTTTGCTCGTCACTGACGTTATGTGATACACCGGCGGGCAACCGAAGTTGGCTGCGGTTTTCTGCATGTGTTTGATAATACAAGATATCCCCCTTTGCCTTCTTATATTTAGTATGATATTTTGGAAGAAAAGATTTCTACAGAATATACATAACACTACAATAACTTGCATACTATTAATATAATATAATGTCTCTTTTTTTCTGGTAACTTTCTAATTTCTAGCACAAGGAGGTGCGTATGAAAAAGATAAATTATTTCAAAATACTAGCAGATAAAACAATAAAAGTTATTGGGTTTCATGGATTAAATCGTTTTTTTTATGCATATGTATCCTATGACGGAAAGAAAATACTCATTTCTAATACAGAAACAAAGAATATTCCATGTATCTGTGTTTATATGCCAGACAATGGGATAATACATGATATTGAGTTTTATCATATGCTACAGTCAAAAAATGAATTTTACGTATTATATGAATTTATTGAATTTTATGAAATATTTGTTCCTACAGAAAAAAAGATTGAGAAAGCTGATGGAATTATTTATCTCAAAAATTAAAGAGCGGGGTTCCCGCTCTTTTTTAATGATATGATTGACTAGAGTGGTCGCTAATATCTTTTGATAAAAGTTTTTCGTCAGCCTTCAATATTTGGCGTATCTCCTTTTCAAATCCATATCGGCTCTTTCTTTTGTAAATAGAATTTTTTAAAAAAAGCCCAAAAGAAACAACCGTTCCCATTAAAAATCCAAAAAGCAATCCTGTAAATAAAAATTCCAAAGATATCACTCCTTTTCTTTCTTTTCTGCTTCTTCCATACGAGTATGTAAGGTAGATAATTTTGTATTAACAAGCACCGCTTCACCCGACTGTAAATAAACTACAGATAAGATTTTTTTTCCTCTAGTGCAATCTATAACAAGTCCAGCATCCTTTTTCCGTTGTATATCATTAATGATCGCTGCCCCTGCATAAGCAACGTAATATTTAATATTACGTTTTGGGATATAACAAAGTGTAGAAACTTGTACGTCCATTCATTAAAAGCAGGAAATCTCAATGATATATCATTGAGAAAATTTTCCTGCATCCTCCTTCTTTAATTTTTTAATCTTTTGATATATTGGTAGGAATCGTCCTGTTTTTTTCTTTTTTTCCTAACACTTGCAACAGGATCTGTTTTATTAATGATACAAGACAATTCACTCCAAGATGTTTTATTTGTTAATTTAGATATTCTTTCTGAAAATGATATTTTCTTCTTTTTGATATTTTTTTCTTTATTCTTTCTTTGTTTAGGGATTTTATCATGTTTTCCTGTCTGTTTTCTTTTCTGCCCTTTCCCCATCCTACTCCTTACTCTGCGAGAAATGACCGGCACATCCTTTAAGATAAATAGAACGAATAGAAAACCTAAAACAAGTCCAGCTGTAGTTCCGATGGCAAATAATAAGATATCGCAATATTCTTTAGGCATCAAAGTCCTCCTTTCTAAAAATCATAGGTTACAGGATCGGAGAAGCTAAAATTATCTTCATCATTTATGTCATTTCCTTTTATATCAGTTGAGAAAAGATCCGTATCTGGATAACTAAGAGTATCATCAAAAACTGGAGAATCGCTTAAATCATCGTTTCCCTGCATGACCATACTTTCATTATTAACAAAAGGAGAATCATCATTTGTAGTCATATCTGGTGTAGCCGTATCAACAGGATTTTCATCTGCAGTACTTATAACCGAATCACTATTTAATCCTGTATCTGTACCTATATCGCTATTTAAAGCATCTACATTCCCCTGTTCAATACCTGTATCAAGAGAATGTTCTGAATGAAGAGATTCTAATGCATCTGAAATTGGATTTGTAGATTCAAAATCAGTTGCTTTATCCGCAATAATATCTGCACTTGCATTTGTTGGAGAAACGGTAACATCGTTTACCATCCATGCATTCTCTCCATCCGAAACAACTCCACCTATCTCCATTTCTGCAGGTTCTTTCTCAATAAGACCTGGAATCTCTTCATATGCTTTATTGATTACTGTTTCTTTCATATCGTTGTCCATTCCAGAATTTAAGACTATCTCTTTTGCAATTTCCATGTTATCATCCAAAGAACCATTCATGGAAGCTGCCATATCAGCAAGAAGATCTCCTATTTTTTCTGCCATAATATCTTCATTATCTGAGTTTTCATCATCATTGTTTTTTTCAATATATTCTTCAATTCCCGAAACAATATTCTCCAAAAATTCTGCTTTTTCTTCTCCTGTCATTGTATCATATTCAGAAAGGCGGTCGTAAGTCTGTTCCAATAAAGGAGAAGAATCCGTTTCTTCTAAATATTCTGCAACCGCTTCTTTTAAATCTTCTTTTGTTTCATTATCACTGATCACATCCTCAGTAAAAGAAACGTCTTCGTTTTGTATTGGTGTAGTTTCCGTTGTTTCTATATCAGTTTTTTCTTCCTGGGCAGTTTTATCATTTTCTGAAACCTCTATGTCTTCTGCATCAATATTCTTTTCTGCATCTTTTGTTTCTGATTCAATCGCCATAGCTGCATCAGTGAAATCTTCTGCTTTCTTATCTTCTACATCTTCTGTTTTTTTATCTTCTTGTACAGGGGTATTATCTATAATATGATCTTTATCTGACGATACTGTAGTTTCTCCATGAAAGGTATCTTCCATTATCTTTTCTATATTATTAGAACCATTTGTATCTATCATTGTCTCCTGTGTTTTGTCATTTTTTTCCATACTTATAGAATCATTTTTTTCATTTAGCTGCTTATTATTTATAACATTATCTTCTTTTAATGGAGAAAGATTTTCTATTTCCTCTTTTTCAGTGTTATCTTCTTTAAGATGATTATTCATCGACTCTTCCGCATCCACAGCCATGCTTATTTTATCACTTGACATTTGTTCTATATTTTCTTTGTGATTTTCATTTAAATCACTATCTGTTTTATCTGTGTCCATAATAGTTACGTTTGGAGTTGCCCTCCATTCTGTTTCCTTATCATTTATAGTGACTTCCTCATTTTTTTCGATATCTTCAGGCTTTGATTCTTCCTGCTTCTCTATAGGAGATACGATAGGGTCGTAGGAAAAAAAAGCAATGATTCCTTTTGTTACTCCAATTGAAATCCCCTTTATCGTATCTTTGATTACCGCTCCTGCTTTATCAATATCAATACCAGTTACGGATGAGATACTATTCATGATATTATCAATTCTTGATACAACTAAGGCATTTTTTTCTTTCAATTCCATCTTGTATTTGTCTATTGTATCCCCAAGGGCTTTGCTTACATTAGATAAAAATCCAGAAATATTTCCAGAAAAATTATCATGGTATGCTTTGATATCCATCCGTACAGCAGCAAGAGGAATTTTGGATTCGATATAATTTGTAAATCGGTCAGAGAGAGTCATCAACACTCTTGTCTCAGGAGATACGATTCCGAGAGGTTTTTGATAGTCTTTAATAATGTTCCTTGCTTTTCCAATAATGTTTTTTATTTTTACAGATGCCCCATCTGCCTTCGTTATAGACTCCATTCCTTTACAAATATTTTTTGTCTTTTTGTCGCTTATGTCATTTTTTTCCTTATCTATAGATAGTGAAGCAACCACTTTAGCAATTGGGTCAGAAATATTTTGCCCTCCAGCTGTCTTTCTTATATCTCCAATCAAACCTTTTACATCTGGATCACTAGAAACTTGATTAGATGAAATAGTATCTGGAAGATTTTCCAATTTATCTTTTAAAGCTTTTTCTTCTCTTGATAATAATATTTCTCTTTTTTCTTCCTTGTCCGCATTTTTTTTATCGATATCGCCAGTAGGAATCATTTTACTTTCTTTAACATCGTCCTCAATATGTTCCTCTGTTTTTCCCAAATCCGTATCTTCTACTTTTTCTGAATTATTATCATTATCTGCTGAAGAATCCTTTTCTGAAGTCATTTCATCTACTATATTTGTTTCCATACCAGATGTATTTTCTTCAAAAGCATCTTTGTCTTCTGATTCTTCTAAAAGATATTCTTTGTCTGATTCAATATCCTCATTTTCAGTCTTGGGAGCTTCTTTTTCCTCATTTTCTGTTATTTTTTCTTCCAGTTCTTCGTCTTCTACTTTCTTTCCTACTTCATCTAACCAATCCGTATTAGAAGAACCAACTTCCGATTCCTCTTCTTCTATTGTAGAAGAATCAATTTCTTCCTTGTCACTGATATTATCTTCAATGAAATGAACGGTCAGTTTTTCAGGATTTTCTGCCGATTCTATATCTTCTTTTTTTGAAGGATTTTCCTCTTTTATATCGATCCCTGTTTCATTTTCTACAGGGTTCTTCTCTACAGGAGTTTCTGTATCCATTGTCCTATCTTCTTTATCTTCTATTGTAGAAGAATCAGCTTTCCCTTTATCCGCAGCATTCTCTATCGCTTCAATATCTTCTTTTTTCGAAGGATCTTTTTCTTTTGTCACATCATTTTTTACAGATTTTTCCTCTGCGACACCTTCTGTTTTCTTTGTTTTTTCTTCTATATTGGGTTCTTTTTTCTCATTTTCAGTCTTGTCAGTATTTTTTTCTTCTTTTACAGTAAGATCCTTCATTTCTTTCGGTAAAAATGTACGAACAACTGCAGCGTTAATATTAGCAAGCGGCCGCAGATATTTATCTCGAATCACAGCTTCTTTTGAAACAAATTGAACCAAATGGCTTCTTCCTTTATAATTTGAGCCATCCTCTTTTTTATAGATATCAGATATTGTTTGTTCTGGTTTTCCTCTAAGAATATTTAAAAAGAGGGTTTTTGCATAATCACAGTTACATAAATCCGATAAACTACAATACATTTTTAAAGTACTCATTTTCTCACTGAGGAATTGCCCGGTACCAACTGCCCCACCTATCTTTTCATATTCATACGCAGCTTTATCATGTTCATATTTCGCTGCATGATAAAAAGCATGTTGGCCTCTGTATTTAAATGGAATATCTTCGTAAGTACTAAGCTGTTTATTGTAATGCAGGATTTCATCTTTTAATGCTGTAAGTTTTTCTTTTAAAGCCTCTGTTTTTTGGTCATATTTCTCTTTAAATACTTCATCATATTTGTCTGGATCTTCAACTACTCTCTCATCTTTTTTAGCCTCAGTTTCTGCTTCTTTTTTTAATTCCTCTTGTTTTTCTTTTGATATTGCGACTTCCTGCTTAGGATCTATTTTTGCGTAAGGAGAAGTTTGTACTTTATAGAATGATTTTTCATCGGTTACTTCATCGGGAGAATTATCTTCTCTTTGTTCTTCAGACACATCTACTTTTTTTTCTTCGTTTTCCTCTTTAGCTACATCTTCCTTCGTTTTTGATAATGCATCTTTAAAAATTTTTTCAACTCTTATCTTTTCGTTTCCATCTTTTTTTTTGTCAATATCATTTATTACATTAATAAGCAGTGTTTTTTCAAAAGTCTGACTGAGCATATTCCCTTTGATTATATCGAAAAGGTGATGGTTTTCTCCATGATCCATTTTCCCTACATCTGCTCCAATTTTTCTAACTGCAAGAGTTAAAAGATCGAGATTTTTATTTTTATTTTCATCATCTCTCAATAGGATTGCATTATCAATAAAATCATGCTGGTCATCTGACTGAAAAGTGATCGGATAATATCTTTCTGTTTTTATCTTATCTATGATATCCGGCCGTGCAAATGGAGGAAGCACAGGATAGCCCTCTACCATTCCTTCAGTACGGATAGTAAGTGTTCCTGTCCGGTCTGAAATCGCTGTGATAAGCTTGTGCCCGTCAAGATCAGAATATTTTTCGTTGGATTCGTCACGTATTTCCTCCAAAATAGAACGAATTGTATGTTCGATCTCAGAATTAGAATAGTCAGGAAGCTCCCTGCTTTCTATGGCGGGAAGCTGCCCACGGACACCTGATGACCCAATAAAAGCACCAATACGTGCATCTAAATCTTTATCGACTTCCGTGTCTTCTTCTGGACCGAATTCTTTGATCCATCTTGTTTGAGTTTCATAAGTTTCCTTATATCTCGATTCATCAAGAAACGGGTCATTTTTATCATAAGCCTTTTCAAGATTCGATGCATGAAGAGCTAGTGCCTGGACACCGTATCGCTCATAAATCCCTTTATATTCTCTTACGTCCTGAACAATCATACGCTCCAGTTTTTTGACTTTTTCAAAGTCCTGTTCTTTTTTGGGCTTCGAGGCCTCAGAACGTAGTGTTTTGACTTTTTCCAGTATTGCATCATGAACTGGCAGTATCTTAGCGGATACATATGCTTTTGCTGTCATTGTACGCAGATACTGATTTTCAATCTCGGTTCTATTATCTTTTAAATCCTGTACTCTTTGTGCATAAACCCTTTGCGGAGAATTTCCATCTACTCCAACACTAAGAAAAAAAGAAACAGAATCCATAACAAATACTTTTTCATTGAGAAGTTCTTCTTTAACCTCTTTCTGATCTGCAATGCGGTCCCTTTCTTCTTTTCCGCACATATCTAGTACTTGATCGGCCTCTTTGAGATAATTAGAACGTCCGGCAGCCATTGTCAGTCGGCTGGAAATTCCAAAATCTTGATTATGGATATTTAAACGAGAATAATTCCCTTCCGGATTCCATGTTCGTCCAAAACCATCCATAATAGTAGTTGCTCTGGACACAACATTAGCCGGGGCATCCTTTTCATGACATTCGATTGTTACAAGGTTTGATACAGGAATAGAGAGTTTTTCTGGCTGTTCTCCATTAAGCCGGATTCCCTCCGTTTCAATATAAGGGACATAAGAACCTTCTATTTCCCCATCTGTAAGTGCATCAGAGGACTGTATATATATTTTTACATGATCAATATCATATAAATCAGGATTTTCTCCAACGAAATCCTTGATAAAGTCTTGAATTTCATTAGGAGAAGTCAATTCCTTCACTTCTACATTGTCAGTACGGGTTGTATCGTGTCCTGCTATATAACCATAACAAGGGTCAAATTCACGGATAGATTCTACAATATCCCTGTATTGATCACGATACTCAAAGGGAACAAATCCAGAATCCAGCTCGGCGTATACTCCCTGTTCCTCTGTGATGTCATAAAAAGCCTCACTAATCCCTTTTTCTTCTAGGAGATTCATAAAGTTATCTGCATCTACTGTGGTCACAACCGGTTTCGGCGGAACGTCAACCTTGGGATTTGTCAGTCCTAGATCAATTGTGGAAACGAATCCTCTTCCGCCATCTTTTGTACAGCAGTCTTTTGCAAACTTTTCTATCTTTTCTTTGTCATATACCCATTCAGCAGAACCCTTTTCTGTTCCATGTACTAATTCTTCGGTCTTCCCATCTGCAGATACCAGATATACATTGACTGTTGGGACATATCCCGTTTCGTCTTCTACGACTGCACGTTCAAGCCGTAAACATTCCCATCCCAATCCGGGACCAATATCATCCGCATTTAAGTTATAGATATAGGATTCTTCATATTTATAACCATCTTCATTGCGCTCATTATCCAGCATGACACGTACCGCACGATCGACTGTATCTATTGCCAGAGATGGATCTTTTCTCTCTGCCCGCTGGTCCATGCTAGTGTTTGTTGTATCGTCACTATAAATAATCTTTTGAATACCTGATAAATCACTCATTTTTATTTACGTGCAGGATATTCTCATCCATTCTTGTCGGCTGGAGAAGAATATATTCTGCTCCTCCTTTCTGTGTAGTAAGAAATTTTTATCTATATCTAGTATGAATGATTAGAAAAATTATTAAATTTTTTTATCAAACACATGCAGAAAACCGCAGCCAACTCTAGTTGCCTGCGGATGAATGCCCCCATGGTTATCTCTGGCTGTTTGAAATAATAAGACTTCTACAGAAAAATCTTTTTTACTTAAAATCTATCATACTGTTAGTAAGAAATAGAAAGGAGAGCGGTTATATGCGCACATGGAAAATCATGATAAAACCAGATAAAGATGCTGTGTTATGCAGATATTTTAAAGAAAACACCACAGCCGCCAAGTGCATGTACAATGCAGCGAATTTCTATATCCGTAACACGATGACAGGGATACGGAAGTCCCCGGAAGAAAGGACTGCCCATGAAACAGAGGTTCTTCATTATGTCTTTACTGGGATTCAGAAAGCAAATGCTCATAGCTATGAAGTATACTGTAAAAAACGGGAGAGATACAAAAAGACTGGCGGTATGGCTGGTGCTGTTGCGATGTCAAAGCTAAAGTACAAGGTTGTTCCTTATCCGACAAGGGATGAATGGTTCTTATCTTATACGGTATTAGATGCTATCTTTAAGTATACAGACCATCCAACCTACCGGAGGATGAACAGCCAGGTTAACCAGAATGCGATAAAGAAGACTGTTAAGAGCTGGAAGTCTTATTTCCAGTTACGGAAAGACTATGCTATCCATCCGGAGAAGTATAAAGCCCGTCCGAGGATACCGGGCTATGTCAAAAATCTTGCTATGACAGCCGCTTATACAAACCAGACAGCGAAATTTATCCGTAAGGATGGACGTGCATACCTGCGGTTTGTGAATCACAGGCAGCCTGTGCTGATTGGCAGGGAATCTCTGTATTCCGATATGACTTATGTGAAGACAGAGGTGAAGCCGCAGCATGGCGGGTATAGCATCCTGCTTACCTTCAAAGAGGACATTATTCTTCCAGAAGTACCAAAATTCCCAAAACGTATCCTTGGGATTGATGTGGGCGTGGATAACTTCTGTGCGGTTGCCAATAACTTTGGAGACATACCGTTTTTAATCAAAGGCGGAGCCATAAAATCAATGAACCAGAACTTTAATAAAGAAAGATCCAGACTTCTTTCCGAAGTCACGAAAGGCAGTGACAGCACTCATTCCAAGAAAGAGACCAAACGGCTCCATGCACTCAGCCGGAAACGGGAGACACGCCTGCGGGATTTCTTCTACAAAACAGCGTGGTATCTTGTCCGGTATGCAAAGCAGCAGCAGGCAGAAGTTATCGTTGCCGGACATAATGAAGACCAGAAGCAGAATATCTGCATTGGAAGACAGAATAATCAGAACTTTGTATCTATTCCGTTCTGTCGGTTTTTGGATATTCTCCGGTATACCGCTGCAAAAGCAGGGATACCGGTTGTCATCCGGGAGGAGAGTTATACATCAAGAGCAAGCCTGCTGGACTTAAATGTTATCCCCACTTATAAAAAAGGCGATGTCACAAACCACACTTTTTCAGGAAAGAGAGTACGCCGAGGATTATATAAAACAAACAGCGGTCTTTTCATCAATGCAGATATTAATGGAGCAGGGAACATCCTGCGTAAAGAATACCCTTCTGCATTTGATGGACAGGAACTAAGCTATCTTTATGAGACAACGAAAGTGGTATCCTATACCGATATCTACATTGGAGCAAAAAGCTTGTGTAACGGGAAATATAATGGTAAGAATCATCAGTCAGGAATGGGGAGCCGTGCGAACCACCAGTATAGAAAAGAAAGGCGGCATCATTACCGTAGCCTATGGGGAAAGTCAAGAGCCGCTTAAATAAAAGTAATCCCTGTCACAAGGGATAGAGGGGTTGTGTTCCCCCAGCGAGGCGAAAGTCTCGTAAAGAAGCCGCGGTCAACTTCAGTTGCCCGTCGGTGTATCACCTTCCTTCCCATCCTATCATATTAATCATGAACATGTTTTACAGATGAACTGGAGGATCAGTGATCAACAGTTCATCTTTTTTTTGCACAATCATGTGTAGGAAGGAGAATCTTTATGGGTAATACCGTATTACAACCAAAAGAATTACTTGGAGTTTTGCTATTAAAAACAACAGCGAGTCGTAATAAAATGTTACGAATGAAGTGGAGCTATGAAGGGGAATGTTTTAAGATCATTGAATATGGGCACGATATTTATCATCTTTCACCGACAAACCCTAATGCTCCCTATGACATCATAGTCAGGAGAAATTCATGGCCAGATTTTTTGTATGCCTCTGTTCATAAAAAAATAGCTTACGAAGGGTATATTTCTGTGTTCCGGGATACTCTTGCCAAGATACTCCTTTTGGACTTGCAAGGAATATTTCATCTGATCTCCGATGTGATGGAGAAGATGCAAGAAAATATCGTGTAATACGGCAACAGAAAATATTATCTCCTATCGAAAAAATGAAGTTAGCAAAATAGTTAATGAAGCCAAGTAGAGGGGAACTGCAAAAGGCTCATATCATACAAGGTATGAGTCTTTTTTTGTAGAAAATTTCTACATTCTTTCATACTTAAATATATATAATTTTTAATTAGGAGGGATTTATGAGATTACCAAACAAATATGATTTAAAAAGCCATGAGAGGGAAATTTATTCTTTTTTAGTAGGACTGGTCTTGTTATCTATCGTTTTTGCAATATTCAGCCAATCCAGCTCTAAAAAGAAACTAGGAGTATATTCAAATTCAGATAAAGTTGAGACATTCTCAGAGGCCACTACAGAAACAAAGCCAATAAATACAACACAATATGAAGATACTAAGGCAGGTTTTGCCTTGAATATTCCTTCTGACTGGAAAAGAATAAATCAAGACGGAACAACAATGTTCGTCCATCAGCCTTCAGCATCATCTGTTACAATAAAAATTTCTGATTATGATCCGTCTGTTAATAATACAACATCTGAATCTCTTTCTGAATCGATTGCTGGACAAGGAAAAACCTTTGTAAATTTTGTAAAAAATTCCACCAGTAATTATCAGGTTTCTTATCAGGATTTGTCGGATAATACTTATGATTATGTGGACGATGTGTACTGGTCCAGAGACTATGTTGTAACTTTACAATGTGTATTTAATGACCAAAACTATAAAAAGATACTTCCCTATTATGATAAGATTTTATCATCTTTTCAATGGACGACAAAAAATACTATTCCAGAAGATATTTCTTTGCAGTATATTCAATCTTTAAACTTTGAGACAGGAATTCCTTCATCTTGGAGTGTATCACAGGCAGATAATGCGATTGTGGCTATGAGCCAAGATAATAATGCATCAGAAACAATTACCATACTAAACTCTGCCACTTCATTAACGAATATTACTGCAACCGATTTTTCCAGTGTATTAAAAAACGGAAAAAATAATTTTATATTAGGTGATTTTAGTGCATCTTCGGATAAAGTAACTGCATCTTATTCATGGTCAGATAATACTCAAAACTATATAGGGAAAGCGTATTGTTATAGCGATGGAAAACAGCTTTATTTAATTTGCTTTGATTATATAGAAGACTCTATATCAGAAGACTTGCCAGATAATTGTTGCAAACTATTTCGCAGTTTTACAGAAATCATAAGAGAAAGCCCACGGCTTTAGCGGTGGGATGAATTGCTTTTAATATGTATTTTAGAAGAGGTTTTATATCAAAATATCTTCTAAAATATGATATAATAAATCTATAAATAAAAGATATAGACGTACCAAAATAATTGTATTACTGATAAACAGCGATATATAGAAGAATCATTAGGAGGAACGATGCATACTTTACAACTCCGATTAAAGACAACTGCATATGACAGACAGGAGATCACACGGAGATTTTATGCCCTTTCCCATATCCATAATGTCCTTGTGAAACATGCGAAGAAGCTGTTATGTCAGCTGGAACATAACAAGGAGTATCAGGAGATGCTTACGGAGTATCGTGTCTTATCCAAGATAAAGGAACCAACAAAAGAATCGGATTCCAGAAAAGATGCTTTATCACAGGGAATATCTTCTTTCAGGCAGGGGATGGGGCTGACCGAAGCTGGGCTTCAGTCTTATATCAAAGTATGTGGGAAACGGTATAAGAAGCTTTTATCCTCTCAGCAGGTGCAGAAGGAGGCATCGAATGTCTGGAGGGGCGTAGAAAAAGTCCTGTTTGGTAACGGGAAACAGCTTCATTTTAAGAAGAACCGGGATTTTACTACAATCAGCGGGAAGACAAATACCAATGGAGCTAAGTTTGACAAAGACACATTGACTGTAGACTGGCTTGGTCTGTCGATGCACTGTAAACTTCCTAAAAGGGAGAAAGACAGGCAATACATAGAAGCCAGTTTATCATCGGCTATCTCCTACTGCCAGATCCACCGGAAGATGTTTTCCACTGGCTGGAGGTATTATGTGATCCTTGTATTAAAAGGGGATGCACCGAAGAAACTTAAACAGACCGGGGATTCTACGATGGGGATAGACCCAGGAACCTCCACGATAGCCGGTGTCTCAGAGACTAAAGTCATCCTCACAGAACTTGCTCCGGAGACAAAACAGTATGAGAAGGCAATCTATCGCCTGCAGCAGTCGATGGACCGCTCTAAGCGGGCAATGAACCCAAAGAAATACAAGCCAGACGGAACAATCAATAAGCAAAACCATGACCCATGGAGATTTTCCCATACCTACCGGAAGAACCGTGACCGCTTAAAGAGTCTGTATCGGAAGAAATCGGCATATATCAAGCAATCCCATGAGATACTGTGCAATACACTTCTGGCAGACTCCAGACACTTTCTTGTAGAAAAGATGAATTACGCAGGGCTCCAGAAACGCTCAAAACACACAGCCCGGCAGGAACATCTGTCAGAGGTGAAGAAAAAAGATGGCTCTACTCGCAAGATATATAAATACAAGAGGAAGAAACGGTTCGGACGTTCACTTGGCTCCCGTGCCCCTGCTATGTTCCTGCATATCTTGCAGCAAAAAGTACAGCTGTATAACGGGAGTTACCGTGAGATAAACACCCGGACATTTTGTGCGAGCCAGTATGACCACGTTGAGAATAAAAATAAGAAAACCCCATTGAACCAGAGAACAAAGATTATTGGAGGGCATACGGTACAGAGAGACCTGTACAGTGCTTTTTTGATCAGTAACACAACGAATGATCTAAGCCACGCTAATAGAAGGAAGTGTAATAAGAAATTTGCTGATTTTATCGTAATGCAGGAAAAAGAAATAACCCGGATGAAAGCATCCGGATCATCCATGAAACAATGTTTTGGATTTTAAGATAAATAAACGGGCACCGGCATCTGCCCAGCTTCCAGGAAGTACTATCCCAGATGAGGAACCCCTATGGTGGCAAGATCCTGAAAAATCATACTATATCCACTCCTATATGGAGTGGTGATGTTGTTATAATCTAAGGAATCCCACGGATTTATCCGTGGGAGGATGTCAATCAAAACTGACTGCTCTGCACACATTATTATTCTGCAAAAAAAGACCCAACAAGAATGTCGGGTCTTTTTTCTTATCTAACTCTTTGCGTTCCGCTATCCGAAGTATTTCCCCTTTCATGAACTTCAAAGTTATCTTCTGTTCTCTCCTCCCATACCAGTTTTTCTTTTTTATCAATGTCAACATATCTGTCATTATTCCCGCTGGTAGAGATGGCTTTGAAGTGAAGTAATACTTGTGATGCAGCATCAAACATATATTCTCGTATTTCGTAATAAGAGCGTGTGCAGTGTGTTACCTTTTTAAGCTGCTCTGCTTTTAAGGTGTATTTTCCTGATGGAACACCTGTAAGATGAATAGAATCTCCATTTGTTTCAAAGGTATAAACTTTTCCTGTTTCTTTGCTAGTTAAAGTCCATTTAAGGCTTGGCTTATTTGGATCTTTTGGATAATAATTGATAGATTCTTCATACTGTGTGTCTACAGTGGTAATATGATAATCAGTGATAGCGATCATCTTAACATAATCTTCCATTGCATTACTCTTATAATCCTGGAAGATCTTTATGAGATCAGAATAATTGTCAGCATCCTTTATACCGCCATTTACAATATCTTTTCTGGCGGAATAATCGTAATTTCCAAAAATGCTTTTACCGGAAGATGTTGTAGGCATATTTTTTGCACGGATCACGCATTTAAGCTGCTGGTTGATATTTCCATAATTATGCTGCAAATGTGTTTTTATAAAAACACCATTCTCTCTTTTTGTATCCGTGTTTCCTTTACCGGCATCATACCACCAATATTTTCCGTTTACTTTTTTCTCGAATATACTGGTATGACCTACATGGTTTCGGCTTAAACTCCATAAGCAGATGTCGCCTGGTTTTAAACCATCCGATGGCATACCTTGTATGATCTCAAATTTGCTGTTATCAAGCGGTAAAGCACTTCCTCTTAATTCAGAACCGCTGTAGTAAAAAATTTTTCCTTTGGGAATCAGTCCACATTCCTGCAAGACGATAGAAACATAACTGGCACAGTTTGCATAAGGGTCCATAAATCCTCTGCTCCATCGTTTTGCTCCTCTGGCATTGGAATATCTCCAGCGATTTGCCACGATATAATCTCCAATCTCTTTGGCTTTTTTTAGGATAGGATTAGAGACTTCTGTTCCTTCACAATAGTCACTGATATTAAGTGGTAAGTTCGTCTTTTCTGAATTATTTAATCCTTCCTTTTTATTGATGGCATTTGTTATTTTTTTCAGTGTGTTTCTTCCTTCTGCCGTCTTTTTTAATTTCTTTACGCTACCAGATTCTTTTATCACTTTATCAATCTTATCATGACGGACATAAGAGGAACATCCCGGTTTACTGGAAGAATTCAGAAATTTATTATATAAAGATAATGTGTCATTGATATCTTGCCTGCTCAATTTTTTCCAACCGAATGTAAGCGTTCCAGGATAACCTGAATCACTGCTGGTAAAAGTTTTATTCTGATTAACCCGTTTCATAAACTGAGACATTTTTTCTCTAAGAGCGGATTTATCTGCTCCTGCTTTTGCTTGTTCCGGGGTTTCTTTATAAGTATCATCTGAACCATTACTGTTATTGATTGAACCAGATGACGAATGGTTCGAGTTTTCACTATTCGAGTTATTTTTCCTGTTTTCATCCGTAGTTGACCAATTTTCTCGATTTACATCAGAAGTAGCATCTACAGTTCCACCTCCACCGCTATCATCGGTAACATTTGTGATTGCTGCCTGTGTCAATACTGGTTGTGTCAACATCATAGCTGAAAACAGGATAGCAAATACGCGTTTCAAGGTCATCACCTTCCTTTTGTTTTAATTTACAGTTGTTATGAAGCTGTTTTTTAGTCGAATTGTAACATTCCTACATACTTCCCTTCATAGGTTATCATTGAACCATTATAATTATCATAAGCCTTTACAGAACCACTTTTATAGATATTTCCCCATGTGCATTTTACCATTTTCCAGTCTTGTCCATCTTTTTCTAGTACAAAACGAGCAGAAATATCATAATCTCCTTCTGGTAAGACAGATGATTTTAAATGAATTGTTGTTAACCCAAATATGACAACAGTAGGAATCTCATACTCTTTCATATGCATTCCATAAGAAGAAAATCCTTTATAAGAAGCTATTGTTTTTTCTTTATGAAAATCCTTATAAATCTTTTTAACCTTATTTTTATCAGAACCATTATCGGGCTGATTAGAATACATAGAAAGAAGCTTATCTGTGTAATCAGGGGTATTTTTATCTAAATTAAATATAATTCCCTGATATTGATTGAGCATTTTTACTACTTCATTTTCAATATTGCTTAATTCGTCATATGATTTATTTCCTGTTTCATCAACAAGTTTTTTTTTCCACTTTCTTGTTTCTGTCTTTTTTGATATCTCTTGTTCTAATGTTGTAGCAGATTCCAATTTTTGTGATTTAATTTGCGTTTTTCTATTGTGACAGCCGCAAAGCAATAGGAGTATAAAAAAAGAACAGACAAACAATTTTTTCTTACACATTTTTTCTCCAATCTTGTATTAATACGCAATTTTCCCGGACATAGTTTACTGTCCGGGAGGGGATACAACCGAAGTTGACCGCGTTTTTTGGATGTGTTTGATAATGAAGAAATTAATTTCCTCCACCACTATTGCCGCTATCCAGATTTGTATCCATACCTTCTACTTGATCGGCAGCACCGCCAATTTTAGAATAAATAGCTTTTCCTAAACGTTGCATGACTACAATCAATCCAGCGACAATAACGATAACGATCGCTAACTGTAAAAATTCCATTCCTGATTCATCAGATAAGAATTCTTTTGTATGTGTTATGATTGCTGTTTTAATTTTTTTCGCCTTAATCATATTATAAGACCTCCTTTTGTATAATCTCATTAATAGTATGAAAGATTCGCCCTGCAAAAAGGCTGTGTACATATACAGCTTTTTATAGTCCTGGATATCTTCCCATATTAATAATTTTCTTTACCTTTTTTCCTAACCATGAACTTTTTCCGATAGGAGAAGCGAGACTTGCTGAATTTAAAGGATCTCCTTTTGCATAAAATTCCACTACAGAAACTTTCCCTTCCTTTACATGTCCATATGGATTCGTTGCATCCGCTCCTTTTACATCTGCCATGATACAATCAAAATATTGTCCATCCTCCAAACAGACTCTTATACGGTCTCCTGTTTTTCCAAAAGTAGGTTTCACGGCCACACAATATAATCCACCAATTGTTGCAATATTATCCATATAAGTTGGATTTCTTAGCCATAATTGTGCAACCGGACGGCAATCGAAGCCCAGCCTTGGAGCCCAGGAAGTATAGTTTGTTGCGTCAGATCCGCCCAAAATTCCTGTTTGTGCTACATTGGATGGGATAACAATAGACTGACCGCTTATTCCCTCAATAGTAACTAAAATCTGTTTTTTATGTATCTTAGTTTTAATTGGAGCAATCGTTTTAATTTTTGCTTTAACCGTTACCAAAATGTAGTTGCCGCTTGTCCATTCATTTTTAACAGGATAAGTGATATCTACAGATACTTTTTTGATTGCAGAATTTCTCTTTAATTGGTATTTTGCAATATCAAGAGCATCTTTTTTAGCATCTTTGAGATTTTCATCAATTGCTGCAACACGGCTTGCTGCAGTAACGGCTTTTGATAAGTCATCCATACAAGATGACATCTGAATGATTGCGATAAAATAAATTGCTATTGTACAAATCAATACAGAAACAACAGAAAAAGCTAAAAATTCTCCATTTCCTTTCCTTAACCTATGCTCTACCTTTTTAAAATAATGTTTCATTTAACTAACGCAGGATACCTTTTCCACCAAATTGATGAGAAAGAATGCATTAATGCTGCTCTTCCCTGCCATCCTCCTTTTTTGCATTAATCTCTATTAAACTTCCTTTCTTTTAGTATGATAGATTTGAAAATGAAACTTTTTCCTCAGTAAAAATCCCCCAGACAACCATGTCTGAGGGATAGAGCAAAACAGTATTGCTGGAATATCCAGCCGGAGGGTAATTCCTTCCAATAGTAGTATGATAGATTACTTGTTTTTTACTTTCCGCCTAATCTATATACGTATTGCCAATGTGTTCCTGTTTCTTTTACATTTACTTCTTTTCCACTACTGTCTCCTTGTTGTCCATCATAATTACTGTGTGCGCCAGCATTTTGTCCATTTCCAACATAAATCTCTGTATGTCCAATTCTCCATAAGATGTCTCCTTCTTTTAAATCCGCCACAGACGTAAATGGAAATTGACGGAATCCGTTTCTTTGAAGAATTCCTCCCATATCAGCGGTAGTAAAAGGATATGCACCTAATTGTGCAGTTGTAAATCCCCCTGCATTAATCAAGGAATAATAAACAAAACTGGAACAGTCTACATCTGGAAGGGTTCGGTTTGCTTGACTGTATCCATGACTGTTATCATTTGCAAAATCAATTGCCCATTGTACATAACCGCTGGCATAGCCCGAAGTAATTTCCGTAGCTGCAATTCTTTTGATATGTAAAAGTTTTGTTTTAGTTTCTGACGTATTATATTTGAATTTTTTTTCTAACTTTACAGAAACAATATTATCATTCTCTAATGAAGATTTATTTACAGTTAATTGTTTAATATTCGCTTTTGTATTAGAGTTAATCATATTTTTTAATTTAACAGCTTGTTTTTGAGCATCCTCATAATTGCCTCCTTCGGATTGTAAATAGGTAGCTGTACCATCAGAAATAGAATCAGCAGCGTTTTGTAAATCTAAAGCAGATTGCCTCATGGTAAAAATCTGTGCAAACATAATTACAATCATTAAAATAAGAATCATGAAAAAAGAACCAAATATCAATACACCATTTCCCTTTTTTAGTCTCTTTTTTATTCTTTTTTTATAATTTATATCAATCATCCTCTTCTGTCCTTTCTATCATAATAGTTGTTATAGAATGCACTCGTTTGGTCGTGATTGGTTCATATGTTTTGATTGTGGCAGATATTTCTACATCGATCAGTCCTCCCTTTACCCATTTTTCTTCCACATCCTCTGAATAATTTACTTTTGTACGGACTTTTTTAATATTTTTATTCGGCCCAAGATATGTTTTTGCTTCAAGATTTACAACATTTCTGGCTTCTTCAAGAGATTGACACACAATCGCGTCTCGTGCCACTTCTCTTGAGACATTTTGTATTTTTTGACTACTGATTTCATATATTGTAAAACTAAGCACCAAGAGAAAAAGATATAAAAGAAAAATAATAGAAATACTAAACCCTATAAATTCTCCGCTCCCTCTCCTAGCCCGTTCCCGTATTTTTCTTTTCATAAACAACCCCTCTTCCAAAAAACATATGTTATACATGCAAATAGCAAAAAAGGTGCAAACGGATAGTCTTTTTGATCAAAAAAACAAATTCGCTTATTGTAAATGAAATCATAATAAAATGTTTTTATTACATTAAAAGAACTCTTCGTACTTGTACATATAGCATATATAATCATCATCACTGCAGCGATAATCATGATATACATAGTTCCTTCAAAATTTACATATGTAGATATTGCCATCCATAATTTCATATCTCCATGTCCCATTAACCGAAAAGCGGAAAGGGCAAATAAAAATAAAAGTGTAAACATATGCCATACAAAAGAAGTGAAACTTCTTGATAAAAAAAGTCCTATGGCTATGCTTGAAAAACATAGCCAGTTAGGAATTTTTCTTGTTTTGATATCAAAATATGATGCAGTCACACTTGTTCCGATAAGTAAAATTGAACGTATCATACCCAACACCTCTAAAACCCATTGAAAACACTGGTGATTGCCGGAAACATTAAAAAGGCAATTAATGGAATAAACTGAAAAATAGCTATTGGTATCAAGATAAGATTTGTTACTTTTCCAGCTCTTTCTTTTATATCCAGAATATATTTCTTTTTTACTTCTTCTGCTTCTCTTGTTACAGATGTAGCGACATTGACTCCCTTACGGTAGGATGTTGTAATATCCATGACAAAATTACTTAGTGATTCTACATCGTATTTTTCAGATATATCTTCTAATGCTTTTTGCCATCCATCAAGACCCATTTCACTCTTATTCAGAGCCTCTAAAAATTCTTTCGATAAAAGACAATCATATTTACTGCATAATATGTATATTGCATTTTCTACGGCGAGCCCTATACTTAATTCTGTTTTTAGCAAGTCTAAAAAACGAGGAAGATCATCCTGAATTTGTGTACGCATATCATTTGCTCTTGATTTTATAGTATCCTGTTCTGTAACTGCAAAGACAACAAATAGCATAACACCAGCTAATAAGACAATAGGATTCCAAAGGATTGCCAGAATAAAAGAGATGCAAAAACAACAAATACCATATATTGTATACATAATAATTTTTTTAGGTTTTGGAGTAATGCGTAAAACTTGGCAATTTTTATAATAGTCTTCAATCTTTATTCCCATTTTTATTGCCACCTCGTTCGGATCTTTATATCCAAATAAAGCACTATATGTTTTTAAATAGAAATCTTTAAACAACCATTCATCATGCAAATTTTTAGAAAATGCACTTCTTTTTGTTGCTCTATCATATTGCATAATAGCAAATGACATGATAAATAGAAACATTCCAAGCCCTATTAAAAAAGCAATTATAATACTTGTATCTCCCATAATTATTCACCCTTTCCTATCTTTCTGACAAGAATATGGTTTATAATAGAACCGATTATCATCATAATAATCATTCCTATTAAAATACCTGTATAAATATAGTTTCCAAAAAACACATCAACGTAACTTTTGTTAGTTATTGAAAAAAATAATATAACTCCAATTGGAATAAAATCCATGATCCAAACCATTGATGTTGTAGAAGAAAAGATACTTTTTATTTCTTGCCTGGTCATGATTCTCTCATGAATATTATCAGCAATTTCCTGAACAACTTCTGCTTCATGCCCACCTACCTCGTTCTGTACATCAAGAGCGATGGCTACATCTTGTGCATCTGGACTTCCTGTTCCATCTGCAAAACGCCGAAACGCTTCACCTACTGTAATTCCCATCATGATATCGGAACTAATCTGTGCATATTTTTTTCTCATACTATCGTGAAGAAGAGTACAATTTGCAACATCATCTACGGCTTGTACAATACTCATTCCTGCTCTAAGAGAAGAACTTAATTGTTTTAACGATTTTGCAAACCTTTCATCGAATTTCTTTTTGGAGTTATTTGTTATGATATATAAAAAAAATTCTGGAAGTACAAGTCCCAATGCAGCACATAACAAGCACATATAGCTGCCATCCAAAACAAAAAAGAATACGATTCCTAGAATAAATGGGGCTGTAAACATAATCCGAAAATACATTTTTGTGCTAAAATTTATTCCTCTGTCTTTAATTCTCTCATCCTGTTTTTTTATAAAATCTTGGATAAAATCATCATCACCCTGAAGTCTTTTTTCTTTAAATGATATTTTTAAAATAAAATACAATGCAAAAAGACAGACGGCAGTAACATATAGAAAAATGATTAATGATACTCCAATATTAAGCATTTTCTTCTCCTCTCTTTACTTCAAAAATAGATTCCTGAAAAGGAATATTCTGACTGCGAATTTTTTCGATAATACTTCGAGGAACATATCCTGTTGCAATAAAACCCTTTTTATTCTTATCGTATCGAAAAATATCAACAACTTTCACTTTATCATTTTCATCCAGTCCTTCTACGCAGGAAATCTGTGATATTTTTCTACTTCCATCAGGAAAACGCTTAATTTGTACAATAACTTGTATTGCCTCAGAAATCTGCATAGCGATAGATTTTTCTGAAAAATTAACATCTTTATTCATAGAATATAAGATTGGGATTCTTACATTACACATATTTTCGGGATCATTCGCATGGATGGTACTGATAGATCCATCATGCCCGGAGGACATAGCAGAAATTAAATCTACGATAGAGCCATCTCGTGTTTCTCCTAAGATAATCCGGTCTGGGCGCTGGCGTAATGCATTCCTTACAAGAATTTTTTGATCTACGGTCAGCATATCGGAAGAAGTTGAGCTACGGACTTCCATTCTACGGACATTGGGTTGCTGCAATTTTAATTCGCAAGTATCTTCAATCGTAATAATAAGTTCATTTGATGGAACATAAGCAGATAACATATTTAACAGTGTTGTTTTTCCTGTTCCGGTTCCTCCAGATACAAATATGCTAATCCTTCCTCTTACGCACGCATTTAAAAAATAAAGCATTGGGCGGTTGAGAGAACCAAGAGCTAAGTAATCGTTTCCAGATAATGCTTTATTATTAAATTTTCGAATTGTTAATGTTGCCCCATCTGGACTTACTGGAGGAATTGTAGCATTTACTCGACTTCCGTCTTCCAAACGAGCATCTACAATAGGAGTCATGATGTTGATTTGTCTTCCTGCTTTTTGAACAATACGATTAATAATTGTGCGCAAATGATTTTCGTCAACAAATGAAACTTCGGATTTATGAATAATCCCGTCTTTTTCGTAGACAATATTATCATATTTCTGCACTACAATTTCTGATACATCATTATCTTGCAATAGTGGTTCAATTGGTCCATGTCCCAAAACAGTTGATAATACTGTCTTTTCAATACGCTTCTGTTCTTCATATGTAAGGTCAAGCTGATTACAATATTCCCTTACAGTAGATGCAATCTGATTACTGATATCAGATATATCCTTACTAATCAATTCCTCCGCATATTGTTCAGAGACTTTCCGGATAATATCCTGTGCTGTATTCTGCTCTTGTTCTGTAGGCTGCACATGCGTTTCTTTTATTTTTTTGTTAATATTTTCTTTTTCTGTGCGATTTGTGATAAATTTATCTTTTAATATCGACATAATACCTTTCCTTTCTTGTTTTATGACTTGATATCGTATGTTTTCTCTACTTCTGCTGCCATTAGAATCAAATTAATAAGAAAGCCCGAAAACCGGGCAATCTCATTTGTTTTAAGCAACTAATATATGGAATAATTCTGTAAGGGCAGTGTCAAGTCCCGTAATAAGAACTGCTGATACAGCTGATATAATCATTATTTTTATTGTGTCAGAGAATAAAGTTTTCGGTTCTGGGACTTTAATGTTCTTTAATTCAACAGATAATTTTTTAAGCACGGAATAAGCCCTCCTTTTCAGATTTTTCAATATATTTTTCATTCATTGTCATGGAATTTAAGATTGTCATTGTCTCATGTACAACTCCTACCGTGATAATGATGGAAGTACCGAGGAAAGATAATGAACTACTTGAGGTTCCTAAAATACCATTAATTACAAATGGTAATAATGCAATAAAGGCAAGGCAAAATGCTCCAATAGCAAGAATATATTTTCTTTCTTTTTTTAAAAACTCTGTAGTTTCTTTACCTGGACGGATACCTGGAATAATTCCAGCAGATTTACGGAGATTATCAGCAATTTCTACAGGGTTCATTGTGATATCTGTATAATAAAAAGTAAAGAAAAATACAAGTCCAACATAAATAAGTGCACCTGCTGTATATTTAGGAGTGGTACTCGTAAACCAGTAGGATGTATCTAAATATTTAAGAAATTCGTTTTCGTGTTTGTTTGTAAGAGTAACAAATAATACTGGCATAGTCATAATCGTTGATGTAAAAATAACAGGTACTACACTGCCTGGGCAAAGTTTTAATGGAATAACATCATCATGAGTTAGATTCTTGCCATTTCCAGTTTTTTGACTATATATTACAGAAATATCTTTTTCGCTTTCTTGTAATAGAACCGTTAAAGCAAATAAGAGAAGAAAAAATAAGAAAATTCCTAGACCAAAAAGAATTTTTCCCGTATCACTTTTTCCTTCAATTAATGTGATATAAATACTTTTACTATCAGACAAATAAGAGGAGAAAATATTCATTGCTAAAATTAGCGAAATACCGTTTCCGATATAGTTATCTGTGATATATTTGCCTAATACAGATGCGATAGAGGCTCCTGCTGTCCAAATAAGTGCAACAATTAATACCCAGTACCAAGTATACTTGATCAATAGTCCTTGTTTTCCGAAAACTGCTGACATAGCGATTGCTTCTGTAAAAGCAAGAAAGAAACCAAGAATAATTGTTGCCTTTTCTATCTTATCTCTATCATCCTTCATCGAGCTATACTGCATTTCATGAATTTTAGGAAAGCAAATACCTAATAACTGTACCATGATAGATGCAGTAATATACGGCGTGATGGACAATGCCATCACTGATAACGAAGATAATCCGTTACCAGTAAGAGTGTTTAAAAAGCCTAAAGACGTATTCTCTTGTAAGATAGTTTTAAAATATTCAGCATTTACCCCCAGCGTTGGAATGCTGCAAAAAATACGGATGAGTATTAAAATTCCAAGAGTTATCATGCATTTTTTTCGAAACTCTATATCTCTTTTAAGTGCTTTGAATATTAACATACTTATTTCCTTTCTTTTTACCTATCAAAAACTTATTTTCTGCCAAAAAGTCTTGCGAAAAATCCCTTTTTTTTCATTTCAGGCAGGACATAACTTTTACCGATGATTTTTGAAGCAATTACGCCTATTTCTTTTGTAAATTCACTTGCTACATCATAAACAAGCGGACTACCCATATTTCCAGCTAGTTTAACCTTATTGGAATTTTTAATCGTTCCTAATAATTCATACGGCTTCTTTGTTTCCGGATTTCTGAAAGCATCAGCCTCTACTAATTCTTCTACAGAGATTCCTACGGCTCGGGATGATTGTTCCTTATTGATTACCAGCTTAATCCTGTTTAAATCAAAAGAATTTAACTGATACAACGTATTTAATAAGCCGTAATTACATAAAGCCGTATTCATGCATTGAGTTAATACCATGATGATAATATCTGCATTTTCGAGGGCGATAAAGCTAGAATCTCTTGTATTGTTTCCTGTATCACAAACAATAAAATCAAATCCGCCATTTTCTCTAAGGTTTCTCATAATAACTTCAAGTTCATATGTGTTGATATCCATAGAATCTTCATTTGTGAACGGTGCAAGTAAAGCATATAGATTACTGGATTTATCAACTTGCAGATATTTACTTATTTCTGCTTCAGAGTAACATATAGTTTCAGGTCTTTGCCCTGCATTAACCCTTTCTCTGATATCTTCAGCCCACACGCTCATACATGCTTTGTTCGGATCAAAATTGAGCGTATTTTTTACATCTCCAAAATCAATATTAAAATCTGCAATACATACTTTATAACGGTTTCGTCCATTACTTGTTAAAGCAAGATAAGTTGCAAGTTCACAAGATAAAGTTGTTTTTCCTACTCCTCCCTTTGCTGAATATACAGTGATTACTTTGGCTGCGTCCCGGATATTTCCCATATCTCTTTCTACAATACGGTCTATTTTGCGTTGCTGACTTTTTCTTACAGACATGTCCATGTCATCACTCTTGAGATAATCTCTTGCTTCTCGGTTTTTAGAGTGCATACCTAAAATATCAGAAGTTGTTTCTCTTTTTTCGCCAATGCTCTCTTGGAATCTCTTATTCTCTTTAGAATCTAACCTTTTCCTGTTTAGGGTTTTGACATCTTCTTGGATTTTTTCTTTTACCAATGCTTCTTTTTGCATAGAGGAAGATGAATGTTCAACAACCTTGGTATTCTTTTCCTGCACCTCTTCTTTATCTTCTTGCGAAGAAGGCATCATATTTACTCTTAAGGAAGTCTCAATAGTGCTTTGAGATTCATCCATTTCGGGTTCATCTGCAAAGAAAGAGGCCGTATCTTCATCAAGAAATGTTTCATCATCCCATAAAGCGTCTTCTTTTTCTTCTGGAAGTTCAGGAATCGTTTTATTTTCGGGTTTTGGACTTGACTGTTTTTCCTCTGTCATTTGTTTCTTTGGTATTTCAAATTCTTGATTTTCAATTTTTTCCAATAAATTTTCTGCAGTATCTATTACTCCATAACTATCAAAGCCCATCTGATAGGACAAATGAATGCCTTCTTGTGAAATCGCATATGTTCTAACAGTAACTCCTCTGTTCCAATCCTGATATCCATTTAAGATATTTTCGGAAACAATAATCTCATCCGGAATAAATTCGGCAATTCTTGTATCCAATCGATCTAAACTATTCATAACCCGGACATCAATATCTGGGTCATTTAAGATGACCCAACTTTCGATATCGGCAGTAAAATCGGGTCTGGAATCAATCAATAATATCTTTTTCATTAAAATTTAGGCGAAGGATATCCCAGGTTTTTAAGCTGGGAGGTATTCGCCACCGTCTAAAGACGGTCCTCCTTTCTATAAGATTGCAGGCAACTAGAGTTGACTGCGGTTTTCTGCATGTGTTTGATAAACTTGGGTTCTGTCTAATCCTGCTAAGAATTATTATTTGTCCGGATATGTTGGTGTTCCATCTTGGTATTCATATCCAGATGCATCAATTAATCCAAAATAAAGTGTTGCATTGGATGCTGCGTTTACTAACTGGATAGCTTGATCCTTGTTTGCCTCTATTGTTGCTGATGTTAATGTTCCACTGGAATCTTTTGCAGTTGACAAAATTCTCATCCCCTGAAATGCTAAAACTGTTTTACCACCTTCTGCTGTTTCATAGATATTTACTCGTGAGCCATTTTTAAGGTCATTAGAAACACCTGTAATATCAGAAATTGGAACAGTAACTGCAATTGATTTTGGGTCCATATTTTTTTCAACATCAGAACCTCCATTTACTGATAACAATGCTAAAGTTAGCGGCATACCCGTTGAAACATCCATTCGGAGGGAATCTCCCGTTTTTAAAACAGCATCTAAATTTTCTCCGGTAACAAATTTAGAAGAAGTATCAGTGTTTTTTCCAGCAACAACAATCTTGGAGTCACAACGGACAGCAGTAAGCATACTTTTTGTAACTGTTGTTCCAGATTCATAATTATCTTTAAACACATATACTGTTGTTTTCTGGGGAGTCAGATAAGAGTACAAACTAACTCCTCCAAGAATGGAAACAAAAGCTGCAAGAACCACAATTAAGACAATTCTTCTATTTTTCTTGCTCATAAAAATTCTCCTTTCTTATTTTTTTGTTTCGATAATAGTATGATAGAATGTAAAAAAAGCGTTTTTTTCTGTATAAAAAAATACATCCGTAGATATACGGATGTATTTGTAATGTTTGTTTTAATTCACAGCCGGTATCCTTTATGCAGAGGCTGAATGCCGGTATTTCTTCCGGCAAGGCTTTACTTCATGTCAGTGGGGGATACCGTTTCTCCGTCCACCACTGACATTATACAAATTTTACAATTCATCCCACAACTTAAAGAAACAGAAACATGGAAACTTTACGCTATTTCTTTTAAATGTTGTTTAATCTCTTTTTGTAAGATAATCTCATCCAGCTCAAGATTAGATGGTGGATTAATGTTTAATCGACTAATCTGTACTAATACTGGTTCTGCATCTTTAAAATCAAAAGAACGAGATGTTTGGCAGACAAAATAACCAATCGGGCTTCGAGGAAACCATTTTACTAAATCCCTATCATCAATTCTTTCTTCCCGGCCAACTGCTCGAACAACCACGCTGATATCCTCTGGTCTCTTTAATTTTCCTGCAAATACAATACCAGCATTTGCGATGATTGAAGATGGCATATCAGCGATTTTCTGTGTGATAGCAAAAACGAACAATCCATATCCAGCACTCTGGTCAAGAATCTGTTCAAATTCAGATTCGCCACTTAATGATACATTGTCTCCTTTGCTTGTATCTGTACCAATTAAGACTTCATTTGCTTCTTCTATGACTAATACTGTTTCGTACTGGTCATCAGCTAAAAATCCGCCTTCATGCGCAACAGCATATTTATAAAATCCAGATGTAATAACTCCAAAAATAAAGTTTTTAAAGGTATTTTCCAGACCTTTTGATTCTAAGACTGTTACATCATCGTCTCCGATCAAATCATCAATACCGATACCGTCCGATGTTCCATATAATTTACACTCAATGGAATATTCTCTTGCAAAACAGCTTAGACGTTCTAAGAGACGTGCATATGCATCTTTCGTATCATTTCCGCCGCTTCGTTTTCCTTCCATTTCTGCCTTCTTTTCTTCCATTCGTCTATAAATAGAGTGGAAATTAACTTTTTTAGAAAGTTCTGGGGTTGTCTCTTTCCAATCTGGTTTATCGCAGGCATTAAATACTCCTGCTTCTTCATATAATTCAAAGACAACATCAGCTATCATTTGTTTGCCTCGTTCCAGCAATCCATATGCACGACAATAGATGTCGATAACTCCATCGATCCAAAGCTGCGGCCATACTCCATGAGGAATTTTCCACGGATTTATCTTAATCGGACGGAAAGTCAGATTTCCAAGTGAATAAAAATTAAACCGCTCTGGTTCTACAAATCTTGCGAGTGTTCTCCAATCTTGTTTTGGGTCCATTGCAACGATTCGAAGGCGTTTTCCAGTCTTGCTACGGCGAACCTTTGAAAGTTCGGCAATAAAACGCATGGCAGCAACCGTTTTTCCTGATCTGGAAGCACCTGTAAAATATCCATGCATCAAACAGCTTTCATCAATACGGTAATCGTATGGAGTGCGGTATCCATTTTTAAAAGTAAATCTTTCCGGATTCAATATTGTACCCATGTAGATTTCGCCTTTTAGCATAGATGGAACAGAGAATTTAGGGATATCCTGTACAATTGTGAAGATTCCTCCCTCGCTAATACGTGGAAGATGTGTATATGCAACAAATTCTTCCGGTAATAATACCGTACAATATTTATATTCTCTTACTCCATAAACATCTTCTTTTGTAACATCCGCAGAAAAGGCCATAAAATGATATAATAAATGTTTCTGTTCAGTTTCTGTGATATCTAACACCTGCAGCGGATTTGTCATAGCATATTCATTCTGCCATGTTGATTTAGCTAAAGCTTGAGCGGTTGATAAAGCATCTAAACTTGGGCATGAGATGTAAACATAAGTATAGAAAGCTCCTTCTCCTCGCAAAGCTTTTTTGATACGTTCATTCTGATATTCCATGATTTCAAGAAGATCCTTAACTCCCTGATCCATCCACTGATAAGATTTGGAATAACCAATACTTGGCCCAAGTCCCATGGAACTGCTTGTTCCTAATGAGGTTGCCCCCGTTGTTCCCGCACTTGTTCCTTTTGATGTACCATTGCTTGAAGAATAACTATTTCCGTTACTGATACTTTCAGATCGTCCGGTATTTTGACCAAAACTTTGGCTTTGAGACTGGGATACAGAATCAGATACACTTTGTCCAGTTGTTTGTCCTAGTGTTTGTCCAACAGACTGTCCAATTGTCTGTGACTTAGAAACACTTTGACTTTGACTGATATTTTCCGAAATACCATTACTTGCAGAAATACCAGCATTTGTCCCACTGCCAATAGAACTACTTAGTCCTGATCCAGCACTATTACTTGTGCCAGAACCAACACTTACACTTTCACCAATACTTTTTCCCACACTTGTTCCATAGTTTTGTCCATAGTTTTGTCCATAACTATAGCCATAACTGTTTCCAATAGAAGTAGATTCAGACTGTGATTGGCTTACTCCAAAACCTTCGGAAAGACTCTTAGAATAATTTGTTCCATACGATTCGCTGACTCCTAAACTGTGTGATCTTCCAAAACCATTACTATATCCAAGACTGGCAGACTGGCTTACAGAATTAGATTCTCCAATGCTACTTGATCTTCCACTACCTGCACTATGAGAATAAGAACTGCCTTCATTATATCCTGCACCTTCACTACTGCCTGCGCTATGTCCACTACCCTGCGACCAGTTATGTGAATAATTTCCATTAACAATAAGAGCTGAACCGCCAGCAGATGTAGAACCACCAGACCCTTCAGAATCACTCTTACCTTGATTAAATCCACTATTCTGACTAAATCCATTACTGTAGCCAGATGAATAATTTTCATTGGATGATACACCGGAAGAATGACTATGAGAATTAGAAATTCCCGCACTATTATTTCTGCTTATTGATTGCGATTCATTGTAACCAAAGTTCTCAGAACTTCCTACATTATGTGATGTACCTACACTTTGTCCAGAACTGACATTGTAGCTACTTCCTTGTGAGAATCCTTTAGTATGGCCAATATTGGTTCCTTGATTGAATCCTTCATTCATGCCATAACTGGTTCCCTTACTAGCCCCAACATTTGCCCCCTGATTAAAACCATGGCTGGCATTTTGACTCGTACCTTGTGATTGGTTTACACTCATTCCATGATTTTGGTTCGTACTAACACCATGACTCTGTCCCACTGTATGGCTTGTACCATAACCATGGCTGACTCCTTGAGATTCTGTATATCCCTCAGAAAGAGATTTAGAGATAGAATGTGAGACCGAATTAGAAATAGAATGTCCTTTTGTGTGTCCTACAGAAGTTCCTTGTGACTGTGAAACAGATTCTCCATAACTTTGTCCTTGCGATGAAGTAAAACTTTCTCCTTGCGAATAACTTGTTGTATTTGCATCCGTATGTGCTTTGCTCCATCCTTGAGATTGTCCAACATTTGCCATGTACATCATTGGGATAGATAAATTCATACTTAAAGATTTTTGTCCCTGCAATTGTCCATACCATGTACTCATTTCTTCTTGTGATCTGCGTTGCCACCCTACGAGAGTATCAAGGTATACTGGTGTAGATAATACTTCTATAACATATTCGTAGTCCGCCATACCTGCAATGATTTCTTCTAAAGTTCCTTGAGAATCTGGGTTGACATTAGAACCACCCATTCCTTTATTACCGGCATCTTCTCCAGCTTTTCCAGCTTTAGGGATTCCTCTTACAACGGTGAGATAATCCATGTTGTACATTTTTTCACGTAGCCATTCTGTTTCCTGCGCTTCGATGCATTTTAATTCGATGACACGGAAAGTTCCTTGTATCATACCAATAAGTCCTAAAAAATCTGCATCTGCAATCTTTTTCGCTTCGGCAAGATCTTTTGATACCCCTTGCACACCATATAAATATAAAAGGCCAATAGGAGTAGGCCGAATCATGTTTGCGATAATCGTAATAAAGTCATAATTATTTTCATAAACACCGGCTAATATCTGCTGCTGCATATTCATAAAAGCAGTAGACTGCTTTGCATTTGCCGGAAGACGAATAACTCTGGCAAATTTAATAGCCTTAAATAAATGAATTCTCTCTCCGGTATCAGGATTCATGACTTCTAATTCATAACATAAATAATTCAGATTTTTATTTTCCGGATTTTTTCCAGATGTTTCATCATATTCTGCCCATGACTGAATAATACGGAAGTCATCACTGGGCATTGTCGATTTTTCCGGTGTCAGTATTCGTTTGATATCAAATAATGAGATCATTTTTTCACTTCCTTTATTGTAAAATTTTTGCACAAATCTTTATATTATAATTATGATAGATTAAGGGAGTAGATAAAAAAGACTGACACACAGATTGTATCAGTCTTAGATATTTCGAAAAAATATTTAATGGTTTCCGCCAGAACCAGTATTTTTCGATTTTTTTATTATTTTCTTTTTTATTTTATTAACACCTTTTTTTATAGTTTTAGGGATGCCGCCTAAATAATTACCTCCTGCATCTTCTTCAATATCTGCCATTTTGTATTTTTGGGATAGGTTTTTCTTAACTGTATCATATTGTGTTTTTCCTGACGTATCATATTCACTTTTAATTTTCTTTTTTATATTAGAAGAATCTCCGGAAAAATCTAAATTGTAGGAAGAAGAACCATTTTGGGCAGCTTTAAAAATACTACTTGTTCCAACACTATTTTTTACGTTTTTAAAACTACTTGAGGAAGTGGCTGAACTATAAGCAGAGTTAATATTTTTTTTCGCGTTTTTGGTTAGTGAACTTGCGGAAAAACCTTTTGGTAAAGATGCTTTACTTAATTTTTTTTGTTTTAGCACATTTCCATAAGTATTTTTAAATAATTTTTTACAGTTTAAGGATTTTCCGCTAAGATTTTCGCTGTTATAGCTTTGTTCTGCAGCTCCTGCGGCCTGCATATATTTTAAATTCAAATCACCAAAATTAATATCTGTATCAAAATCTCCCAAAGATAAGTCAGATACTGATAAGTCAGAAAATAGATTTTTTGTATCAATCTGCAATCCTGTTCCTTGTGATTGACTTAAAGAATTAATTGCATCAGATAGAGATAAGTCGCTTTTTCCATTCAATGTCGAATCCATCATTTTTAAAAGGTCATTTGTTGAAACTCCAAAAATATTATCTGTAGAATCCTCCTCATTAGATATATCTGTTTTATCTGTTTCATTTACACTTTGTTTCATATTTTCTAATAAATTTGTAGAATTTGATGTTGAAGAAGTAGTATCTTCCGTTAATTTTTCTGTAGATAAGCTAGGCATATCTGTTTCTTCTGCATTTACGGGAAATGATACTATGGTAATTATCATAGATAAAAATAATAAATAAACAAACATTTTTTTTGCCATATAAACTCCTCCTTTTAACGATGTACTGCATTTCCTCTACCATTATCTCGTAAACCCCTGACACGATTAAATGTTTTTTCTCTGTTCTGAGTTTTCTTAAACTGGAAGAACTGTTTTGCTTGATAACTGATTTCTCCAACTGGGAGCAATACTGCAGTGAACCATAGTAAATTTTGTATGTATCCAGGTATAGTATTTCCTGTAGCGGTTGGAATTACTTGATTATAACTGGCTGCAATCATCTCTGCACTAACACCAGAAACAACGCCTAATACCATTTTTAATCCAAGTAATGCTAAAAAATAAATGGTGATTGTTGTCATTGAGTGAACGAGTGTAGCATTGCGCATAGATGGCATTGCCGTTGCAACGATTACTCCCATGATCCACATTGCCCCTGAAGCAGGACAAATAAGTTTTGTCCCAAAATTTGCGAAACTAGATATTGTGAACAAGGCTAATGCGAATATAGCAAGCGGACAACCTACTGCCTTAATAATGCGATAGGCCTCCTGTCTTGATACATTCTGCCTATAAGTTAATGGTTCCTTATTTTTTGCCATAATAACACCTCCTAGATAATATTCTGTTCCTCTCTTACTGCAGTATCAATTTCTGCTTTTAATTGCAAAATGATTGTTCCAACCATTCCTAATATTAAAAGGAACAGCCAGAAATTTGATGTAAGCATATATATCAAAAAGTTGATACCATTAATATTAAATGCAATAAATGAATCAAGCATGATTTTAAAACACCTCCTGCAAATATTATGTTAGATTCTCTGGCAAGATAAACTAGAGCTGACTGGTTGGCTCACAACTCTTTTCAGGGATAAATACATATCTCCAGTTTTCATCTTTAAAAACATTTACTCCCTTTAATTGTCGAATCGTAGTCACTCGTACTTTTGTTTTTTTTAGCGAACCGGCCCCACGATTTTTTATCCAATTTTTTACTTGCTCACATATTTTCTCGGCTGCATCAATATTTGGTGTGACAAAATTAAGGACACGCATTACTTTTACCATTCGGTTTAATTTGCTATTAAAATCTGTCTGTGTATGATTTCCACATTCATATTCAAAATAAATCCTTGCTTGGCCTTTTTTCCCTGTAAATGTACAAAATATATCTGGCACATATATGATATTTTTTTCAATTTGAACCGGATTTTTTCGGTTTTCATCACAAATTGTTGTAAAACAATTCATTTCTTCTAATATAAGCCGCAATTCTTTAATACCATATCCGTGAACAGGATTATCATGTTCTTTAACAATTCTTTCATATTCAGATAAAACTGGTTTTTCTCTATATTTTTTTTCATAGATTTTTTCTCCAAGAGCTTCTAAATAATATACTGCGAAACTTTTTACTGGTATTTTTATGATTTCATAATGAAGCAATCCCATATTTTTTAGATTTTCACAAGAGGTTCTTATGCGGTTTTTTGAAACATCTGTTTTCCGCTTAAAAACTTCACTTGCAATATCTTCAAATGTAGAATATCCTGTTTCTCCAATTATTTTCAAAATTCCCCATTCAAATTCATTCATTTTCTCTTCTACTTCTTGGAACATGAGCATAAAGGAACCATCTGCCGGAGAATTTCTGGCGTTTTCTCTCTTTTTTGATTTTTGTCGTGCTCTGATATTTTTTTGATGTGTAGTAGAAGCGATAGAACTAGGAGTTAGCTGTATAACCTGCCCATCTTCTTCCATATCGTTTATAATAGACTGCTCATCAATATTAGCATCAGTATCTGTAGAAATTACAGATTGTATCTTTTTGGGATCATATTCTTCTTTATTTTTTAAAGATGCAGACTTGTTTTCAATAGAAAAATCTCCGTTAGAATCTTTTGTCTTCATTCTTATGATTTGGTCTTGCAGACTCTCTATTTGTTGCCTACGTTCTTCGGCAGTCTTCATCAATTTTTTTTCTAATTCTGTTCTATCAGAATTATACTGTCGAAATACATCCCCTGTTTTTTTTATAAGTTTATTTATGGGAATGCTAGACCACGAGTATTCTTCGCCAAGTTTCATTTCTTCTCCATCTTTTGCCAAAATATCCTCACAGAGTTCTCTTGTAAGTTTTTCTGTTATATTAAATTCTCTTTCTCTTTTCTCCCACTGTTCTTTTTTTTTAGCTAACTCTTCTTGATAATTCTGAGCTTTCGAAATGGCTGTGTGATATTGATTTAATAACTGACTATAACTAACTTCTGGCATGGTCATTCCTTCTTTCCATTAATTTTTTCATTAATATATTTTTCCGGACTCCATTCTTTGATGTCCACAAGATCTGTTCCATTAATATTCTCTCCAAGGGTAACGAAATTAGAAGTAATTTGGGTAAAATTATCGTCTACGAAATTTTCGATCTGAATTGCTTGATTTACTGTATCATCATTATTCTCAGTTATGCCAGCAGACATTAATTTACAATAAGTATAAATACTTTGTTCGTTCTGACTATCAACCCATGAAAGCATCATACTCTGAAGTTGTACATATTTTGAATCAATATCCAAAGCCTTAATCTGCGTACTTGCTTTTAATATATCATCAAGAATTTTTTCATATTCTGTTGCTATTGTCATATGCTCATCTGCATTCTGATCATATTGGTAGTCAAGCAATAAAACAGATTGATAGATAGTACGTAAATTAATATATTGTGCGAGTATTTTTTCATACTCTTTTTTTTCTCTGATATCGGAAACAGATAATTTTTGTGCTTCAATAGTTCCATTGTCAGAATAATGATACTGCGTAACAGCCACTCCAAATATAAGAAAACCTGTGTAAATACATAAAAGAATAATAAGCAGATTTACTCCTTGAGTAAGCCTTCTATATCTTTTTTCAGCACTCTCTTCTTTATAGGCAGTTTCTAGTTCTTTAATTTCAAGATCATTTTCCCAGACAAATTTTGAGTCTTTTTCTGTTTCTTCAAGGGATGCTTCTTGATCTGTTAATGATTCTTCTTTTAAAAAAAAAGGGGAAGGAATTTTCCTTTGTTTTTCTTCTTTGATGCTTTTTCCGATTGTCTCATCCAAACGCTGTTGCAAAAGATTACGCGATTTAGATTTCTTTTTAGTTTCCTGACAAAAATCATGTGTTTCCTGATAATGTCTTGGGTCATTCATAGATAATCTCTCATTTACACGATTCATCAAAATTTAGGCGAAAGATTCTCCCGGCCTTGCAAGGTAAGGAGAAATTCGCCACCGTCTTCAGACGGTCCTCCTTTCTATAATATAGTTATTGCGAGCAACAATCCGTATATAGATTTCCCTTTCTACTGGAAGCTTTCGTCATATCCATCATCTTCATAACTATCATAATAATCGTCATAATCATCTCCATAATCGTCATAACTTTCATCATAATCATTCGAATTATTTTTTTTGTCCAAATCCATTTCCTCAGAATTTATATAACTTTCATTTTCTGAGTCAACAAAATCATCTTCATGCTTCACAGGGATATCACAATTATCAACATAATCTATAAAATAAGGGACTATCTCTGTAGCATATTCTTTTCTTTCGAATTCCTCTCCACAGTTTTCACATATAATTTTTCTTTCAAATGAACGTGTTTCGACCCCTCCACAAATAGAAATAACGGAACCCTGATGCAAAACACCAGAAATTTCTTCTGCCATTTCTCCAAAAGTTTTAATCCATGGAAAATCGGTTCTTTTTTCTGGTCCATCCTCAATAATTCTTCTTTTCCGATTTGCTGCAATTTGAAATTGACAGTTTCTTATATTGTTTTCTTTATAATAAGCTGGTTCTCTGCATAATGTCCCTGTGATCATTATTTCATTGCTGATTTCGATATTGTTCTCAATTTCTTTGAGTCCTTCTTCTGTTGATAAACCAGACGCAAACTTTTTAATATGAAGAGGATCAATATAAATAACTACAGCTTCATGTTTTATCATTTCATGTCCGCATTTTTTACAAATAAATTTCTTTTCCGTTTCCTGCGTAGATAAAGAACCCTTTACCAAGACAATATCTCCTTGTCTTAAAGACATAAACTGTTCTCTAATCAATTTTTCATTCCGAGAATATATTGTTATAAAATCTATTCGTAATCGTCCTTTTACAAAAAGTTCACCGGTAGCATTTGTTCGCCTTGCTGTCTTTATTGTAATTTGTCCAGATAATAGTTCTTGTGTAGAAGGATTTTTATAACAAATAGGATCTCTTGTCAGCTGTCCATAAAGATACGCTGTATTTTCTCTCATACCTTTTTATAGCGCATTACCGCCATCTCCTTTCTGGCAAAAATTTATATTATAAATATACAATTTATGCCTATTTTTAAAAAAATTAATTATAATACATCTGAGCAAGTCCAGTTATTTCATTAAAATCATTTTCAAATACCTGCACATATTCTGATGTGTTTTTGTTTTTTTTCAGTGCATTCTTATAACTTTTCATATGTTCTATGGCAGCTTCCATTGCAGTATCCATAGCTTCCTTATCTTCATCCCTCCCTACCGATGGCATAGTTACTCTAACTTCATTCGCAGCGGCCTTCATATCTGAAAGGTTAGTTTTTATCATTGCAAGTTCTTCTTTTTTATTTTCTTTAGTTATGTTTTTTATAGAATTCATTCGTGTAACCAGTGCATTGGTAAATACTGTTGTCTCTTTATTTAAAAATAAAGAATATTCAGCAGATGACATTGGATTCTGTGTGACATATCCTGTTTGATTTACAGATGCTGGTTTAATCTTATAACCGCTAGAACATCCTGTTATTAAAATTCCGCATCCTACACAGAAAAAAGTAATTGTCAAAAATTTTTTTCTCATGGCACAAATCACCTCCTCTTTATTAGTATGACTGATTCAGTATTTAAAATATTTACCATAAAAAAAGGCAAATCATTTAAGATTTGCCTTCTTTTAAATATTGACTGATTGAACCCATGTGTCTTTGGGTTTCTCTTCTGGAGTTAAAGAATCAAAAATAGAAATAATCTCTTTATTTAATCTTAAGTTACTTAATCCTACCCTGCCCGTCTGTTCGTTATGTAACACAACGCTTTTTCCATCTTCGCACAAATAATTTTCTATAAACGGGAAAGTATAAATTTTGTAAGAACGCTGACACGCTGTACTTAATAAAATGTATCCATCTGTTTCATAACATTTTTTTATCTTTTTTGCAGTTAACTTGAAGCTCCTTTTTTCTTCATCAAAATAATCTTGTTCTTCATGGATATATCCATAAATTTCAACAACATTATCTTCCATGATAAGGTCTTTAAATTGAGCAAATTCTTTTGCAAAACAATTCACTTCAATACTGCCACTTAAATCTTCTAAAGTAAAAAAAGCCATTTTAGCACCGTCCGATTTTCTTTTTGTATATCGTACATTTTGAATGCAGCCAATGCAAGAATATTTACCTTTTTCAACGTCATTTATAAAGGTAATATTTTTTTTATAAAAAAGTTTTTTGTATTTATCAAGAGGATGTCCAGAAATATATGTTCCCAATAGTTCCTTTTCTTCTCTTAAAAAATCTAATTTGTCTTTTAATACAATATCATTCCCATGCTCTGCTATTTTATTATATTCGCTTTGCAGGCTATCAATTGTAATTTTTAGGTTCTCTATCTTCTTTTTTTGCTCCTTCTCCAAGAGATTAAGTTCATCGTTTTTTTTCGTGATAGAACGAGCCAGTTTATTCATATACTCACTAGAAGATAATAGGTATGAGCGTTTGTCATTTTCAAGTTTATCAAAACATCCTGTTTGAATAAGAGCTCTTATTTTTCCAATATCAATATTTACCCTTAAAAGAAAATCGGCAAATGATACAAACTTTCCATTTTTTCTTTCCTCTATGATTATTTTCCCAGCTTCTCCTACTCCTTTAATTTTTGACAATCCAAAATAAATTTTATTATTCTTAATGAAAAAGTCTTCTTCTGACAAGTTAATGTCTGGAGCCTCTACCTGTACATTACATTTTTTGCATTCATACAGATAAACAGGTAATTTTTCAATCTTAGCACATATTAATACTCCGCACATATATTCTATTGGATAATGATATTTTAAATAAGCTGTTTGATAGGAGATAACCGCATATGCGGCAGCATGTGACTTATTGAAAGCATATTTTGCGAATTCTACTAATTCGTTCCAATATTTTTCTGCATCTTTTCTTGATGCCCCTTTTTTTATGATTCCTTCTAAGAAAGGTTCCTTTTCTTTTAAAAATAGTTCTTCTTTTTTCTTAGACATGAAACGACGGATAAGATCGGCTTTGCCAAGAGAGAATCCGGCGCATTTATGGAAAATATCCATTAATTGTTCTTGATAAATACATTGTCCATACGTTTTACCAAGAATATCTTCAAGCTGAGGAATGATATATTCCGCTTTCTTTCTTTTATGCTTGATTTCTATCATATCGGGTATGTATTGCATAGGACCTGGACGATAACTTGCAACCAATAAGATAATATCCTCAAATGATTCTGGTCCAAACTTAACAAGCATCTGTTTCATTCCCCCGGATTCAAATTGGAAAACGCATCCGGTGTTTCCCTTTGCAAATATCTCTTTAAATACGACATCTTCAAAAGGAAGATTGGAAAGATCTATTGAAATTCCCTTCCGCTTATAGATAAGACGAATGCTGTTTGTCATGATATCGAGGTTTTTTAATCCTAAAAAATCCATTTTCAAACATCCCATTCGCTCTCCCTTATTCATATCGCATTGTATTACCCATTGGGCTTTTTTTGTATTATAAAGAAGCGGAATGATTTCTTTTAAGGGCTGTCCGTCACCAATGATAACTCCAGCTGCATGAACACCAAAACTATTTGCTATCCCTTCTGCTCTTGTAGCAATAGACAATATATTTTCAGATAGAGAATCAGAAAATTCTTTTCGTATCTCATCTATCTCTTTGTTCACTGATGAGGTTATTGCAGAAGCAATTGCACTTCCAAGTTGCTGATATTTTTCTTTTTCATCCGGATATTTCCAACCCAGGAAACGTGCCGCGTTTCTGACAACCATTTTTCCTTGTTGCGTACCTACTGTGCGGATACCTGCTACAGATATAATTCCATACTTTCTCCGACAGTAGTCTATTGTTGCTTCACGTACTTCTTCAGAAAAATCCACATCAATATCTGGCATAGACACACGTTCTGGATTTAAGAAACGTTGGAATAACAAACCATATGTGACTGGTTCAACGTCTGTAATTCCTAAGAGATAGTTTACAATACATCCCGCTCCAGACCCCCTGCCCGGTCCAACTCCATATCCAATTCCTTTTCCAATCTTTTTACTGTATTCTTTTGCATAATTTACATAGTCTGCTACAATTAAAAGATAATCCGCATAACCCATATTAATGATGATATTTAATTCATACTCCATTTGTTTGGTTCGTTCATCATCCATACCATCAGGATAACGTTGTGGGATACCCTCTAATGTCTTTTTCCGCAACAAAGCTGCAGAATCTGCTACAATATTTCCATTACCATCTCTGTATCTAGGATAATGTTTTGTATCTGGAATAACAAGGTTGCAGCTATCACAGATATTCTTTATTCCTTTCATAGCTTTTAAAACAGCATCTTTTGGAAGTATCTTTAATAAAGCATTACTTAACTCTTTGTCGTCTTTCATATATAATTCTTTATCTGCAATTCCAATCTCTTCATATTTCTTAAAACGTAAAGAACGGATAAATTGTCGAATATCAGCATCTTCTTTTCGCAATATATGCACATCATTGGAAGCAACAAGGGGAATTTTCATTTCCTTGGCAATTGATGCAAGGATTGGCATAACGTATGCTTCTTCTGCTAGTCCATGATTCTGTAGCTCAATATAAAAACTTTCTCCTAAAAACGATGTATACCAACTAATTTCTTTTTTTACTTTTTGTATTGCACCTTCTTCTGTTGTTAATTTCTTAGTCAATTTGCAGATTTCTGCTTCTGCTTCAATATATTTCTGCTGTTTTTTTTCTGCATCTTTACATCTTCCATTAATTAACGTCCTTCTTCTTTTTTTATTTTGAATCTGTTTTTTTATTTCAGAGACACTTTTTTTAGCCTCTTTTGTTTCCTGCTCTTCTTTCTCTAACTGTTTTTTTCGTTCTTCATATAAAGATAAATCTTCTTTTTTGTATATAGATAGGCTTTTCTTCTGTTCCCGAAAATTCCTTTTTGCAATGATTTCTAGTTTTTCTTTCTTGGCTGTAAGTTCCGCAATCTCTGTATCTAATGAAGACACCAACTCTTTATTTTTTAAATAACCTGTATCATACGGGCTGTAATAATCATCCATTTTTTTCTTAATAGAATCAACTTGTTCTTGTATTTTTTTTCGTGATAAAAGAATTTCTGATAAAACCCCAGATACACAGGCACTTGTCACAATAACATTATCTCCATGCAGATATTTTTGTAATATCTCCTTCGTCATGATAGGAATATCCATGTCTGCAATTCTTTCAATATTTTCATTAGAATCAGAAATCGCCTGAGAAATTTCTTTATATCCTGTATAGTTTTTTGCAAGAAGAATTAAATGGGTTCTGCTGTTGGTTTCTGACCGAATATAAGCCTCTACTCCTAAAATTGGCTTGATGCCTTCATTTTTACATAAGTCATAAAATTCAATCCAGCCAGCGGCAGTACCATGATCCGTAAGAGCAATAGCTGTAGCTCCCATTTTCTTTGCTTCTTTTACAATATCCGCAAGTTTTAGAGGAGCGTCTTTTAATGAATATTCTGAATGTGTATGTATAAATCCGTATGCTTTCATCAAGATTTAAGCGAAAATCCTTTTTCTCTCTCTTAAGGAAACTCGCCACCGCCTTCAGACGGTCCTCCTTCCTATAATATAATGATGGTTTCTTTATCCTGATTACCGTCATTTTAATCCACGCACCCGTGAGGGGTGCGACATCGTAATGGTCGTAGTAACAACAATTGTTTTAATCCACAGTCGATAAGTTTAACGGAGCCTGAATATCGGGAAAATCCGACTGTTGCTTAAGTCTCTTG